>Ga0302313_10002960_pt1 | contig 11450 bp, 7 predicted proteins | sample III_Palsa_N2_2_FD_200454 | JGI IMG/M metagenome (GOLD analysis project Ga0302313, IMG submission 200454) | Peat permafrost microbial communities from Stordalen Mire near Abisko, Sweden - III_Palsa_N2_2 | ecosystem: Environmental > Terrestrial > Soil > Palsa > Peat permafrost | place: Sweden...
CGGCCGGCATGGACAGATCGCCGAGGGTGTAGGTCGGCGCGGACACCGTCACCGGCAGGTAGCGGGCGTCCTGATGCACCTTGTACATCTCGAACACGTGATAGGTCGGCGTGCGCAGCATGCGCGGGCCGTCGGTGAGGATCATGGCCTGCAGCACGTTGACCATCTGCGCGATGTTGGCCATCTTCACCCGGTCGCCGTGGGCGTGGAAGATGTTGAGCGTGACGGCGGCGACGAGGGCGTCGCGCAGCGTGTTCTGCTGGTACAGAAAGCCGGGGTTGGTGCCGGGCTCGACGTCGTACCAGGTGCCCCACTCGTCCACTGCCAGCGGCACCTTCCTGGCGGGGTCATACCGATCCATCCTGTCGCTGTGGCCTTGCACCAAACTGTCCATGTCCAAGGCGTGCTTCAGGGTCTGCGCCCACGCCGTTTCGTCGAAGCCGGTGGCGGGGCCCTTGTGGTTGAAGTCGCCGGTGACCAGCGTGTATTGATGCAGGGACAAGCCACCGAGCAGCTCGCCCGCCTGCTGCATCAGCACCTCGGTCCACCGGTAGTCGCCGCCGCTGGCCCCGCTGGCATAAAGCGGGATGCTGCCGTTGGTGGAGCGCAGGAAGGCCTGGTAGCGGCGGAACACGTCGGCGTAGTACTCCGCGCGCATATTGCCGCCGCAGCCCCAGGCTTCATTACCGACCCCCAGATAGGCGATCTTCCAGGGCAGCTGGCGACCGTTCTTGCGCCGCAGCCTGGCCAGCGCGGAGTCGGCGTCGGAAGTCAGGTACTCGACCCAGTCGCGGGCTTCCTGCACGGTGCCGCCGCCGACGTTGAGACTGATGTAAGCCTCGGCGCCGATCTGTTCGGCCAGGTCCATGAACTCATGGGTGCCGAAGGCGTTGGTTTCGACCACGTTGCCCCAGGTGCCATTGACGGTACGCGGGCGCTCCTGCGGCGGACCGATGCCATCGCGCCAGTGGTAGGTGTCGGCGAAGCAGCCGCCCGGCCAGCGCACCACCGGCACGTGCAGCTCGCGCAGGGCCTGCACCACGTCGTTGCGCAGGCCCCGGGTGTTGGGAATGGCGGACTGTTCGCCCACCCACAGTCCGTCGTAGATGCCGTGGCCGAGATGCTCGGCGAACTGTCCGTAAATGTGGCGATCGATGACCCACTGCGGCGTGTCGGCATGCACGGTGACCTGCACCGCAGCGGCTGCGGTGCCCTGCGCCTGTGCGCCCAGGGCGACAAGCGCGGTCAAGGCCATCGATTGAATCAGGCCGCGTGTCTTCAACCAACTCCTCCTTGATTTTATTTTTGAACCGCGGCATTGGCCACTGACGCAGCCGACCGGATTGAGTTCCCCTATCCACCGCGCGATCCATTGCGGAAATTGTGGCCGCAGATCGCTTGGGGAACTAATCACATTCGTTCAGGCATCGATATCTTTTTCAATATGAAAACGCCAGAACTTGAAAGGTGTTGAACATGACGAGTGGGTGCTCCAGCCGGCGGGCCGCGGGAACGACCGAACTCGCGGGATGTTGGACCGGTTCCGGCAAATGGGTGTTCCATGCATGCCGCTGGCCAGCGAGCACAACAAGGAAGCAGGCGAGCGAACCCGGCCTACGAAGCGTTGACGTGTAGCACCTCGGAAAAGAAATCGCGCACCCGTTCGATCGTCAATGCATGAATTACATTGCGATCGACGCCGGGATTGTCCTGGCACGCGAAAGCCATGCCATCCGGCGCCGGCGTCACGCACTGATCCAGAAAGGTGTAATGCGAGGCGCCCGGCAGCAGCACGATCCCGGCCTCGGGCAGGAAGCTGGCATAGCGCCTGATGTTGGTGTCGACCGGCACCGTCGAATCCGCCGAGCCACCGAGAAACGCGATTGGGATATGGACATCATGAAACGACTCCCGGTCGAATGCTTCGCCCAGGGCCGGGGCGATGGCGAAGACGGCCCTGATGCGTGGGTCCCGATAGGAGTCACCGCCACGTGTCACCGATGCCGCAGTCTCCGCCGACAGAGCAAGCGCCACATTTTTGATGCCGCGTTTCTCTGGCGGATCGCAGATGGCGTCGGCGGCAGGTGAAGCGCAAAAGTCCTCCAGGCGCTGGACACGGGTCCGCGCGCCGGCGAGCTCCATCACGGTATATCCTCCGAGTGAAAACCCCACTGCTCCGATGCGCTGCCGATCGATACGGCGGCCCAGTGCCGGATCTTCGAGGATGCCGTCGAGCGCATCGCTCACGTCGGTGGCCCTTTCCCACCAGAGTTTAAAACCTTCGCGGGTCAGAGGCTCAAGCGAGTTGTTGCCGGGATGATTGACGCCGACAACCACATAACCTGAGGCCGCAAGGGCCGACGCCAGCCAGTCGAGACTGCCGGCACTGCCACCGGTTCCATGCGACATCAGCAGCAATGGAAATCTTTCCCGTGTGTTCGATAGTGCTGCATCGATGGCGAATGGATGACCGTGAAAGATCGGCTGGCCGGGGATGCCGATATCATGCGCCGTCTCAGGTATATCCAGGCTGATCGGATACCAGACCGTGGTCCTGAGCCCCTGGGTAAGGGCGCCGCGCCAGTTTCGTGGGTGATTCGGGTGGATCAGGCGCTCGGATTCTCCAACATGAAACGGTTCCGGATTGTCCGTGGCGGCTGATCCATTGGACCATGCCGCAGCGAAGACGATTCCCGCAATGAGGCAAACACGGTGAGACATGGTTATTCCGGTCGGATGGGGATGAGAAGATCGGTCACGCATTCACTTGGCGCGACCGAAGGCGGGCTGCGATAGAGCTCCAGTGCCGGGCGATCGTCCGGGTCATGGCCGCTTTGCGGCAACCAGCCACCGAAGAGAGTCTTGAAACTCGGCGCGATCAGGGCATATGGGCCGATAAGCCGGTAGGACGCATAGAGTCCACCCTCGACGCGGATAGTCTCGATCGGGCGCACGGGCTCTAATGGTGCCGCCGGCAGGATTCCGGCGAAATAGGTGAACCCTTCGCGGTCCTCCGGATCGCCTGAAGAAATGCCGATCGCACCGCGGATTTGCGGAGAGTCCCTGTCACAGCGCAGCGTCTTCAGCAGCGTTCGAAATGTATGCGGAATGGTCGCGAGCGGACCTTGATGGCGAAGACAGAGAGCCTCTGTCGGCGGCATGTCGATCAAATCCACCCGTGGCGGTTCCACCGCGGCCGTCTCAAGCTCCGAAACGCCCGATGCCGGTGCCGCCAGGTGACTTTGCTGGACCTGAAATTCGCAGGGGCTGACTCCGGCAAAACCGCGAAAAGCGCGGGCGAAGGTTTGCGAACTGTCGTAGCCGGCCTGCAGGGCGATCGCGGTCACGGTATCCCCAGTGCCCGCGAGCCGGTGCGCGGCCTGAGCCAGCCGCACGCGCCGGACGGTCGCTGCGATGCTTTCCCCGGTCAGTGCACGATAGATGCGATGGAAATGAAATGGAGACAGGTGTGCCACCGTCGCGAGGCTGTCGACCGTGTGCGGCGCCGCCGGGTCCACCAGTATCGCCTCGATGACGCGAGCGATCCGCTGGCGATAGTCGCGTTCAGTGGTGGGCTTCATGGCCGTCGTAGCATAGCCACTCCACCGCCAGGGGCGCGTTGCCGAACTTGCTGAATCGCGAGTCGAGGGACGGCCCAGCCCTATCGGCTTCGGCGCCTCCGATCACCTCCGCGGTATCGAAAGCACCGCGAATTTCATTGGAAAAAGACGGCTCGCCACTTTAGGATCGGCCAACAGCGTGGTTTCTGCGGCCCTCGACAACCATCAGACCGCATCTTTACGCTACCTGGTCATTGCGAAGTAGAGCCGGATAACGTTCAGCACCTGCCAGGGCCGCGCCGATCAAATCATGCTCCAGCTCGCGAGCCATGTCGCATCGCCGGAGCAGAATAAGTTCAAGGAGGATATCCGGATGAAAGCGTTCAGCGCGATGCGCCGGGACATGCTGCGCACAGGCGGTGTCGGAGCGGTGGCGGCCGCGCTGCCGATGGCTTCCTTTGCCGCTCTGGCTCAAGACCCGTCCGCCGCAGCCGGGGGAGCCCCGCAGGCGATATTCAACGTGCGTACCTATGGCGCCACCGGCGACGGCAAGACTCTCGATACGGCTGGCGTCAATCGCGCCATCGAAGCGGCAGCGGCATCAGGCGGCGGCGTGGTGGTCTTTCCCGCCGGAACATACCTGTGTTTTTCGATACGCCTGAAGAGTCAGGTTCGCCTGCACCTGGAACAGGGAAGCATCATCCTTGCCGCCGACTCTCCCTTGCCCGGACAGCAAACCGGATATGGCGGCGGTGTATACGACGCGGCCGAACCGAAAACCGCCTGGGACGCCTATCAGGACTATGGCCACAACCATTGGCACAATTCATTGCTTTGGGGCGAGGACCTTCACGACCTCAGCATCACCGGCCCCGGCCTGATCTGGGGCAAAGGACTTTCCCGGGGCTTCAGCGAGTCCGTCGATGGGCCATCGTTTATCGCCGAGCAGCCCGGCGTCGGCAACAAGGCGATTGCGCTCAAGAACTGCCGCAACGTCATTCTGCGCGACTTCTCCATTCTGAAAGGCGGCCATTTCGGCCTGCTCCTGACCGGTGTGGACAACCTGACGATCGACAATCTCAAGATCGACACCGACCGCGATGGCATGGATATCGATTGCTGCCAGAACGTCAGGGTCTCCAACTGCACCGTCAATTCGCCCTGGGATGACGGCATCTGTCCCAAGTCGAGTTTCGCGCTCGGCTACGCGCGCCCGACAAAAAATCTGACGATCACCAACTGCTATGTCAGCGGCTACTACCAGCTGGGCACGGTACTGGATGGGACGTTCAAGAAATTCTCCGCGGACGTCTGGGCGGCGCCCTGCACCGGCCGCATCAAGTGCGGCACGGAATCCAACGGCGGTTTCATCAACGTTACCATCTCCAACTGCGTCTTCGAGGGTTGCCAGGGATTGGCGCTGGAATCGGTCGACGGCGCCTTGCTGGAAGACGTCGCCGTCAGCAACATCACCATGCGCGATCTTTCCTCTCCCCCGTTGTTCCTGCGTTTAGGAGCGCGGCTGCGCGGTCCCAAGGACCGAACCTGGGTGGGAACGATGAAGCGCATCGTCATCAGCAATATTGCTTGTTACAACGCGCCGCGCAAGCAGGGCTGCATTCTTACCGGCATTACCGGCTATCCGATCGAAGACCTGAAGCTGGCCAACATCTTCATCGAAACCAAAGGCGGCGCCCCTGCCGAGTATGTGAAGGCCCGGCCCGCCGAGCTTGAAGGCGACTACCCGGACCCGGAACCGTTTGGACCCATGCCGGCCTCCGGATTCTATCTGCGCCACATGCGCAACCTGGAAATGAGCCATGTCGAGATTGCGAATACCACCACCGACCCTCGTCCGGCGTTCTACCTGAGCGATGTCGATCGCGCCGACTTCTTCGCCGTGACCGCACCGCTCGGAACGGCAGGTGCCTTCGCCTTGCATAATGTGAAGAACCTGCGCATTGGATGGAGCCGGGCCGCGGCCGATACCAACCTGAGCAGCGTTGACGATAAAGTCCTGTAACAGGCCAACACGCATCATTGGGGATCATTGGGGCCACCACGGGAGGCAGCAGTGCAGGTGTGGCGCGACCTGGGCAAGCTTGCAGTTTTGGCGGCCTTTTTCGGCGTTTGCTTTGCCATGCTTGCCGGCGCCATCGGTATCCGGTCGCCCTGGCTTGGACTGTTGCTGATGTTCTACTTCATGGGCCTGCTCAAAGCGGCAGAACCGCTGTTTATGCTCCGCATGCCCCAAGCCCTCCGCACAGTCGATCCAGGGCGGGTCAAGCAAGGCCTCTATCGTTGGCTCGGGGTTCGCGGCTTCGGCGCTCTCATTCGGAACACGCCTCTACGTTATCTCAACAGTTCCGTTTATGTTGCGGGCGGGAAGCGCAGCCTCGCCGAGTTGAGCCGCAAGCTGGAGTCCACGGAGGCAATACATTTCTGGGCGGCGGTACTGTTTACGCCCTACATCGCTTACATCGGGTGTCGTGGTCTCGCCGCCATAGCGGAATTGTTCGTGTTGATACAGGTGGTCTTCAACGTCTATCCCATCTTGCACCTTCGCATGGTTCGCGCTCGGTTGAGCAGAGTCAAACAGGGCTTGGCAGGCTGTTGAGAGGCCCCTTTGGCGCGATAGTGCATAGTCCACGGCTCCGATTCGATCCGGGGTATCGGCGGCGGCGCGGATTTCATTGGAACAAAGCGCGTAGCCACCCTAATATCAATTCACCCACGCAGCCTCGCCGCCAATAGAATCCGTGTATTCCGACCAGCATCACCTGAAGGCGCCGGCCATCCGGCTGGGCATCGTCGGCGTCGGCAAGATCGTGTGCGACCAGCATCTGCCAGCGCTGCGCAGCCGCCCTGACTTCGTCGTAACCGCCACGGCCAGCCCCCATTCCGGGATCGAGGGCGTCGCCCGATATGCCAGCGCCACGCAAATGCTGGCCGGGACCGAACTCGACGCCGTTGCCGTCTGCACGCCGCCGCAGCATCGCTATCAGGCGGCGCGCGCGGCCCTGCTGGCCGGCAAGCATGTGCTGCTGGAAAAGCCGCCGTGCCTGACCACCACCGAGCTGGCCAGCCTGGCCGAGCTGGCGCGCCGGCAGCAGCGCACGCTGTACCAGACCTGGCATTCCCGCCATGCCGCGGCGGTGGCCGCGGCCCGGGCCTGGCTGGAGGGGCAGTGCATCCGCCGCGTTCGCATCGAGTGGAGGGAAGACGTGCGGCGCTGGCATCCCGGCCAGACCTGGATCTGGCAGCCGGGTGGACTGGGCGTATTCGATCCGGGCATCAATGCCCTGTCGATCCTGACCGAGCTGGTGTCGGAGCCGTGTCACGTCCGTTCGGCGCAGCTGTTTTTTCCGTCCAACTGCCACACGCCGATCGCCGCCGAGTTGGCACTGGGCACCGACGGCGGCGTGGAAATCCAGGTTTCGTTCGACTTCCTGCAGACCGGACCGCAGACCTGGGATCTCGTGGTGAACACGCAATCCGGTGCGGTGCTGAAGCTGTCCCAGGGCGGCGCCCACATGGAAATCGACGGCGCCGTGTCGATGCAGGCGCCGGAGTCCGAGTACGCCAGCATCTACGAGCGCTTCGCCAGCCTCATCGCCAGCGGCCGCAGCGAGGTCGATGCGCGGCCGTTCCAGCTGGTGGCGGATGCGTTCCTGATCGGCGCCCGCGAAGCCGTGGCGCCGTTCCACGAGTAGCCGTCCGGCGCCGCGGCAGAACTTGCCTCTGTGGCGCCAGTCCAAAGTACAGAGCGTCGACGGAGATTCAGGCCATGCGGCACGGATTATTGCGGTTGGGCATCCTGGCGTCTGTGCTGACAATACAGGCGCAAGCAGCGCCGCCCGATGCGCCGTCGGCCGGCACCGCTCAAGCGTCGGCTCAAACCGAGGCGCGGAAAGATCCCCACTGCCTCTCGGCGGCGGGTACCTCATCTGCGCCGCGCAAAGGCGCCTGTTTCAGCAACCTTGGCAGCAGCTATAACGCGGAGCAGTTAAATTCCACCGGAGTCAGCAATCCGGGTGAAGCGCTGCATCTGCTTGATCCCTCGGTAACGATACGCCACTAATTCCCGGGAACCGGCCAGGCAAGCTCCTGCATGGGGCTTGGTAGTATTGGGCCAGACGGTGCGGGACCGATAGATTGCTTTCTGTATATCAAAAAGCTTTTAATTTTCATTAGAAGCATATTGGTCATTTGACTAAGGTGTCAGCAGCCCCGCCGGCGTTCGATCGGAACGCCACAGAAAATCATTCGGGGCAATTGGAGCGAGGGTGCAGATCCTGTCTGAACCGGTTGTGCCGGTGATACGCCTGGGCCGCGGGCTCGGCATTGCGTTGCTGCTGGCCGCGATCAGCGGCCCAGCCGCGGCCGAGCCGTTAGCGCTGCTCGACCGCAATGGCAGCTACGTCTCGATCGAGGCTTATGCGCCGAACATCGTGCGGGTGACCCTGAGCCAGGACAAGAATCTTGCCCTGGCATCGCCGGGCTACGGCATCAGTGGTGCCGCGGACGGCAAGGGCTGGACCCACCAGGCCAATGCCGCCGGCGACGTGTTCGAGTCCGGCGCCCTGAGCGTGGAGGTTCCGGCCCAGCCCTGGCCCGGTCCGCCGACCCAGATGGACCGCTACTTCGCCCCGTCCCTGCCGCCGGTGAGCTTGACCGTGCGCAAACCCGGCGGCGCGACGCTGCTGCAGATGAACGGCTGGGAGATGGCGCCGCACACCGTCAGCGGCGAAAAGACTTTCCGCGTCGGCGCCAGCTTCGCCGCCCCGGCCGACGAGCACTATTACGGCCTGGGCCAGAACCAGGAAGGCACGCTGGACTATCGCGGCCGCAGCATCGAGTGCAAGCACGAATACGACGCGCCGGCCGGCGAGACCGTGTGCGTGCCGTTCCTGGTCACCAACAAGGGTTACGGCGTGGTATGGGACAACCCCTCCGCCACACGCGTCTCGCCGGGCCTGCACGGCAGCACGGTGTGGCACTCCAACGTCGGCGAGCGCGTTTCGTATTTCGTCATCGCTGGAGATACCACCGATGCCATCTACGCCGGCTACCGGCAGCTCACTGGCGTCACGCCGCTGCCGCCCAAGGCGGCGTTCGGCTACATCCAGAGCAAAGCGCGCTATGAGAGCCAGCAGCAGGTGCTCGACGTCGCGGCCGGTTATCGCCAGCGCGGATATCCGCTCGACATCATGGTGGTCGACTGGTTCTACTGGACGCGGATGGGGCAGCTCGACATCAACCCGGTCGAATTTCCGGATCCGGCGGCGATGAACCGCACGCTGCACGCCGAAGGCGTGCGCAGCCTGATCAGCGTGTGGCCGCGGTTCGAGCGGGAATCGCGCTACTTCAACGAGCTGGCCGCCAGGGGCTGGCTGCTCAAGGATGCCGAGGGCAAGCCGGTGGACGGCCTGGCGTTCCGCAGCGACCGCGCCGGGGCCCTGATCGACAGCACCAATCCGCAGGCGCGCGAGTGGTACTGGGACCACATCCGCGACAACATCGCCGCGCAGGGATTCGACTGGTTCTGGCTGGACGAGACCGAGCCGGACCTGATACCCGACGGCTTCTTCTACAGCATCGGTTCCGGTGACCGTTACCACAACCTGTTTCCGCTGCTGCATACCGAGGGCGTGGCGCAAGGTTCGCGCCGCGACCGCCCGGACTTCCGCAATCTGATTCTGGCGCGCGCGGCCTACCTCGGCTCGCAGCGCACCGGCAGTCTGTTCTGGTCCTCCGACATCAACCCGACCTGGGAAGCGCTCAAGCGCCAGGTGCCCACCGGCCTGGACTTCACCGCCAGCGGGCTGGCCTACTGGGGCAACGACATTGGCGGCTGGCAATGGCTGCCGCAGCAGCACACGCCCGAGCGCAAGCCGCTGCTCGATCCTTCCGGTGCGCGCGAGGTCGTCGGCCACAATGACGATTACCCCGAGCTGATCACCCGCTGGTACGAGTACGCCACCTTCACCCCGACCATGCGCGCCCACGGCTCGCGCAAGGACACCGAGGTGTGGTCCTACGGCAAACAGGCGGAAGCGGTCATCAGCAAGTACCTCAAGCTGCGCTACACCCTGATGCCCTATCTGTATTCGCTCGGCCGGCATACCTACGACAGCGGCGTGCCGTTCATGCGCGCGCTATTCATGGACTTTCCCAACGATCCCAAGGTCCTCAACCTGGGCGACGAGTACATGTTCGGTCCCGCCTTCCTGGTCGCGCCCGTCACCGAGCAGGGTATGGAAAGCCGCCAGGTCTACCTGCCGGCCGGCAGCGACTGGTACAACTACTGGACCAACGAGAAGCTCGCCGGCGGCCAGATTGTCACGGTGGCGGCGCCGATCGACACCATCCCGCTGTTCGTGCGCGCCGGCTCGATCGTGCCGATGGGCGTGGATATCCCCAGCACCGCCGCAGCGCAGGCGCTGAAGGAAATCCGCGTCTACCCGGGGCGCGACGCCGAATTCGCGCTCTACGACGATGACGGCCTGTCCTACCAATACGAAAAGGGCGGCGGCAAAACCACGCTGCTGCGCTGGAGCGATCAGACCGGCCGGCTCAACACCAGCGGGGATCTGGCACGCGAAGCCCCGCAACTGGTAAGGATCGTCCGATGAGTGATAGCGCCGAATGGAAAGCGTACTGTAACGTCCTCGCGGGCCTGCTGTTGTGTCTGTTCGCTGCCAAGGCCGCCGCCGATGATACGGTGGAGATGCCGCGCATTCTGCAGCAGGACGGCCGCCATGAGCTGCTGGTGGACGGCGAGCCGTTCCTGATGCTGGGCGCGCAGGTCAACAACTCCAGCAACTGGCCGGCGATGTTGCCGAAAGTGTGGCCGGCGATCGAGCAGATGCACGCTAATACGGTGGAGGTGCCGATCGCCTGGGAGCAGATCGAGGCTGAGGAAGGCCGGTTCGATTTCTCCTTTCTCGACACCTTGCTGCAGCAGGCGCGCGAGCACCAGGTGCGCCTGGTGCTGCTGTGGTTCGGCACCTGGAAGAACAACGGACCCAACTACGCGCCGCAGTGGGTCAAGCTCGACAACCGGCGCTTCCCGCGCGTGATCAATGCCAAGGGCGAAGAGAAGGGCTCGCTGTCGCCGCTGTTCAAGGCGACGCTGGACGCCGACCGGTCCGCCTTCGCCGCGCTGATGCGGCATCTCAAGCAGGCCGATCCGCAGCACACCGTGATCCTGGTGCAGGTGGAGAACGAGAGCGGCACCTATGGCGCGGTGCGCGACTACTCGCCAACGGCGCAGAAGGCGTTCGAGGCGGCGGTGCCGGCCGAGCTGGTTAAAGCGCTGCGCAAGAAGCCGGGCACCTGGCGTCAGGTATTCGGCCAGGACGCCGACGAGTTCTTCCACGCCTGGCAGGTAGCGCACTTCATCGACCAGGTCGCGGCCGCCGGCAAGGCCGAATACGCACTGCCGATGTACGTCAACGCGGCGCTGCGCGATCCGTTCAACTACCAGGACCCCAACACTTACTCCAGCGGCGGCCCGACCTGGAATGTGCTCGACATCTGGAAGGCGGCGACGCCGTCGATCGATGTGATCGGGCCGGATATCTATATGAATGATCCGGCCAGCATCACCCGCACGCTGGACCAGTACAAGCGGCCGGACAATGCCCTGTTCGTGCCGGAGACCGCCAACCGGGTCGAGAACACGCGCTTTTTCTTCCAGATCATCGGCCGCGGCGCCATCGGTTACTCGCCGTTCGGCATGGACTACACCGGCTACGTCAACTATCCGCTGGGCTCAGCCAAGGTCGATCCCGCCGCGATCGAGGCTTTTGCCATGAACTACCAGCTGGTGGCCCCGATGGTGGGCGAAATCGCCGAGTTCGGCTTCAAGGGCAAGCTGTGGGGCGC
>Ga0302313_10002972_pt1 | contig 11439 bp, 8 predicted proteins | sample III_Palsa_N2_2_FD_200454 | JGI IMG/M metagenome (GOLD analysis project Ga0302313, IMG submission 200454) | Peat permafrost microbial communities from Stordalen Mire near Abisko, Sweden - III_Palsa_N2_2 | ecosystem: Environmental > Terrestrial > Soil > Palsa > Peat permafrost | place: Sweden...
TTCGCGCACGCAGCAGGGTGGTTCGGCGACGGTTTATTCGGAGTCGAGCTATCTGGCGGGCGATCTGCGGACGCCGGTGATTGTTCGTGCGGCGATTGCAAATGGCGTGCAAGTGCTCGATCTTGACCGTTCGACGGCGCGGCAGATTGTGGTGATTGGCGCAAACGACCTGAACGACGATGTCGATGTGCGGGCGCGTCCGGTGCGTAAGTCGAAGACGGCGGCATTTGTTTCGGACTTTCGGGACCTGGTGGTGGGTGATTATGTCGTCCACGTCGAACACGGCATTGCACGCTACGATGGCCTGCGCACGATCGATCAGCCCGATGCGCCGCCGCTGGAGTTGATGATTCTTACCTTCGCGGAGGACGCGAAGCTGTATGTCCCGCTGACGCGGCTGGATCTGATTCAGAAGTATCGTTCCACCGACACCGGCCCGGCGCCGCAGTTGAACAGGCTTGGGAATCCGGCGTGGTCGAAGACGAAGGCGCGCGTAAAGAAGGCCATGGAAGACATGGCCGAGGAGTTGCTGAAGCTCTATGCGCAGCGTAAGGCCGCGGTGGGGACAGCATTTTCGCCGGACACTCACATGCAGCGCGAGTTCGAAGATGAGTTCGACTACAACGAGACGGACGACCAGTTGAATGCCGTGAAGGACATCAAGGCCGACATGGAATCGACGCAGCCGATGGACCGGCTGCTATGCGGCGATGTCGGCTATGGCAAGACTGAGGTTGCCATGCGCGCGGCGTTCAAGGCAGTGCAGGATGGCAAGCAGGTTGCCGTGCTTACGCCGACGACGGTGCTTTGCTTCCAGCACTTTGAGAGCTTCAAGCGGCGGTTTGCAAAGTTCCCGGTCAACGTCGAGATGATCTCGCGCTTTCGCACAGTCAAAGAGAAGAAGGATGTGCTGGAACGTACGGCAGAGGGCAAGGTCGATATCCTCATTGGCACGCATGCGGTGCTCTCGCAGAGTTTGAAGTTTCAGGATCTTGGATTGCTCGTTGTCGATGAAGAGCAGCGGTTCGGTGTGCGGCATAAGGAGCGGCTGAAGCAGATGCGCGCTGCGATTGACGTGCTGAGCATGTCGGCGACACCGATTCCGCGCACGCTGAATATGTCGCTGGTAGGGCTGCGTGACATGAGCGTGATCGAGACGCCGCCGAAGGACCGCATGGCTATTCAGACTGTGGTCGCGAAGTTCGATGAGAAGCTGATTCGCACGGCGATTGAGGTGGAGTTGGAGCGCGGCGGGCAGACGTACTTCGTACACAATCGCGTGGAGACGATCTACGAGTTGGCCGCGAAGATTCATGAGTTAGTACCGCAGGCGCGCGTGGTTGTCGGCCATGGGCAGATGCCCGAGGCAGAGCTTGAGCGCGTGATGCTGGCGTTCATGGATGGTGAGTATGACGTGCTGGTCGCTACCAGCATCATTGAGAACGGGCTGGATATCTCGAAGGCCAACACGATCATCATCAACCGTGCGGACCGGCATGGGCTGAGCGAGCTGTATCAACTGCGTGGTCGCGTGGGGCGGTCGAATCGCCGCGCGTATGCGTATCTGTTGATTCCGCCGGAGCAGCAGTTGACGGAGATTGCACGGCGAAGACTTTCGGCGTTGAAGGAGTTCTCGGATCTTGGTGCGGGCTTTAAGATTGCCGCACTCGATTTGGAACTGCGTGGTGCGGGCAACATGTTGGGTGGTGAGCAGTCGGGGCATATCGAGGCCATCGGTTTTGAGATGTATACGACCATGCTCGAAGAGGCCGTGAGCAAGCTGAAGGGCGAAGGCCGCGAGGAGCGTCCGCAGGTTACAGTGAACCTCGGGATTTCGCTGCGTATCGACGACACGTACATCGCGGAGGAGAGTCAGCGGTTGCGGATGTACAAACGTATTGCGGGGGCGGAGTCGATGACCGTGCTCACTGATGTGCGTGCGGAGTTGCAGGATCGCTACGGCGCGCCGCCGGAGAGCGTGCTGCATCTGCTGGCCGCAGGAGAGATTCGCCTGACGTGCGAGCGGCTGGGCATCGCACAGGTTGAGCGCAAGCGAACGGCCGTGGAAGAGCCGAAGAAGCCTGCGCCTGTTTCGGCGAAACCGGCAGCCTACACACGGCAGTGGCAGGCCGGGACCGCACCGCAGTATCTCGCAGGACGGCACGGGCAGGCGCCGCAGACGGCGAACCTGCAGTTCTCAACGAGGACGGTGGCGAATCGTCCGGAGACGAATGCTACGCGGGCTGCGCGCGAGATCGCAGGGCAGCGGCCGGCAAATGCTCTACTGGCACAGGCCGGAAAAATCAAGGCCATGCGTGACATGCTGTACGTGACGTTCAGCGAAAAGCTGCACGCCGCGCCCGCCGAAGAAGGCAAGGGCGTGAACGTGGGCGCGCTGATGAAGCTGGTCACGCGTAACGCGAAGAATGGCGCGCAGCTTACACCGCAGGGCACGCTGCGCTGGCCGCTGACGAGTGCGCAAGCGGATGTGGTGCTGACCGAGACGCGGGAATTATTGGCGGCGCTGGATGTGCAGGCAGGCAGCTAGGCAGGACTTTGCGGTAAACTCAGCGGCATCATGCGCTTTCGTACATTCGCCGCCACTCTCCTCGTTTTTGTCTCTTCGACCGCCCTTTTGACCGCCCAGCACATCTCCGCCGACGGTGCGTCGCAGACGTTCAACTACTTGACCGACCAGTACTTTCACGACGTCTACTTCAAGTTCTCGCCGACTGCTGGAACCTCCGCTGGCAAGCATGAGTACGACACGCAGCTTGAGGATTACTCAGCTGCCGGCGCGCAGAAGAACATCGCGGCGTTGCATGATTACGAGAAGAAGTTGATGACTATCGATCCGAAGGCGCTGGATGCGGAGCCTGCGGCGGACTATCAGATTCTGTTGAACAGCATTCGCGCGAGTCTGTTGCAGCTTGAGGTGGTGCGCGGCTGGGAAAAGAATCCTGACAACTATTCGAGCGGCGTGACGGGCTCGATCTTCACCATCATGGAGCGGCCTTATGCGCCCGTGAACACACGCCTGCGTGCGGCGGTCGAGCGCGAGAAGCAGATTCCGCAGGTATTTGTGGAAGCACGGAAGAATCTGAAAAACCCGCCGCATATCTATACCGAGATCGCGCTGGAGCAGATCGATGGCGATGTCAGCTTCTTCCAGAACGACGTGCCGAGCGCGTTTGCGGATGCGACCGATGCCGAAGCCAAAGCCGAGTTCGCTAAGACCAATGCATCTGTGATCGAGGCGCTGAAGAGCTACGGCGCGTGGATGAAGTCAGACCTGCTGCCGCGCTCGAACGGCGACTTCCGCTATGGCGCGGACACATACTCGAAGGATCTTGCGTACAGCGAGATGGTCGATATCCCGCTCGATCATCTGCTTCAGATTGGGTTGAACGATCTGCATAATAACCAGGCGGAGTTTGCTCGGGTGGCGAAGGAGATCGACCCAACGAAGACGCCGCAGCAGGAGCTGGCCGAACTGGCGGGGATGCATCCCGCGCCTGACAAGCTATTGCAGGCGTTTCACGACCGCTTCAACTCGGAGATTGGCTTCATCCGCGAACATCACATCATTACGATTCCGAGCGATGTGCAACCGGTGCTGGAAGAGACACCGCCGTTCATGCGTGCGACGACGCAGGCTTCCATGGACCCTCCGGGAGCCTTTGAGACCCACTCCACGAAGGCTTACTTCAACGTCACGTTGCCAGATCCGAAGTGGGATGCGGCGAGGACCAATGAGTACATGGCGGCTTTCAATATCGGCACTATTGTCTCCACCAGTGTGCATGAGGCTTACCCGGGGCACTACATTCAGTTCCTTTGGCAGCCGCGGTTTCCGTCGGACATTCGCAAACTGATCGGCGCGAACACCAACATCGAAGGATGGGCCCACTACTGCGAGCAGATGATGCTCGACGAAGGCTACGGAAAAGTTACAGCAAAGGACGAGCGCGAAGAGAAACTGATTCGCCTCGGCCAGCTTCAGGATGCGCTGCTGCGCGATGCGCGCTTTGTCGTCGCCATCCGGCTGCACACCGGCGTGGGTGGCGCGATGAGCATTCCGGAGGCGGAAGACTTTTTCGTCAAGGAAGGCTACCAGGCGCGGCCAATTGCTGAGGTTGAGACCAAGCGCGGCACGTCCGATGCACTGTATCTCTATTACACGCTGGGCAAGCTGGAGATTATGAAGCTGCGTGAGGATGTGAAGAAGAAGGAAGGCGCGGCATTCAACCTGCAGCAGTTCCACGATGCGTTCATGCAGCAGGGCTTCGCGCCGATCAAGGTCATCCGCAAGACGATGCTGCATGATGATTCGCCGGTGCTGTGAGGAGGCGCGGATAGCGGCTCCGATCTCTAACGTTACATTCTGCACAGACACGCATCCGAAGACATGACATCTTCTTTGCTAGGATTGTCTGAACACCAACAGGAGATTTGCGCTCAATGGCATCGATGAAGGTTCGCAAGGCCGTGTTTCCCGCTGCGGGTATGGGTACCCGCTTTCTGCCCGCCACCAAGGCCATACCCAAGGAGATGCTGCCGCTCGTCGATAAGCCGCTGATTCAGTACGGCGTGGAAGAGGCTGTCGCCGCGGGTTGTACTGAGATCATCATTGTCACCGGTCGTGGCAAGACGACGATGGAAGACCACTTCGATCACTCCTTCGAGCTTGAGGCCGTGCTGGAGGCGCGCAGGAAGACAGAGATGCTGGAGGCTGTGCGCTCCCTGTCGAAGTTGGCGAAGATTGTGTATACGCGCCAGGCCGAAGCGCTTGGCCTCGGCCACGCCGTGCTGATGGCCAAGGAGCTAGTCGGCGATGAGCCGTTTGCGGTCATCCTCGCCGATGACGTGGTGGACTCCAAGCAGGGCTGCCTGAAGCAGATGGTCGAGGCCTTCAACGAGACGCAGTCGTCCATCCTTGGCTCGGAGGTCGTGGAAGGTGCGGCGATCTCGAACTATGGCTGCCTGGACTGCACTCCCGATGCGCAGGACCCACGGCTGTTGCTGGTAAAGGACATGATCGAAAAGCCGAAGGCAGAAGAGGCACCGAGCCAGAACGCCATCATTGGCCGCTACATTCTCACGCCGCGCATCTTTCAGATGCTGGAGACGATCAAGCCCGGCGCGGGCGGCGAGCTGCAACTCACGGACGGCATCAAGGCGCTGCTGCGATACGAAAGAGTCTATGGCTTCAGCTATGAGGGCAAGCGCCACGATGCGGGCGATAAGCTCGGCTTCCTGAAAGCGACGGTGGAGTTCGCTCTAAAGCGCGACGACCTCGGGCCGAGGTTCCGCGAGTGGTTGAAGTCGCAGCAGTTCTAGCGCGGCGTCTCTGCATAGGTTCTTCGGGACTTTTTTCTTGCGTTTCGGCTGGGTCGCGAGATACTGGCTAGCACGAAGGCAGGGAGACGATGTTGAACGGGAAGTCGCTGGACAGTTCAGGTTGGCGGTGGAAGTTTGCCGGGCGATATCTGCTGACAATCGCAGTTGTCGTGGTGACCGCGTGGGTTGGGCTGGTCTCCGGGCGTGGTGCGGGGCATGTGCCGGCGGTATGGTGGGCAAACTCCGTGTTGCTGGCCATCGTGCTGCTGAACCCGCGGCGGGAGCGCTTGCCGCTGATTGCCGCTGGTTTCCTCGGCAATGTCGCGGCGCATCTTCTGATGCATGATCCGTACAGCCAGGTCGTGCTGCTGTCGTTGTGCGACACCGGCGAAGCGACCTTCGCGATATTGGCCGTCCAGTGGGGCATGACGCCGGACGCAGAGCCTGCACGCCGCACACGAGGCCGCGAAGACCGCGGAGTCGACCTGACAGATCGCGGGCGTCTCCTGCGATTTGTGTTGTTCGGCGTGCTGCTGGGGCCACTGATCTTCTCTTGCCTGGCGGGCGTAATCCTGCATGTGCTGGTTGGGGCCGATACGATGACCGCGCTGCGCTGGTTTCCGCCGAGCGCTCTGGGTATGGCGATCGTAACGCCGCTACTGCTGGGCCTGGCACGCCACGAAACCAAGGAGCTGTTCGCGAAGAAACGCATCGTAAAGACGCTGGTCTATCTTGGGTTGCTGGCTGCGACGACGCTGGGCATCTTCTCGCGAGGCCAGTTTCCGCTGCTCTTTTTGATCTTTCCGCCGCTCATGTTCCTCGTGGTGGAGCTCGGTGTTGGTGGCGGCGCGTTGGGCGCGTGCGTGGTGGCGGCGATCGGCAGCGTTTATACGGTCGCGGGCCGCGGAGCGTTGGCGCATGGGCAGGCTTCGACACTCGAGCAGAGAATCCTGATCCTGCAGATGTTTCTAGCAACTGCGGTGCTCAGCGTCGATGTCGTGGGGCTGGTGCTGGGCGATCTGAAGCGGTCGGCGATGGTCGAGGAAGCGGCGCGCATCAGCTTGAGCGATGCACTGGACACCCTGGAGGGCGTCGCGCGCGTGGATGCCACGACCCGCATCGCGAACCGCAGGCGATTCGATGAGGTTCTGGAAGAAGAGTGGCAGCGAGCCGTGAGGCAGGGGGCGGCGATCTCGATCCTGTTGCTCGATGTGGACCACTTCAAGAGGTACAACGACCTCTATGGGCATCTTGCCGGGGATGAGTGCCTTCGGCTGGTAGCTGAGATCATTAGCGGTGTGCTGCAGCGGCCCGGTGACGTGGTGGCGAGGTTCGGCGGCGAAGAGTTTGCGATTGTTCTGCCGAACACCGACGAGCCCGGCGCGTCAGAGATGGCCGAGCACGTCCGGCTCGCCGTTCGCTCGGCGTTGGTTAAGCATGAGGCCGTGCCGCAGGGAATTTTGACGGTCAGCCTGGGAAGCGCAACAGCCTCTCCGCAACGCGATGAGGCCGCGACGGAGCTGCTGGCCGCGGCCGATCGCGCTCTCTACCAGGCCAAGCGTGGCGGGCGCGATCGCGTGGAGACACAAGGCATTCCTGCAAAGGCCGCCGCGGCCGGGGTGGGGGAATGATGCCACGCAGGCGAGCGTCGATGCCTCTCGTTTGTCTCTCCATCGTGGTCGTATTGGCTCTAGGCATCTGCCAGCGCGCCTCCGCACAAAACCCGGGGAGTGGGTCATCAAGCGCGGCACAGAGTGATGTTCCGCCGCATCGTGTGCGCCTGATTATGAAGGACGGCAGCTACCAGCTCGTGCTGAGCTATGCGGTTGCCGGAAAGATCGTCCACTACCGCAGCGCCGAGCGCAACGGTGAAACCGAGGATGTTCCGCTGGCGTTGGTCGATCTGCCGGCAACGGAGAAGTGGGCACGCGAGCATCGCCAGGGTGAGTCGCCGGACTCGCAGCGCCAGCCCGTCTTGAGTCCCGAGCTCGCCAAAGAAGAGGCGGAACGTGCAGCGCGAACGCCTGAAGTAGCAACAGGGCTGCGCCTGCCCGAGGAGGACAGTGTGCTCGCGCTGGATAACTTCCACGGCACGCCACAGCTTGTTCCGCTCGAACAGCAGGGCGGCGACCTGAACAAGGAGACCGCGCACGACGTGCTCAAGCTGGCCATCAACCCCGCGTCGAGCCCACATCGCATCACGGAACTGCGTGGGGCAAGCGCCAACGTCCAATTGCATGTCTCTGGGCCGGTCTTCTATGTTCGCGTGGGCAACGATGACGAAGGCGATCCCGGCTCCGGCGCGCTCACCGTCGATACGCACGGGGCAGGGGGTCGCGCAACGCCCTCCGGCGGCGCCGATAGCAGCGGCTATGTCGTGGTGCGGCTAAGCACTCTCAGCGATGCTCGCATCGTGAACAGCTTTCGCCTTGCGCTGCTCGGCGTGAAGCCGCAGCCTGATGTGATTGAGATGAAATCTGAAGATCTGCCCGGCGGCCATTGGATGAAGCTGACGCCGGTGCAGCCCATGGACCCCGGCGAATATGCCTTGGTGGAGGTGCTGTCATCCCACGAACTCAACCAGGACGTATGGGACTTCGGCATACATCCTGACGCAGCCGAGAATACGGAAGCGATCCATCCAGAGCCTCAGCGGCCTGCAACGCTGGAGCGCAGAGAGCCTTGAATAGCTCAAGAAAAAGCCCCAACTACGCGGCGATTAGCAATCGCGCAGTTGGGGCGGTAGAAACCTTGAACGGTATTACTGGTTGATCTTGACGTTGATCGTAACGTCCGCAGCGACGGCGAGGTAATTGCGCGTGGCTGGCTTGAAGCGGTACTGGCTGATCGCAGCGAGCGTCTTGCGGGCGACGACCGGATCGGTAGCACGGTCGATCGAAATGTTCTGCGGAATGCCATTCCGGTCAACAGTGAGGTGTACCGTAACGTCAGCGCCGGCAATGGCTTGCTGGGGCGCCAGGTCCGGGTTCACAACGTGGATCAGCTTGGGCGCCGTGACGGAGTTTCCTGCGTTTCCTGCGCCGAAGCTGTATTCGATCGTACCGTTGGCATCGGTATCTGCATCGTCAGCCTGGTGAATCACAACGTGCATCGGCACTGCGGAGGTTGCTACGTCTGCCGAGGAGGCGGCAGCGGTTGAAGGAGCCAAAGCCGGCGGCGGTGTCGCCGAGGCCACGAGCGTCGCCGAGTTCTGCGACGGCTTGGTCGATGTGCTGGCCTGGGCATTTGCCAGAACGGGGATCAATACTAGGGTCGCGATAACGATTCGGCGCATTTGAAATCTCCTTTGAGGCAAAAGTTCTCAACACCACCCTATACGCGCACAAATACGACTGTCAAGAAATATTTTGAAAATAAATTTATCTCAATGTTTGAGATGGTTTCTCTAAGGGGAAATTGATTTTCTTTGAAAGGACGATGAAAATACCGGTCGATTTCCAGCTGGCCGAAAATTGAACCCCAACCATCGCAGGGCAGAGGCTTTGAGCCACGGTCCCTCGAATCAAACAGCATCATCCCTGTACACTTCAAAAAGTATGTACAAGCGTGTTCTGCTCAAGCTTTCCGGAGAAGCCCTGGCCGCCGGCCGCGGCTTCGGCGTCGATGCTGTCTTCGTCAGCGCAATCGCCAATGAGATCGCCGAAGTCGCCCGCACGGGCTGCCAGATCGCCATCGTCGTCGGCGGTGGCAACTTCTTTCGCGGCGTCGCCGAGCAGGCCATCCACATGGACCGCGTCGCCGCCGACCACATGGGCATGCTCTCCACGGTCATCAACGCCATCGCCTTGCAGGACGCCATCGAAAAGACCGGCCTCTTCTGTCGCGTCATGTCGGCCATCGCCATGCACCAGGTCGCGGAGCCTTACATCCGCCGCCGCGCCATCCGCCATCTTGAAAAGGGCCGCATCATCATCTTCGCGGCCGGCACGGGCAATCCGTACTTCTCTACGGACACCGCCGCCAGTCTTCGCGCCATGGAGATCGGCGCCGAGGTGCTGCTAAAGGCCACCAGCGTCGACGGCATCTATACCTCCGATCCCAAGAAGGACCTCGATGCCGTCAAGTTCGAGCAGATCACCTACATGGAGATCCTGAACCTCGGGCTCAAGGTCATGGACACCACCGCCGTCTCGCTCTGCAAAGACAACAACCTGCCCATGATCATCTTCAGCATGAGAGAACGCGGCAACATTGTCCGCGTGGTGCAGGGCGAAAAGCTGGGCTCACTCGTTACGGCTTAGGTAGTGCTGACGAATCGGTGCTTTTGCTTTCGGCATTCCGCTTCTAGGTAGCCCAAGGCTTTAGCCTTGGGTCTCATAGGCCTACCTCGAATCCGGCTTTAGCCGCTGGGGTATGCGTTCTTGTCCCGCAGCACTCCCTTTACAGAGGGCAAAGGCTTCGTAGGCGCACTAACTCTTCTTGCACTATGAGTCCGCACTGCTGAGTGCGCTATCACCATCCGATAGAACTGTCTGCTCCACTTCAATCGCATCATTCGTTGGAGCCATCAACTTGAAATCCTTCATGGAAATCAGACTGAACGCAATAAATAGCGGCACATAAGGCAACGCGATGAAAATCGTGCCAACGATCCCAAAAGCCTCGCTTTGTGCGTGATCGGTATGGAGCTTTTCAACAATTGAAAGCTGGATCCCCGAAAACAGACTGATTGCAAGACCGGCTAACAGAGAGCACCTCCGACCGATTGCAATCTCCTGCGGGCCAATCTCTGCCCCGCCGACCTGCGCTAACAGTCTCAAGGCAACGGGCGTTATAAAAAACGCGAGCGCGGAGTACATGACCAAGTACACCACGGCAATAACAAAGGGGAGCTTTAGCAGCGAAGACCTGTGTAAAGCTGTCGCAGAGGATAGCAAAGGAAACATAAGCGCGGTGCTTGCGAGAGCCAGCAAGTATACGAATAAGCTAAGCCATAGCCCACTCAAGCCATGGCGAGCTACGGAGAAGCCTCTATAGGATCCGCCGTGCGTCGTCTCCGTCATCAGTTTGCTCAGCAGGCGAGCAATTATCAGCATGGCAATGACGTAACAGCAAATATCGGCGTATTCGCATGCCGTCGTTATAAGAAACGACGCCACATAAACCCCATATTCAGCAGTGCCGTCTCCAGAAGCTGGGAAAGACCCTCCCAGAACGGAATGTCCCTGATGGGCTCGAAGTATCCCGGGCAATATCTGATGGATAGCGCTTTTTCGAAGCTGCATCCAGCCGTAGCTCAATAGCGCTGCACCAACCACAGGCAGCCAAAGAACCACATGCTGCCGCGACAGCTCCCAAACCCTTTGCCAGAGCTTTTTCATCGCACACTCCACGCTAAACGACGGTGAAGCTAAATCATACGCATGCCGCACTCTTCTGCGCCGCTCTTTTCTTCTTCCACCAAGTCCCAATCGCAATCTGCGCCGGGTGCTCCACAAACTTCCTTACCCCAATCGCCACCAGCACAATAAATACGTAGCTGATCCACGGATCGAAGCGAGCCACGTGCAGCCGCTCTGGCACATGGTGCAGGTGCAGCAGCACAAACAGATTGAAGTGCAGCAGATATAGGCAGTAGGTCGACGAGCCGATCACCACCAGCGGCGGAATCGAAAACACCCGCGCCAGCGGGCTAGGCCCAGAAAGCCCAAGAATGATCGCCGCAAAGATCGGTGTCAGCAACCCGCCGTGGATCATGATGTAGGGCAGGGAAGGCACCAGGTGGTACGCAACGAACCACGCCGCCGCAAAGCCGCTCAGCCCCACGATCATCCTGCCGCGCACCCCGAGTTTCATCGCCTCATGCAGCCGTCCCAGTGTCAGTCCCGCAAGAAACGTGCAGACATAGGGCAGCGGCGTGTACTTCAACGTGTTGATCCAAACGCCGGCGTCGTACCGATTCGCCATATGTCCCAGGTGGTCCGGATCGCGCAGCACATAGACCGAGTGCGGAATCAGCCCAATCACCCAGAAGGCTAGAAACATCGCCAGCAGCTTGCCGGTACTGCGCGGCCAGCGCAGGCGTATCAGCCACGGAAACGCGATATACAGCATCACCTCGCATGAAAGCGTCCACGT
>Ga0302313_10002975_pt1 | contig 11436 bp, 8 predicted proteins | sample III_Palsa_N2_2_FD_200454 | JGI IMG/M metagenome (GOLD analysis project Ga0302313, IMG submission 200454) | Peat permafrost microbial communities from Stordalen Mire near Abisko, Sweden - III_Palsa_N2_2 | ecosystem: Environmental > Terrestrial > Soil > Palsa > Peat permafrost | place: Sweden...
TCGGCGCGCCACATCACGATCGGTCAGGGCTCCACCGCCGGCGTTTCGGCCGTCACCGCCGGAGGCCGCACCCGCGTGGTAGTCGAGTTGATGCGTGAGTCGACCTACCGCTCGCGCGTGGAAGGGCACAGCCTGCTGCTGACCATCAACAACGGTACGGCCGATCAATCGGTGACCACGGTCGCCATGATCGATCCGTCCAAGGCGCTGCCTTCGTCGATGAGTGGCCCAGCCATTTCCAACATCGATTTCCGCCGCGGTCCCAACGGCGAAGGCCGTGTGCTGATCAGCTTCAGCGGCAGCGGCGCCAACGCGCAAATGACACACAAGGGCGACTTGGTCACCGTCAACATCGATCATGCCAACCTGCCGCCCAACCTGGCGCAGCGACTGGACACGCTCGATTTCGCCACACCGGTCCAGTCCATCGTTACCAAGGCCGGCATGGGCGGTGGCGCGCACATCGACATCACCGTCAAGGGCAATGTAGATACCTCGGGTTATCAGACGCCCGACCAGTACGTCGTCGAGGTGTCGGCCAAGAAATCGGACGATAAAACGGCCAATCTCACCAAGGACGGCCAGCAGCTGCCCGTGTATAGCGGCAAGCGCGCCACGTTCAACTTTCAGGATATTCCTGTCCGCTCGGCGCTGCAGCTGATCGCCGATGAATCTGGCCTCAACCTGGTGGCTTCCGACAGCGTCACCGGCGGCGTCACCCTTCGTCTGGACAATGTGCCGTGGGATCAGGCGCTGGACGTGATCCTGCGCGCCAAGAGCCTGGACAAGCGCCGGGACGGCAACGTTGTCTGGATTGCACCGCAGGCCGAGTTGGCCAAATATGAGCAGGACATCGCTGACGCGAAGCTCAAGGCTCAGGACACGGCCGAGCTGATTACCGACTATGTGCCGATCAGCTACGGCAAGGCCTCCGATATCGCCAAGCTGTTGACCACAGGTAGCCTTCAGTCGACCAGTGGTGGTACCAGTACCAATACGCAGCACGGTTTTCTGTCGACGCGCGGCAGCGTGGCCTTCGACGTTCGCACGAATACGTTGCTTCTCAACGACACACCGGAAAAAATCAAGCAATTGCGTGAGCTGATCGCTGTTCTCGATAAGCCCGTGCAACAAGTGCTGATCGAATCGCGTTTGGTGGTGGCAAATGACAGCTTTACCCGTGATTTGGGTGCGCAGTTCGGCATCAGCGGTTCGCGCCAGGTGGGAAACAAAACGGTGATTGCGGGAGGGGGCATCCCTAGCGTCACTGGCAACAGCAGCGAATACTTCAGCAACGCGGCGGGAACGACCTACACGACTAACGGACTCAACGTAAACCTGCCACTGTCCAACCCTGCTGGTAGCCTAGGCATCGGTATTATTGGAAAAAACTTTGCCCTTGATCTGGAGTTGCAAGCGGCACAAACCGAAGGTCGTAGTGAAGTGATTTCCAGCCCTCGTGTCATCACGGCGAATCAGCAGGAGGCCGTCATACGCCAGGGCCAAGAAATTGGCTATGTCACGTACCAAAACTCGACTGGCGGTGGCGCAGGCAGCGGTACCGCAACGGTCGCTTTCAAGGATGCGGTCTTGGAGTTGAAAGTTACTCCCACGATTACCGCGGACAACCGTATCTATTTGCTGATCAACGTGACCAAAGATGCGCTTGCTGGCTACATAACAGTGCCAGGCAGTGGTCAGGTGCCAACCATCAATACCAGCTCGGTGAATACGTCTGCCCTGGTCGATAACGGCCAGACGGTTGTGCTGGGCGGCATATATGAGATCAACAATTCCAATACGGTTACCAAGGTGCCGGGTCTGGGCGATATTCCAGGCATTGGAGCACTGTTCCGAAACACCGACCGTACGAATACCAAAGCGGAATTGCTGATCTTTGTTACGCCGCGCATTCTAAGCGCGACCTTGCAATAGCCCGTTCGGGTAACTTCAAAGAAGGGGCGGCTCAGGCCGCCTTTTTTTTGCGAAGCCGTTTTATTCCGGTCGACTAAACTTACGGCGCTCTTCATTGTCTGAGTGCCATCCTCTGCCGCCGTGTCGATGTTTCCGTCGACCGGCAGTCGGGTCTGTCGCAGCAACCGGAATGATCATGGATACCGTTGAAACGTCGTCTTTAAGCCCTCTGCAGCGGTCGTTTTCGCTGCTTCGCCAGGATCTTCAGCGCAGCATCATCGGACAGCCGCATTTGATCGATTGCCTGCTCGTGGCCCTTTTGGCCGACGGGCACCTGCTGGTCGAGGGCGCTCCCGGTCTTGCGAAAACGACGGCGGTCAAGGCGCTGGCCGCGCGGATCGAGGCTGATTTTCATCGGGTGCAGTTCACGCCGGACCTTTTGCCTGCGGACCTGACCGGAACCGACGTATTTCGGCCGCAGAGCGGTGCCTTCGAGTTCGAACGCGGGCCTTTGTTCCACAATATCGTCTTGGCCGATGAGATCAATCGGGCGCCAGCCAAGGTGCAATCGGCGCTACTCGAAGCGATGGGCGAGCAGCAGATTACGGTGGGACGGAGCACTTGGCATCTGCCGGAGCTCTTCATGGTGATGGCAACGCAGAATCCGATCGAGCAGGAGGGCACATTCGCGTTGCCCGAAGCCCAGCTCGATCGCTTTCTGATGCATGTGACCATCGGTTACCCGGATGCAGCCGCCGAGTTGGCCATACTGCGCCTTGCGCGCGAGCAGGCCAGCCAACGCGGCCAGCTCCCAGCCGCTTCGCCGGCGCTGATGAGCCAGGCAGATGTCTTCGCGGCGCGCGCGGCGGCCATGGCGGTGCATATGGCGCCGGCGCTGGAGGAATACCTGACCCAGCTGGTGCTGGCCACGCGCGATGCGGGCCGCTATGGACCTGAGTTGAAGCGCTGGATAGCGTGGGGCGGCAGCCCTCGAGCCACCATCGCGCTGGATCGCTGTTCGCGAGCACGGGCGTGGCTGGCCGGTCGCGATTATGTTCTCCCCGAGGATGTGCACAGCATCGCGCATGAGGTTTTACGCCATCGCGTATTGCTTAGTTACGAAGCCGAGGCCGAAGGCGTGCGGCCCGATCAAGTGATCGATCGCCTGCTGGATCTCGTGCCGCTGCCGTGAGCGTCGTGATGTCGCAATCAGGTGATGGCGATGGCCGCACCCAGGTCTCACTGGCCGAGTTGATCGCGCTACGCGCCCGGGTTGGGCGCGCCAAACTGGCGTCGCTGGTCAGTCGTGCTGCGCGCAGCGGGCAGCAGTCCAGCCGTCTATACGGTCGCGGCATGGACTACGCCGAGTCTCGCGTTTATCAGGCTGGCGACGACGTGCGCCGGCTCGATTGGCGGTTGACGGCGCGCAGCGGCAAGCTGCATACCAAGCTCTTTCAGGAAGATCGCGAAGGTTCATTGCTGATTCTTGTCGATACACACGCCAGCATGCACTTCGGCACGCGCGTGCGCTTCAAGTCCGTGCAGGCGGCGAGGCTGGCGGCATGCGCCGCGTGGTATGCCGTCCGGGCTGGCGAGCGGGTTGGCGCGATGGCGTTTGGTCAGGTCGATTCTCTGCTTCGCCCGATTGCCGGGCCGCGCGGCGCGCTGGCCGTGTGTGGTGCGCTGGCCGAATGGAGTACACGCACGCCGGCCATCCGCACCGAGTCGCTGACCGATGCCTTGACGCGCGCCAACCGCGTGCAGCATGGTGCCAGCCGCGTGCTGTTGATCAGCGACGGGTTTTGCGCAGAGACCTCGGCGCGGCAACGGCTTCTCGATCTAAGCCGGCATGCGACATTGAGCGTCCTAATCGTTGCCGATGCGCTGGAACTGGCATTGGTACCAGCGGGCCGCTATCCGCTGGACCACGGCGGCGTGCGCCAGGACGTGGTGCTGCAATCCGAACGCCAGCGCCGCGATTTTCAGCGCGCCATCGGTGCAGGGCCCGCACAGCTCGGTGAACTGGCGAAAACAGTCGGCCTACGCTGCAGCACGATCGACACCCTTGCCGATCCGCTGGACGCGGTGGTGAGCGTGCTCGGCGCGCGGAGGTCGGCGTGATGCAAACGCTGCCGACGTCATCGTCCAGTGCGGCTGCGCAAGGGCCCGTGCTGCGAGATATTCACCTACCGCCGGATCCGTCCTGGTGGCCGCCGGCTCCGGGCTGGTGGATGCTCGCCGCGCTGGTGATCGCGGTCTTTTTGATAGGCACCTGGGTCTGGCGTCGCCACCGAAAACAGATTTGGCAGCGCGAGCGCGTGCTGGCCGAGCTGGATGCGATGGAGCATCAGTACGCCAACGATGGCAATCATTCCGCGCTGGCCGGCGGCATGCATCAGCTGCTGAGGCGCGTGGCGCGCCGCCACGATGCACGCGCCACGCAGGTACTCGGTCCGGCGTGGCGGGCAACGTTGGCTCGCGTGCCGGTCGATGCGGCCACCCTGGACCAGCTGATGACGTTGGACCAGGTGATGTATCGCGCGCCTTCCTCCTTCGATCAGCGTGCGGCATCGGCGGCTGTTCGGCAGTGGCTGCGATTGGCGTTGCAGCCGGGCAAGTGGAAGCGCGATGCGACAACGCAAGGCTTCGGAGGTTCGCACGCATGACGACTTTTGCGTGGCCGTGGATCGTCGTTCTTCTGCCGTTGCCGTGGCTGCTGTGGCGCTGGCTGCGGCCGGTCGCGCCGGGCCAGGCGCTGCACCTGCCGCAGCCCGGTATTCGGCTTGCGCAGGTGAGTAGCCAACCGGTGCATGGTCTCGGTCCGTGGGTTCTGGGGCTGGCTTGGTTGTGCCTGCTCGCGGCGGCCGCGCGACCGCAGTGGATCGGTCCGCCGGAAGCGCAGCAGCGCAGCGGACGCGCATTGATGCTGGCGCTGGATCTGTCCGGCAGCATGCGCACCGAGGACATGAATCTGGCAGGTCAGCCGGTCAGCCGTTTCGGCGCGGTGGAAGCGATTGCCGGTGACTTCATCAGCCGCCGTCGCGGTGATGAAATGGGCTTGATCCTGTTCGGCACACAAGCTTTTTTAGTGACGCCGCTGACGTTCGACTTGTCCGCCGTGCGGGCGCAGCTGGAAGGGTCGACGGTCGGCCTTGCCGGCACCGAAACAGCGATTGGCGATGCCATCGCCGTTGCCGTAAAACGCCTGTCCGCTCTGCCCCAGCAGGCGCGCGTGCTCGTGCTGCTTACCGATGGCGTCAACAACGCCGGTAGCATCACGCCACGTGAAGCAGCGCGGGCGGCGAAGGCGGCCGGCGTGCGGATCTACACCATCGGCATCGGTGCCGATCAGATGCGCGTGCAAGGGTTTTTCGGTAGCCAGATGGTCAATCCTTCGGCGGATCTGGACGCCGATATGCTGACCAACATTGCCACGGAGACCGGCGGGCGTTTCTTTCGCGCGACCGACAGCCACGCGCTGGCCGACGCGTACCGCGCCATCGACGCGCTGGAGCCGATGCCGCAGCACGGCCCGGCGCTGCGGCCCAAGCGCGAGCTGTTTCGCTGGCCGCTTGGCGCGGCGATTGCGCTGATGTTGATCGTCATTCTGCCGCGTCAATTCGGTGACATGCGGGGCCACACGCATCATGAGTGAAGCGTTGCACCAGTTTCATTTCCTGCGGCCGTTCTGGCTGATCGCGCTTATTGCGCTGCCGTTACTGTTTTGGTGGGGCGTGCGGCGTACCTCGGCGCCGGTCGAACTGTCGCGACTAGTCGATGCCGAGCTGTTGCCGCATCTGCTGCGCGGTCGCGCGGCCAACCGCTATGCGCCGTCGAGCCTGTTCGCTCTCGGCTGGACGCTCTGCACGCTGGCGTTGGCTGGCCCGACCTGGAATCGCGTGGCGCAGCCCCTTTATGCCAATCGCGCGGCGCAAGTGGTGGCCATATCGCTGTCGCAGCACATGCTCTCGCGTGACGTCGCGCCAAGCCGGCTGGACCGCGCGCGTTACAAGGCGCACGACCTGCTGGCGAGCAATCGCGACGGACTGAATGCGCTGATTGGTTACGCCGGCGAAGCTTTCGTGGTCGCGCCGCTGACTTCTGATGCGGACAGCCTCAGCGATCTGCTCAATGCGATGAGTCCGGACACCATGCCGGTGGATGGCAATGACGCGGCAGCGGCGATTCAGCGCGGTGCGGCGCTGATCCACGATGCCAACGTGTCGGGTGGTTCGCTGGTGCTAATCACCGATCAGGCCGACGCGGCAGCGGATGCCGCCGCGCGTGCCGCCCACGCTGCGGGCGTGCGCGTATCGGTGCTCGGCGTAGGCACCTTGCAGGGCGGTCCGATACCGCAGGCGAACGGCGGCTTTTTGCGCGACGAGCAGAATCAGATTGTTCTGGCCCGTCGCGACGATGCCGCACTCGCCGCGCTGGCAGCTGCCGGCGGCGGACGCTACGCGCCGATGACGACCGATGCTGCCGATATTGATCGCTTGAAGAGTGAGCTGCGCGCCGGGCCATCCGTAAAAGCGACGAGTCAACCTGGTGATGAATGGCAGGATCGTGGCCCATGGCTGCTGCTGCCGCTATTGCTGGTGGTTGCCCTCGGGTTCCGTCGCGGCTGGCTCCTGCTGCTTCCGCTGGTTCTGCTGCCGCTGCTGCCCGGCCGCGCCTCCGCCACCGACTGGCGCGACCTGTGGCAGCGCCCCGATCAGCAGGCCGCGCAGACGCTGCGCTATGGCGGCTCGGCGAAGCAGGCGCAGCAGCTCGCGCGCGATCCGGCGTGGCGTGGCGCGGCGGATTATCGCGCGGCGGATTACGCCGCCGCGGCGAAAACTTTGCAGGCCGTGCCCGGCAGCAATGCCGCGTACAACCGCGGCAATGCGTTGGCGAAGCAGGGTCAGTACAACGAGGCCATCGACGCGTACAAGCAGGCGCTCAAAGTAAATCCGGCGAACGCCGACGCGGCTGCCAATTTGAAGGCGGTGCAGGACTGGTTGAAACAGCAAAAGCCGCAGGATCAAAAACAGCAGGGCCAGAGCCAGCAAAACAAGGACCAGAAGAAGCAGGATTCCTCGAACTCGAAAAACCAGCAGAGCGGCGACGGCAAAGATCAGCCCAAGCCCGGCGATCAGGGTAAGGACGGCAAGTCCGATTCTTCGCCAAAGCCGAACGACAAGCCGTCGCCGGATGCGGGCAAGCCATCGGATAAACCGGGACAGAGCGGTCAGGGAGATACGCAGAAGCAGCCGTCGCAAGATCCATCCAAACCCGACGCATCCGATCCGTCGAAACACAATCCATCCCAACAGAATCAGCCCGGCAAAAATTCGTCGACGAATGATCAGGCATCCGAGCTGCCCCAACCGCTGACACCGCAGCAGCAGGCCGAACAAAAAGCCAGTGCCGACAAGGCGCAGCAAGCCTTGCAGAAGCAGATGGATCAGGCGCTCGCTGGTCAGCAAAAAGAATCGCAGCAAAAGCCGCCGGCCACGCACCAGCTTGGCGAAATGTCGAAAGACGATCCGAACGCCAAGCTGCCGGCCGATCTGCGTCAGGCCATACAGCGGGTGCCGGATGACCCCGGTGCGCTGCTGCGGCGGAAGTTTCAGCTGGAATACGAGCAGCGCCACGGTGGCGTGCCGAATGAGGATGATCAGCCGTGATGCATCGACGATTTATTGCATGGTGCCTGCTTGCCCTGTTGCTGACCCCGGCGTTCGCCAACGCCGCCGATGTGCGGGCGACGCTCGATCGCAGCACCGTGGCGCTGGGCGAAACGGTAACCCTGAACCTGCATATTCAGGGCGACGCGGGCAATATCGCGATGCCCGATCTCAGCGTGCTCGGCAACGATTTCGATATGCTCGGCACGTCGCAAAATAGCAGTGTCAGCGTCGTCAACGGCGCAGCAACGTCGGAACTGATCCTCGGCGTGGTGTTGCGCCCGCTGCATACGGGTTCGCTACAAATTCCTTCGCTCAATGTCGCCGGCAGCCGAACGGCGCCGTTGCAGGTTGAGGTGACGGCCGCCAGCCCAGCGGACGCCACGGCAGCACATAGCGACGTTTTCATGGAGTCGCAGATCGAACCGAACCACGGCTACGTCGGCCAACAGCTGAGCTACGTCGTGCGGCTGTTTTTTGCCACCAGCATCAGCGACGGCTCGCTCGATGCGCCGCAGCTCAACGGTCTGCAGTTCAACAAGATCGGCGACGACACCAACTATTCGGTCGAACGCAGCGGTCGGCAGTATCACGTGCTGGAGCGGCGCTATGCGGTGGTGCCGCAGCATGCCGGTCATATCGAGATTCCGGCGCTGAATTTTCAGGGCGTTGCGATGGATCCGTCCGACCCGGACAGCTTCTTTGGCGCACGCAAACCGGTCGCGGCGAGCGCGCCGGCGGTATCGATCGACGTGAAGCCCACGCCGGCTGACTGGGGTGGTACCGCATGGCTCCCGGCGCGCCAGCTGACGCTGACGCTCGACGGCCTGCCCGACGCGCAGAACCCAGTGCGCGTCGGCCAGCCGTTGAATCTAACGATGAATCTGCAGGCGACCGGCCTGCCGGCGGAGACACTACCGGCGCTGAGCTTGCCCCCGCTGGACGGCGCCACCGTCTATCCGGACAAGCCCACCACGACAAGTCGCAACGATGGACCGTGGATCGTCGGCCAGCGGCAGGAGGCGTTCGCCGTCGTGCCTAATCGTGCCGGCACGTTGACCCTACCCGCCACGACGCTGAAATGGTGGAACGTCTTGACCGACCGCATGGAAGTCGCGCAGATTCCAGCGCACAGCTTTAGTGTGCTACCGGCCATCGGTGCGTCGGACGTCCAGACGGCCAGGCCTGCGGAGGCTTCATCGGCTGCCTCAGCCACGGCTCCGGTGACGGCCGCGGCGGCGCCGATGAATACGCCGTGGCGCTGGATCGCGCTCGGCAGCATCGCGCTGTGGCTGATCAGCGTGCTGGTGTGGCTGCTATGGCGCAACAGCCGGCGCGAGCCTTCGCCTTCGCCGCCGTCAGCAGAACACGCCAATGCATCGGCGCGGGAGCGGCAGCGGGCATTTATAGCCGCCGCAGGCGGTAGCGATACGACCGCGCAGGTGCGTAGCCTGCTGTCCTGGGCCAGGGCGGAACGTCCGGCGATCCAGCACCTTGGTGATTTGAGCGGGCTGCTCGGCGACGAGGCGCAGCGTGCGGCGATTGCGAGCCTGCAGCAGCGGCATTACGCCGGCACGTCATCGGTGGCGCGCGATACAACGCTCGCAGAGGTATTCACGCGCGGCTTCGTCTGGCGAGTCGATGGCCGCGGCGAAGAAGCCAGCGATCTTCCACCGCTGTATCCGTTCAAGCTGCATTGAGCGCGCGTTGAAATATCGCCTGCATCGGGTCGCTGTAACAGCACAGGGTCACGTCGATGAGCACGTCGCTAGCCAGCTCCGCGCGCACAGCGTTGACGGCGATCGGTGCGGCCAGTTCGGCCGGGTAACCGTATACGCCGCAGCTGATTGCCGGAAACGCAATGCTGCGCAAACCGTGCTCGCGCAGCCGCCGCAGCGAATGGCCATAGCACTGGCTCAACAACAGCGCTTCGCCGTCGCCACCGCCGTGCCAAATGGGGCCGACAGTGTGAATCACGTAGCGCGCAGGCAGCTCGAAACCGGGTGTGATGCGCGCTTCGCCGGTCGGGCAGCGCACGCCGGGCCGGATTTCCGGCAGCTGGCGGCACGCTTGCTGCAGCGCTGGCCCAGCCGCGCGATGAATGGCGCCGTCCACGCCGCCGCCGCCCAGCAACGCCGGTGCGGCAGCATTGACGATCGCGTCCACGCGCAGTGCAGTAATGTCGGCGGTGATAATGGTGATAGGCATGGCTTCAGTTAGGGTGGCGTCTTATGCTTCGATCTCTGTCGGAGTGGCAACAGCTCATGAAGATTGAAGATATCTCCTTTGGCTACCTGCTGAACGACGTGACCTTGCTCGTTCGCAAGCACTTCGATCGGCGTGCGTCGACGTTCGGGCTTACCCGCGCACAGTGGCGCGCGGTGAAGGTGCTGAACCTGCGCGAAGGCCTGCGGCAAACCGAATTGGCCGACTTTCTGGAAATGGAGCCGATTGCCGTTGGCCGGGTGATCGATCGACTGCAGGCGGCAGGCTTCGTCGAGCGCCGGCCTGACCCATCGGACCGACGCGCATGGCGTCTGCACACCACCGAGCAAGCGCGCAGTGTGGTCGACGATATGGAGGTGATCGGTCGCGGTTTGCGCAAGGATGCCACCGTTGGCATAACGATCGACGAACTGCAGCGGGCGCTCGCAGTAATCACCCAAATTAAAGAGAACCTGCTGGCGCTGGAAAAGAGCGAGGCCAGTGCGGCTGCAGATTCCTGAGAGCGCCGATAGATCGTCCAACAAACATACGTCTGTTAGACAGTCAAAAAGAAACGGCCCGCGGGCCGTTTCTTTTTTCAAACGTCTGGCGGACTTATTCGCCGGCGCCGTCGTTCTTGAAGGCATCCGGCGCGGAGCCGAAATCTCCCTCGGCCTCGGCGGCCATGTAGGCATAGGCCGCATACACGGCGACGTTTTGTGCAAGCTCTTTCGCGTCGATCTTGTCCAGCGTGTCGTTGGCGTTGTGGTGGTAGTCGAAGTACATGGTGCCGTCCTGGGTCAGGGACAGCGCGGCCATGCCCTTGGCGTGCATCTGCGAGAGATCGGAGCCGCCGCCGCCGGGATGCGCCTGGTCATAGGCTACGCCAAGCGGCGCCAGCACGCCGGCGATTTGCGCGACCGCAGCACGTGCCTCGGGCTTTACGCTGGCGCTCATGCGCCATACCGGGCCGGAGCCGAAGTCGGATTCGGTGCCGAGCTGATGATTTGCGACGTCGTCCGCATGCTTGTCGGCATACGCGCGGCCACCGAACAAACCCATCTCCTCGTCGGCGAACGCGATCACGCGCACGGTGCGGTCGGGCCGCTGCGGCAGGTCATGGATCAGCTTGCCGGCGGCCATGGCAATGGCTACGCCAGCACCATCGTCGATCGCACCGGTGCCCAGATCCCACGAGTCCAAGTGGCCGCCGATGTCGACGATCTGCTTCGGATACTTGCGGCCGGTGATCTCGCCGATCACGTTGGCGCCAGTAAATGTGCCAGTAATGCCGCAGTCCAGATCGAGCCTTACGCTGACCGGTTTGCCGTAGGCGAGCACGCGTTCGAGCTGATCGGCATCGGGATTGGACAGGGCCGCCGCCGGAATCGCCTGGACCGAGTCCTTGAAAAGGGTGACGCCGGTATGCGGCGTACGGCTGTGCTCGTCGGTGCCGGCCGAGCGCAGGATGAAACCGGCAGCGCCCTTGCTCGAAGCAATAGCCGGGCCGCCAGTGCGGATCGCCGAGCCCATACCGTAATCGTGCCCGTCCTTTTGCCGCGTCATGCGGAACCCGATGTAGACGATCTTGCCCTTCACGCTGGCCGGGTCGGCGGCCTTCAACGCCGCCAGGCTGTCGAACTTGATC
>Ga0302313_10002977_pt1 | contig 11433 bp, 6 predicted proteins | sample III_Palsa_N2_2_FD_200454 | JGI IMG/M metagenome (GOLD analysis project Ga0302313, IMG submission 200454) | Peat permafrost microbial communities from Stordalen Mire near Abisko, Sweden - III_Palsa_N2_2 | ecosystem: Environmental > Terrestrial > Soil > Palsa > Peat permafrost | place: Sweden...
CCACCGCATGTTTCTCCATGTACTCGCTCATATCGATGCGCACCATCGCGTTCTCATCGTCAAACAGAAACTCCGCCAGCGCCCTGGCCGTCTCCGTCTTTCCAACGCCCGTAGGCCCAAGAAAAATAAACGAGCCAATCGGCCGCTTCGGATCACTCAACCCCGCGCGCGAACGCCGAATCGCATTCGCCACCACCACCAGCGCCTCATCCTGCCCCACAACTCTCTCGCGCAAACGTGACTCCATCTGCGTCAGCTTCTGCACCTCGCCCTCCAGCATCTTCGACACCGGAATCCCCGTCCACTTCGACACGATCCGCGCAATGTCCTCCTCATCCACCTCCTCCTTCAACATCCGCGCCGCACTCCCGCCAGCCTTCGCATCCGCAACGCTCGCATCCTGCGACGCAGTCAGCTCCGCCAGCTCTCTCTCCGCCTTAGGAATCTCGCCATACTGCAACTCCGCCGCGCGCTGCAGATCGCCCTTGCGCGTAGCCTCGGTTGCCTCAAAGCGCATCTGCTCCAGCCGCTCCTTCAGCGTGGCAATCTCCCCAATCGCTCCCTTCTCCTTCTGCCACCGCGCGCGCAAACCAGCCGCGTGCTCCTTCACCTCGGCAAGCTCACGTTCAACTTCCACAAGCCGCTCACGCGAGTTCACATCGTCCTCACGCTGCAGCGCATTGTGCTCAATCTCCAGCGACGTAGCCCGCCGCTCCAGGTCATCAATCTCCACCGGCACCGACCCAATCTGAATCGCCAGCGCCGCCGCCGCCTCATCCACCAGGTCAATCGCCTTATCCGGCAAAAATCGATCGCTGATATACCGATGCGACAGCTCCGCCGCCGCCACAATCGCCGAGTCCTTGATTCGCACCTTATGGTGCGTCTCATAGCGCTCCCTCAGTCCACGCAAAATCGCAATCGTATCCTCGACATTCGGCTCGCCCACATACACAATCTGAAACCGCCGCTCCAGCGCCGCATCTTTCTCGATGTACTTCCGATACTCATTCAGCGTCGTCGCGCCAATCGCCCGCAGCTCTCCCCGCGCCAGCGCCGGCTTCAACATATTGCTAGCGTCAATAGCTCCTTCCGCAGCGCCCGCACCCACCAGCGTATGCAACTCATCGATGAACAAAATAATCTGCCCATTCGACTCCTCAATCTCCTTCAGCACGGCCTTCAACCGCTCTTCAAACTCGCCGCGAAACTTCGCGCCCGCCAGCATCGATCCCAAATCCAGCGAGATCACCCGCTTATCCCGCAACACCTCCGGCACATCGCCCTGAAATATCCTCCGCGCCAACCCTTCAACAATCGCCGTCTTACCCACGCCCGGCTCGCCAATCAGCACCGGATTATTCTTCGTCCGCCGGCTCAGCACCTGGATCACCCGCCGAATCTCTTCATCCCGCCCAATCACGGGATCCAGCTTCCCGCGCCGCGCCATCTCCGTCAGGTCCTTCGCATACTTCTCCAGCGCCTGGAACTTCCCCTCAGGATTCTGGTCCGTCACCCGCTGCGATCCGCGCACCGCCTGCAGCGCTTTCAGGATCGCCGAATAGTCTGCACCCTCGGCCGCGAGCGCCATCTGCACCGGCTCATTCTTCTGCTTCGCCAGCGAGAGCAGCAGATGCTCAGTCGACACATACTCATCCTTAAAATTTTCCGCCTCTTTGAACGCGCCATCCAACACCTTGGTCAACGACGCACTCAACCCCGGCTGCTGCGCCGCCCCCTGCACCTTCGGCAACTTCGCAATCGCCGCATGCACGTTCGACTGCAACTGCGGCACCGCCACGCCCACCTTCTCCAGCACCGGACGCACCACGCCCTCTTTATCCTCCAGCAGCGCCGCCATCAAATGCAGCGGCAGCACCTCTGGATTCCCATTCTCCGCCGCACTCCCCTGCGCCACCTGCAGCGCCTCCTGCGACTTCACCGTAAACTTATCCCACTTAATCGCCATCGTTCTCTCCTGTTCAGCTATGCTCTCGCTGTTGCTTTTCTTTCTGTCATTCCCGTCGGGAATCTGCTTCTTCTCTTGCCCTTGCCGTTGCCTTTCTTTGACAATTTCTAAAAGAAATTGTCATTCCGAGCTCCGCGAGGAACCTGCTGTCTCCCGTTCTTGCCATCAGCCAGAAGCTAAAAGCTCTTCGCCACTCATCGACCTCCCGAACCGCATCCTTCGCATCGAACCGTCCAAGCGAATCAAGCCCATGCCCGATCCCAACTCCCAAACCAACTCTTCAACCGCCGAACACCAGGTAGCCGGCTCTCTTCTCTCGGCCGTCCTTCTCGCCATCACCGGCGGCTCACTCGACGCCTTCATCTACCTCAACCACGGCCACGTCTTCGCCGCCGCCATGACCGGCAACGGCGTTCTCCTCGGCGTCGCCATCCTGCGTCACGACTACATCCAGGCCCTCCGTCATCTCCTACCCATCTTCGGCTTCATCACCGGCATCTTCTTCGCCAACCTTCTCGACAAATCCCTCAAGCATCACGCGGTCACCGTAGGCCTCATCTGCGAAATCTCGGCGCTCTTCGTCGCCTCATTCCTTCCCGGCCACTTCCCCGACCTCGCCTTCGTTCCCATCATCTCCATCGTCGCCGCCTATCAAATCACCAGCTTCCGCCAAGTCGACACCTACGCCTACAACTCCACCTTCATCACCAGCAATCTCCGCACCGCCGTCGATGGCTTATATGACGCCCTCACCCCCGCAAAACGCAAAGCCGGACTGCGCAAATTCCGCGAACTTTCCTGCATCGTCCTCGCCTTCCTCGGCGGCGCCATCGCCGGCGCCATCCTCTCGCCGCATCTCTACAACCACACCCTCTGGCTCATCAATCTCCCGCTCATCGCCGTCCTCATCCTCACCCTCTACGGCACTCACCGAGCGCCCTAGGCAAACAAGAAAAAAGTGGGCGAACCCGCTCTTCAAACGGGCCCGCCCCAAATCGCTTCGCACTAACACTTACGCCTGAGCCATTCGCTTCAACCTGCGTTCTCAACCGTCGGCGCAACTCGCACCTGGATCCGCGATGGATTCTCTTTTCCCCCTCGCTTTACCAAGGTCGTACTTATTTAGACGCCAGTATAGCGTATCGGTTGCATAAAATATGATAGAAACTCACTCACCTTCTACCCAAGCTCTCAAGACCCCCGTTCCCCTCCAACAACCCCAATAACGATATCCTTACTCAATTCCTAGGAGACCCACCCCTCATGCGTTCCGCTCTGGCGCTCGTCACCACCTCCCTGCTCGCAATCTCAGCCGTCGCCAGCTCCGCCCAGGTCCCCACCCCACCCCCCATCGACTACCTCTCCGAAAACCCCACCCGCGCCCCCCACGCCATGGTCGTCTCCATCCACCACGACGCCACCGACGCCGGCGTCGAAATCCTCCGCCAGGGCGGCAACGCCGTCGACGCAGCCGTAGCCGTAGGCTTCGCCCTAGCCGTCGTCTACCCCGCCGCCGGCAACATCGGCGGTGGTGGCTTCATGCTGATCCGCCCCTCATCCAACGCCCTAAACCACGGCAAGCCCACCTTCCTCGACTATCGCGAAGAGGCCCCCGCCGCCGCCAGCGCCAACTTGTACCTCGACGCCCAGGGCAACATCATCCCCCAGGCCTCCATCACCGGCCCCCACGCCTCAGGCGTCCCCGGCACCGTCGCTGGCCTCGCCTACGCTGAGCAGCACTTCGGCCGCCTCACCCTAGCCAAAGTCATGGCCCCCGCCATCCGCCTCGCCCGCGACGGCTACGTCCTCTCCGCCGAAGAAGCCGCCAACCTCCAGTCCCCCAACCTCACCCAGTTCCCCGCCTCCCGCCGCATCTTCCAGCGCGACGGCAACTTCTACAAAGCCGGCGAAACCTTCAAGCAGCCCGAGCTAGCCAACACTCTCACCCAGATTGCCGCCGACCCGACCAGCTTTTACCACGGCAAGCTAGCCGCCCAGATAGCCGCCTTCGAAGCCGCCAACCAGGGCCTCATCACCGCCCAGGATCTCGCCCATTACGAAGCTAAGGAGCGCGTCCCACTCGTCGGCTCCTACCACGGCCTCGAGGTCCTCACGTCGCCCCCGCCCAGCTCCGGCGGCATCGCCCTCATCGAAATCCTCAACATCCTCAGCGGCTACAACCTCCCCAAAATCGGCGCCGACCGCAGCCCCGACCAGATCCACTACATCACCGAAGCCTTCCGCCGCGCCTACATGGATCGCACCGACTACCTCGGCGACCCCGACTTCAACACCCTCCCCCTCGCCGAAATGGCGCAACCCTACTACGCCGACGCCTGGCGCAAAACCATCGACCCCCTCAAGCCCACACCCTCCGCCGACCTCGTCCGCCCCGCCGGCTATCTCCCCGACCCCACCACCATCCTCCACCCCCAGAAAGAAGACAACGAGACCACCCACTTCTCCGTAGTCGACGCCGACGGCAACGCCGTCTCCAACACCTACACCCTCAACTTCGGCTTCGGCTCCGGCGTCACCGTCGACCCCCTCGGCTTCCTCCTCAACGACGAAATGGACGACTTCACCTCCAAGCCCAACACCCCCAACGCCTTCGGCCTCATCCAAAGCGCGGCCAACGCCATCGCCCCCGGCCATCGCCCTCTATCCTGCATGTCGCCCACCATCATCAGCGATCCACCCATCACCGACCTCTACGGCCCCATCGCCAAACCCGGCTCAACCCCAACCCCCACGCGTCCCGGCAAACTCCGCTTAGTCCTGGGCTCCCCCGGCGGCTCCACCATAATGACGACGGTAGCCAACGACCTCATCAGCGTCGTCGACAACGGGCTCAACATCCAATCCGCAGCCGACGCTCCCCGCTTCCACCACCAATACCTCCCCGACGTCCTCCAATTCGAAAAAGCCTTCCCCATCCCCACCGTCGAAGCGATGAAAGCCCGCGGCTACACCACCCGCCGAGCCGCCGAGTTCGACGAAAAATCCGAAGGCGTCTGGGGCGACAGCGAACTAATAGCCGTAGACCCCACCACCGGCGAACTCTTAGGCGGCCAGGACCACCGCCACCACTTCGGCAAAGCCGCCGGCTACTAACCGGCCCGCTGAATTTTCACGATTGCCATCCTTCGCCGCAGGCGGAGGATCCGCTTCTCGCTATTCGCCGATCCCCTCACGTCGTCATCTCGACCGCAGCGCAGCGCAGTGGAGAGACCCCTGTATTGACTCTTGCTTTTCTGGCTGTCATCCCGCAGCGATCTGCTTCTTCTTTTGCCTTTGCCTTTCTTTGACAATTTCTAAAAGAAATTGTCATTCCGAGCGTAGCGAGGAACCTGCCGCCCGTTCTTCACACCCGCCCCACCATCGATTCTCAGCGCTGCTCGCGTTGGGTCCAGCGAAAGTAGGCTGCCCCTAACGTAATGGCGAGAAGACCCGCCAGGCGCCAGACAACTAGGCTTCGGGACTGAACGGCAAAATTACTGGTAAATCCCGCCACGTGCACGAATTTTGGAACAACACCGCTCCAACCCTACAAAACGATCGTCATGCCAAGAAGTAAAACAAGCAAGATCCACACTGCGAGGAAAATCGAAAAGACAAGATCGGCGAATCTCCTCAACATAGCTTCACTTACCTAATCTGATTGCGGAAGGATGAGCTAGGTAACGGCATAGTTCAGCCGCGCGCCGCCCTACTTCGCCGCGATCGCCGCCTCCGCCATCGGCTGCATAATCGCATACCCCGCCGCATTCGGATGCACACCATCCTTACTGATCCCCGGCTTCATCCCGCCATCCGGCCCAGCCATCGCCGTCCAGTAATCCAGGTAGGTCAACTTCTCCTGCGCGCAATAATCTTTCAGCCACGCATTGATCGCCTCAACCTTCGCCGCCGTATCCAACACTTCCGGCCGCCACGGATACTTCGCCACCGGCGTCACCGACGCCAGAATCACGCGAATCCCATTCGCCTTGGCAATCTCTGTCATCGACTTGAAGTTGTCCTCAATCATCTCCGTCGTCGACGGCCCCGTGTTCCCCGCAATGTCATTCGTCCCCGCCAGGATCACCACCGTCTCCGGATGCAGGTCCACCACATCCTGCCGAAACCGCACCAGCATCTGCGGCGTCGTCTGCCCGCTGATCCCGCGATTCACATACGGCTTGCCCGGAAAGAATGACCCGCCGTTGTACTCCCAGGCATCCGTAATCGAGTCCCCGTAGAACACCACCCTCCCCGGCGCCGCCGCCGGCAGCGCCAAATCCGCCGCCCGGTACCTCCCCAACTGCGCCCAATCCTGCAACTCCGCCGTCATCCGCGCATTCTCCCTCTCCATCTTCTGCACACTCACCGCCAGTGGAGAAATAACGGCCTGCGGCGCCGCAACAGGCGCCGTCGCCGGAACGCTCGTCTGCGCATTCAATTGCACACTCATCACCATCCCTGCCGCCACCACACCAACCATCCAGCGCATCACCTTCTCCTTCAACGTTCGCGGTTATGCTCGGCTCGCTACTTGCCGTCATCCACCAATCCCAAATCCTTCAGCATCGGCGCCACCGTCGGTTGGCCGCCTAGCCAAGTCGAATACATCTTGTCCAAATCCTGCGTGTTCCCGCGCGAAAGCACCATCGTCCGGAACCGGTCTCCATTGGCCCGCGTCAGCCCGCCGTGGTCCTCGAACCACTGGTACGCCGCGTCATCCAGCATCTGCGTCCACGAGTAGGCATAATACCCAGCCGCATATCCATTCGCCCAGATATGCAAAAAGTAGCTCGACCGGTACCGTGGTGGCACCGCCGCCAGATTCATGTGCACCTTGATCAACGCAGCTTTCTCGAAGTCATCCACATTTTCGAGCGGAGCATTCGCCGGCAGCGTGTGCCACTGCATATCCAGCTGCGCGGCCGCTAGTGCCTCCGTCACAAGATATCCCTGGTCAAACTTCGCCGACTTCTTAATCTTCGCCACCAACTCGTCCGGCATCGGCGCGCCCGTCTTGTAGTGCACCGCAAAGTGCTTGAACACCGCCGGATAGCTAGCCCAATGCTCATTGAACTGTGACGGAAACTCCACAAAATCCCGCGGCACACTGGTTCCCGACAAGCTCGGGTACACCGTATCCGCAAACATCCCATGCAGCCCATGCCCGAACTCATGGAACATCGTCGTCACATCCGAGAAGCTGATCAGCGCAGGCTGACCCGGCGCCGGCTTCTGGAAGTTCGCCACGTTGTAAATCACCGGCAGTGTCCCCAGCAGCTTCGACTGCCCCACAAACACGCTCATCCACGCACCGCCGGCCTTGTTGTCGCGCTTGAAGTAATCAAAGTACGCCAGCGCCATCGGCTTGCCATTCGCGTCGAACACCTCGAAGACCTTCACATCCGGCTGATACACCGGGATATCCTTACGCTCCTGGAACGTCAACCCATACAACTGATTTGCCGCGTAGAACACGCCATCCTGCAGTACGCGATTGATCTCGAAGTACGGCTTCACCTGCGAATCGTCCAGGTCGTACTTCGCCTTCCTCACCTGCTCCGCATAAAAATTCCAGTCCCACGGCTGCACCTGGAAGCCGCCTCCGCCCGACATCCCTCCGCCCTTACCCGCATTCTGCTTAGCATTTTGTTTATCGACCAGCGCCTGGATTTCCTGCTGCCCGCTCTTGGCCTTCGCCGTCGCCGGTCCCACCAGCGCATCCATAAACTTCTGCGCCGCTTCAGGAGTCTTCGCCATCTGGTCCTGCAGCACCCACGCCGCATAATTCGGGAACCCCAGCAGCTTCGCCTTCGCCGCCCTCACCTGCGCCAGCCGCGCCACCGTCGCCCGCGTATCGTTCGCATCATTACGCTCGGTCCTCGTCCACGAGTCATCAAACATCGCCTTGCGCGCATCGCGATCGCTCATGAACGTCAGATCCGGCTGCTGCGTCGTGTTCTGCAGCGGAATCACATACCCCGCCGTACCCCGCTCCTTCGCCGCCACCGTCGCTGCCTGCACCTGCGCGTCGCTCAACCCCGCCAGCTTAACCTTATCTGTCGTCGTATAAGCCGCAGCCTTCGTCCCCGCGAGCAGCTTGTTCATAAACGTGTTCGACAGCACCGCCTCTTCTTCGTTCAACTTCTTCAGCTTCGTCTTATCCGCATCGCTCAGCTTCGCGCCCGCCTTCACAAACGCGCGATAGTCCACCTCCACCAGCCGCAGCGACTCGGCATCCAGCTTCAACGTCGCGCGCGCGTCATAAATCTTCTGCACCCGCGCAAACAATTTGTTGTTCAGATAGATCGAGTCCTGCAGCGCCGCCAGCTTCGGTGTCTCGATATCCTGCACCTTCTGCAGTGTGTCATTCGTATTCGCCTGCGTCACGCCAAAGAAAACCAGCGTCACGCGGTTCAGCAGTTGACCGGTCTTCTCCATCGCCACAATCGTGTTCTCAAACGTAGGCGCCGCTGGATTATTCGCAATCGCCTCGTTCTCCTGCAACTGCTGCGCAATCCCCGCCTCAATCGCCGGCTGATAATCCGAGTCCTTGATCTTGTTGAACGGTGGAGCCTGGAACGGCAGCTTGCTCGCCGCATAAAACGGATTCGACGGCCCAAACGCCCCACTCCCACTTTGCGCACCCGCTGCGCCCGCCGCCATCGCTCCTGCCATCACCAATACGCACGTCCTCTCCAACCGCTTCATCATCGCAAAGCTCCTATTCTCCGACCCTACGCCGCACCCCCTCTCCAACACAACCCCTTCCCCGCGTAAACTGTATCTGCATGCCCATCGAAACGACCTCCCCCACCGGCCCCGCCTCCCCCATAACCACCATCGCCGACATCGGCAAGCACGAAGGCCAATCCATCACCCTTCGCGGCTGGCTCTACAATCTCCGCGCCTCCGGCAAGCTCGTCTTCCCCATCTTCCGCGACGGCACAGGAACCATCCAGGGCATCGTCCCCAAAGCCGCCGTCCCCGAGCACGTATTCGAGACCCTCAAGTCCCTCACCCTCGAATCCTCCCTCGTCGTCACCGGCCGCGTCCGCGCCGACGCCCGCGCCCCCTCCGGCTTCGAGCTCGACGTCGACGACGTCACCGTCACCCAGCGCATCCCCGACGAAACCCCCTACCCCATCCAGCTCAAAGAAGCCGGCGTCGACTTCCTCATGGAGAACCGCCACCTCTGGATCCGCACCCCGCGCCAGTCCTCCATCCTCCGCATCCGCGCCACCATCATGCGTGCTGCAGCCGAGTACTTCGACACCAACGGCTTCATCCGCACCGATCCACCCATCCTCACACCCAACGCCTGCGAAGGCACCTCCGAGCTCTTCGAGATGGACTACTTCGGCGACGACAAAGCCTACCTCACCCAATCCGGCCAGCTCTACATCGAAGCGACCGCCATGGCGCTAGGCCGCGTCTACAGCTTCGGCCCCACCTTCCGCGCCGAAAAATCCAAGACCCGCCGCCACCTAACCGAGTTCTGGATGATCGAGCCCGAAGTCACCTACATGGATCTCGACGGCCTCATGTCCCTCGCCGAATCCTTCCTCACCCACATCGTCACCCGCGTCCTAGAGCTCCACACCACCGACCTAAAGACCATCGGCAAAGACGTAACCAAGCTCGAAGCCGTCATCGCCCCCAGCCCCTTTCCGAGACTCACCTACGACGAAGCCCACGCGATGCTAGTCGACGCCCACGACAAGGGCCTCATCGAAACCGTCCACCAATACGGCGACGACTTCGGCAGCCCCGACGAGACCTACATCAGCTCCCAATACACCAAGCCCGTCATGGTCCACCGCTACCCCTCTGCAGTCAAAGCCTTCTACATGCAGCCCGACCCGCTAGACCCCACCAAGGCACTCTGCGTAGACGTCCTGGCCCCTGAAGGCTACGGCGAAATCATAGGAGGCAGCCAGCGCGTAGACGACTACGACCTCTTAAAATCCCGCATCGAAAGCCACAACCTCCCCATGGCGGCCTTCCAGTGGTACCTCGACCTAAGAAAATACGGCAGCGTCCCCCACTCCGGATTCGGCATGGGCATAGAGCGCTGCGTAGCCTGGATCTGCGGCCTCGAACACGTCCGCGAAACCATCCCCTTCGCCCGCACCCTCAACCGCATCTATCCGTGATTTACCCGGAAGTCCGCAAATCGTTGCTATACAAAGTGGAGAAACGCTGAACTTTGAACACAAGTTAATCGAAGGGCTTTACAAACAGCTTAGGGGCCGCCGCGATGGATCTGGAAGATAGATTATTCGAGCTGAAGGTCCTGCAACCGCTCGGCGATTCAGTAGATCGATATTTTTACGTCAAACTCGTCGGTGTCAGTCATCTGAACCCCGATCGCACCAGTCGAAAAAAGGTCATCAAGACTTTAATTCAGGGTCAAGAGTTGAAGCTACGTAGGGAACCCACGAACATCTACGATCCAAACGCAATTCTCGTTTGCACTGAGGATGGCAGGGGCGCTGGATATCTCGACGCGCGTCTCGCGGGAGATGTTACGCGTAGCATGAAACAGGACGTGCGCTGGCGGTCCTATGTTCGCAGGGTGCTTCATGAAGATGGCACCACCCATTGGGGTGTCGTTGTATGTATGGTCCGATACAACAAGCTGACTGACAATGCTTCATCCACACCAGGTCTAAGCGGGCCTGAATTTCTAGCGAAGCACTACCCGGATTACAAACGTATCGAACCGCAAGCCCCATTAGAAACGCTTCCAAGATGGGCGGTGCTGACTATTGCCGGATTACTGCTGCTTGCCTTAGTAATTGCTATCCATAGCTGCTGAAGAGCAACAGTGCGAAAACTTCGCCATACACACCCTTTGTGCTCTTGCCTCTAGTGGTTATCACGCGACGAGCGCGGCCAGCACAGCCCATCTCCGACCCACCCAAACCCCCTGTCATCCTGAGCGCAGCCGAAGGACCCCGAGTCCGTCCACCTCACCCCTACCCTCAACCCTTTCTCACCAACCCTCGAAGGGGCACGGCTGGTAGCCCAAGGCTTTAGCCTTGGGTCTCCGTGCCATAAACCCGCCCGCGCAAAGCGCGCACCACTCTGCCGAAGGTCGGAGTGCAGGCGAAGCCGGAACGACTAAATTCCATTCCCAATCCAACCACTAACTCCACTTATAAAAAATAAACCCACAAATATCCAATAATTCCCTTGCATTAAATCTTTATAACTGGCAAAGTAACACCTGCGTAGGAGAAGCCCGATGAAATACATATCGCACAACACGATGCGTAGGTCCCCAGAGAGCAATCTCTGCGGCGATCGCCGGGCTTTGTTTATTGCAGCTCAAAGCTGGTAACGCTAACCTACGCACAAACCCAACAACCTAACTAACTCCTGAGTGGCGTTGACGATAGTTACTTCGCTCAAACCTCGACCCACACTGTCGTCGCTTATTCCCTCAGGAATCCCTCTGT
>Ga0302313_10002980_pt1 | contig 11430 bp, 11 predicted proteins | sample III_Palsa_N2_2_FD_200454 | JGI IMG/M metagenome (GOLD analysis project Ga0302313, IMG submission 200454) | Peat permafrost microbial communities from Stordalen Mire near Abisko, Sweden - III_Palsa_N2_2 | ecosystem: Environmental > Terrestrial > Soil > Palsa > Peat permafrost | place: Sweden...
TTACCACCAGAGGTTCGGGGCGTAGCGCAGTCTGGTAGCGCACCTGGTTCGGGACCAGGGGGTCGGAGGTTCGAATCCTCTCGCCCCGACCATTTTCACTAGAGTTTCTTTCCTAGAGCTTCTTTCTTAGATACTCAAACACAACATAACCAATAAGCGCAGACCCCAGCGCGATGGCGAAGTTTGTGCCGGTGAAGATGTCTCGCAGCGCATAGGCCACGCTCTTCCCCGCCCGGCCGCTTACAGTAAACTCCCCCATCAGCAAGTTCGAATAGAAGAGAAACACGATAAACGCGACTTCGACGAAGGCGCGCCAAAGCGGCTTTAAGCTGCGGGGAGATATCCTCTTTTCAGGCATGGCTCCATAGTAAGTCGGATCGGGCGAACTGTGACAAAACAATTATCCGAACTTAGCTCAGCATATGGTGCAGCAGCGCCATTCTGATATAAAGCCCGTTCTTCGCCTGCCGGAAGTAAGCAGCACGTGGGTTCGCATCTACCTCCGGAGAGATCTCATTCACACGCGGCAACGCGTGCATGATGATCGCGTTCGGCTTCAACCTTGATGCAATTTCGGCGTTGACGAAGTAGCTGTCCTTGATCGCCTCATAGTCTCGCTCGTCCGCAAAACGCTCGCGCTGCACGCGGGTAATGTAGAGCACATCCGCGTGCTGGATGCTTTCCTCCAGCGCATCGCTCTCTCGAACGGTGACACCCTTGAGCTGGAGATAGTCGATATATTTCTTTGGCAGCCGAAGGCCCGCAGGCGATACAAGATCAATTGAGATGTCCGGATAAAGACAAAGAAGCTGTAGGAGCGAATGGATCGTCCGCCCGTAAAGCAGATCGCCCACCAGCGCAATACGCAACCCGTCGAGCCCACCAAGCTCTTTGCGAATCGTATAAACATCCACCAGCGCTTGCGTGGGATGCTCCCCTGCTCCATCGCCGGCGTTGATCAACGGCACAGGAGAAATCTCCGCCGCAGCCTTCGCCGCGCCTTCTTCAAAGTGGCGCATCACGATCACGTCGGCATAACCGCCAATCACGCGTATCGCGTCGGCGATGGTTTCACCCTTGGCCGCGGAAGAGTTCTCGCGCGCATTCTCCGCAGTAAGAATTCCGCCACCAAGCTTCTGCATCGCAGCTTCAAATGAGAGACGCGTTCGCGTGCTCGGCTCGTAAAAAATAGTAGCGAGAATACGCCCGCCGAGCGGCAGCGACAACGTACGCTGCACGTCGTCGTGCTCCATCTGTTGCGCGGAGGTGAAGAGCGCATCCAGAAGTTCCCTGTCCGCGAATTGCATCGTGCTGATGAGGTGTTTGAGCTTTTGCATAAGTTCTTTCAGGCCGAAGGTTGCAGCTTACCTCTGAGGATGGTGTAACGCACGCTTCCCGGCAAAGTATAGCCCTCAAAGGGAGACCAGCCGCACTTGGTTTTGATCGTGTCGCGCGTCACAACGTAGGGCGATTTCATATCCAACACCGTGAGCGAACCAACGTATCCGCTCTCGATCATGCCGTAGCCTTTGCCGGAACCGGCAGGCAAAAACTCCCGCACAAACAGCCCTGGATTATGCGCGAAGACGCGAGAGATATCCTGCGCCGTGAAGCCGTGCTCGGCCATAAGCCACGTAGCAAAAGCACCCAGCGTATCGAGATGAGGAACACCGCTGGCGCCCTTGATCTTCTCCTCAAGCGTATGCGGCGCGTGATCTGTTGCGACGTAGTCAACCACACCCGTACGCAAAGCCGTAATCAAAGCAAGCCGATCATCCTCGCTACGCAGCGGCGGATTCATCTGCAGCCATTGGCGATTCTCCGGAACGATCATGCCTGTATCGAAGAAGAGATGATGCGGCGTCGCCTCGCACGTAACCTTCACGCCGCGAGCCTTGGCATCCACAATCATCTTCAGGCCTTCGCGCGTGGAGTAGTGGCAGAGCTTGCCAACGAGATCGTACTTCTCAATCAGATAAAGCGCGAATGCCGTTGCAGAGATCTCTGCCGAGGGTGGCCGCTTGTTTTCATGCAGCAGAGCATCTTTGTTCTCTTCCAGAATTACAGGATCTTCGCAGTGAAAGCTCACGTTTCTTCCGCGATAGTTAGAGATCACCTCTTCCAACTGCTGCTGCGACGAGAAGAACAAATCCCCCACAGACGGCCCCATGAAAGCCTTGTACGGTACATGCCGTTGCAGCGGCTGCGTATGCGGTCCGATGCCTGCGTAGAGCGTGATGTGAACAGCAGACTTCTTCGTCAACAACTCCTTGGTCGCATAGCTCTGATCGTCAATCGGCGCGACCGGATTGTTCGGCATGTCCGCAACATGCACCACGCCGCCATGAATCGCAGCGGCAGACATGGTGGTGAAGTCTTCCTTGTAAAGCTGCGTTCCACCCGCATCTTCTCGCGCATGAATATGAATATCGCCAAAGCCCGGAAAGAGAATGCAACCATCAAAATCTAAATCGCTCTTCCCTGTTAGCGGGCCAACGCTTTCAATAAGACCCGTGTCCGTATTGATTTCTACAGCGCCTTCAAACAAGCGGTCATGGTTGGCAATCGTTCCTTCAAGACGCAGCATGCAAGCTCTCTTTCGCCGCGTTGATGGCATCGCGCAAGGCGCGCGCCGCTGCCGCAGGGGTATCACTAAAAATAATGTTGCGCGACGAGCTGATGATGAGCCCGCGCCCATCGCTATCAAGCCCCGCAGAAACAACCGCAGCGATATCGCCACCCTGCGCTCCGATGCCGGGGACTAGAAACGTCGTCTGCGGTGCGATCGCTCGAATCTGCTGCATCTCCTGCGGGTACGTCGCGCCAACCACCAACATGCAGTTGCCATCGACGTCCCAGCTACCACTTACGCGCTCGGCGACGTGCTGCCACAACGGCTTTCCTTCCGCTTGTAGATCCTGAAACTCACCCGCACCGGGATTTGATGTCCGGCACAACACGATGCAGACCTTATCGCGCCGGCTTAGAAAAGGCACGAGCGCCTCGCCACCAAGATACGGATGCAGCGTTACCGAATCGAAGCCGAGTCCGTCGAAGATTGCCGTTGCATAGGCTTCGTTTGTACTGCCGATGTCGGCTCGCTTTGCGTCGCAGATCGTCAGGATGTCGGGGCAATTGCGTTGCAGATACTCCATGGTCTGGTGGAGATCCTCCAGGCCCTGCGTTCCGCGGCCTTCATAGAAGGCCATGTTCGGCTTGTACGCGGCGGTGTACTCAGCCGTCTCGTCGATGATCCATTTGTTGAAGTCGAACTGAGCCGTCTTCGACTGCGAAAAACGAGAAGGAATTCGATTGGCTTCAGGATCAAGACCAACACACAGCAGCGAGTTCACGGCCGCCGCTCTCCGATTGTATTTTTGCAGGATCGGATTCATCTTCCTCTATTCAAGACCGTGGCGTGCTGCCCAGCCATAAGGATCGCGGAGCCAGTCACGCACGCTCGCTGCTCCATCTTCGTCAATTATTCCATGCTCAATTGCGACCGGAAGCACAGCTTCAAAGTTCGTCAGTGGATGCAGCGTCACGCCATGTTTCGCAAACGCTTCAGTGGCCTCCGGCATGCCATAGCTAATGATCGCAAGGCAATCCGTCACGATAGCACCCTCGGCCCGAAGCGCTTCGACGGCTGAAAGACTGCTACTGCCGGTGGTCACAAGATCTTCCACAAGCAGCAGACGCTTACCGGCAACATCGCCTCCTTCCACGCGCTTCTTCGCGCCGTGGCTCTTGGCCTCTTTGCGAATGAAGATCGAAGGCTTCGCCATCGCGAACCCCAGCGCGGCACTGTGCGGAATGCCTGCAGCTTCAATACCACCGACCACATCGAACTCGATATGGTGATCGTGCGTGTAGCGCTCGAAGCCGCGAATCACCTTGGTCCACTGCTTAGGCCAAAATGGAAACTTGCGGTTGTCGCAATACACCGGCGACTTGATTCCCGACTTGAACGTGATGGGAGCAAGCGGCGAAAAACCTACGCCGCCAATAGCCACCAACGCTTCTGCAATCTCATCCTTCATTCGGCGTCCTCTTGAAGCTGCGTCTTGATCTCCTGCGCAAGCATGGGGTTCCACATTACCGAAGTCGCCGCCATTGCCGCATCGGCGCCGGCATTACGATAGGCCAGATAATCGGCGGCATTGCCCAAGCCGCCGACACCGATGATGGCATAACTCAAGCCAAGCTTATCGCGCAGCTGAGCAAGCTTTTCCGACATCGCAAGCCCAGCCCACTTGATGCTGCTTCCACAAACGCCGCTCCACAAACGGCCTTCACCCGGCAAAGCTTGCTCACCGGCCGCGTCATAAACTTCAGCAGAGATCGTGTTGATCGAAGACACACCCGCCACAAAACCGCCAACAGCCAAGATCAGTTCGCGGAGTTTTTCTTCCTCCGCAAAGTAAGCCGTCTTAATCAGAAGAGGCAGGTTGCCGATCTCATTCTTGATGGCCTCCACCACTTCACGAGACCGCTGCACATCGAAGCAAAGCAGGTTCGACGTTCCTTCATTCGGGCAACTGAGATTGACTTCAATGATCTTGACGCCGGTTTCTTGCAGCAGCCGCGCACCGAGCGCGAAGTCAGCGATGTAGTCCGCAACGCTTCCATCTTCCGTCTTCGTGCCTTGAAAGCTGCCGATAACCACTTGCCCTTTGCGAGCGTAGGCCACGGCGGAAGCCAGGTCCGGCTGCCAGAAGTCAGGATCGAACGAAGGCACACCGAAAGAGTTCGTAATCGAAAGCGGCTCACTGTAATCGCGGCTCGCCACCAGGCGATTGTTCGCAGAAGTCAGGTCGCCCTCAACCTTTACGGCGAGCACGTTGGGCCACGGATGGCAGGGGTAGCGATGCGTACGCACCGTCTTGTAAACAGGAAGGTCAAAACCTTTATCCAGCGCGGCTTTCACGAACTTCCCATTAAGCAAAGGCCCTGCGGGAATCCCGAAGGGCAGATAGACCGGATGGCCTAAAAACGTATGCTTTGGTTCGCCGGGCTGCTCAAAACTGGCCAGATCCGCAAACGCCCCAAAAGGGCCATGATCAAAATTGTCCTGGTAGGATTTTGCCGGGTCATAAATTGGCTCGGAGGACATGCGTCAGGACTCCCGTCCTGACAAGTATATTACGGAGCTCTACCGCTTTATTCACCGCGACGAGCATTCACCGCAGGGATTGCTCCCCACGGTGAATCCCGGCCCCTTATTGCAGTTCGGCGCCCTTGTGCCGCACATCCGCACCGCGCACCCAGAAAATCACGTCTTCCGCGATGTTGGTGGCATGGTCTCCCACGCGTTCGAGGCTTCGCGAGATAATCAGCGCGTTGAGAGCCTGCGGTGTCATCTCCGGCTTTTCGCTGATTAGCAAACTCAGCGAGCGGAAAGCTTCGCGGTTCATCTCGTCCACCTGGTCATCGAGCAGCAACACAGACTGCGCGAGATCGGCATCGCCTTCAATAAAGGCCTGCAGTGCTTTACGAACCATCGCAGCGGCGAGCGAGGCGAGCTTCGGAATATCCACCGGCAGCTCAACGTTGGCAAACGCGCCCATCTCCTGCACACGGCCCGCGATGCTGACAGCCTGATCGCCCACGCGCTCCAGATCGGCGTTGATACGAATTACCGCAATAATAAAGCGCAGATCGACAGCCATCGGCTGCTGCATGGCGAGCAGATCAAGCGCAGCCTGATCAATCTCGCGCTCCATGCGATTGATCGCCGGCTCCGAGCGGCGCACCAGGTCGCACAACCCCATGTCGCGCGTGGAGTAAGACTCCGTAGCACGCTGGATCGCCTGTTCGACGAGTCCAGCCATGATGAGCAGGCGTTCCTTCAACTCATCGAGATTCTGTTGGAATTGGATACGGATCATCCGAACCTCCCGGTGATGTAGTCTTCCGTCCGCTTGTCGGAAGGATTGGTAAAAATCTTCGTTGTGGCATCAAACTCAATGAGCTTGCCGTTCAAAAAGAATCCGGTGTTGGCCGCAACACGCGCAGCCTGCTGCATGTTGTGCGTCACAATCACAATCGTGTACTGGGTCTTGAGATTGAAGATCAGATCTTCAATCTTAGCCGTAGAAACAGGATCAAGCGCACTGGCGGGTTCATCCATGAGCAACACTTCAGGGTCAACCGCGAGCGCACGCGCAATGCATAGCCGCTGCTGCTGGCCGCCGGAGATGCTGGCGCCGGACTTCTTGCGAAGGTCATCCTTCACTTCGTCCCAAAGCGCAGCCGACTTCAGCGAGCGCTCCACCACTTCATCCAACATGCGCTTGTTGCGGAATCCATTGAGCTTCAAACCGCTCGCCACGTTGTCATAGATCGACATCGTCGGAAACGGATTCGGCCGCTGAAACACCATGCCGATGCGGCGGCGAATCTCAACTGGCGACGCATCCTTGTAGATGTCGACGTCGCCCATCATCACGGTGCCTTCGGCGCGCGCAATGGGGTTGGTCTCGTGCATGCGGTTCAGGCAGCGGACAAACGTAGACTTGCCGCATCCCGAGGGTCCAATAAGCGCGGTCGCCTGGTTGGGGGGGATGTGCAGATTGATGTCCTGCAGTGTGTGCGTGTTTCCATACCACGCGTTCAGGTTTTCGACGCGAATGTCGACGCCCACTAATGCCCTCCTTTGAGCGCACCACGGTTGGCAAAAATTCGAACAAGAGTAACCGCCGCCATAATCATCACGATCAGCACCAACGCCCCGGCCCAGGCCAGGCGGTGCCATTCATCATAAGGCGAGATCGCATAGACATAAATCTGCAAAGGCAATGCGGCAATAGGCTGGTTCAGGTTGAAGCTCCAGAACTGGTTGCCGAAAGCCGTAAACAACAGCGGCGCGGTTTCACCGGCGACACGCGCAAACGCCAACATACATCCCGTGATGATGCCGGGTGAGGCCGTACGCAGGCTTACCGAAATCACCGTCCGCCACTTTGGAATCCCCAACCCAAGCGCTGCTTCCCGCACCGCGTGCGGTACAGTCGCGAGCATCTCTTCCGTTGTACGAGTGATGGTTGGAATCATCATGATGGCCAACGCAACACCACCCGCAAAGCCCGAAAAGTGTTGCTGCTTCGCAACGATGAGCGCATAGATCGCAATGCCCATCACGATCGAAGGAACGCCGTTGAGCACATCGGCTGTAAACCGCACGAGGTTGCCAAGCATTCTGCCGCGACCATACTCGGCGAGATAGACCCCCGCGGCAATACCGACAGGAACACCGATAAAGCTCGCAATGCCAAGGATCACTCCCGAGCCCGCAATGGCGTTCGCCATGCCGCCGCCCGCCTCACCCACCGGCGCAGGCACATGCGTAAAGAACGCCAGGTTCAGTGAGCTCGCACCCTTGTAGATGAGGTAGCCAAGAATCGCGACCAGCGGCACCAGCACAAGTATCGTGCTGAATATGGCCAGCACGGTCACAAGGTGGTTCACGCTGGTGCGGCGCAGCTCGTTGAGCCGCTGCATTTTTGTCTGTTGTACTCTGCTGAACATTAGTGGGCCCTCTGCGTATCACCGCGCGTCACAGCCCATACCAGCAAACGCGCAATCGCATTGACGATGATTGTCACAATAAAGAGTGCAAGGCCAATTTCGATCAACGCGCTCAAATAAAGGTCGCCGGTAGCTTCGGAAAACTCATTCGCAATCACGCTGGCCAGCGTGTAGCCAGGCGCGAAAAGATTCTTGCTGATGTCAGGATGGTTGCCGATCACCATGGTCACGGCCATGGTCTCGCCCAGCGCACGTCCAAGGCCCAGAATGACCGCGCCAACAATGCCCAACCGCGAGTTACGCAGCACGCTCATGCGCAGCATCTCCCAGCGCGTTGCGCCCAACGCCAGCGCGGCTTCGCGCTGATGGATCGGCACAGCCTTCATCACATCGCGGCTGATGGAAGAGATTACCGGGAAGATCATGATCGCGAGAATCACACTCGCCGAAAGCATACCGACGCCGAAGTTCGGCTCGGAAAATAGGCCCGTCCAGCCGAAGAACTTCTCCAGCACCGGCCCCAGTTGATCGCGCATGATCGGTACAAGAACAAACACAGCCCACAAGCCGTAGACCACGCTCGGAATCGCAGCGAGCAGCTCCGTAAGAAACGCAATGGGTCCACGCAGCGGTTTAGGACAAATCTCAAGCAGAAAGATGGCAACGCATAGCGAGAGCGGAACCGCAATCACGACCGCAAGCAGCGAAGAAACGACCGTGCCAAAGATAAACGGCAGTGCGCCAAAGTCTCCGGAGACGGGGTCCCAGGTGCTGTCTTTGAAAAACTTCCAGCCGAACGCGTGAATGGACAGGCGGGAGTTTGCGACCAGCACATAAACGATCAGTAGGACGATGGCGAAGATGCTCAGCGCACACACCAGCATCAAGCCGCCGAAGGCACCATCGGCATAGCGTCCAGCGCTGCGCTTATGCAGAAAAGCACGAATCGCAGAGGGAGCTTGGGGTGACTGCACCACGGGGGCAGCGACCTCGGTGGGCAGGGCTGTCTCCGGAAGCTTCACGAGACCTGGCTGGATCATGAGATTGCTCTTGGATTCCCGGGGCGTGTCAGCCCGCTACTCTCTAGGTCGCCGCAGCGACCCTCTGCCACTTTATTAAAGGAATATGAAAGGACTGTGAATTGCAGCCTGTTTCTACCGGAATTGTACAACCTGAAAAGCAAAAACAGGGCCCACGCAACACATGCGGAGCCCTGTTTTCAGCAGTTTAGTGGATCTGGTTGATCGTTTGGCGAACACGGTCGATGACCGGCTTCGGCAACGGAGCGTAGGTCATGCTGCTGGCCTCGGCTTCGCCATGGTCCAGCATCCAGCGCAGGAAGTCCGCCAGAACCTTGCCCTTGGCAGGATCAGCCGACTTCACAGGGATCAGCAACCAGGTGAACGACGAGATCGGATAAGATTCCGCCCCGCCTGCGTTGGTGATCGATACACGGTAGTCCGCCGGCATTGCCTTTGCGGCGGCGGCAGCAGCGGCGGTCACGCCATCTGTGGAAGCCTTCACCCACTTACCGGCTGCGTTGCGAACGATGCCGTACGACATCTTGTTCTGCACCGCATAAATCAGTTCCACGTAGCCAAACGTGTACGGGCTGTTGCGAACCATACCGGCAACGCCTTCATTACCCTTCTGGCCGATACCTACAGGCCAGCGTACCGAAGTATTTTTGCCGATCTTGGAAGCGAAGTCGCTGCTGACCTTCGAGAGATAGTCGGTGAAGATGTACGTCGTGCCAGACCCATCCGAGCGATACACCGGCAGAATCTGGTGATCGGGAAGGTTCACGCCAGGATTGTCCTTGGCGATGCGGCTATCGTTCCACTTGGAAATCTTGCCGAGGTAGATGTCGGCAATGACATCGGGAGAGAACTTGAGATCGCCGCTGACGCCGGGGATGTTGTAAACCGGAACGACCGCGCCAAGCACCGTCGGAATGTGGAAGAGCTTTACCTTCGACTCAGCAAGCTGCTGGTCGTTCATCGGGCCGTCGGTCGCGCCGAAGTCCACGATCTGCTGCGACACCTGGCGAATGCCCGCGCCGGAGCCAACCGACTGGTAGTTGATCTGCACGCCGGGGTGCTGCTGGCTGTACTCGGTAAACCAGCGCGAGTAGATGGGGTTGGGGAAAGTAGCGCCTGCGCCGGTAAGCTTCTGGGCACCAGCGGCAAGCGTAAGAGAAGCTGCCAGGGCGGCTGCAAAAATCTTGGACTTCATTGTGATCCTCCAGGATCTGCGGCGCATTCAACGTGCGCCGATTCATTCTTGGTCTACAAAAGAGAATGCTATCTAGTACGCTGCTGCCCGGCAAGCCGTTGGGCCTGCCGGGCAGGCAGTTTAGGGGATGTAGTAACGCATGCCGACGTGGATCATGTTGTCCGTAGCGCGAGGGCCGCTGGGGGTGGTGGCGCTGCCAACACCTGACCAAAGGTTACGCTGCAGGTAGCTGTACGTCGCCTGATACTGGAGACGGCCATACTTCGGGCTGTTGATCAGGCGGTAGGTAAAGCCAAACATCGCTTCCTGGATGTAACGGGTAGGTGAGCCGCAAGCGGTCGCTCCAGCCGTTCCGCCCGTACCCGTACCAAGTGTGGTGGAGTTGGCCGCCGGCAGGTTGTAGCAACCCGCATCACTGATGTTGGTGGGACCGTAGCCGATCAGAGCACCCGTGGAGGTCGTGTAGACCGTACGCTGCGCATACTCACCACCGTAGTAAGCATAGACATCAAGCTTCGGCAGGGGGTGCGTTTCCAGGCTGAACAAACCGTGATAATTGCGGATCGGCTCCAGTGTTTCGTCAGGGCGCAGGGTTGCGTCCGCGAGCTGCGAAGAACCGTAACGTCCGAGTCCCTGACCAGCCATCGCCTGTACGGCAACGTCCACAAACTTGATGGGCGAAACCCTTGCGCTTCCGAACACACCACCGGCAGCCTTCGTATTGCTAAGCTGGGTTGTCGAGTACGTGTACACGTTGGCAGAGGTGACAGAGGTGATCGGGTTGTAGTAGTCACGCAGGAAGCGAGCGATACCACCGAGCTCGAAGTGAGCCTTCGGCATATCGTATGCACCCTTGATAATGACGTCAGGAGCAACGTTGTTCGCATAGGTGGCTAGAAAGCCGGTGCCCGTGCTGTTGCCCGCGGCGTTATACAAACCACCGTTGGTACCGCCGCCTGCGAAAAAGTAAGACGTCGGAGCAGCCGAACCGTTGACTGTGAAGCTGGTGATTTGAGCCTGTTCGACCGAAAGAGCAGCCGTGAAAGCGCCCGTCTTTACATCGCCCCAGCGCTGCTGGACGCGAATAGCGGGCTGACGAGTCCACGAGTAACCGACCATGTACTGAGGATCGATCGTGTTCGGCAGCTTCTCAGTCCGCACGTCCGTGCTCTTGCCATCTTCGGTAACGAGCGACCACATTTGACCGCCAGTTACAGCGAATCCGCCTGCGGTTTCAGCCTTGCCCCATATCTGGCGCTGGCGCAGCACATAGCTATTGCTCTGGTTGTTATTGGACGTCGTGCCCGAACCGAGGAAGTCAGCTTCGAAGTAGCCTGACAGCTTGTAGGTGCCGGCGTTGCCTTCAAACAAACCACCCAAACGGCTCTGGCGACCAGAGAAGTTCAGCTCGCTTACGTGGCCTTCAGCAGCGCTCGGAAAAGGAATGCTGTTGAACGGGGTGTTGATATCGGAGTTCACCGAGTGCTGACGCCAAACGCCTTCAAACGCGAAGAAGGCAACCGGTGTAATCGTCAAACCCTTGTAGTGCAGTGCCATGGGCGAATCAAGCTGATCCTGAACAGCTTTCTGGTTCTGAACCACGGTCTCTTGCAGACCGGCGCTGGTCGTCTTCAGGTCGGTGACGGTGGTGGAAAGAGTGTCAACCTT
>Ga0302313_10002982_pt1 | contig 11426 bp, 9 predicted proteins | sample III_Palsa_N2_2_FD_200454 | JGI IMG/M metagenome (GOLD analysis project Ga0302313, IMG submission 200454) | Peat permafrost microbial communities from Stordalen Mire near Abisko, Sweden - III_Palsa_N2_2 | ecosystem: Environmental > Terrestrial > Soil > Palsa > Peat permafrost | place: Sweden...
TCACCTCGCGGTCAAAGTGCCGCCCTGCAAACAACTCTTCAATGCTGCTCAGTTTGCTCATCGCTGGTCTCAACTCTCCGAAAGACCAATGTATCCGACCGAACTCCGCTATTTGCACCAGAGCCACCGCGGCAAGGTCGTTATCGCAACTGATTGAACTGAAACAGCAATCCTTCGCGCGACCACCGCCGTAATGCTCACAAACCGAGCTTGGCCTTGCCGATCTTCTTTCTCGGTGAGCGCATAATCGCCGAGGCACTCATCGACAACTAAGAGCAGTTCAGCTGGCCGAACAGAAAGCGATACTCATCTTGCCGAGCACCCCGATGTGGTCGACGCGGACCAAACACCAGAGACCTGGCAAGATAAGCACGTCAGGAGTCTCGCCGTTTCAGTTTATGGGGATAGCATCTTCACTAATGCGTGCAGGATTTCAATTTATGGTGCAACCCACACAACAGCGAGTCACCCCATGAGACAGTCGTTCAAGAGCATCCGCTGGTTCCACCACTTGCCTTTACTGGGACATCGTCGTTTCCTGTCCCGCTGCCTACTGCATGGTAAGTCTGACGGTATTGGTCTGCTGCAGCGATCCGCTCGTTGCAGTCACCGTCAACGTGTAAGTCTGGGGTTGTTCGAGAGAGAAGCCGCTGCCGGAACCGCAACCCGTGATTGCAGCGAGTCCCGTCAGTGCCGCCATGAGCAAGACCAACATCAATAGCCGTGTACTCAGTCTCCGACTCAGTTTGTTGTTGACGACGAGCGGCAGCAGCAGCAGAGACAGCATGGCTGGAACCTTGCCACCGCCACCCAGCGGACTGGAGGGCGTTAGATTGTGTGCCGTCGTAGTTAGTGTTTGGACGGTCATCGTCACTGTCTGCACGCCTCCACTGGCCAGAATGGTCGACGGGTTGAAGCTGGCTGTCGCTCCCGGCGGTAGGCCCGCAACGCTGAACGTCACCGGGCCTGCGTAGTTCACCGAGTCTGGTGAAATGGAGAATGTATACGCCGCCACGCCGCCAGGCGCCACTGTCAGCGCATTCGCTCCAGTGCCGGTGAAGGTGAATTGCGGCGCTCCCACGGCTACGGTCACTCCTGTGGCAGAAGTCGAACTCGCGACGAAGTTGGTATCGCCGGAGTAACTGGCCGTAAGGACGTGCGTTGTGCCCGGCGAAAGCGTTGGATTGGCAGAGGCGACTCCACCACTGAGTGTCACCGTCTGTAACGCCGCGCCGTTGTCAAAGAAGGTCACACTACCCGTCGGCGTGCCGCTGGTCGTGGAAAGCACCGTCACTGTCAGTGTGTTGGCCTGGTTTGCGTTGACCGACGGACTACTCGCTGTGATGACGGTTGTTGTGGGTGCCTGTGTAACTGTCAGCGCTCCATCCGCCGTCGTCACTACGTAGTCACCCACGTTAGCACCAGAAGCCGTGGGAACAATCACGTAGCTGCCGACTGGTGATGTGGGTGTTGCCGTCGTCGTGAAGCTCTCGCTGAACATGTCACCCGACTTTGCGCCCAGTACCGCGCCGGTGAACACCGGGTTCGCTGCACCATAGAGCCTTGTCGCGTTGTTCGCTGTTACCTGCAATCCTGTTGCGGAAACATTGAAGCTCGTGGTTTTGGTACCGGTGGTGTAGTTGACGTCGGCGGCCTCGGACGCCTGCAACGTCACGGTACCAATACCCGTCAGCGTCAAAGTCGAGCCCCAGACAATTGCTGGTCCACTCGTCACGGTATAGGTAAACACCCCGGTCGAGTTCGAGCTCGCACTCACACTGAACGCAGCGGCGCCATAGGTCTGGTTCGGTACGGTGAAACCAATCGTGGGTGCCACCATGGTTACCGTGAAACTCGTACTCACCGGTGTTGCTGCGGCAAACGTGGTGTTTCCTGCTTGTGTGGCCTGGATGGTGCATGTACCTGCCGAGATCAGATTCACCGTCGACCCGGCGACAGTGCAAACCGCGGGGGTTGTTGAAGCGAAGGTTATCGGCAGCCCGGAACTCGCTGTTGCGCTCACGTTGAACGAGGCAGTTCCAAAAGGCTGATTCGGCAACGGTCCAAATGTAATCGTCTGCGCCTGCTCCATAATGTCGATCGCGGCACTCGCGGTCAGCGCGGCTGGTTGAATAGTGGCTCCAACCGCAGTGATAGGCAGGTTCACCGAGAGCGTGTTGTTACCCGCCGTTGTAATGATGAGGCTGTTGAAGCTCGCGCCCAATCCACTGACAGTGGGCGCAGGCCCCAGCCCATTGACCGTGTTCGAGGCTCCACTGAAGAGAAGCGTAATCGGTACGCCGCCGATACTCTGGCCGTTTTCGGTCAATGAGACCACTGGGGCGGGATTTACCACCTGGTTCTGCACCCCGCTATACCCACCGCCAGGGACATTCAAGAACTGAACCGACTGATAGTTGGTCTGGACCGCGCCCGCATCCACGCAAACCGTCGGTGTCCCACCGATGGAGTAGCTGGTCGTGCGCGGAAAACCACGCTGATCCGTCGTCAAACCGGCAGATCCGGCACAGATCGCCGAACTTCCCGGCTGCGGCAACATCGTCTGCGTGGGACCACCATAGTTGCCCAGCGCAGCCAGCATCGGGTCGGCATCGACAGCCTGTGTGTCGCTCGTGCAGGAAGCACAGTCGTCTTCTGCGCCCCCGGTATCAAGATTGTTGAAAAACACGTTATCACTGAGGTTGACGATGGCGCCGCCGCCGGCATTGGCAACGCCCGCTCCAATCTGCCCGGAGTTGCCGACCAAGATGTTGTTGGTTGCGGTCACCGCCCCGGCAAAGCCAAAAATAGCCCCACCTCCAGCGGAGCCGGAGGAGTTGGCGCTGAAGGTGCTATTACGAATCGTGGCCGTTCCTCCTTCGTTGCAAATGGCGCCCCCATTGTTGGAGGAGTTGGCGCTGAACGTGCTGTTGTCTACCGTGAGCGTGCCAGTGTTGTCGATTGCGCCGCCAACACCGGCGTCGCCAGAGCTGGACGAATTACCGGTAAAGCTGCTCCCACTCACCACGAAGGTGCCGGAGTTACTAATTGCCCCACCTGCGTTGCCTCCCGCGGAATTGTCGTTGAAGCTGCTGTTGGTCACCGTCAGCACGCCGTTGTTGGAGATGCCGCCGCCAGGTCCACCCTCGGTGTTGCCATTCGCGATGGTCAATCCTGAGATGATTCCGTTCGTCACCGCACTACTGACGACAAAGACACCCACCTGATTCGCCCCGGAGATCGTCAGGTTGCTCGCGCCCGGCCCCTGAATCGTCACATTCTGGTTGATCGTTAGCGCGCTGGCCAACGTAATCGTACCCGTAAGCCCCGAACTGAAGACAATCGTGTCACCCGAATTGGCAGCGGCGAGAGCAGCACGTAGTGATCCCGTTCCGCTGTCGGCCAGTGTAGTCACTACATCGGTGGAGGCGAACGCACTCGCAGCGAACAGAAGGATCATTCCCGCCGCAATGGCTGGCAGAAGGCGCTGGCTATAGCGGCGTAGCAGTTGGCTGGCAGACAAGGCAAAACTCAGAAACGAGGTCTGAGCTAGGGGCGAACACAATGTGGCCACGATGATGAAATCCTCAGCAGAAAAAGAACGGAATACAATGTAAGTCGATGTGCGTCAGTAACTTTGGCCGGTAGGCCACTATGTACAATTGTGCACAAAATCAGACATTTGACTATCCCCCGATGGAGGAATTTTGCGCTCGTCCCGCAGTGCCGTACACGGAGAATGCCAGTGACCCGATCCCGGCGCAGAGGTCGATGATGCGGAGACCCGAGACCTCAATCGAAAGGTCTCGCGCGAGGCCGGTCGGAGTAAAGAATGCGCCTGCCACACTGTTCACGTGATTGGCGCTTTCCTGCCAGTGATCGAGGACAAAGAGGCGCTCATCTTCGGTGAGGACCTCCTTTTGAAGCAGGGAGCAGGCCTCATGATGCTGCGCGGCCTGTTGTTTCGTAAGCTTTGACATTGGTATCCCTTCAGAGTTGGGTTGCCCGAAAACGTGTCAATCTGTCTGTCGGATGTTGAGTCAGAAGGTGCCCTTCAGAGCAGTGAAGAAGAGTTCGAAAGTACAGCTCATCTGCCGAATGCGAAGCGGCATTGCAGAATCTCCTGGAGGAGGGAGATCGTCCTGAGCATGATATTCACTTGCGACTCGACTATTCTGATTCAGAGCTGCGATGGTGAAGATGAGCGACGAGATAGAAGAAGTTCCCGGCGAGTTGATAGAGAGACTCATACGTGAGGTTCGACCCGCGTTCGAACTTCATCAAGGAGAAGTTCGGCGAAGCACACAAATTGCTGACAGCTTCTTCGAGAAGCTGGCGGCGCTGAGTGCAGGGACCCTGGGAATAGCCGTCTCCATCCTTTTCCTGATTATCGGGAAACCGGAGTGGTTGTCAGGACAAATGAGGCAGGTAGCTCATTGGACCGTCGTTATACTGATGAGCCTTTTGGTCTCCCTTGTCCTTTCGATAATTCACAACGTCATAACTGCAGGAATCGCGAATCTCGAAGCAGATTATTCCGAAAGTGAGTTGACGAGAGCCTTCATTCGCGTGAGTCTGTCGATGGTTACAGAGTTAACCCTAGGGATATCCGAGGATCAGGTCCAGCTTGTTGAGGCTCGGATTGGTGACAAACCTTTGGCCTCGCAGCAGAGAAATGCTAAGCGGCGAAGGACTTTGGATCTGGTCGCTAAAATCCTGGGACTCATCGCCATCGGAGCTTTCATCGCGGCATATACCCTCATCATGGTTGGAGGCCTCTTTCGAATCTGGTGGATCACGCGATAGGTCTCAATCACGCAATGGACAATGAATGGGAGCGTGCAACGTCGTAAAGCTAACCGAAGCATCGCGAAGAGCGACCGCGCTCAAGCGGTAGAAGCCCGAGTCTGCGGTTACGGCCCCCTCAAGTCACGCAGTCGGCCGCCTCTCAATGAATTCTTGAATATGCGAAACGCAGAATCCATCAAGCGAACTCGTCGAATTCCTCGTCGTCGTCAGCATTTTCGGGCTCTTGTACTCCTCGTCGAAGAGCGAACATATCTGGATGGATTCCGATTTGCTGGGCTCGAATTCGAGCTCGAGTTCGCGGACGACCTGTTTTTCGGTCGGGTACGTGTCGGACAGAACCAGATGCGTGCTGGCGCCGTACTCGTGGAGATGGGTGACGACGTAGACGTTGTATGCGCTCATAGCTTGACTCCAATGGGAAACACTGTGATCGTTGTCAGTCCGCCCGGCCGGATCCTGACTTCGACGGCTTGCCTGGGAATTTCCTTCGCCGCGGAAACTTCTCCAAGAAGAGAAAGCGATTCCGCCAAAAATCAGAATGGATCGCGTGTCTTATACACTTGCTGCGGAGAGTGAAGAATGAACCGACGAGATCTATTAACCTCCATAACTGCGTTGGCAGGATCTACTCTGGCGTTGGAGGCGCTTGCGCAATCAGGGCAGCAGATCACCCATGTGGATACGAAAACCAAGGGCGCCTTGCTTCTGAGCAGTATCGTAAAGACGGAGAGCCTTCGCCCGGAAGGCGACGCGCCAGGTGCGAAAGCCTACGTGAACTTCAACGGGCCGACGGAGCAGCTTGCTGCACTTGCCTCTGGATTTGTCACGTTGGTTCCGGGAGCGCAACCCCATCCGCCGCACCGCCACATTGAGGAAGAGATCATGATCGTGGGCGAGGGGACCGGAGAGTTCTCCGTCAACGGAATCGCCGCGCAGGTCAGGACAGGGGACATGGTCTTTGCAGAATCCAATGTGCTGCACGGCGTTCGAAACACCGGGCAGACGCAAATGACGTTCTACTTCATCAAGATTATGGGAAAGAGTTCCTCCTGACCGCCACCGGCCAGAGATCATCGCAGCTCTGAGGCACCTCGTTGCACAATGAGGTCGGTCCTCCTAAACATACTTCTGGCTGCTCACAGGTCCTTTGAAAAGGTGCGCCGGTTCGTCGACATCATCATTCAGCCTGTTGCATAAAGGCCAACGCAACCATCGAGGATGATTCTTGCGCCAACAGGTCGATCGGTGACCAGAAACGCGCTTTGGGTCAATGAGCGCATCGACCAGTACGCGGCAATTGAGGAACAACAACTCCTTTAGCGGTCCGCCTCGTGGCGATAGACTGCAGATAGTGGGGCTGGAGGCGGACCGAAATCGACCGATGAATGTCAGAATGTGTCAATGAACCTGTTTAACATGCGCGCCCTCCATGGAGCGCTGGACGAGCAAAGGCGTGCTCGTGGCCTGAGTTGGACACAACTGGCGGCGGAGATCAATCGGCCGTTCGAATCAACACCGTCGATTCCAATCAGTCCAGGAACGCTTCGCGACATGTTGAAGAAGCGGTCTGTCACGAGCGCAGTTGTACTGCAGGTACTTCGCTGGCTAGAGCGCACACCGGAGAGTTTTCTTTCTGGTCCGATGCGCAGCGCCAGCCCGGAGGAGCGGATGCCTGATGCAGGGCTGGATCGAATCCTTCGCTTCGATACGCGCGCGATCTATGATGCTCTTCAACAGAAACGCCTCAGACGAGGCCTGACGTGGCAACAGGTTGCCCATGAACTGCCTGGCTTTACCCCGAGCATGCTCACCAACCTGGCGAACGCGCCACTGATAGGATTTCCGAGAGTCATGACCTTAATCCAATGGATCGGCCGCCCGGCTGCCGCTTTCGTGAGAGTTCGTTTTCGGTGATAGCTCTGATTCAAAGCATCCCTGGGTCGCGGAGTCTCCATCCAAAACGAACATCCCATCGTGGAGTCCGCTTCTGCGGTTGAATCCTTGCAAAATCGCCGAGGCACTCATGGAGCCCCGGTCAGTATCGATGAGTCGTCTTGTGGCGATTGCGGCACAATATTTTTGGTTGTAATCCGTTAACACACTTAGTGCTTCGTATTGGATGCTGAGGAGCTATTCATGTCTACTTTGTCCAATCTCTTCTCGAGTGCTGTAGAGAAGCTGTTATTTCATCCGGTGACGATAACTCACGCGGAGACTATTGGTGGACACTTTCGAAGAGTGCATTTACAGGGAGAGGTCTTCAAGGGGGTAAAGTGGATTCCGGGACAGGCAGTGCAGTTCTATCTGGGCAACCTGACAAAACGGGCGTACACCCCGATGGCGATGGGGCCGGATGCGGGGTCGGCTGAGTTTTTGTTTTATTTGCACGGGGGAGGGCCCGGGTCGGCGTGGGCGGGGAGCCTGAAGACGGGGGACGGGTGCAAGGTGATGCGGCCGAAGGACTCGCTCGATTTTACGAACTTTGAAGGAAGTGCGATCTTCTTTGGAGATGAGACTTCGATGGCGGCGGCGTATGCGCTGCAATCATGCAGGAGGGCGGATGCGAGGCCCCGGTATGTGTTGGAGGTGACTTCAGCGGCTGAGGCGAAGAGCGTCGCGGACAGGCTGGGTCTTGAAGATGTGACGCTGTACCAGAGGACAAGTGAGGGGGAACATCTGGAAGGGGTCGTGAAAAAGCTCGCGCAGGGTGCGGGTAGTGATTCTGAAGGGTCCGAAGATTCCGACAAGACTGACAGGTATGAGGAATCAGTTTCGCAGTGGATCTTTACTGGACAAGCGCGGTCGATACAGAGAGTACAGAAGGGGCTGAGGGAATTGGGGGTCGAGGTGCGGAGGAGTAAGGTGCGGCTTATTGGTCTCCAGGGAAGACTGGAATGGATTGATCGCAGGTGTGTGAGGACAGGCTCGCTGAGTGCATTGGCGACCAAGTCACTCTTCCAGCTTTCAGAGCCTCGAAACGCGCATTGGCGATAATGCGCTCATTGAGTACCCACGGCAGATTGCAGGACCTGAGCCCGTTTACTGGCAGCAATCCCCAAGGCGCCGTTCGTCTACTGATGCATCCTTGTCAGGAGCGCGGCGTAGCGGGAGTCGTGGCGGACCGAATCGAACAGTGGATCCACGCGGATAAGTGCCATGTAGAAGCAGTGGCTGTCGAGCGCGCGTTGAAACGATTCGAACGCATGGTCGAGATCGCTAACTCGAAGATCATCGATGCCGACCTCGTAAGCCGTGCACGGGCGGGCTGGGGTAGTGAGGAGAGCGCGGGTGCGCGCGCGCCAATAGGGCTGCCACCCGTGCTGCTGATACACGCCAAGAAGAGCAGCGATATCGACCTTTGGCTGGTCTTCGTGCAGCGCGACCAGATCGTGCTGCACGGCCTCGTCGTGATCGCCCTTCTGCTCGTAGATGAGACTCATGTAGTTGTCGATGGAGCCGGGCCGCTGTTCCATTTCCGCGGCGCGCTGTAGTTGCGCGAGTGCCTCATCGTACTGGCGCGCAAGGTAGAGCGTAGCGCCCAGCCGTCGATTCACCAGGAAGGATAGAGGATCGAGCTGAAGTGCGCGGCGCATCTGCGTGACCGCCTCCTGTGGACGGCCCATAACGTCGAGGAAAACGGCATACTTGAACTCGGCAATCGAGTCGTTGGGATTCAGCGAGATGCCCCGGGTAAGGTTCCGTTCGGCTGCGGTCCAGTCCCACTCATAGATGGTTTGGACGCTGCCGAGAGCGGTGTAGGCTTCGCCGTCCTGGGGGTCGAGCTGGATCGCGCGCTGGGCGGCGGTGAGGGCTTTGGGCATCAGTTGTTCGGGCGTGCCAATGCCGAATGCACTGGCGCCATCGAGCGCGGAGGCGTAGCCGGCGTAGGCCGAAGCGTAGCTCGGGTCGAGAGCGATGGCCTGCTCGAAGCACTCGAGACTGTGCGGGAGGTCCTGCTTATTAAAGAAGTAGCGGCCGCGGAGATAAGCGTCGTGCGCGGCGGGGTTGACGGCCTCGCGCGGCGAGGGCGGGGCGAGAACCAGGCGCGCCTGGGTGGCGATCTGCTGCGCGACGCTGTCCTGCAGCGACAGGACGTCGGAGGCCGGGCCCTCGAAGGACTGCGCCCAGAGGTGGCGGTCGGTGCGGGCGTCGATCAGCTGGGCCGTGATCCGGATGCGCTCGCCCGAGCGCACGATGGAGCCTTCGACGATGGCGTCGACGTCCAGTTGGCGGGCAATGTCGGGGAGTGAGCGGCGTGCCCCCTTGTCCGCCATGACGGAGGTGCGGGAAACGACGCGAAGATCGGGGATGCGGGCAAGCTCGGTGATCAGCTCGTCCGTCATGCCATCGGCGAAGTACTCCTGAGACGGGTCGCCGGAGAGGTTGTCGAGCGGGAGGACTGCCAGGGAAAGGATGGGCGCGGAACGGTGACGACTGGCAAGCAGCCAGACGGCGCCGACCGCAGCGAGGAACACGACCACGATCGCGGCGAGGCGAAAGTGCAAACGGCTCTTGGGAGGGGGCGGCACCCCCGGACCCGGCCTGGGTGACGCGAGCGGTTGAACGGTGACGGGTTCATCGCGCGGGGCGGTGTCGACCTGGGCGATAAACCGGTACCCGGCGGTGGGGACGGTTTCGATGAAGCGGGGCTCCCGGGAATCGTCATCCAGGGTCTTGCGGAGCAGGCCGACGGACCGGGTAAGCGCGCTTTCCGTGACGGCAGCGTCGGGCCAGACGGCGTTCAGCAGTTCCTGCTTGCGGACCAGGCGGCCGCGGTTTTCGATCAGGTAGAGCAGCAGGCGGAGCGCCTTGGGCTCCAGGGAGACCGGAGCGCCGTTCTCAAGCAGGCGGAAGTCGTTATCGTCTGCCTGGAAGCGATCGAAGCGGAAGATCACTGCGGCTCCTTGGCGCTGCTTGGTTTGGGGAGTCCTTCTGCTTCCATTATGGACGGAGTGCGCATATTTCAGAAAAATCAGGATTCCATGCGAGTTCCATCAGGACGCGAAGTGCGCCGCGGCAGCATTGTTAGCTCGGAGGAAATTGCCATGAGCTGGAATAAATGGATTTCTATCGGATGCGCAGCGTTCGGTGTTTGCGTTGTGGGTGTCGGTAACCTGGAGGCGCAGCTGCCACCGGTACCGCCAGGAGCGACGCTGGTGGCGCAGGGGATCTTCGGACCGCGCGGACTGAAGCTTGGGCCGGACGGCGATTTATATGTCGCCCTCTCAGGACCTGGCGGCTCCAGTAGTACTGCGGCCGTCTGTCCGCAACTGCAGGTTGCCACAGCGGTAGGCGGTCCGTATACCAACGGCGATACGGCGAGCATCATCAAGGTGGATAAGCGGGGAAAAGTGTCGACGGTGGCGTCTGGATTCCCGTCGGCTCTCAGCCAGCGGCCGGATGTATTAGGCGTGGCCGATGTTGCGTTTCTTGACGGACAGCTCTATGCGCTGGTATCCGGCGGTGGGTGCTCCCACGGCTCATCCACGCCGAACATGGTGGCGAAGGTGGACGCCGAGTCCGGCCACTGGACCATGCTGGCTAATATGAGCGAAGCGGTAATGGCGCATCCGGTTCCGGTCACGCCTCCAGACTTCGAGGCAGATGGAGTCTTCTATAACCTCATCGCCGTGCGCGGCAAGCTCTTCGCGGTGGAATCGAATCATGGCCAGATCTGGTCGATCACCAAGAAGGGAGATGTGGAGATGGTGACGGATATCTCGAAGGCAGAGGGACATATTGTGCCGACCTCGACGGTTGAAAGCGATGGCGGACTGCTGGTGAGCAACCTCGGGCTCTTTCCGATTACGCTGGACTCTTCCGTTGTGTTGACCCTGCGGCCCGGCTGTGCTGACTGGCTGGGGTATCCGCTTCGGGACTGCGGGCCGGGAACACTAAACGTCACGAACTCCGCTTCCCCGGGGTTGACCACCGTTGTGGCGATGGACTGGGGGCCGGATGGGGAGCTCTACCTGCTGGAACTGTCGGAGCCGAACCCGACGACCGAAGAGCCGCCGTTCTCTCCCACCCCCGGCGACGGCAAGGTGGTGCGTATCCGAAAGGGCGTGGCAGAGGACGTGATCACCGGATTATCAGTTCCGACGGGAATGACGTTCGGGCCGGATGGGGCGCTGTATATATCAAACTGGGGCGCAGCGGACGCTCCCATAGGGCAGATCCTGCGGTACAACGTGCACTGAGGCCGGTGCACGCGAATCGTTAGGACGGCGAGTTTGAGTCTGACGCCTTTGCCACGGGTGTGAGTGGCGAAGGCGTCTTCGTGTTGGCGAGTAGATCAGATTCGGTGACCATTGGAGTTCGACTGCCTCACGGCGCGAGCCCCGTTACTAATGACGGTCAGGCGTCCGTCAGCCGGTACCGAAGAGTCGTCCAGCATGCAGGAATTTCCTCCGCGGAAACTGTCAGTTGTTGCTAACAGGCGTGGGTGTTGAAAAAGTCGTTTTCGGAGCAAATAGCCGCCGATTTGGGGATAGAAAATGTCCAGCCGAGTCGAGAAAAGTCCCTTGTAGGGCATCCTGGCGCGATGAAATTTATGAGCGCTTCCCGAGGATGAGTTTTTCAACAGCCACAGGCCAATGCACTCATTCAAGCACTCA
>Ga0302313_10002984_pt1 | contig 11425 bp, 8 predicted proteins | sample III_Palsa_N2_2_FD_200454 | JGI IMG/M metagenome (GOLD analysis project Ga0302313, IMG submission 200454) | Peat permafrost microbial communities from Stordalen Mire near Abisko, Sweden - III_Palsa_N2_2 | ecosystem: Environmental > Terrestrial > Soil > Palsa > Peat permafrost | place: Sweden...
GAACAACGGCACGGTAGCGACCATCACCGCGGCGGTGCCGGTGCCGACCGTGCGCATGCCGTAAGCCAGCATCCCGCTCGAGAGACCCACCAGCATCGTGCCGACCAGCCCGGCGTTGCGAATCTCTGCGGCGCTCGGCCAGACCGGGTCGCGGCGCGCCGCGAAGACGAACAGGCCAATGCCCGCAAACAGGTTGCGCAGGCCCGATAGCAGGAGCGGCGGAAACGAACCGAGCGCTACGTGCACGGCCAGATACGTGGAGCCCCACACGAGGTAGACGACGCTCAGCGCGAGCGCGATCCGGCCAGCATGAGACTGAGGCAAGCGAAAGGCAAAACGGAGAGGAAAACGACCAGGCGATTGCGGCGACATGCGCTCAATCCGCCCATGTCGTTCGAGGCGTTGCGCCCCCGCTGGGGACCCTGAGTCCGGATGGCGGGCGCCGCATCGTGGATGCGGCCTGGCAGGCAAGGCTCGAAGACATGGTGGTAGAACGGGCAGAAGTACTTGGGGACGGCAAACGGCAGACAAACGGCGCCCAGACGCGGGCGCGCACCGCAGCATTATGCAGGAACGCGATCGGGCGTCTATGAAAGAATCGTAAATTCTTATCAGACTGCTCCGCTTTAATCCGAGGTTCGAAGCATCTACACAACGCCACCTTTCATGCTGCGGCGCACCACTTCGCCTGGCCCAATAGAGATAAGCACGACAGGCCGTAAGCCGACCGCCATTCGAGCATCGCCAATTTCGAGACCGGTTGCCAAGCACTGCGCTGGCGGTGTATCGTGTGCGCTGCTAACGCGGGGGTCCTGCGTCGCACGGAGGTTGGAGGTCCGTGTTGCGTCGGTGAGAAATACCCTTTGAACCTGATCTGGATAATGCCAGCGCAGGGAAGCGTACGGAATTCGTAGCGCAGTACCGCCTCATCCTCTGGCGAATTCCGACCACTTCCATCTCGTCTCCTGCTTAGCGGCCCCACATAGAGCTTTGCATGGAGAAATGCATGAACGCCAATCCGAAGTTCCTTTCCGCCGACGCTCACGTCGATGCGGCCGCTGTCGCCCCGCTGCCGAATTCCCGCAAGATCTACGTCACAGGCTCACGCGACGATATCCGCGTGCCGATGCGCGAAATCAGCCAGTCGGATACACCGGACAGCTTCGGCGGCGAGAAGAATCCCCCGGTCTTCGTCTACGACACGTCGGGCCCCTACTCCGATCCTGACGCCACGATCGATATCCGCGCCGGTCTGCCCGCGCTGCGCCAACGCTGGATCGAAGAGCGCGGTGATACCGAAGCGTTGAGCGGTCTGTCGAGCGACTTCAGCCGCGAACGCGCCGCCGATACGGCCACAACCGACCTGCGCTTCCAGGGCCTGCACCGCACGCCGCGCCGCGCCAAAGCGGGCGCCAACGTTTCGCAGATGCACTACGCGCGTCAAGGCATTATCACGCCGGAAATGGAATACATCGCGATCCGCGAAAACCAGCAGCGCGCAGCGTATCTGGAAACGCTCAGGACAAGCGGCCCGAACGGCGAAAAACTCGCCGCGATGATGGGCCGTCAGCATCCGGGCCAGGCATTCGGCGCGAGCGCCTTCGGTCCGAATGGTCTGACGGAAATCACGCCGGAATTCGTGCGCGACGAAGTGGCCCGCGGCCGCGCGATCATCCCGAACAACATCAACCACCCGGAAAGCGAGCCGATGATCATCGGCCGTAACTTCCTCGTGAAGGTCAACGCGAACATCGGCAACTCGGCCGTGACCTCGTCGATCGGCGAAGAAGTCGACAAGATGACGTGGGCGATCCGCTGGGGCGGCGACACGGTGATGGATCTGTCCACCGGCAAGCACATCCACGAAACGCGCGAATGGATCATCCGTAATTCGCCGGTGCCGATCGGCACGGTGCCGATCTATCAGGCGCTGGAAAAGGTCAACGGCAAGGCCGAAGACCTCACGTGGGAAATCTTCCGCGACACGCTGATCGAACAGGCCGAGCAAGGCGTCGACTACTTCACGATCCACGCCGGCGTGCTTCTGAAGTATGTGCCGCTCACGGCGAAGCGCATGACCGGTATCGTCTCGCGCGGCGGCTCGATCATGGCGAAGTGGTGTCTGGCTCATCACAAGGAAAGCTTCCTGTACGAGCACTTCGAAGACATCTGCGAAATCATGAAGGCCTACGACGTGGCCTTCTCGCTTGGCGACGGCCTGCGCCCCGGCTCGATCTACGACGCTAACGACGAAGCGCAACTCGGCGAACTGAAGACGCTCGGCGAGCTCACGCAGATTGCGTGGAAGCACGACGTGCAGACGATGATCGAAGGCCCGGGCCACGTGCCGATGCAGCTGATCAAGGAGAACATGGACCTGCAACTGGAATGGTGTGACGAAGCACCGTTCTACACGCTGGGACCGTTGACCACCGACATCGCACCTGGCTACGACCACATCACGTCAGGCATCGGCGCAGCGATGATCGGCTGGTTCGGCACGGCCATGCTGTGCTACGTGACGCCGAAGGAACACCTGGGTCTGCCGAACAAGGACGACGTCAAGACCGGCATCATCACGTACAAGCTCGCGGCCCACGCGGCGGATCTGGCGAAGGGCCATCCGGGTGCGCAGGTGCGTGACAACGCGCTGTCGAAAGCACGCTTCGAGTTCCGTTGGGAAGACCAGTTCAACCTCGGTCTCGATCCGGACAAGGCGCGCGAATTCCACGACGAAACGCTGCCGAAGGACTCGGCCAAGGTCGCGCACTTCTGCTCGATGTGCGGCCCGCATTTCTGCTCGATGAAGATCACTCAGGACGTCCGCGAATTCGCCGCGCAGCAAGGTGTGACCGACGACGAAGCCTTGAAGAAGGGCATGGAAGTGAAGTCGATCGAGTTCATGAAAAAGGGCGCTGAGATTTACCAGCGGCAGTGAGGCTGGCAGGTGGCGCTCGCAGGATGCGCCGCCTCGCCTGTCGTGCAAATCAAGGGCTCGCCGCTGGCGAGCCCTTGTCTTTTTCGGGCACGGTTTGAGGCGACTTGAATGTGACCCAATCCCGACAAGCGCTTACCCACGACACATCCGGCACGGCACTGAAATAAGCGGTAACCTGTTTGCAACCTGACCCGAATCGCTCAGGGGTATTCTGAGTGGAAGATGCCGGTTTGCAACCTCTCAAACATTAACCATCGCGGCATCGAGCTGCATCAGGAGCATGCCATGAGTCCACTTTCGGTTATCACCCGTCTTGGCGCCGCGGCTGCCGCGCTTGCCCTCGCCGGTTGTTACTACCCCTACGGCTACTACCCGTACGGCGCGAACGGCTATTACCCAACCACGCCGGGTTCGTCCGCCCAGTCCGTCGCGGTGAACGCCAACGGCGAGCCCGTCGGCGCACTCAACCAGCACAACCCGATCCCCGCGCCGCCACCGCCGTCGGTGACGGCTTCGGGTCGCTATGTGGTGCCGTCACCGGCGGCGACCGCGGCTAGCCAGCAGATCTACACGCCGGCCCCGGCGGTAGCGCCGGCCTATTCCTCGTATCCCTATGCGGCTTATCCCTACGCGGCTTATCCGTATGCGGCCCCGGCCTACCCGTACTATGGCTATGGCTACGGTTATGGCTACCCGTACGGGGGACCGTCGGTATCGGTCGGCTTTGCCGGCTTCTGGGGCGGCGGCTGTTGCTGGGGTGGCGGCTGGCACGGTGGCTGGGGCGGCGGTTGGCATGGCGGCGGTGGAGGCCATTGGCACTGAATCACTGAGTCAATGAGCCTCGGAATACTCACCCGGCTTTAAGAGGCAGAGAGCGGTCTGAATGGCCGCCTCCGCCGCGTTGGTGTCATGGGCGGCTCAGGCACACTTCTGCCTCGAATCCTGCCTCACCGCTGCGTTACCATCTCTTCGTCGCCTCACGTCTTTCCCCACCCTGCGACACACCCAGTCTGACCGCCACGTCAGGCTTGCGCCAGACACGAGTCACCTGCGTGCCATCTACACTCACCTCTGTCATTGCGCCGCTGGTTTCCCCGTCTTGACTGCGCCAGCGCGCGTTCTATCCTGATGCTGCCGCATGCATTATCTGTTTAAATAGAGAACACGGTGCTGTCCCACACGCAGCAATGCCGTCATCCATTCTGCTACATTCGACGCGTCACATAACGTGCAGCGGTCGCGTCGACTCGAACAACAACGAAGGAGACGTGATGTTTCACCAACTGTTGACCCCGATTGGCAATTCGCTATTCCCGTCGTTCATCGTCGCCGCGCTACCGATCCTCGTGGTCCTCGTGCTGCTCGGCTGGGCCCGGCGCCCGGCATGGCAGGCGTCACTCGCCGGACTGATCGTCGGACTGCTGGTAGCGATTTTCGGCTGGCAGTTTCCGGTCGGACTCGCCCTCAATACGGTCGTGGCCGGCGCCGTCTTCGCGCTCTGGCCGATCATGTGGATCGTCGTCACCGCGATCCTGCTCTACAACATCGCGCAACGCTCGGGGCGCTTCGCTGCGTTCCGCATGTGGATGATCGACAATCTGCCGAACGACCGGCGCATCGTGCTGGTGGTGATCGGCTTCTCGTTCGGCGCGCTGCTCGAAGGCATCTCCGGTTTCGGCACGCCGGTCGCCATCACCAGTTCGCTGCTGATCCTGCTCGGCTTCCCGCCGCTCGAAGCCCTGACCTTCACGCTGATCTTCGATACCGCGCCGGTGGCCTTCGGCGCGCTCGGCGTGCCGGTCACCGTGCTCGCCGCAGTCACGCACCTGCCGGCCGACAGCCTCGCCCAGATGATCGGCCGCCAGTTGCCGTTCTTCGCGTTCCTGCTGCCGTTCTACGTGATCGCCGTGTATGCGGGCTTTCGCAACATGCTGCGCATCTGGCCGGTGTTGCTGGTGGCCGGCGGCAGCTTCGCCGTCACCCAGTTCGTCGCCTCGAATTACCTCAACTACAGCCTGACCGACGTGCTCTCGTCGCTCGTCTCGCTGATCGTGACGGTGGCCTTCCTGAAGGTCTGGAAGCCCGCCGCGGATCCGAAGTTCGCGATCAATGTCGACCGCATCAACGAGGTGCGCGGCAAGATCAGCGGCGCGCAGGGCTGGTATCCGTGGATCATCGTCTCGGCGGTGGTGATCGTCTGGACCATTGCCAAGATCTTCACGATCGGCGACGTCAAGGTAGCTTGGCCCGGTCTCGACAAGGCGGTCTACATCACGCTGTATCACACGGCGTATCGGGCCATCTGGGACTTCCAGCCGCTCGCCACCGGCACTGCCATCCTGGTTGCCGCGATCATCACAGCGCTGCTGGTGCGCCTGTCACTGGCTGAATTCGGCCGCGCCATCGTCGACACCTGGGTGCAGACGCGCATCGCCATTCTGACAGTGGCAACCATCGTCGCTCTCGCCTACCTGATGAACTACTCGGGGCTCACCTACACGCTCGGCCTCGGTGCGGCGTCGGTGGGGGCGTTCTTCCCGCTGGTGTCGGCGTTCCTCGGCTGGGTTGCCGTGTTCCTCTCGGGCAGCGACACGTCAGGCAACGCGCTGTTCGGCAACCTCCAGGTGGTGGCCGCCAACCAGCTCAACCTGAGCCCGATCCTGATGGCTGCGACCAACTCGTCAGGCGGCGTAATGGGCAAGATGATCTCGCCGCAGAATATCTCCACCGGCGTCGCCACCACCGAGCTCAAGGGCAAGGAAGGTGTCGTGTTCGCCAAGACGTTCAAGCATTCGCTGATCCTCACGATTGTGCTCGGCGTCATCGTGTGGCTGCAGCAGAACTATCTGCAGTGGATGATTCCGCACTGAGAACGCTCGGCCGGAAGCATAACGGCGGGCACGCTTGAGGGCGTGCCCGTTTTTTTGCGTTGCCTTTCTGGTTTGGCTCGTTTGTCTTGCTGCGCATCTGGGTCGACGAGTATTGGCTCGCCTCTCCTCGTTCCCCGTTCCCCGTTCCCCGTTCCCCGTTCCCCGTTCCCCGTTCCCGTCAATTTTCCTCACATAGCGGTGAGAATTGCTCGTTTTACGCAAGCGAGCGCCACGCCTACCCTATCCCCATCGAAGAAGCCCGCCGGCAAGGAGATCTTGCTGTTTCATTCCAGCGTGGAATATCCGCGCGCTCACGCGGTTACCATCTCTTCGCGTCCCGACTCAACCGCGCGAGACGCGCCTCAAATGAACGCCAGAAATCTGCTCCAGCTCATCACCCTCGCCGCTCTATGGGGAGCGTCGTTCCTCTTCATCCGGGTCGGCGTGACCGACTTCGGGGTCGCGCCGCTGATGGCCCTGCGGGTCGGCATCGGTGCGCTGTCTCTTGCGATCGTGCTGATTGCGCGACGGCCGCTGCGCCAGTCGCTCGCCACGCTGCGCAGTCGTGCCGTACCGCTGGTGGTAGTCGGCATTCTCAATTCGGCAGCGCCTTTCTGCCTGTTCGCGTATGCGGAGTTGACGCTGTCGGCGGGCGTTACCTCGGTGATCAATGCCAGCACGCCGCTATGGGGCGCGCTCGTGGCGTTCCTTTGGTTGAAGGACCGCTTGAGCGCGTTGCGCAGCCTCGGCCTGGTGGTCGGCTTCCTCGGCGTGTTGATGCTGGTGTGGGATCAGATTGCCTCGTCCCACGGCGGCAGCGCGACGCCATTGACCACCGCGCTCGCCGCGGCCGCCGCACTCGGCGCGACGCTTCTGTACGGCATTGCCGCCAACTATGCCAAGCGGAATCTGGGCGGCGTCGACGCACTCACTGTCGCCACCGGCACGATGGCCGGCGCCACCGTGGTGTTGCTGCCGCTGGCGGTGATCTACTGGCCAGCCACGCCGATCTCGCTGAACGCGTGGGGAGCGGTTATCGCACTGGGCGTCGCCTGCACGGGCGTCGCGTACATGCTGTACTTCCATCTGCTTGCCGTCATCGGTCCTGCAAAAACCATCACCGTCACTTTCGTGATCCCGATCTTCGGCATCCTGTGGGGCGCGCTGTTTCTCGGCGAAAGCGTTTCGCCGGGGATGCTCGAAGGATGTGTGGTGATTCTGATCGGTACCGCGCTCGCCACGGGTGTGGTCAAACGGATTCCGTGGGTGAAGCCGCGCCGCCCCAGCCGCGCGGATACCTAGAATTCCCAGCGCACAAAAAATAGCCCGCGCTTCATGGAAGCGCGGGCGAAACCGTCGCCCTACGAGGATAGGCGACGGGGCCACCAGGGCCGCGCGCGGCGCGCGCAGGCCATCATCGGGCAAAGCACCGGTTTGTTAGCCCGGCACTGAATCGTGCTGCAGCGAGGCAGACCGACGCCGCGCACAAGCGCCGCGTGAGCGGCTTGCGTGCGGCCAGTCAGGCCCCATGAGGTAGATAAAGCAGCTTGTGTGCCAACCTGAAATGTCTTTGACACGAAAACGCAGGTCATTGATTTTTATGTTTATTTTTCGTGTCGCCGAGAAAAGAGGCAGACTTTTGAGGAGCGTTACGCCGTAACGTCACGTTACGTGCGGTCCGCACACAAGCCCGCCTGGCCGCGCGCCGTTCAGCGCACCCGCCATTTGGCGCGTGACGCCACGCCTCGGACTCGCGTCGAAGCCTGCTTGGACTCGTGCGCCGAGAGGGCCGCGCCGCACACCAGCGCGAGAACGAGCAGGCTGGCTGCCCACATCCAGTAGGGAATTACGTCGAACATGGCCGGTCTCCTTGGTCTTGGTTCAGGCAGAGAAGCAAACTCCGTGCAAGGCGCACGCTTTTGCTGGGCCTGCCGTCAGGCGCCGGCCGCGGACATAAAAAACCCGCCTGGAAGCCATACCAGGCGGGTTTTTGACGAAGCCGCGGAGGATCAGTGCAACTGATCGACCACGAGCGCCATGATCTCTTTGGCCGGTCGCGACGAGTCGATATTGCCCTTGTCGTCGACCACAGCGATACGGGTCTGATCCGGCGTGACGGCCCGCACATTCACCAGGTACGTCTTGGCGGTCTTCTCAGTATGGCCGTGGGCCACCTGACTCCAGAATCCCTGCTCTTCCGAACTCAAGTCCTTCGGATCGACATAACGGATCGAATACAGTCCGTGCACCCGGTCGCGGGTGTCGACCGTGAAGTTGCTGCGGTCGAGCGCGAGACCGACACGCGCCCAGGCGCGGTCATACGGCTCGCCCAGCGTGAGCTCGGTGGAGGTGAATTGAGCCGAGGTGTCCGACGTCTGGTTCTGGTCCGGCATGGGCTGCTGAGCCGCCAGTGCGACGTTTTGCGCTGCCGTTTTGGCAATGTTGGAATTCGCCCCAGCAGTCGCCGCGCCCGGCGCCGTCTGCGTGCCGGCTGGCGAGAGGGCCGCGCTTTGCGTATCGCCCGAGGCGCCGCGCGCATCGGCCAGCGCCAGCGACGCCATCAGGCGCTTCAGGTATTCGGTTTCGAGGCCGGGATCGTTCGGCTTGGGCTGCCACGAGGTCGAATCGTTGTTCGCGCCGCTCAGGGCTTCCCGCATGCCCTTCTGGCTGATGAACACGTAGGTGCCGCCGTTCGGCGCGGTTTCGAGGCGGGTGCGGTACTTGTTGCGCTCGGACGCCACGTACGAGTTGCCCATCGCCTTCGACAGCGTGTCGCGGATCAGGCCGTCGTTGATCTGCGCGTGGGTTTCGTTCCAGTCGGTTTCCATCACGCCCTTGTCGCGCTGGTCGACCACCAGCAGGAAGCCCTGTTCCTGCCAGAAACGGCGGATCTGCGCCCAGGCCTGGTCGGGCGTCTTGTCGTCGATGACGAGCCAGCTTTCGGTGCCGTCACGCTGGATATGCATGCCTTTGACCGCCGGCAGCACGCCCAGACTGACAGTCGGCGCCTGTGCCTGCACCTGGTTGAGGGCGGACAGCGAGGTTTGACCGCCCTGGGGCGGAAGCGAGCGCTGATCGGACGTCTCATCGATCAAGTTCGGCGGCACAGCCAGCGACACCTGCTTCGATTTGGAGTCGCTCTTGTAGTTAATCTGGGTCGGCGACGAAGTACCGCAACCGGCGACGCCGGCAACCAGCCCGCCTGCCACCAGCAATACTGCATACCGCTTGGTAAGACGAAGATCAGTCATGTTCAGGGAATCCTTCCGCTACGCCACGGCAAGTTTCCGTGGATCAACCCGTTATTTTACCGATCCCGGGCCGACCTGTGCAAAAAGCCGGTTTGGCCCCTGCTGAACGACACCGAAAACACGGTTTTGAGGGCTTGCATCCACCCCTCGCCGAAGCTGTGAATCACACCTCGAAAAACGCGCCGAGCGCGCGCCGAAATCTGACATGAGGGCCAGATTTAGCGCCCGCCCCGTCAGTGCAATTTAACAATTCACAACACTCCCGACAGTAACGTCAGAGAGCCCTGTCAGAAGCAATATCTCATTGTTTTAACGGACCATTCCCGACTTCCGCGCCCGCTTCATTTCGAGATTTAGAGTCCGCCCGCCAGACCCCACCCACATTGATCAGGAAACCTCAGTGATATCTTGAATTCGTCATATTAAAAAACAAAGGGAGAGCCACCATGCAAGTGTCGAGGAACATCCTAATGCCTTTCTACAGAGGCGTCGTGCTATCGGCGGCGATCTCCGTATTACTTCCCGTGACAAGTGCTCACGCGGCGCTCGGCGGCACCATGGCCGCCACGCCGGCCGGGGAAACCGGCGCTCCACCGGTGCCGATCCTCAACGGCGCCGTCGAACGTCTCACTACCGTCGATGCGGGCGGCACGACGATCAACGAGTACGCATCGAGCACCGGCCAGATCTTCGCCTACACCTGGCAGGGCCCGACCATGCCCGACCTGCCGGAGCTGCTCGGCGCCTACGACGCCTCCTACCTGACGGGCGAAGCCGCTGCGCTCGCAACCGAGCGCGATCTGCACGACGCGCGCGTGGTCCAGCCCGACGTGATCGTCGAATCAGGTGGCCAGATGCGCAGCTATGTCGGCCGCGCCTGGCTACCGGACGCGCTGCCCGCCGGCGTCACCCCTGACGATCTGCCTTGAAGGAGCACGCCATGAGAACCCAAATCGTTGCCTTTCTGCTCCTTTCCAGCTTGCTTTGCAGCGTACTCGCCGCCTGCGGCGGCGGGGGTGGGGGCAACTCGAGCGCCGCCGGCAATGCAACGGGCGCGGCCGCCGCGCCGGCGGCGGCTTCCGGCTCCACAAAGACGCCAGCCACCCCCGCCAGCAGTCCAGCGGCTGTCGCGCAGTCCACCACGCCGAACGTTCAACCGATCGCCGTTACCGCGGCGCCCGGACTCACCCGCAACATGCTCACTACCAGCGTCACGATCTGCGCGCCCGGCACCAGCAACTGCGCCACGATCGACAACATTCAGGTCGATACCGGCTCACAGGGCTTGCGCATCCTCGCCTCGGCGCTGCCGGCCAGCCTGCAACTGCCGGCGCTGCCGTCCGGCACCGGCAGCGCCGGCGAATGCGCGGTGTTCGGCGGGGGCTACACCTGGGGAGCGGTGCGCAGCGCCGACGTCAGGATGGCCGGCCAGCTGGCCGCCTCGCTGCCGATCCAGCTGATCGCCGACCCAGCCGTGCCTGCCGTGCCGTCCGACTGCGCCGGCACAGGCCTCGCCATGCAGACGGTGACCACGCTGCGCGGCAACGGCATTCTCGGCGTTGGCCTGTTCGCGGCGGATTGTGGCAGCACCTGCAACAATTCCGCGGCACCGCGCTGGTATTACAGCTGCCCCGCGAGCGGCGCCTGTCAGGCGAGTGTCCAGCCGCTTGCCCAGCAGGTCACGAACCCCGTGAGCGCGTTTCCCCTCGACAACAACGGCGTCGTGATCGACCTTCCGGCGGTGGCGGCGGCGGGAGCGCCTTCGGTGTCGGGATCGCTGATATTCGGTATCGGCACCCAGGCTGATAACACGCTCGGCGGCGCCACCGTGCTGCGGGCAAATACGCAGAGCGGCTACGTGACCACGGTCAGCGGCGCGCAAACCTACTCGCAAAGCTACCTGGACAGCGGCTCGAACGTCCTTTTTATCGCCAACGCCGGCCTGCCTGAATGCGGCCTGTGGTATTGCCCGGCTACGACGGTGTCGGCCAGCGCGAGCATCGCGGGCACGGACGGCACCAGTTCCACGGTGGCCTATTCGGTGGGCAATTCGAGCACGCTGTTCAACAGCACCAACAACGCCTTCGACAACCTTGCCGGCATCACCGGCATCAGTTTCGGCTGGGGCCTGCCATTCTTCTACGGACGGCGCATCTACACAGCCATCGAGTCGCGCCTCACCTCGGCGGGCAGCGGTCCTTACTACGCATTCTGAGACATGACGACGGTCCCGGCCTGCTTCCGAAGAAAATTCCCAAAGTCCCAGGCCGGGCTTATTTGATACAGGCCAACTGCGATAATTCGATTCTTGACCGACAACATCTCAATATTGTTAGTCCTGCATACCTTTAAAGAATCGGAATCAT
>Ga0302313_10002987_pt1 | contig 11418 bp, 8 predicted proteins | sample III_Palsa_N2_2_FD_200454 | JGI IMG/M metagenome (GOLD analysis project Ga0302313, IMG submission 200454) | Peat permafrost microbial communities from Stordalen Mire near Abisko, Sweden - III_Palsa_N2_2 | ecosystem: Environmental > Terrestrial > Soil > Palsa > Peat permafrost | place: Sweden...
CGGCGCCGGCGGCGGCAGAATCGCCGGCAATGCCACCGCGATAATCGAGTGCCGTTCCATCCAGGCAGTCACGCGCTTCAGTATCCGCGGCGGCACATTCTTCTCCAGAAACTTCATGCCACCCGCCTGTCCCACAGCATGCGAGAACAGCCCCCCGGCGGCAGACCCTGCGGTAGCAATCAGCACCAGCAGGATCACGTTCGCATGATTCGCGGCATACACCACGATCATGATGTCGGTAATGCCGGGGATAGGCAGAGGGATGAACGAGCTATCGACCGAAGAGATGAGGAACAGCCCGACCAGCCCGAGGTGGAAGAAGAAGCGCACAAGTTCGCGGCTCGCGGCAAGGGCGAGCAGGACAGCAAGAGGTTGGAGGGTCGCAATCATTCTTGTGGGTCTGACGCGAGAATACAGTGCGAAGACGCGGTTCGTGCGATTTATTGCCCACTAGCCGAGCAGATTCAGCCCGTCGAGCGGCGGCAGCGCGCCAATCTTTGCCGCCAGTCCGCGAAACAGCGTGATCGCCTCAAGGCACTCCGCGTTCAATACGTAGTGAATGTTCTCCGTCAAATACGTGTGAATCGTCGCCGCCGGAACTTCAAGCCGCGGCGTCCATTCGCGCACCAGATCGTCGATGTGCGCGAGCCCTGCATCGCGGCTCGCCGTCAGGTCGGCGATAAGCTGCTGCGCGTTGACATCGGTAAGCGCCGCCGGTCGTACCGCCCACACAGCAGCGACCCACGGCAGTCCTGTATGCTCCCGCCACAGAGCAGCCATATCGAGCCACAGCAGCTCGCCGCCGGGATCGACAGTCGCACGATGCTCCCGCGCCAGCAACGCCGGATCGCCGATCAGCAGTGCAGCATCGGCATGCGCCAGCATTGGTAGCGGATCAGCGTCAGCTTCCACAAACCTAGGTCGCGTGTCGTAAAAGTGCTCAAAGAGAATATGCGCATAAGCCTGGGAGCTACGCGAAGCGGCGTCCGCAGCGATGGTGCGGACCTGCTTCAACGCCTCGCCTACGGGCAGCGTCTGAGGATTCTTCACCAGCAACAGAATGCTGCGCACCTCGTGCAGCGAGGCAATCGTGCATCCCGGCACAATCGCCAGCTCCGGCGTCAGCGAAGCAATCGGAATCAGCCCGAGGTCGGCAGTTCCGGCAAGTAGTTCGCGCGCGCACTCGGCAGGCGTTGTGTAGTGCCGCGTGTAGTGTGCCGCGAGCGCCGAAGACGTCGGCTCATGCTCAAAGTTATAGAGGAGTGGGGCAGGGTTCAGAAACGAGATGGCGGCAACGCGAAGAGGCACACTTTGATTCTACCGGGTAGCCTCGCGTTGGAGACCGGTGCAGAGATGCGATACGATGCGAGGACTACACAGCAGAGAGGGTTCGTGTCATGGATGAGTTAAAAGAAGAGGCGCGTCTGGCATGGCTAGCCCTGGCGTTGACACCCCGGATGGGCCCCACGCGTTGCGGGCGTGCGGTGAAACGGCTGGGTTCAGCAGCGCGAGTGTTCACCGCCTCGCTCACTGAGCTTGAAAGCGTAGGTATGCCCGCGGAATCGGCGCAGTTCTGCTTCGAGGGACAGGCGCGAGCAGCGGCCATCAAAGAAGCCGCACGGACCGCCGAAGTCGGCGCGATCTTCCTCACGCCCGAGGACGACGCCTACCCAAGTAGGCTGCTGGAGATCTTCGATCCCCCGCCGGTCCTGTGGGTTCGCGGCGACGCCAGCGTCTTAAATAATCCGGCGATCGCCGTCGTCGGCACGCGCCAGCCGTCGCCCTATGGTGCAGGCATGGCGGAGGTCTTGAGTCGCGATCTCGCCCGTCGCGGTGTAACCATCGCCAGCGGTATGGCGCGCGGCGTAGATACCTGTGCGCACAAGGGCGCACTCGACGCCGGGGGCATCACCATCGCCGTCTGGGGCACGGGCATCGATGTCATCTATCCCAAGGAAAACAAAAAGCTCGCCGAGCAAATCGTCGCCCAGGGGGGTGCCGTCGTCAGCGAGTTCGCCACCGGAACCTTCCCCGCACCGCAAAACTTCCCCATCCGCAACCGCACGCTCAGCGGCATGAGCGTCGGCGTGCTCGTGGTCGAAGGCGCGGAATACTCCGGCACCCGCATCACCGCTCGCTGCGCGTTGGAACAGGGTCGCGACGTCTACGCCGTCCCCGGAAACGCCACCAACAAGAACGCCTGGGGCCCGAATACGTTGATCAAACAGGGCGCCAAGCTCACCGCAACCTGGGAGGATGTCTGGGAGGATCTGCCCTCGCAGGTGCGCTTGGAGATGGAGACGCGGATGGCGGCAAATGAATCCTCCGCCGGGGGCAGCGCATCCTTATTTGGGGAACAGGCTTCTGGCCCGCCCCAAAATATGGGCGAGCATGAGCGTATCGTGATGCAGGAGTTGCGGCAGGACGAAGCGCTGCAACTGGACGAGTTGATCGAACGATTGGAGCTAAAGTTGGTTTCGGGTGAGATATTTACGGCACTGTTTGAGCTCGAACTGGCAGGCCGTATTAAGCAGATGCCGGGCAAGAATTACGTGCGCAGCTTTTAGAGGCCGCAGGCCTGAATTCTTTCGTATCACGATAGAAGATCGGTAGAAAACCCTACGCAAGAACAACCAGAAAAAAGAAGTTGGCTCGTCCAATGGAACGAGTCCTTGGGTGCTTGCGTAGGGTAGGGGATGGCTGAGGCAGTTTGACTTCGCCTCCGCAAAACGTGTTAGTTTGCAATGGAATTGGAAAACGGAGGCGGGCTTCTGGCCGCGTCGCCGAATAGGTGTAAGGAATGGCAAGGAATTTGGTGATCGTGGAATCGCCCGCGAAGGCGAAGACGATCGGGAAATATTTAGGCAGCGATTACGTGGTGGAGGCCTCAATCGGGCACATCATGGACCTGCCGAAGAACGATATCGGCGTGGAACTGAAGCATCGGACCTTTGAGCCGACGCTGATCGTTTCGCCCGGCAAGGAGAAGGTCGTCGACCGGCTGAAGAAGCTGGCCGCGAAGGCGGACGCTGTCTTTCTGGCGCCCGATCCGGATCGCGAAGGCGAGGCAATCGCAGCACATTTAAAGATGCAGCTTCTGCCTGTAGTAAAAAAGGGCACGCCCGTCCGCCGCGTAACCTTTAATGAGATCACCAAGAAAGCCGTAAAGGCCGCCTTTGACCACACCCGCGACGTCGATGAGGATCTCGTGGACGCGCAGCAGACCCGCCGTGTGCTCGACCGGCTCGTCGGCTATCAAATCTCTCCGCTGCTCTGGGACAAGGTCCGCCGCGGCCTCAGCGCCGGCCGCGTTCAAACCGTCGCCCTGCGTCTCATCGTGGAGCGCGAACGTGAGATCAACGCCTTCAAACCGGTGGAGTACTGGAATATCGATGCCGTTTTGGCCCCCGGCAAAGGCGGCCAGGAGTTCACGGCTCGCATGGTCGGCGTCAAAGGCCAGCCCATCCGTGTAGCCAACGGCGTAGATGCCGATGGCAAGGAGCTCTTTCTCTCCAATGCACTGCCGGATAAGGAAGCCATCGACGAGGTCATGTCGCAGCTTGAGAAGGCCACCTGGCGCGTCCGCTCCATCGAAAAGAAGGAGCGCAAACAGAACCCCAAGGCTCCCTTCACCACCAGCCAGTTGCAGCAGCAGGCTGCAGGCCGCCTCGGCTTCAACGTGCGGCGCACCATGGGCGTTGCCCAGCGCCTCTATGAAGGCATTGAGCTCGGCAGCGAAGGAACCGTCGGCCTCATCACCTACATGCGTACCGACTCCACCCGCATGAGCCCTGACGCAATCGCAGAGGTTCGTGCCTGGGTCGGCAAGAAGTTTGGCGACAAATATCTGCCCGCCACTGAGAACGTCTACAAGAGCAAAAAAGAGGCGCAGGATGCCCATGAGGCCATCCGCCCCACCAGCATCGGCTTCGTGCCCGATGAGGTGCGCAAGTATCTCTCCGACGAGCAGTACCGCCTCTACAAGCTCATCTGGGAGCGCGCCGTCACCAGCCAGATGACGCCCGCCATCTTCGACCAGACCACCGTCGATATCGAGGCAAAAGCCGACATCAGCTACGACTTCCGCACCACCGGAAGCGTGCTCAAGTTCGATGGCTTCCTGCGCTTTGAAGAAGAGACGAAGAAAGCCAAGGCGAAGCGGGATGCGAAAGCTGCGGCGGACGCTGCTGCTTCAGAGAAGAAGATTGCCGCGGCCAGCGCCGAGGGCGACAGCGAAGCGGAGTCCGCCAAGGATGCAACCAGCGAAGACGGCTCAGCCGATCGCCGTCTGCCGGAGCTGAAGGACGGGCAGGCGCTCGAATGCAACAAGCTCGATCCGCAACAGAAATTCACGCAGCCCCCGCCGCGCTTCAACGAAGCCAGCCTGGTCAAAACCCTCGAAGAAAAGGGCATCGGCCGGCCTTCGACCTACGCCTCCATCATCAACACCATCCAGGAGCGCGACTATGTCAAGAAGATCGCGCAGAAGCTCGTGCCCACCGAGATCGGCATGGTCGTAACCGAACTGCTGGTCAAGAACTTCCCCTACATCTTCGAGACCGGCTACACCGCCCAGTTGGAAGGCGAGCTCGACGCCGTCGAAGACGGAACCGAGAAGTGGACCGACCTGCTCAACGGCTTCTACGGCCACTTCGAAAAAGAGCTCAAAGTCGCCGAAACGCAGATGGAAGACATCAAGCGGATGGAGCAGGAGACCAACGAGATCTGCGAAAAGTGCGGCGCTCCGTTAATCCTTAAATGGGGCAAGTTCGGCAGCTTCTACTCCTGCTCGAACTTCACCAAGCTCAAGCCGATCACCATCGCCCTCGGCCCTCTGAAAAAAGATCCCAAAGCCGCAACCAAGAAGGTCCTGGCGGCGTTCAACTTCCCCATGCACGTCAAGGCATTGCAGGACGAGATGCCGGAGTTCAACGAGGAAGTTGCGGACAAGCCGGCCCTCATGGAATCGCTCCAGCGCGCCTCCGTAAAGGCCAAAGCCGAGGGTCTGAAGCTAGTCGTAGAACCGGACACTTGCGACTTCACCAAAGAAAACTTCGCTGCCAAGCCCGACCTCAACTCAGCCGAAGCTGACGCCGAGCAGGAAGAGGAGTTCTGCGACAACTGCGGCCGCACCATGGTCCTCCGCAACGGCCCCTGGGGTCCATTCATGGCCTGCCCCGGCTACAACGACGACCCACCCTGCAAGACCATCCGCAAGCTGACCCAGAAGGTCCAGACCAAGCCCCCCGTCATCCTCGAGGAGCCCTGCCCCAAGTGCGGCAAACCGCTCCTCCAGCGCGACGGCCAGTACGGCGAGTTCATCGCCTGTTCCGGCTACCCCAAGTGTAAGTATGTGAAACAAGAGCTGTTGGACGTCCCCTGCCCCAAGTGCGGCGGCGAGGTAGCCGTTCGGAAGAACAAGCGCGGCGACTTCTTCTACGGCTGCACCCGCTATCCCAAGTGCGACTTCACCAGCAACCAGCGCCTGATCAACGAAACCTGCCCCAAGTGCGACTCCGCCTATCTGGTCGAGGTCTCAAACGCCGAAGGCACCTTCCTCGTCTGCCCGAACAACCGCGACAAGATGCCGAAGAAGCGCGCCAAAAAGGGCGTTGAGGAAATCGCACCCACCACTCCCGAGTGCAGCTTCGAAAAGAAGGTCGGCCCACCCAAACCGAAGGAAGAGGTTGTTGATCGAGCGAAGCCCGATCCGGAGAAGACACGGGCAGTAGTGATGGCTTAAAGGACCGTAATTCACCGTCCGTGCGACCGTAAAAACGCTCCGTGCGCACCGTGCGGTTTCACCGTCAAAATGCTATGGCGTTCTGGAGATGAAGCCGCATCGACTTCCCATTTCCAGTAGATTTGTGATATAAAGGCTATGGGTACGCGGCTGGGACCGCGGCACAGGAGCTTAGGCTGCCTGCTGTATCTGACTGAAATGATTGGAGCGGAAATGCCCAAGGCAATTTGGAATGGACAGACTCTGGCGGAGAGCGAAAAGATCGAAACCGTCGAAGGAAACATCTACTTTCCCGAAGAAACGGTAAACCGGGCCTTCCTGAAACCCAGCTCAACCAGCTCCAGCTGCCCCTGGAAGGGCATGGCGCGGTACTACACTGTGCTGGTCGATGGGCAGGAAAACCCTGATGCTGCCTGGTATTACCCCGATCCGAAGCCTGCAGCCAAGACTGTGAAGCATCACGTCGCGTTCTGGCGCGGAGTGGAAATCGTCACCACATAAGCTGTGGAACCTCTGTGAAAATCGCTCCCCTAGGGGAGCGATTTTCTTTGTTACCAAGCTATTCTGAACGCATGATGGTGAATTGGCTGGTTGTAGGCATTGGGGATATTACGCAGAAGGCTGTGATTCCGGCGATTGAGGCGGATGGGCGCAGCGTGCTCTATGGCGTGGTGACGCGGGACCTGGAGAAGGCTGCTGCTTATCCGGAGACGAAGGCGTGGGCGACGCTCGAAGAGGCGCTCCAGGATGAGGCGATTGATGCGGTGTATGTTGGATCGCCTGTGTTTTTGCATGCGCCACAGACAATCGCCGCGCTGCGAGCGGGGAAGCATGTGTTGTGTGAGAAGCCGGTGGCGCTGAATTATGGTGAGGCTTTGTCGATGGTGGACGAAGCGGAGAAGGCGGGGAAGCTGTTTGGGGTGGCTTACTATCGGCGGGCTTATCCTAAGTTGCGGAGGGCAAAGGAGTTAATTGCCGAGGGGGCGATTGGAAGGCCGGTGTTTGTGGAGGGGATCTATCACGGGTGGCTGGAGAGTGAGGAGCGGGGGTGGTTGCGGGACCCTAAGTTTGCGGGGGGTGGGCCGCTTTACGATGTGGGATCGCACCGGATCGATGCTTGTAACTTCTTGTTTGGAAAGCCAGAAAAGGCAATGGGCATGCGGTCAAACGCGTTGCATGACCTGAAGGTGGAGGACTCTGCCACTGTGTTGATTGGGTATGCAGGTGGGGTGCATGGGGTGGTGGATGCGAGGTGGAATTCGCGGGTGGCGAGGGATGAGTTTCGGGTGGTTGGGACGGATGGGGCGATTGAGTTGACTAGCTTGAATGACCCGATTCTGCGGTCGCCGCTTGGGGTAGAAAGCCTGCATATTGCTGAAAATAAACACTCGCCGGCGATTGCGAACTTTGTGGCGGCGGTGCTGGATGGAGCGGAGTTGCTTTGTCCGGGGACGGAGGGGATTTGGACGGACTGGGTGACGGAGCAGGTGATGCGAAGCAGCCAATAAAGACGCAGGTTTTGCGGTGCTTTGGACGGTGAGGGGCATGGTCCGGCACGGAGTGTTTTTACGGTGCGACGGACGGCTTTTACGGTGGTTTTTTGACCAGCAAACTTTACATTAACGAAGAAGCCGATCCCGGAGGTTTTCGAGGATCGGCTTACATTTTTTTGTATTGTTGCGGAGATGCGTTCGGGGAACGGGCGATGCTCCGGGTCACGAGACCTCGCTGATCTGGTCGACAGATTGGCTGAAGCGTTGCTCCCTCAGGTGGTTTGTTGGGCCTACATTAGGAATTAAGTTTCCTGCTACTCTAAGTTGGCGCTGCATTGTTCCATGCCCCCAACTCCATTTGCCATGAACTTGATGATGCTCTGGACAGCAACCCATGCGAGAGGGGTGAACGGATGAATATTTTTGCTGGGCCGTTTGTTGCTATGGTCTGAACTAATTGAAATCGAGGTCGATAAATGAAGTCGGAAGCGAAGAAGTTTGTAAAAAAAAGACTGCCTTTTTTGGTTTCCATGGCCAAAACGATCCAGTCTTTAGCGAAGTACCAAGCCTCCAAAAGGAAGATCCGGCGCCTGTTGAAGGAGCGGAGCGACATATTTGTTGAGGTGGGAGCCGGAAACAAAGCTGGAGAACAGGGTTGGGTAACGATTGACCGGACAGAAAAATGCGATATTTTCTGGGATTTGAGAAACGGTATCCCGTTCCCGGACGCGAGCGTCAAGAAGATATACTCCTCTCATTTTTTCGAGCATCTCTCCTTTCGCGAGACTCAGCAGTTTCTTGTTGAATGTAAGCGAGTGCTTGTTCCGGGCGGCAAATTTTCGATCTGCGTGCCGAATGCAAGAATCTGGCTTGAAGCCTATGTAAAACGCACACCTCTCGATCTGGACGCTTATTTCGTCTATAAGCCGGCATATGACAGCACAACTGCCATCGACGCGGCGAACTATATCGCTTACCTGGACGGCGAGCATAAATACATGTTCGACGAGGAGAACCTCTTGTTCATTCTGGAGTCGAAAGGATTCAAGAACGCTCATCTGAGACCGTTCGAGCCGGGCCTGGACATGCAGGAAAGAGTGATTGGATCGATGTACGCGGAGGCTGAGAAATAAGTATTGGCTGAAGGCGTATCCGCAAGGAAAGTTCCCGGTTGGATATCACTCCTCTATGTTCCCCAGATAATTAGCCGAGTTTACAAACAGCGGGACGATGACGCAAAAGCAAACGGCCGCCCGCGGGGGACGGCCGCTTCTTCGTTGCGATGCTGGTTAGGCTTTGACTACGGTACCGTTCTCTACCTTGAGGGGGTCGAGGAAGGGCATGGACTTGCGGAGGCCGGCGCCTACCTTTTCGATGGGGTGGGTGTGTTCGGCTTCGCGGTACTTTGCGAATCCGTGGCGGCCGGTCTGGTTTTCGTTGATGAACTTGGCTGCGAAGCTGCCGTCCTGGATGTTGGAGAGGAGCTGCTTCATGGCCTTCTTGGTTTCGGGGGTGACGATGGCAGCCTGGGCTTCGTAGCCGCCCCACTCGGCGGTGTCGGATACGGAGTAGTTCATGTACTCGACGCCGCCGCGGTAGAGGAGGTCGACGATGAGCTTGAGCTCGTGAAGGACCTCGAAGTAGGCGAGCTCGGGCTGGTAGCCGGCCTCGGTGAGGACTTCAAAGCCTGCCTTGCAGAGGGCGACGGCGCCGCCGCAGAGGACAGCCTGCTCGCCGAAGAGGTCGGTTTCGGTCTCTTCGGTGAAGGTGGTTTCGAGCACGCCGGCGCGGGTGCAGCCGATGCCCTTGGCGTAGCTGAGGGCGAGCGCGAGGGCGGTGCCGCTGGCGTCCTGCTCGACGGCGACGAGCGCGGGCACGCCGCCGCCTTCGGTGAAGACCTCGCGGACGCGGTGGCCGGGGGATTTGGGTGCGACGAGCGAGACGTCGGCCGTGGCGGGCGGGGTGATGGTGCGGAAGCGGATGTTGAAGCCGTGCGCGAACATGAGCGTGACGTTGGGCTTCATGTTGGGCGCGATCTCTTCGTGGTAGACCTTGGCGGCGGTCTGGTCGGGCGTGAGGTTCATGATGACGTCGGCCCAAGCGGAGACTTCGGCTACTGTGCCGACGACGAGGCCGGCGAGTTCAGCCTTCTTGGCGTTGGCGGAGCCAGTGCGGAGGCCTACGCGGACGTCTACGCCGGAGTCCTTGAGGTTGAGCGCGTGGGCGTGGCCCTGCGAGCCGTAGCCGATGATGGCGACTTTTTTCGCCTGGATGAGGGAGAGGTCTGCGTCTGCGTCGTGGTATGTCTTTGCCATTGGTTTCTTCTTTCCTTCTAGTGTCTTGATTAGTTTAGTGGTTTGGTGGGGTGAATGTCGTGGGTGGAGGATCGGGCATTGGCGGGAGCGGTCGCTTCGCGATACCCCACCCTTTGCAAAGAGCGCAAAGGGTAGGGCACCCGGATTTTCGTTAGTCCTCGAATTCGGTGGGTAAGATTTCGTCTTCGGGCAATGCGTCGGGATCCTGCGCGGATGGCGAGGGGTTGTTGTTGGGGGTGCCGAGGGCTTTTAGGACGCGGCTGGTGTGGTGGCCGCGGCGCATGGCCATGCGGCCGGTGCGGGAGACTTCGAGGATGGTGTATTCGCTTTCGCGGAGGACCTGCATGAGGCCTTCGATCTTGCTGGCTGAGCCGGTCATTTCGAGCATGATGGACTCGGGGGCTAGATCGACTACGCGGGCGCGAAAGACCTGGGCGAGCTCGAAGATCTGCGAGCGGGAGTGCAGGCCGTGGGGCTGCGACGGGCCGGCCGCTACTTTGATGAGGCAGAGCTCGCGGACTACGGCTTCCGAACGGTTGACCTCGTCGACGTCTACCGTGGTTTCAAGCTTGTAGAGCGAGGCGCGGATGCGGTGGGCGCTGTTGTCGGGGGCTTCGCAGACGATGGTCATGCGGGAGGTGTCCGGACGCTCGGATTCGCCTACCGTTAGCGAGACGATGTTGATGTTGAGACGGCGGAAGAGGCTGGCGACGCGGGTGAGGACGCCGGGTTTGTCTTGGACTAGGGCTACGAAGGTGTGGAGCATGAAGTGCCTCGGGTGAATAGTGAATAGTGAATGGTGAATAAAGGCGTTGTGGTTGTTATTCGATCTCGGCGATGAAGGAAGCGTAGGGCGGTAGGGTGATGTCTGAGAGGGTAGTTGTTATGTTGAGTGATGGGGCGTTGGTTAAGAGGGGCTTGATGGTGGTGCTGGTGATGTGGGCGGTGCTTAGGTCGAGGTGGATGGTTTGTGGTTCGGCGGTCATGTTGAGGGAGATGAGGATGGGGTGGGCACCTGTGGGTGCTGTGCGGACGTAGCTGAGGACGTTGGGGTTGGTGTTGTCGAGCATGAGGATGCCGCCGTCGTGGAGGGTGGGGTTGTTGCGGCGGAGGGCAATTAGAGCTTCGTTCCAGCGGAGGAGGGAGTTGGGGTCGGAGGACTCGGTGGCTACGTTGATGGTTTTGTAGTCCGAGCCGATGGGGAGCCAGGTGGTGGAGTTGGGGCTGAAGCCGGATTGGGCGATGGTGCTCCACTGCATGGGAGTGCGTTCGCCGTCGCGGCCCTTCTCTTTGGGCCAGCCGGTGATGCCGATGGGGTCTTTGACGTCCTGCTGGCTGGTGGGTGTGTGGGTGGTCATGCCGATCTCTGCGCCGTAGTAAGTGAGCGCGGCGGCGTGGGTGGTGTAGAGGACGGTGGAGATGATTTTGGCGATGGCTTCCTTTTGCTCGAAGGTTTCGGTGGGGGTGGTGAAGCGGTCCCAGGAGCGGGGCTGATCGTGGTTGTCGAAGACGAAGAGTGGCGTGTGGCCGTCGAGTTCGGTTTCGGCTTCGGTGATGTACTTGCGGAAGTGTGCGGCGACTAGCGTGGGGTTGGAGCTATCGGTGATGCCGTGGCCTTCTTTGTGGAAGCCGAGGAGGGTGTCCATGGGGAGCTCGAGCTCGGGTTTGTCGGCGGTGCCGTACCAGAAGCGGAGTGCGGTGGTGTTGGGTGTGTAGATTTCGCCGATCAACATGCGCTGGCCGGGGTAAGAGGCGACGACGGCGTGGAGGCGCTGGAGGAAGTCGTGGACCTCGGGCAGGCCGCTGGTGAGGGTGTGGTTGGCTTCGGGGAAGCCGGAGGCATCGAGGTGGCCGGTGAGGGGTTCGT
>Ga0302313_10002988_pt1 | contig 11418 bp, 7 predicted proteins | sample III_Palsa_N2_2_FD_200454 | JGI IMG/M metagenome (GOLD analysis project Ga0302313, IMG submission 200454) | Peat permafrost microbial communities from Stordalen Mire near Abisko, Sweden - III_Palsa_N2_2 | ecosystem: Environmental > Terrestrial > Soil > Palsa > Peat permafrost | place: Sweden...
CCCTTGACGCGCTACCCCTCTTGCCGCCGGAGGAACTCCAGCTATGGCGGGTTGAGTTGACCGGTGCGGACATCCTCTTCGAGGCCTGTATGTCGTACCTCACCGAGGAGGAGCATGCCCGCAGCGCCCGCCGCCGCCACGCCCAGTCTCGCCGCCAGTTCGTCATCGGAAGAGGCTGTCTGCGGCTCCTGCTCGGTGCCGTCCTGGAGACCGCGCCGCGCCTTGTACCCATCACTGCTGGCCCGCACGGAAAGCCTGAACTCCCCTCCCCCGGTAGTGCCGTCTCGTTCAACGTAGCGCACTCCGGCGACACGGTCCTCATCGCTCTTTGCCGCCACGCTTCCGTTGGCGTCGACCTCGAACAAATCAATCCCTCCCTGGAGTTCATGCCCGTCGCGCAGGCCTCTTTCACCCGCACAGAGACGATGAAGCTGGCCGAGCTTACAGACCCCGCTCAGCAGCGCATGGCCTTCTATCGCTGCTGGACCCAGAAGGAAGCCGTAGCCAAGGCGGACGGCAGAGGTCTCGCCTTGCCCATGTCGTCCTTTGAAGTACCCATCTCCCCGGCACACTCCGCGCCGGTAAGCATCAAGCAGCCCTCACGCACCGGCAGCAAGGTCTACTACGTCACCGGCCTGCCTCTAGGCGGCGCAGAGTTCGCCGGAGCAGTCGCGCTGGACACCGGCGGCTTCAGCATGAAGCTACTAAGGTTCCCCCCTCTTGGATAACTCCTCGATACGCCAATAGCGATAACCCCGTGGCTTATGATGGTTATAAGCGGAGCACTGGAATAGTGCCTGGGGTTATGAGGATTGGAAATGGCGAATATCCAGCGATGGCCTTTATTCCCGGCAATTTTCTTGCTGCTGCTCTCCACCTGCCACGCCCAAAATCAAGACCAAGCCCAGACCCAAACCAATCCTGCCGCTACCCCTCCGCCCATTGAGTTGAAGCCCAACCCTGTCGCCGCTCTTACCGCCTTTGAGCCGCCCGCGGACCAGCCCTACGAACTCGGCCGCGGGGACGAGATTACGGTCGAGGCGATCGGCAGACCGGAGCTCTCAGGCAAGCACGTCATCGGTCCCGATGGAGACATTACCCTTCCCCTCGCCGGCTCGATCAAGATCGCAGACCAGACCCGCGAGGACGCCGCCACCGCGATCCAAATCGCCCTAAGCTCCTACTACGCAGGCGTTACGATCTCCATCGCGGTCGACCGCTATACCTCGAACCAGATACTGCTGCTGGGCGCGGTCCAACACCCCGGAGTCATGACCTTCGATAAAACTCCGACGCTGCTCGAGGTCATCTCCCGTGGCGGCGTGCTGCCCGAAACCCCGTCGACTGGCGGAGCAGGTCCAAAACCCGCCGGCGTCCCCGAGGAGTGCATGATCTATCGTGGCAGCGAGAGCATGGTCACCGTTGAACTCAAGGCCCTCCTCGAAGAAGGCAGTCCGCTCGCCAACATGCGCTTGAAGCGCGACGACGTCGTCTATGTCACCGGAAGGACCAGGTACGTTTCGGTGCTCGGTCAGGTCACCCATCCCGGCAACCTGCAACTGGAGAAGACATCTACCTTGAGCGATCTACTGGCGCAAGCCGGCGGCCCTACCGAAAAGGCCGGCCGCAACCCCGAGATCCAGATCATCCATCGCGCCGGAACCCACGGCCCCACCAGGACACAGACCGTCCCGTTCAACACTCTCCTCGCGCGGAACTCATTCGACCTCTCCCTCCAGTCGGGCGACATTATCTTCGTCAAGGAGAGTGGTTTCAATGGCGCCGCCTATACGCTGGAGAAGATCGCACCGCTCATCAACCTCTTTACTGTCGCCGCGGTGTTGGACCAGGAGTAAGCCAGGTGTTTGAAAACATCCGTCAGGACTGGCGCGCACACGACCGCAGTTGGAACCGCCACGGTTTCTGGGTGCTCGTCATCTACCGCTTCGGCCGCTGGCGATACACCATCCGTCCCCGCCTGCTCCGTATGCCGTTCTCCTTCCTTTACGAACTCGGAAAATTCTTCTCCGTCTCCTGCCTCGGCGCCGAGCTCCCCGCGGAGGTCGTCCTCGGTCGCCGCTTCGTCATCGAACACGTAGGAGCCATCGTCATCAGCGGCGACGCCGTCTTCGGCGACGACTGCGTCATCCGCAACGGAGTCACCGTCGGCCTCCGTCACAAAGGCGTACGCGGCTCACCCGTCATCGGCGACCGCGTAGACATCGGCGCCGGCGCAAAACTCCTCGGCCCCATCCGCATCGGCAACGACTCCGCCATCGGCGCCAACGCCGTAGTCCTCTGCGACGTCCCCGCCAACTCCGTCGCCGTCGGCATCCCCGCCAGAATCCTTCCGCAAAAGCCCACACCATGACCGACACAGCGGACATCCCCAACCTCATCTCCGTCGTCGTCATCGGACGCAACGAAGGCCAACGCCTCAGTCGCTGCCTCCAATCCATCGCGCAGATGCAGCATCCCTCCTTCGACATCGAAGTCATCTACGTAGACTCCGGCTCGGAAGACGGCAGCACAACGCTCGCCCAGGAGTCAGGCGCAAAGGTCATCGCCCTTCAACCCGACCGCCCCTCCGCCGCTCTCGGCCGCAACGCAGGGTGGCGTGCCGCCCGCGGCGCCACCATCCTCTTCCTCGACGGCGACACCATCCTCCATCCCGCCTTCGTCACCGCCTCGTTGCCCGATCTCACTGGCAACATCGCCGTTGTCTGGGGCCATCGCCGCGAAATCCACCCCGAAGCCTCCATCTACAACGCTGTCCTCGATCTCGACTGGATCTACGCCCCCGGCCCCACCCTCTACTGCGGTGGCGACGCCCTCTTCCGCCACAGCGTCCTCTCTGCCACCAACGGCTTCGACGAAACCCTCATCGCCGGCGAAGAACCCGAGCTCTGCCGCCGCATCGCCGCTCTCGACTTCACCATCCTGCACGTAGACCGCCCCATGACTGGCCACGATCTCGCCATCACCCGCTTCTCCCAGTATTGGCGTCGCAACACCCGCGCTGGCCACGCCTACGCCGAAGTCTCCGAGCGTATGAAGGCCACCGGCGAAACCTTCTGGGCCTACGAAGCCACCCGCAATCGCAACCGCGCCCTCACCCTCACCGCCTGCTTTCTTCTCGCACTGGCCTTATCCATCAAGGACCACAGCATCCTGCCCTTGCTCGCCTTCGCCTTGTGCCTTCTCGCCATCGTCTTACGCTCCGCCTACAAAGCCCGCTGGAAGTCCCCCAACAAACTCACCCTCTTCCTTTACGGCATCCACTCGCACCTACAGCAGATTCCCATCTACTACGGCCAACTCCAGTACAAGTGGAACCGCCGCAGAGGCAAGCGCGCCCAGTTGCTCGAATACAAGCAGCCATAGGCCTCTGTGCTTTACTGCGATGTCAGCGCCGCGCTGGCCGTGCGCGATAGCTGCCCGGAGGTTGCAGTCACCGTCAGGGGATAATGTTGCGGCCCCCACCCCGAGCCGCATCCGGCAAGCGTAGTCAGGGCCGCCGCCGTCGAAAGCAGCAGCACCACGCAACCCAGCCACCGTACACGCCGCCGCCTGCGCCCCAGGCTCAGCAGCAGCCCGCCAACGGCAACCACTCCCAGCGACGCCTCGCCCCATGGCCCAACCGGATAGTCCGGAGTAGCAATCACGAGCGTCACATTCGTAGCTCCACTGCCGGTAGCGATCGTCACCGGCGTGAGCGTCATTGTCGAGTTGTCCGGCACTCCCGTTACGGAGAGGCTCACTATCGCGGCCATCCCCGGCCCACCGACGGGATTGAGCACCAGCGTGTAGTTCGCCGTGCCGCCATGCGCGATCGTCACGTTCGGGTTCGAGATGCTGAGAGTAAAGTCCTCCACCACGACCACAACGGCCGGACTGACGGCAGCGGTAAAGTTGCTGTCCCCACTATAAGCGGCGGTGATCGAGTGCGGCCCTACCGCGAGCGTAGAGACAGAAAGGCTCGCGCCACCGCCACTCAACGTCGCCGGCCCAAGCGCGTTGCTGCCGTCATAAAAGATGACCGAACCCGTCGGCGTTGAAACCGTCGATGAGACCGACACGCTCAGCGTCACCGGATTCAGCACGAACACCGGGCTCGGCGCAGCCTTCACCCCAACCGTTGGCACAGCGGGATAGACCGTGAACGTAGCGTTCTGCGTTCCCGCGCCATAGTTCCCACTCGCCGCCTCGCTGGCCACCAGCACCACAGTCCCGGCTCCGGTCAGCGTCACCGCCGCCCCCGAGATCGTCGCCGGCCCGCTCACCACCGAGTAGGTAAACGCGCCCGTCGAGTTCGATGTCGCCGCAACCGTAAACGGAGCGTCGCCATAGGTATGGTTCGGCACCGCGAACACTATCGTCGGAGGCACTCCTATGGCCTTGCCGTTGAGATAGACAGTCTGCGTGACGCTGGCGATGGAGTTCAAATTGTTGTCGGAGGTCACCAGCGTCCCGGTAATAGGATTGCCTCCGGTCACCGGCGTAAAGCTGACCGCATCGGTGCAGGAGGCCCCTGCTGCCAGCGGCGCATTCGAGGGGGATCCAATGACCCGAAGGCATGTCGAACTACCCCCCAGCGTGAAGCCTGCGGATATGAGGGGATCTGCCGTGTTCAAAGCGGTTGAGGTGAACAACAGGCTTGCATTGCCGTCGTTGGTCATCGTCACGGTCTGCGGACTGTCGCTGCTGGTCTGGCCAACAACCGTCGTGGCGAAGCTCAGCGATGGAGGATCGGCATAGTCCAGCTTCACCAGCCGATCATTGCCATTATCGGCGACGAAGAGGTTTCCGCTTCCATCCAACGCAAGACCATAGGGGAGCTTCAAGCTGGCGTTCAGTGTAATGACACAACTGGCCGAGGTGCAGCCGGGCGGAATTTGCTTCAGCGCATTGCTACTGCCGTCGGCGACGAAGACGTTTCCATTCAAGTCGACTGCTACGCCAAAAGGCTCGCTGAAGCCACCGCCGAGCGAGGTGGACGTGGTATACCCGCTCGCGGCTGAGAACTCCTTGACCGCGCCGGGGACTACAGAGGCGACGAAGAGGTTCCCACTTGCGTCCATGGCCAGACCACTGACGTCACCTCCAGTATTGGTCGCCACGATGTTCACGGTGGTGTAACCGCTTGCCACGGTCAGCTCCTTGATCGAATCGCCGCTACCATCGTCGGCGAAGAAGACGTTGCCGCCTCCATCGACTACCATGCCGGCCGGAGCGAGGACGCTGGGGATATTGATCAGGGTATTGACGATCGTATAGCCGCCGGCCGCCAGGATCTCTTTCACCGCATTCTGCCCGCCGACAAAGATGTTGCCGCTTCCATCGACTGCCACGCCTAAGGGGTCCTGGAAGCCACTGCCAAGAGTATTGATGGTGGTATAGCCGCCCGCCGCCAGTATCTCCTTCACGGCATTGTTCGCTGCATCGGCGACGAAGACATTGCCGCTTGCGTCCACGGCGATGTGCGCGGGAAAGTTGAAGCCGGTGGCCAGCGTGCTCTGGGTCCCCGGGGCCCAGATTACCTGCGGCCCCACGCCGATGCCAAAGATATAGCTATTGGCCAGCAGCGCGCCTCCGCTCGCGGTCAACGTCACACCGCCATAACGCGGCCCCGGATGCGTCGGCGTAAAGCTGTACTCCACCGTGCATAGCTGCCCGGCGGTATACGCCGCACCCACGGCGCAACTCCCGCCGGAGACGAGGTTGTAGTCCAGGTTCGGCGCGCCCTGCGTCAGCACGTTGATGTTCCCAATCGTCCCCGCCGTGCTGAAGCTCAACGCGATCGTCAGCGGAGAACTCGTCACTTCAACCGGCTGATTCAGCACCGTCACAGTCACGCTGTCCTGCACCGGCGCCGCAGCGGCATAGGTTACGTTCCCTGCCGCATCGGCCTCCACCACCACCGGACCCGCCCCGGTGTACGTCAGAGTCGATCCATTCACTATCGCCGGCCCGCTGATCACCTTATACGTCACCGCAATCCCCGAAGGACTCGCCGTCGCCGTCAGCGTGACCGACGTCCCCGCATACGCAGGCGACACTGGCTGCGGGAAGGTGATCGTCTGCAACGCCGTCCCCGTCACCAGAACGCAAACGGATATAGAGGTGCTCGTCAAAAAATCGGTATCGCCGGGATACACCGCATAGATGTCGCAATTGTTGCCCCCCGGCAGTGCAGTCGTACTCAGCGTAGCAACGCCGCCGTTCACAATCCCCGTACCCACCAGCGTGCTGCCGTTATAGAACGACACCGTCCCACTGGGACTATGGCCCTCGGTAAAGGCGCCGGCCGGGGACGGACTGACCATCGCCGTCAGCACCACCGGCTGCCCAAACGGAACATTGCCCGGGTTGGCGGTCAGCACCACCGTAGTCGCCACCTTCTCCGCCGTCAGCGTGACAACATTGGACAGACTCGCGCCGAACAGCCCCGCCCCTGCATACATCGCGTCCACCATATGCGTCGCCGTACCCACCGGAGAAATGCCCGTCGCCGTCGCCGTCGACGACGCGCCTCCCGTCAGAAACACCGACACGTTGTTATAGGTGCCGTTATTCACTGCCGCATTCACTGCCGCGATATCCGGGATGCCGTCCCCGTTGAAGTCGGCCACCGCAACGCCGGCGGGTTCAGAACCGTAGACGGTCCCCAGGTTGTTCGCCTGCGTAAATGTTCCATCCCCATTGCCCAGAAACACCCATACCGATTGACTTAAACTATTGCTCACCGCCAGGTCCGGCTTGCCGTCCTGATTGAAGTCCCCAAGCGCAATCACATCGGGAGCATTGCCCGTTGTCAGAGTTGGTGCGGCGGTAAACGTTCCATTCCCATTGCCCAGAAACACCATCGCCGTGTCGCCGGCGCCTTGGCTCACGACGACGTCCGCCTTCCCGTCGGTATTGATGTCCCCCACCACGATCCAGCCTGCAGAAGTACCCGCTGAAAGGCTGGTGCCGATATGAAACGTTCCATCCCCATTGCCTAGAAGCACAACCAACGTGGCCGCATTGGCGCCCGCCGTAGTCACCGCCAGATCGGGAATGCCGTCGCCATTGAAATCTCCCACCGCGAGGGCACTGGTCATGCCTCCTGTCCCGGTACTCACCCCCGGCGTGAAACTGCCGTCGCCGTTACCAAGTAGCACGGTCACGCTGTCGCTACCGGTGTTGGCTATGGCCAGGTCCTCAATGCCGTCGCCGTTGAAGTCACCCGCCACCATATCGTCTGGAGTAACACCTGTGGCCGGGCTCGGAAAAGGCGCTGGCGCGAAGTTCCCAGCCCCATCGCCCAACAGGATTGTGACATTGTCGTCGGCATCATTCAGCACCGCCAGATCCAGAAAGCCGTCGCCGTTGAAGTCACCCACGGCAATCGCATTGGGCTTATTGCCAGTGGCTACGGGGCTCTGTATGGCAGCCTTAAATGTTCCGTCCCCAATCCCCAGCAATATCGTCACGTTATTGCTGCCCTGGTTCACCACAGCCATGTCGGGTACGCCGTTGCCATCGAAGTCACCCACCGCAACCAACCCGGGGTTTGTGCCCACCGCCGGCGCTGTGCCAGGGGCAAGACCGAAGTTGATCCCGAGCGTGCTCGTCACCAACGCCGCCGTTGCCAGCACATAGTTCGCGGGAATATTCGTCTTGTCCAGAAAAGATACCGAACCCGTCGGCGCGCTAACTCCCGCACTCGTCACCGTGTCGGTCAGTGTGTAGTCTCCCGTAGACCCGCTCACCGCGAGGATGCTCGTCGTCGGGTAGCTCCCCGTCACGGTCAGTGGCTGGATACCTGAAGGACTTGTGGTATATGCCGGCGTTCCCAGAAAGACCGCCTGGTACTTTTGGGCGCCAAGCCCGGGGATGAACTTCAGCGTCGCCGTCCCTGCTGGAGTCAACTGCGCCGTCCCCAGCAGATTGATATCCGTACAGTTCGGCCGATTCACATTGCAGAAGATCACCTGCCCTGTCGTCACCGGAAAACTGCCCCCGGTAATCCCGCCATAGGTCACAGTCGCCGTCAGAGTCACCATGGTCCCAGCCGCCACAGGTCCGCCCGGCGTAATAGCCAGCGTCGTCGTAGTCGACTTCGGCAGCGGAGCCGCCCACCCTTGCGGCACACCCCCGCCCAGCATCATCCCGATCGCTGCCACCACGCCCCACGGCACCAGCCATCCCCCACGCACCTTGGCGGGTAGCTTCAAACAACGAGGGCCGACGGCGCGAGACCTGAAAACCATGCAGGACAACTCCGTAAAGGCTGTGAAGGTACAGAATCATCCCTGGCGCCGGTCGCAAACGGTGTCAAAAGAAAAGCCCGTTCAACTGGACCGATCGACGCACTCCAAGCTCAGTGATTCCTCTATTGTAAATCGGCTTTCGTGCTCGGTACGGCGGCAGGCGCGGAGACGCCGCAACCATTCGCCAGCGCCGCTTCAATCTGCCTGAGTTGTAGAGTTGTTTGGTGGACCTGATCGGGATCGAACCGATGACCTCTTCCATGCCATGGAAGCGCGCTCCCAGCTGCGCCACAGGCCCACTCTAGGAGGGACTTAACCATTCTCGGCGAAGCGCGTGAGCAAGTCAAACCCGAACCCGCACGCCAAGTCAAACCAGCATGGAACAAACCGCATCGTATTGGTGTCTAAGCCTATATGAGTGAGCGAGCACTCGGGCCGCCGGCGGCGCACCACCCTCGCCAGTACCACCGGGCCCTGCTTTACAGCATCACACTTTAAGCTCTACGCTCTAGGCAGTTGTTATAGGGAGCAGCAATGGGCGATCTAGCCAGCGCGATCGGCATCCGGGCAGACGAGCAGGGCCTCGTCGCGGACCTCAAGGCCGGCTCCGAGCAGGCCTTCGCTCTGCTCATCGCCCAGTACAGCCGTCCGCTCTACTCCCTCATCGCCCGCAGCCTGCGCGACCCGGCCGACGCCGCCGATGTCACCCAGGAAGTCTTCGTCAAGGTCTTCCGCAACATCTCCACCTTCCACGGAGACGCCAGCCTGCGCACCTGGATCTACCGCATCGCCCTCCACGAAGCCAGCAACCAGCGCCGCTGGTGGTCTCGCCACAAACGCCAGGAACTCACCATCGACGCGCCCCTCATCTCGCAATCCAGCGACGACGCCGAGACCTTCTGCCTCGCCGACGCTCTCGCCACAACCGACGCCTCGCCCTTCGACTGCGCCGCCCGCGCCGAGCTCCGCGAACACGTCGAAGCCGCCCTCCGCACCCTCCCTCCGGCCTTCCGCGAGGTCGTCGTCCTGCGCGAGATCGAAGGCTTCGGCTACGAAGAGATCGCCGAAATCCTCAACGTCAACCTCGGCACCGTAAAGAGCCGCCTCACCCGCGGCCGCTCCGCACTGCGCATCGCGCTCAAGAAGGATGCCTCCATCCTTCCTCTTCCGCATCGTCCCGAGTTTCGGACCCTGAAGGAGGTGGCGTGATGAACTTCATCGACTCAAAAGTCACCAACGCCGCACCTTGCGAAATCGCACCTTGTGAAACCGTCCGCTCCGAGTTCTCCGCCTACCTCGACGGCGCCGTCAGCGGCCTCGCCATGGCCGCCATCGCCGAGCACCTCGAAGCCTGCAACCCCTGCGCGGAGGAGTTCGACGGTTTGCGCAGCGTGCAGCAATCGTTGGCAGACCTTGGCCCGGCCACGCCTCCCGACCAGCTTCAGGCGCAACTCCGCGCGGCCATCGCCGTCGAACGCGAACGCGGAACCTATCTCTCCCCCATGCGACAGATTGCCCACCGCTTCGGCCTCGCCTGGCGCAGTTGGCTAGCCCCTGCGGCGCTGCGCGTCTCAGGCGGCCTCGCGGCTGCCATCGTGCTGCTCGCCGGCCTCGGCTGGATGTTCGGCGCCCCCATCGCCGTCCAGGCCAACGACGACAACCTCGCCCACCTCGTCGCCCCGCACTACCTCTACTCCGAAGTCGCACCGCTGCCCATCCCCATGGACCGCGACGTCCCCATCCTCGTCGAAGCCAAGGTAGACACCCAGGGCCGCGTCTACGACTACGCCATCGTCGCCGGCCCCAACGATCCCGCGGTGCGCCTGCGCGTGGAAGAGAACCTCCTCTCCAGCGTCTTCACCCCGGCCACCCTCTTCGGCGCCCCCGTCCGCGGACACGTCGTCATGACCTACATGGGCGTCTCCGTCCACGGCTAATAGGCACTTGGCCCAGCCAAACTTCGTGGGCACCCATCCGTACGCGCCTTTTTCGGACAGATAGGAAAGAGGCGAAGGAGCCTTCATCGGAAATGCTTCCGATAGAAGAATCCCAAAGCGATCCATTATGCCCAGTTGTCCAGGGCGAAGCACTACACTAGACTCTGCGATATGGTCACTGCAAAACCGATTCTGACGATTGAGACTCTCAAGTTGGAAGCAAAGAGCTTCGCGACCATTGAGAGTACGTATGATGAGCCGGCCCTATATGGTGTTACGGATGGAAAGGCAGTTGGAACATATCTTGAACATAAATTTGTAACCCATCTAATGGAGTCTTACGACTTCGCCAGTGGAAACTCTGCCGCCGGAATCGATATTCCAAGTGTGAACGTTGATATTAAGGTCACGAGCATCAAGCAGCCGCAGTCGTCCTGTCCATTCAAATCCGCGAGGCAGAAGATATTCGGGCTGGGATACCATGTCGTCGTTTTTGTTTACGAGAAAACAGATAACGACGTCGCGCGTACAGGGCGATTATGCATGAAGCACACAATCTTTGTAGATAAAGAGAAAACTGGGGATTTTCAAATGACCTCTGGCCTAATCAATATCCTCGAAAATAGTGGCAATGAAGATGATTTGGTGGCATTTATGCAAGACAAGAACCTCCCGATAGATGACATGGAAGCCCATGTGATTGCGAAAGAGTTGCTGATAAAACCACCGCAATTAGGGTATCTAACTATCTCAAACGCGTTGCAATGGCGATTACAATATGGGCGCGTCATTTCTCACGCGGGAACGACCGACGGAATCTGGCGGATCACCTAATGGCATCTCAGATCAAAACGAAAGCCGTTACGGAATTTGGGGATTTTCAAACACCATTTGAACTCGCCTTGTCCGCCACCAGACTACTTGAGGAGCTTGGCATAAGGCCAAATTCAATTCTAGAGCCCACGTGCGGACGTGGAGCTTTCCTAACTGCCGCCGCCATGACCTTTCCAGAGGCCAAACTCATAATGGGCGTCGAGATTAACCCCGCCTACGCGCGCCAGGCAACAGAAAGGCTAGTCGAGGTAAAATCATCGAATAAACGACTAGTCCAAGTAGGAGATTTCTTTGACGTCGATTGGGAAGCTATTATCGCCACCAACGAAGGCCCTTGGCTAATATTAGGTAACCCGCCTTGGGTCACAAGCTCAAGTTTGAGTGCTATCGGA
>Ga0302313_10002990_pt1 | contig 11415 bp, 5 predicted proteins | sample III_Palsa_N2_2_FD_200454 | JGI IMG/M metagenome (GOLD analysis project Ga0302313, IMG submission 200454) | Peat permafrost microbial communities from Stordalen Mire near Abisko, Sweden - III_Palsa_N2_2 | ecosystem: Environmental > Terrestrial > Soil > Palsa > Peat permafrost | place: Sweden...
TGTCTGCATCCCGTAGATAGGCATTCCCAGCTGCTGCATCGCAGCAACCAGCGCAATCGGGCTCTGCACCGACGCATCGCTCGCCCGCAGCGCCGACGCCACGAATTCAATCGGCGTCTTCACCTTTGCCCGATACACAGTCGGAGACCAGAACTCCGGCGAGTGAAACATCGTCGTCAACACCGCCTTGATATCGCCATCACTCTTCAAAAACGTCACAGCCATACGATCCACTAACGCAGCCGGCGGCGTATCGCTCACAAACCGCTCTGCCAGCTTCTTCGAAACAAAGTGCGCTGTCGCCGGACTGGTCGCCAGGATATGCAGCACCTCCAAACCTTCATTCATTCCACCTTCAGCGATCGTATGCCCCAGCACCGTCTTCGGTCCCGGCTCATGCCGGTTCTCCTCGAAGACAAACTCCCCTGGCGTCCCCGTATCAGCCCGCTGATACCGCCCTCCGCCAACACCGCCATATGGCCGGTCGATCGTCCACCCGGTAAAGCACTTCGCAACCTCGATCACATCCTTCTGCGTATACCCGCCACCGACGCCCAGAGTATGCAGTTCCATCAACTCCCGTCCATAGTTCTCGTTGATGCCCTTCGGCAGATTCTTCGCCACATTCGGAGCCACCTGGCCCAAATGCTTCCCACGCTGCGCCGCCAATGAATCCGGCCCGATGCTCTCCCAGTTATCCAGGTACATCAGCATTGCAGGGCTCTTTGCCGTAGCCACCAGCAGGTCTTCAAACTTACCCAACGAGTTCGGCAGAATCGCATCCCGCTCATAACTGGCCAGCAGATAAGGCTCGTTCTGGTTCTTCCGCACATAGACGCTGAAGTGGTTCAGCCAGAAATCATCCATCACCGCCTGTAGTTGCCGCTCCGAGTACACATCGCGTAGTACGCGCTCATTCAGCGCCTCTACGCCAATCACTCTCGCCCCACCCTGCATCGCCGCCACATCCTGCTTCTGCTGCGGCGTCAACCCCTGCATGAGCGCAGAAAGCTCCGACCCACGAACCCCACGCCGAAAGCTCACCATCTCTTCTGGAGACATCGAGATCAGCTTCGCCATCCGCTGATCCGGCGGCAGCGACACAATCGCCTCAACCTCATCATCCGCCATCTTCGGCTCACTTAACCGACGCTTCTCCTTACCGTCAACCCCTACAGCATCTGCCGGTTTCATCGTCGCATCCGCGGGCTTCGCCGCCGCCATCGAATCATTCATCGAGTCGCCAGCATCCGCATCGCCGGGCTTCTTCCCAAGCTGAGGCGCGCCTGCCTCGGCAGCCTTCTTCGCCACCTTATAGAACGCCATCGAGTCCGCATAGATCGCATGTTCCAGCGGATCACTCGGCAGCGGTGTCTGCTGCTTCTCCATCTGCCGGATCATCTCCGGCGAAGGATACCGCTGTAGCAGCTCACCCACCGGCAATTGCAATGCGGGAAACTGCGCCAGACGCCCGTCCAGCGCCGAATCATCAATCTTCTCCGGATGCAGTTGCGACTCAAACCAAGCCTCAAGCCCCATCTTCCGAACCATCGCTTCATCGCCGGGGCGCGGCCCAAACGTAAGCCGGTTCAGCGCATGCAGCGTCTTCTCATCCTGCGTCAGCGGCGTCTGCTTCGCCGGAGCCGTGACAGCCCCAATCGCCTGCGGCGCCGCCATCAAAGAGCACAGTGTGCCCACCAGCACGATTCTTCCAGCCTCAAGCAAATGTCCGCGAATCTTCAAGTTAGTCGTCATCAGGCTTCTCCGTTTGGGGCTTACAGGCAGCATCTGCGCCAGCAGTCTTCCGGTTCAGACCCACATCGCGACAGCCAGTTGCGGGGCGCTTCAAACTTATACGAGAAACGTTACCACCAGCTACTTAAAACGCGGCCAGCTCGCTCATCGCCGCAAACAGCTTCTCCGGCTGCGGCAGAATCACATCCTCGAGCAGCGGCTGATACGCCACAAACGTATCCATCGCTCCCACACGCCTCACCGGCGCATCGAGATCATGAAACAGCTCATCACCAATCCGCGCAGCAATCTCAGCCCCGTAGCCCCAGCTCAGCATGTCCTCATGCGCCACCAGCACCTTGCTGGTCTTCCGCACCGAGGTCGCAATCGCATCCCAGTCATAGGGGCTCAGCGACCGCAGATCAATCACCTCAACATCCACGCCCTTCTCGCGCTCCATCCGCTGCGCCGCCTGCAACGCTCTCGGCACCACCGCACCATAGGTAATCACCGTCAGGTCCTTGCCCGGCTTCACAATCGCAGCCTTCCCAAAAGGAATGCAGTAGTTCGGCCCCGGATAAGCCGCTCGCCCAAACGTCTCCCGATACAGCCTCTTATGCTCCAAAAACAACACCGGATCATCGCAACGAATCGCCGTCCTTAGCAGACCAATCGCATCCTGCGCATTCGACGGCATCACCACCCGCACTCCCGGCGTATGCGTAAAGATGCTCTCGCCCGACTGCGAGTGATAGATCGACCCGCCCGTCAGATACCCGCCAATCGGCACCCGCATCACCAGCGGGCAGCTAAACGTCCCATTCGACCGCCACCGCATGTTGCTCAACTCATTGCGCATCTGGTGAACCGCCGGCCAGATGTAATCGAAGAACTGAATCTCCACCACCGGTTTCATCCCACGCACTGCCATACCGATTGCGCGTCCGGTAATGTTCGCCTCGGCCAGCGGAGAGTTCCACACTCGATCGTTGCCAAACTCCTTCTGCAACCCGTGCGTAACCTTGAACACCCCACCCTTGCCCTTGATCTTCCCCTCGCGCAACTCCTTATCGCGCGTAGCGTCGGCCACATCCTCGCCAAACACCACCACCCGTTCATCCCGGCGCATCTCGTCATGCAGGCAGGCGTTGATCAGATCCAGCATCGTCCGCTCATTGTCGTCGGCGGTCTTCTCCACCGGCGTATCAAACACCGCATCAGTAGGCTTCAGGTTCTCGGAGTACACATGCTTCAGAATCGTCTCCGGCTGTGGAAGCACAGCCGAGGTCGCACGATCCGCCGCCCGCTGTACCTCTTCATCTACCTTGCGCTCCAGCTCATTAATGCCCTTCTCATCGAGCACGCCCTCGCGCAGCAGCCACATCTGCATCCGCGAGATCGGGTCTCGTAGCGCGTCCGCCTGAATCTCTTCCTCGCTCCGGTAAGCCCGCTCATCATCGCTCAGCGAGTGCGAGTACGGCCGAATCACATGCCCATGCACCAGCGCCGGCCCCAACCCTGCACGGCAATAAGCCACCGCCTCCACCATCGCTTCGTAGCTGGCGATGGCATCAGTCCCATCGACCTCCGCAAAATGAAAATTCGGGAAATTCGCAATCAGCCGCGAGATATTCCCACCGGGAGTATTCGCCTCCACCGGCGTCGAGATCGCATACCCATTGTCTTCAACCACATACAGCACCGGCAGCTTACCATTCGAAGCTGTATTCAGCGATTCCCAGAACTCACCCTGACTCGTCGATCCCTCACCGATCGACACATACGTAACCTCATCCCCGTGAAACGTAACATCCTTGAACTGGCGATAATCCCCATCGACCTTCTTCGCCGCCTCCGGATGATGCGAGAAAAACCGTCCCGCCTCCGCGCACCCAACAGCATGCAGGCACTGCGTCGCCGTAGCCGACGACTGCGAGACGATATTCAGCTTCTTGCTCGTCCAGTGCGAAGGCATCTGCCGTCCGCCGCTGGCCGGATCGTCAGCCGCGCCCACCGATTGCAGCAGCTGCTCCTCCACCGTATTGCCCAGCGCCAGACAGAGCGCGCGGTCGCGGTAGTACGGGAAAAACCAGTCATACCCCGGCTTCAACGCCATCCCAGCAGCTACCAGCAGCGCCTCATGCCCCGCGCACGAGATTTGGAAAAAGATCTTTTGCTGCCGCTTCAGCAGGATCTCGCGATCGTCCGTCCGGCGCGAAAGATACATCAACCGGTAGAACTCGATAAGCTGTGCAGCCGATAGCCCGGCAGCAATAGGAGTATCCGCCACCGCAACTTCCGCCGCGGTCGCGACCTTCCCGGAAAACCTGTTCTTTTGCGCCAAAATCCGGTGCCTCCTTGGCTCCCAGTCCCACACAGATTCTATCTCTTATCACTCCCAGCATATTGTTGGCCAACCCTCATTCACCGCCCCGGTTTTCCACCGCCGTCCGGCTCCGCTAATCCCCGCCACATCTCCGCCGATGAAGCCATAGCTACTTCCTGTGAGGTTCCCGTGTTCCGCTTACGCTATCTCCCCATCGTGCTCCTGCTTTCCTCGGCCACCACCGCCCACTCGCAAATCGCAGAAGCCATCGCCCCCAATCGTTACGTCGTCGTCTACAAATCCGGCACTGTCCCCGCAGACGCCGAAAGCCAGATCACCCTCGCCGGCGCCCACCTCACCGCGCATCTCGACCGCTTCGGCATGGTCGCCGTCTCCCTCGACACCGCTGCTGCGCAATCCAATCTCGCCGCCCAACCCGGCGTCGCCATGATCCTCCACGACCGCTACGTAACTGCCCACAGCATTCTCTTCGCTCCCCGGAACGCCACAAATCCCAACACCGCAGGCCCCGCCATACCACTCTTCCCCATAACTCCATTTCATCCCAACCCCTACCCGATCTTCTTCGCCGCTGAAACCGACACCGACTACAACTCCCCGCAAGGCTGGGCTGTCCAGCAAGCCGGCGGCTTCGGAGACAACATCCCCGGCGCCTCCGCCACCGGCCCGTGGAACACCAGCAAAGGCGCCGGCGTCCGCATCGCCATCCTCGACACAGGCGTCGACCAGTCCCACCCCGACATCGCCCCCAACCTCATCGTCAACCTCTCCGAGATCAACCAGTCCCCCACCACCGGGCTCCCCAGCGCCTGTGACGACGGCACCCCGCAAGACCAAACCGGCCACGGCACCTGGACCGCCTCCCTCGCTACCGGCGCCCTTGGCCCCTCTACCGGCAACGTCATCGGCGTAGCCCCCCAGGCCTCACTGCTCAATATCAAGGTCCTCGAACGACTGCCCAGCACCGGTGCTACAACCACCGTAGCTTGCGAAGCCGGCCAGGGCGGCGGCCTCCTGAGCTGGGTTCTTCAAGGCATCGACGACGCAGTCGCCAACCACGCAGACATCATCTCCCTATCCCTCGGCACCCTCGTCGATCTCGGCACCGGAGACGGCGCCGGCTGGAAGTCCCAATTCGACGCCATCACCCGCGCCGCCGCGCAATCAGGCACCGTCATCGTCGCCGCCCTAGGCAACAACGGCACCCAGCTCCCCAATGGCACCCTCATCGAACTCCCCGCCGAAGCCGCCTCTGTCCTCCCGGTCGTTGCCACCACCAACCCCGCCTGCGCCGAAGACCTCGCCGCCAACGCCACCTGCTCCCCCGGCCCCATCACCCGACCGTACTACAGCAACTACGGTGACCCCAACGCCATCGCCGCCCCGGGCGGCAGCTACCCCGAGGGTTCAACCACAGACCCTACCAACAGCGTCAGCGGTTACATCATGGGAGCCTGCAGCAGCGGCCTCGTCAACACCACCGACGGCCTCCCAGCCAACGGCCAGAGCTTCGGCTGCTTCAATCTCGGCCATACCCAATACGTTCAGGCGATGGGCACCAGCGCTTCAGCTCCATTAGTCGCCGGAGCCGCCGCCATCCTCTGCGCCGCCCATCCTACCTGGACCGCCGCAAAGATCATCGCCACCCTCCAAACATCCGCCACCAGACTCCCCTCCATCAGCACTCCCGTCTTGAATCTCCCCGCCGCCCTCGCGCTCCAATAGCTGCCTTCCTGGCGACAAACCCCAAGTCCACTAAACTCATCTCAGATGACAATGTCTGCCCCAAACCCCCAGCTCACTGACTCTCTCCCGCACGACGAGCGATTCTTCCACCACATATTGGAAGGCTGGCAAGCCGACTTCTCCCACTTCGTCGAGTACGGCCTGCCGCGACTTCTCTTCGCGATCCTTCTAGCCTTCATCTTCCAGCGCATCGTCGCCTTCTTCGTCTCCCGTATGCTCAAGCGTGCAGACGGTCTCGTCGGCAATGCCCAGCGTGCCTCCCAACTCCGTACCATGGCGTCAATCCTCCGCGCCACCTCCTACGGCATCGTCGGCTTCTATCTCCTCACCCAGATCCTCGAAGCCATCGGCGTCTCGCTCGGCCCGTTCGTTGCCTCCGCAGGAGTCATTGGTCTTGGCATCAGCTTTGGCGCGCAGTCCATCTTCAAAGACATGCTCACCGGCCTCTTCATCCTTATCGAAGACCAGTACAACGTAGGCGACACCATCAAGATCGCCAGCCTCACCGGCACCGTCGAAGACCTCTCCCTCCGCGTCACCAAGCTCCGCGACGGCGACGGCACCCTCTACATCGTCCCTAACTCGCAGATCACCACCGTCTCCAACCTCTCACGAGACTTCGCCGTCGGCACCCTCAACGTCTCAGTTGACGCCCGCGAAAACCCCGACCGCGTCATGAAGGTCCTCTCCGATCTAGCCGCAGAGGTTCGCATCGATGAAGCCTTCAAGGACATCGTCATCTCCGACCCCACAATCCTCGGCGTCGACAAGATCAGCGGCTACGAAGTCATCTACCCCATCAACATCCGAGTCATGGTCAACCAGCGCGACGGCGTTCTCCGCGAAATCCGCCGCCGCGTCCTGCTCGCCTTCGCCAAAGAAGGCATCGCCTTCGGCAGTTCCAACAGCACCCTGATCCTCCAGAACGAAGGCCCCGCCAACCCACCCAAACCACTCGAGCCCCCCACCGAACCGGCCAACATCAAAACACCCGCAGTAGCTCCTCCACCTCCGAAATCGGAGGCAAGCAGCTAGTTCCCTTACAAACCACCGCCAAACTCCCACCCTCCGGTAGATGCGGCAAAGTCTCCGCCAACGCCGGAGGCAGAGCCCCCAGCGCTCCCAACCGCACCACACTCCGATTCACCGCATACCCTCGCAGAGCCGCTCTCTCCAGCTCCATCGCCCGCGCATCCGATCCCACCACACAAACCTGCACCATGCCCTCTACCTCTCGCTGCAACGCCAGCCCATAGCTGGCCGCATACAACCCAAAGTGTTCGACCACCCCAGCGAACGTCTCCAGCGTCTCCTGCGCATGCACCTCGTACTTCGCCTCATTGGTCAGCGCAAACAGCCTTAGTAATACAGCAGCCGCCACCGGATTCCCCGCCGGCACTGGAGCATCCTGCAACGGCTTCCTCCGCGCACTCAACACCCCAATCGGAGCCTCAGGCTTCTCCGCATCGAAGAACCCACACCCCACCGGATCATAGAATCGCTCCACCATCGCATCCGCAATTTCCTTCGCGATGGCATAGTACTTCAACTCACCTGTAGCCTCCCAAGCGTCCAGCGCCGCTGTCGCCAGAAACGCATAGTCCTCCAACCCACCCGCAATTCGAGCCGCGCTCACGCCCTCGCCATAAGCCACCACATGCGCCAGCCCCTCCGCGCTCCACGCAGCCTCAATCACCCGGTCCAGCGACTTCAGAGCAAACGCCACCGTCTCCGCCAGCCCAAGTACCCGCCCGGCCACCAGATAAGCCGACACGCACATCCCATTCCATCCCGTATAGATCGTCTTATCAACATAAGGCGTCTTCCGCCCCAACCTCGCCGCGTACATCTTCTTCGCCGCGCTCTCAATTAATATCCGCGCATCTTCAGACGCCCCACCAACGCTCTTCACAATCCCATCGAGCGTCGCACCCACATGCAGTACATTCTTCAGCGGATTGTGGTGCATGTCCCCTACATCCCGCAGGTTGAAGTACATCGACGCAACGGCAAACTCCTCCGGCGTCAACACCTCACGAGCCTCTGCCCGAGTCCACGTAAAGTAATCGCCATCATCCTCTAGCGAATCATCCGCATCCTGCGACGCATAAAACCCACCGCGCTCCCGGTCGCTCAACCACTCATCCATCCATCGCAAAATCCCACGCGCCACCCGCGCAAACTCCGGATTCCCCCACGTCTGGAACGCGTGCGCATAGTTCTTCAGCAGTTCGCTGTTGTCATAGGCCATCTTCTCGAAGTGCGGCACCACCCACCGCTCATCCACCGAGTACCGATGAAATCCACCCGCCAACTGGTCATGAATCCCACCCGCCGCCATCTTCAGCAACGTAAACTGCGCCACATTCCCCGCCGACTCTGCACGCTCCTTATCCCCACCCCGCCCCGCCGCATCGATCAACAAATCAATCGCCCCCGAGTGCGGAAACTTCGGCTGCGATCCAAACCCGCCATTCCTCTCATCGAACTGCTTCGTCGCAGCATCCACCAGCTTCGCCACAAGCTCCGGCCCAAGGTCCGCCGACCGTCCCGAAAAACTCTCGTTATGCTCAATCGCACCCATCACCCCATCGGCCGACTCATCCACCTCGCCCCGCCGCTTCTGAAAAGCCTCCGCCATCGTCAGCAGCACCCGCTGAAAACTAGGCCGCCCATAGCGATCATCCGGCGGGAAATATGTCCCTCCAAAGTAAGGCTTCCCCTGCGGCGTCAGAAACGCCGTCAGCGGCCACCCTCCCTGCCCGCTAATGGTCGACACCGCCGCCTGATACCGCGAATCCACATCCGGCCGCTCATCCCGGTCCACCTTCACGGCCACAAAAAGATCATTGATGATCCGCGCCGTCTCTTCATTCTCATAGCTCTCACGGTCCATCACATGACACCAGTGGCACCACACCGCCCCGATATCCAGCAGCACCGGCTTATCCTCTTCCACGGCCTTGGCAAAAGCCTCCGCGCCCCACTCATGCCACTGAATGGGCTGATGCCTCGCCGACCGCAAATAGGCCGAAGCCGCCAACCCCAACGCATTCTCTTTCCCGTTACTCATGAAAAAACTCCAGTCCTACCAGTATCGCAGCTACCCCAAAAAATCTGTCCTCTCGACACCTCCACAAAATCTGTCATCTCGACCGAAGCATGACGGCTTTATGTCATGCGAAGTGGAGAGATCCCCGTATTAGCTTTGGCTGTTGCTGTTGTCCTTGCCATTGCTTTTACTTTTTTGGTTGTCATTCTGACCCTGAGCAAGGCCGAATGGGGAACGAACCTGCAATCTCCGTTCTTCGCCCACCCTACCCCAAACAAAAAGGACCGCAGCAACCGCCGCGGCCCTTCCTAATCCCTGTTCCCTAATCCCTGCCTCTAAGCCGGTGGCGGTCCCGGATTAGCCGAGATCGGCTTCGCCGGCTCCGGAGCCTTCGGAGCCGTCAACCCCGGAATCACCGGAGCCTGCGTCACCACTCCCGCCGCCGCGCCTTCAATGCTGATCCCATAATCCATCAGCGTAGTCGACAGCAACTCCCGCAGCGCCGCCCGATCTTTCGCATAGGCCGCCGTAGCCGAAATCAACGTGTTATCCGCAGCCGCCAGATTCCTTCCCTGCTGCAACACCAGCGCCGTCGTCGAAGCACCCAGCCGGTACTTCTTCTGTTCCGCATCCAGGCTCTGCGCGCCGTAGTCACGAGAAGCCTGCGCCGCCGCGACCTGCGCCCGGTCATTGTTCAACGCATACACACCATTGATCACCTGAATCCGAATCTGCGTATAAAGCTGCTGCAACCGCATCTGCGACTGACGCAACTCCATCTGCGACCGCGCCTGGTCCGCCTGGGCCACTCGGTTCCGCAGCGGGATGTTGATATTCACTCCCACACCATAATCCGGAAACGAATTATTCACCGTATTCTCTAGAACACTGCCATAGCCCGAAGTCGTCGGGCATAAGCTTGGCGGAAATCCCTGAAGTACCGCCTCTCCCGCACAACTCGGACTTACCTTGCCGCCACCGGCAGCCGCACCATAGAAGCCATAGGCATCAACCGTCGGCAGCAAGCCATTCTTCTCGCCGCGAATCGTGATCTGATTGTTCTTCATGTTCAGCGTCGCCTGCTCAATCTGCGGATTGTTCGCGTACGCTTCGCCCACCAGGTCTTCAATCGGCTTATCTTCTTCCGGCAGCCGCTCCAGTCCCACACGGTCCGTTGGCACCACTGGCGCTGCAGCCAACTGCGGATCGTTCAGATTCCGCGCAATCGCCTGCTTCATCAACAGCTGCTGATATTCCAGGTTCGACTGTGACGCAATCAGAGATTGCTTATCCGTAGCAACCGAAGCATCCGAGTTCACCACATCCAGCGGTGCCAGCGTCCCAATCTCAAGCTGCTTCCGGTTATCCGCCGTCAACTGCGTCGATTGAGCCAGCGCGCGTTCTTTCGCCTGCTCATCCTCGTACGCGCTCACCAGTCCCCAGTAGATGTTCTCTACCTGGTTCACCGTATACAACAGTTGCTGCCGGAACGCGGAGTCCGTAATCCGGCGATTATTCTTCGCCTCCAGGATGAACCGTCCGTTGATCCCCGTACCAAATCCCTGCAACAGGTGCTGCGTCGCGGTAGCGCGAAAGCTCGAGTTGATAGAGGGATTGAAGCTGGAGTACGGATCGTCCGTCGAAATATGATTATTATTGAACGTCACGGCCAATTGCGTGCCCGTCAAGAATCCCTGGGTATAGCCGAAGTTGTAAGTACCCGTATCCGTATAGATCGTCGGCAAGCCGCCGCTATAAAGCACATTCGTCTGTTGTTGCGTCGCGGACTCATACTCCAGCGACCCCGTCAGCACCGGATCCAAAACCTCCGGCAGTGGTCCACCACCATTTGTGCTGAGCACAAGCCCGCCAGCACCCGAACCACCACCACCCGTACCCGACGAAGTCCCACCCGGCCCACCGCCACCAGTGATCGTCGTCGACGTTCCGCCCAGCGTATTGGTCACCAGCCCGGTCGAAACACCATGGAAGATCGCGCCCGCCTTCGTGCGCAAAATATCCGTGTCCGCAATATCCAAATTGATCCGCGCAATCGCAATGTCGTAGTTGTTCTCAAGCGCCAGCGTCACCGCATCGCTCAAGCTCAAATAGATCTTCCCATCCCGCAACAGATCATCCAGCCGCGGCGTATTGCTCAAACGGGGCGCCGGATAGTCCTTGGCCGTATACCACAGCAGCGGATTCGGAAACCCACTCTTACCCTTGCTGTAATTGATCGTACTCGGCCGCAGATACAACGGCTGCGTCAGCACTGGCTGAGGAGCCTGCGGCACACCCGCCTGCCCGGTCGTATCGTTCTGGATCGCCGCCGGAGCGGCCGGTGCCGTAGGGCTGGTCTGGGCCGGGTTCTGCGCCAGCGTCACCGACGCCTGCTGCGCAACCGCAGGCGGCACCGCGCTCATCAACATCAACGACACACAAGCACCCGCCTGCAAAGCTCTCAATCTCACGATCCGCGTCTCCAGCAAAACAAAGATATTCCTGACCCTGATCTATACGCCGCCGCGAACCACTT
>Ga0302313_10002993_pt1 | contig 11409 bp, 11 predicted proteins | sample III_Palsa_N2_2_FD_200454 | JGI IMG/M metagenome (GOLD analysis project Ga0302313, IMG submission 200454) | Peat permafrost microbial communities from Stordalen Mire near Abisko, Sweden - III_Palsa_N2_2 | ecosystem: Environmental > Terrestrial > Soil > Palsa > Peat permafrost | place: Sweden...
GTGTACGCAGTATCCGGTGTAAGGCCGGTAAGCTCAATGTGAGAATCCGCAGTCTGCTCAATTAGAGTCCCATTGGCCAGGACGTTGTAGCCGGCAATCGTGCGGCTGTCGGCCGATTCCTTCCAAACGAGATCTGCGGTTGTATTCGATCCCGCAACCAACGTGAGATTCGTGGGTGCGGGCAGTGCCGCAGTCGGATAGGTGTCACCCGGCAGCTCGGAAATCTTAACGTAATCGATGTACTGATCTTGAGAGATATAGTTCCATGTTCCTCCAAACGACCAAGCCGCGGGCCAGTTTCCAACCCACAACTGTGCTGGATCCGTCGGGATATCTACTGTGCTTGTCTGCGAGAGAACCCCGTCGACATACCACAAAATCCGAGGCTGACTGCCGTCTGAGCCGTCATACCAATCAATCTCGTAAAGGTGAAAATTACCGTCCGCTTGGTTGGGCACGGCGGTGGGAACACAATTGCATGCCATCGCGTCGGCCGCTGGATCCGTGCCCGCAATAGTGGCATAGCTATTGAGACCGGCCGTTGCAAAATTGCCATTGCTGCCGTTTGCCGGCATTTCGATATCAATCTCGGTGTAATCCCCACTACCCGGTGGGCTGTACGGTGCCTCGTAATAGTTCCAAATCGAACTATCTCCGCCATTTTGCTGCAGGTTCCGCATTCGGATCTGGTATTTGGCTGGGCCATAACGCAGACGCGTCCACACCAAGCCCCCGGTGCGCGAGTAGCCGTTTCCGTAGTTGCCGGGGCTTGCATACCCAAGCGGATTCCCGGCCTCAAACCCGTTTCCAATTTTGTAAACCCCGGGCGTCGGGCCGGTGTAAAGATCGCCATGCGCCTGTGCATCCAGAACGCTAACTTGTAGCCCAGTCGATGGGTCAGTCACCGAAGTGAGACTAAGATTTTGTGGAATCACACCATTATTACTGCTGTTGCCGCCCCACTGATGCTCACCAGGCACCCAGTGAACGGTATCGAGCGAGGTCTGATTGAAATCGTCATAGAAGAGCGTGGTTTGACCATGCGCCGAGCTAATTACGATGATCCAAAAACCAAGGAGCGCGAAAGTGCAGAGCCGTAAGAGCGCACCAGTCGCCGCGGGCCGTCTCGCACAACACCGCGGCGCGCTGCCATCGCTGCGCGTCCCCTTCATCCGTCCAACGAAAGTCTTAGCCATATAGTCCCTTTCTCAAAGAATCCTGTCTGCAGTGAACGGCTATCCCGTCCGGCGGCGAGCCAGACGATGGACGAAGAGGGATGCTTGCTCCCAGAGTTGGAAGCATCGTAAGCGTTGAATTCTTTCGTAGTCAAGTTAATTACTGCTTTTCGATGTAAAAAGAAATAAAACATATCCAAACATAAGACATATCCCCGCATCCGGGCTGCGCCGATTCGGCAGTCTCCCTCGGGCTGCAGGAGGTGGTTCTATGCAGAGGGGCACTTGGCCGGACGCCGAAAACCATGAAGACACCGACACAGGATCCACGACTAGGTTACGGTCGACGCTTGCGCGGATGCACTGTTCATTGAGGTCCCAGCCAAGCCTTTCAAAGACCAGGGCCACTACTGAAATCCGCCGTACTTGAGCATCGCAACGCTGCATCCACTGCTGCGCCATAGGCCTCGTGGATTTTGTGGGGGCGCTTACTTTTGCAACTGAGGCAATAGCCGTAGGGCGTTTTCGCGATAGACCTTGCGCAGCACGTCGTCGGGCAAATCGAGCCCATAGATATACCAGCGCCCCTGACCCGACGCGTGGGTCGGATATTCAAAATACTCGTCTGCTGTCTCCAGAAATCGGTAGTACAGCCGATACATTTCCACCTCTGGTACCAGGTCCGAACCGAACAAAATCCTATCGGCAAAGCGGATGAAGAACTTTCGCGCCGAGTAGGGCTGCCGCCCCAACTCCGACGCCCGTGCGCTGATATCCACCATCACATTCGGGCACCCCTCCAGCATCTCCGAAACCCGCTGCAGGTCTTCACTGTTCTCCGCAATATGCGCCGCAACAAACGTTGTACGCGGATGCCGCCGAAACACACGGTCCCGCTGTTCCAGCAAATCATGCTTGCCATAATGGCTTCCGTAGAAGCTCCAATCAGGGTGCGCGGCGAGTTCTTCAAAACGCTCATTATTCGCATCAATTGGAAGAAAGAAGGCCTCAGGATCGCCAATGTGAACCATCACCGGAATTCCCAGTACCCCGGCCCTCTCGAAGATCGGCGCTAGACGGTCATCGTCCACGCGCACCAGCGTTCCGCTCGCATCGCGCACTGTGAGGCCAAGATCCTTCCAGATTTTGAAACCTACCGCGCCATGCTCTACAAGTCGATCTAGCCGCTCCAAGCTCAAGGCAACAAAGGTGTCGAAGTCGCCCTCCGCGCCCGTCCAGTCCATCCATCCAATCGTTGAGAACCTCTGCGCGTCCGCCGACCGATAGCGTTCCATCATCGCCAGTGCTTCATCACCTACTTTCATCGTGATGTTCACAACATGCTCAATACCGCAAGCATCCATCACCTCCAGAACGCGTTTCGGTTCCTGCGCATCCAGATGGTTGTGATAATCAATAGCCCGAAAGCGCGGAACTCGAATCTCATGCTGAGCAGTCGTCAACATGCAACGCGGATGAAAGTCGCTTAGCGGCAACGTTACCTCTGCCTTAGCAGAAACCATAGCAATGAATTTGTCCTGCACATCCTGCTCCGGCATTACCCTGCTAACCTCTCATGCTTGTGGATTTGAAGCGTAAGAAACGTCTACGTCTAAATTGTTTGTTTTATTTCCGCGCCAACGGCAGCTGTCACCCGGCACATGGCTCAAAATTCCACGAGCCGCCTCCAGTGGCCGCGTACCCTCACGATTCGTCTCCCTCGTGCGACCTACACTAGGGTCAACTGGATGTTGAGATTGCGCAGCGCTTCGGCTGTCTCCTTCGACAGATTGTTATCGGTAATTACGTGGTGAATTGCACTCGCATCCACAATCTTCGACATGCTGCGACGGTTAAACTTGGTGGAGTCACAAACCGCGACCACCATCGCCGACGCCTTTACCATCGCTCGATTGACTCTCGACTCCATTACATTCGGCGTCGTCAATCCCACCTCAAGGTCGAATCCGTCAACTCCGAGAAACAGGATGTCCGCATGCATGTCGTGCAGCATGTCTTCAGCCAGTGGTCCGACAAGCGAGAATGAATTCTTGCGCAGAGACCCACCAGTCAGCAATACTTCAAAGTCCGTCCCACTTAGCTCAGCCGCAATGTTGACAGCATTCGTAATGATGGTCAGGTGCGAAAACGACTTCAGCGCGCGCGCAATCGCCGTCGTCGTCGTACCCGAGTCCAACAACACGCACTGGCCTTCCTGCACAAGCGCCGCCGCCGCCGCAGAGATCCGCTGTTTCTCGCCTGAACGACGCCCCTCTTTCTCCTGCAACGAAGGGTCCGACAACGCTCCCGATCCGGGTAAAAGCGCGCCGCCATGCGTCCGCTGCAACGCGCCCCGCCGCTGTAAGTAATCCAAATCCTTGCGAATCGTAATTCGCGAGATTCCCAGCGACTGCGAGAGTTCTTCCACCAGCACACGGCCATGCTGCTGAGCAAGGCCGACGATATATTGTCGGCGCTCCTCGATCAGCATCTGCGACCCGAGTGCATGGTCCTCGGAGGCTTCCTTAGTAGTAGCCTTCGAAGCGATTTTTGGTTTCATAACCCTTCCACCCCGCCTCTGCGGTATCCCACGAAGAGTACAACGGAGCTTTCGCGAATGCAACGACGAAATAAAAGGAAAGCCCCGATCATCAGTTTAGGCGGCCTATCTGCTCTTCGATGCTCCACCACCCGTTGTATTGCACGCTGCCGCGTACACGCGCAGAACATCCCGAACCTTATCCACGATCAGGGCCGCCGGATCCCCACGAATCTCGCCCGTTCGGACCCGCAGATACTGTGCCGGCATATATCTGCTCAGTATGCTCTCCGGAATTGCGACTTTAGATAGATTTCCCACCAGCCGCTCCACTGCAACAACCATCTCCGGCAAGTGCCAGTAATAGCGCACGCGATCGCTGTAGCTGTATCTGCGCAGTAATTTCTGTTCCGCGGCCCCTCCCGGATAGTAGGGCAGCCACTCCTTCGGCTCGCGCAACATCGTATCTTCAAGCAAGGCGCCAAGTTGTGACCGATCTTCCTCCGCAACCAACTGTGACTCGATGTCTTCCAGGGCCTCCAGCGCCTCTCGCATTGCGAACGTGAGAGCTGGCCCTACCTTCAAAATGGCAAATCCATCTTCCACCAACTCCTTATACGCTCGCGACAGCTGATAATCGGTTGAGTGCGCCTCGAACACGATCTCCTCCGGCTGTGCGCGCAGCCAACCCACCAGCGCGCTCGCCTTCTTTCGCTCGTACGCCAGCACTGCATCGTGGTCGAACTCCACACCGGGCTGGACAACCAGCGCAATCACTCTCGGCCACACCTCACTCAACCCTTGTTCTGTGAAAACGCGCTTGTGCACAGCCAACGTATGAGCTGCCGCATCCACCGAAGTCGCTTCAAGTTCGTCAACCGAGTGCGTAGCGCCGCCCGGCACCGGGACCTCCGTGCCAATCACATACACCGGCCGCTCGACCCCGTCGCAGGCATCCTCAGCCACCTTGCAAAGCCGTGCCGCGCGCTGCGCCACCACCTCATCGGAAAGTCGCTCAGTATCCCCGCCGCAGGCCATACTGGCATCCAGATGGATCTTCCCAAATCCGGCGCGGACATATTCGGCGACCATCACCTCTGCGCGTTCCATCGCCCTTGCGGCCCCCATGGCGCGCCACGGATTTGGTCCCAGGTGATCGCCACCCAGAATCAATTGCTCCGTGGCCACACCTGCTTTCGCGGCGTGCCGTAGTACAAAGATGCGAAACTCCGCGGGCCTCATACCGGTGTATCCACCAAACTGATTCACTTGGTTGCTGGTCGCCTCGATCAGCAGCAGCGACCCATCCGCAGCCGCCTGTTCAGCGGCTGCCCGAATCACCCATGGATGCGCCGAGCAAACCGAATAAATACCCTGCGCCACTCCCTCTCTGCGCTTCGCCAAATGCCGCTGTAGACTCGAAGCCATCACTCTCAATAAATCCTGAACTTCTGCACCACGCGATTGATCACGCCACCTGGGCTAGGCGAGTCCGGCTTCAGCTTATGCGCAACCGAGCAGTACAGCCCCAGCATCTGACCGAAGATTACGTCCACCACCGGCCGGTACCCATCCCCAATCGGCTTCTCTCCCTCTCCCTCACTCTCGCTCGTGTCATCTACAGAAACATACGAATCGCAGTAAGGCCGAAACTTTTCTTTCGCCGCAGCCGTACCGACGGCGACGCGCTCACCAACGATTCCCTTCTCCCCAATTTCGCTCAGCAGGTCGCTCGCATACTTCGCCCGCCGCTCCTCACCGGATACAAAGCAGACAAACAGAGTTTGGGTATCCAGCGCCGCCATCGGTCCATGTCTCAATCCCAATACTGTCTCCGACATCGCCTGGACCTGCCCCGCCGTCATCTCGAGCACCTTGAGCGCTGACTCCTTTGCCACGCTTGCCAGCGCTCCACCGCCAATGAAGCACACGCGCGTGTAGCCACGCGCCGCAAGCCGTTCAGCCTCATCGGCAGCGCGGACCAGCATGTGTTCCCCCGCGTGTACCAGCCGCTTCAACACGCCCGCATACTCCGCAATCGACCATGCGTTCGCCAAACATTGACCCATCACCACCATGTTCGTAAAGGAACTCGTCATCGCCAGGCTGCGATCGTTCACCGCATCATCCAGCACCACCACGCATGCGCGCTTCGATGTCTCGCACACCTCTGTCATCCGCGCCTTTGAATTGCACGTCACCACAAGATGTGCGACCTCGGGATACAGTTGAATGGCTTGCTCAAGAACCGCGACCCCTTCCGGAGAATCCCCCGACCGTGAGAACGAGATCCACAGATACTTCCGCCCTGGCACCACGTACTCCGCCAGATTCGGCAGCAGGTCCGTACTCGCAACCGTCGATACCTCGCAGCCCCACTTCTGCCGTATCAGCAGTTCCAGCGCCTGCCCGATATAGTCCGACGTCCCTGCCCCGATCAGCATCACCACGGGCCGCTGCACCGGTTCTTCCCGAACGCCAACTGAATCCAAAAAGTCACATATACGTTGCTGATGCCGCATAAAGATCGTTAGCGTCGTCTCCCAGGTCTTGGGCTGCTGGGCAATCTCTCGCGGCGTAAAAACCAGGCCCCGTGCCTTCTGCTCTTCCTCAGGCAACTCTACAAAGCTTGAAAGGGACGTCACAATCATATCCTCTGGATTAGTAAAATCATCCGAACAGTGTCTGGAATCGAAATCTAAAACAGAAACGAAAGATAAGCAATAATAACCGCTATACTTTCTTTACGCAACAAAACAATACGAAGGTACTCCTTGATCACTTCAAACTCCAGTCCGTCTATCAAGCCTCTCGACATCACAATCGTCGGCGAAACCAACCTCGATCTCATCCTCTATGGCCTGCCGGAAGAGATGCCCACCGAACACGAACTGATCGGCTCCGCCTTCAACCTCACCCTCGGCGGATCGTCCTCCATCCTCGCCCACAATCTTTCGCTCCTCGGCACCCGCGTCGGGTTTACCTCTCAGGTCGGAGCCGACGAAATGGGTGAAATCGCCTGTGGACGCCTTGCACAGGCCGGCCTCGACACAACGCACATTGCCCACAAATCAGGCACAGGTACCGGGGTAACCCTCCTTCTCCCCCACGGCTCCGAACGCCACATTCTCACCTATCCCGGAGTCATGGCAGAGATGACGGTCGCCGATCTCGATCTCTCCTATCTCAGCTCGGCCCGCCACTTCCATCTTTCCTCCTTGTTCATCCAAACGGCCCTTCACTCTGGTCTCCCTGAGCTATTCGATGCCCTTAAGCAAGCCGGGCTCACCGTATCGCTCGACACCAACGATGACCCTTCCGGCAATTGGGCAGGGGTCCTTCCCTCCCTCCTCGAAAAGATCGACTTGCTCCTGCCTAACGAAGATGAAATCGAGAAGATAGCCGGCAAGCCCACACTCGAAGAAGCCCTCGACGCCCTCGCTACGCGTGTCCCCCTCATCGTCGTCAAGTGCGGTCCACGCGGCGCTCTGGTTCAGCAACAAACTCCGCGCGGCCTCCAACGCGATTGGGTTCCGCCTCTCGTCGTCGATCCCATCGATACCATCGGCGCTGGCGACAGCTTCAATGCGGGTTTCCTCAGCGCCTGGCTGCGCGGCGACGATCCCCTGCGTGCCGCGGCGTTCGGCAACACCACCGGCGCACTCTCCACTCTGCGTCCAGGAGGCACCGAAGCCTTCCGCGACGCCGCGCTCCGATCCACTTTCCTCCAGAAACACGCTGCATAACCTTGGGCTGCTTTCGAAGATGGCTGCGGACAACAGAGATAGATGCAAAGAAATACGCAAAGGAAATTGAAGCGATGCATTGCCAACAATGGCATCCGCCCAAGAGGTCGCGCCTCCGCTTAAACCTTGCCGGCCATCTTGTCCCCGACCGCGCGTTTCAGCCGATGTTGTAGCACGCCAATCGACAGTGCTAGGCTGCAAACGTACTCGCCCAAACAATGCGGTCGGTATAGAGTTGCCCGCGACAGTGGTGGAGGTAGGTCTCATTGCTCTGTGACCCTTTGGAAAGTGTTCCACAGCCTATGTGTGGAACCACACTCCCGTCCGTGTAGCGACCTCTATTTCAACGGCTTGTCTGCTCCCGTACTCTTCAAGCATGCCAATCGAGATCGAGTCCTCATGTCAACTGTTGACGGCGGCAAATGCCACTCCCGGAAGATCTCAGAATCCAAGTCGAGGTAGAACTAAAGTGAAACTTCCAATTAGGCTCTTGACCCTGCTCGCGAGCACAACCCTCATGACGACCCTGGCCGCCGCGCAGGCGCCGGTCGCCACCGTTGATCCCCAGTCTCATGGCAATCTCGCCGCGGCCCAGCAATCCATCATCGAAGCCTTCAATTTCATCAGCTCCGCACAGCGGGCAAACGACGACCAGTTGGGTGGCCATGCAGGCAGAGCGAAGGATCTCCTCCGCCAGGCCAACGATGAAATTAGTGCAGCGGCCGCCGTTGCCGATAGTCACCAGGACGGTGCGCTCGCTGCGCCTCCTTCAAACGCCCCTGCTCCCGCTCCCACCGCTCCCCCACCGCCGCCACCCAACCTCTCTGGCAACTGGACCATCTACGCCTACAACACGAACCAACCCGGAAGCTCGCTCAAACAGGTCCAAATCTCTCAGATGGGCAACATCATCTCCGGAACCTTCCATGGCCCCCATCAACATGGCAAATTGCAGGGTTGGGTCAGCGGCAACCACGTGGAGTTCAGCACCGATACCAACGACGTGTTGACCTTCCGCGGAGAAATCACTGCAACCGGCATGTCCGGCATGTATGGAGTTCACGGCCAGACAGCCCCATGGACTGCCGAGCGCACGAACTAGAGATCGTCCCCAAAAGGTACGACCTCGGAGCTCAGGTCGCTCCCGACACTTCGGTGAGCGGCTTCCCCACACCGACCCCTATTCATTTTCTGATAGGACCTCGCACAAGGAATTTAGTTCGTTCGAGCTGCATTCTTGGCTTTAGTCTTCTGAGGTGCGCTCGCCTCGCTCTTTTCACGAAATGAGCTCAACTTGGCCACTGCACTCAACTTATGGTCTGGTGATAAATGGGCATAGCGAGTCGTCATGCTGATGTCCTTATGACCTGCCAATTCCTGAACCGTTCTGAGATCTACTCCAGCCATTACCAGGCGGGAGATGTAAGTATGGCGAAAGACATGCCAAGTCACATCAGCGAGTTGCCTATTCTCCTTTACAGCGTCCTGCATGACCAGACGAAACCATGCTCTGGGATTCTCCATCGGCTGACCGTAACGAGTTAAGAAAACTCTTGGTGTGTGCGGACTTCGTCCGGTGTGGCATATCTTGAGTGCCTCCACTGCCTCTTTGCTCAAAACGACGACGCGGCTTGAGCCGTTCTTTGTAGCCACGAGCTGAATCTGCTGGCGATCTAAGTGCACATTCGGCCACTCCACCGAGTGTTGCTCAGAGAGCCGCATGCCTGTCTCTACCGCGACGGTAAAGTCAGGTTCATGCATCGGGCAACGCCTTCGAATGATGCTCCGGATCTGAGCTTCCTCCTCAAACGTTATGAATCTGAGGCGGGCGTTGTCCTCCTTGCGAAGACGAACTAGGCGAGCTGGGTTTGCGGTGACTTTTCCGTTTCGTATACCTTCCGCAAAGATCATCGACATTGTGGAGCGATATCTATTAATGCTCGCGGGCTTGAGGTCCGTTCGAGTGCTGAAGTATGCCGTTATGATCTGAGGCGTTATCTCCTCCGCCTTAAGCTTGCCAAATACGGGGAGCAAGCTGCTCAGATTCGAGATGTCTCCGCGGTGGCTCTTCTTGTGCGCCTTGCTGTACTCCATAGCGTCCTTGGCAAGCTCCTCAAATAGGATCGCTCTCTTCGCCTTGATCGAATCGGGGAGCTTGACTCCCATTCGTGCGTCGTTCTTCCGCTTGCTGTAAAGATCTGAAGCCGCCTTGCGGGTTCCGACCTTCTCGCGGTGACGTTTTCCATCAACAAAATAGTTGACCCACCAAATGCCGCTATTGACCGGATGCTCAAAGACTCCACGGATGGGTCTCGGGGCCGGCCTGCCACGTTTCGATGAAGATCCGATGGGAGTCAGTGGCTGTTTTAGTGGCTGTTTGTCTTCGTATTTGCTGCGATTCTCTGCGACTGTCTGCGGCATGGGAGAAGTATACATCTCCTTTCCTTATAGCTACTTGGGCCGACTCTGTGCAACGTTCTGCAACGGGCTGCAACAGCCTGATTTTTCGACTCTTAATCGACTGGTCGCAGGTTCGATCCCTGCCGCGTCCACCATTTTCTTCCCCATCCATCAAGAAGCGCGGTCGGGTTTTTTGGCTGCGCTTTTCCTGTGCCTGACAGCGAATGCCGCGAGGCGGGTCCTTGGTCCGGGGGCCGCTCTGGCGCAAATGGCCGCATTGTCCGCTTTGTGGATTCAGCGTTTCGGTCGCATTCTGGACTAAGGAGGAGATGGGACCAGCCCCTTGGGGGTAGAATGTGCGGATGCCATTGAGTTCAACCATTGAAACGCTGCCGCAGGGGATTGCCGTGGTTAGGCTTTCCGGAGGACTTACCTTAGGTACATCTTTGAAGATTGCTGACTCGCAGATCCAGTCTGCAATCGAGGCCGGCGTTTCCAAAATGGTGATCGACCTGACGGCCGTGGAGTACGTCGACAGCGCCGGACTAGGGATGCTGATGTATGCGTACGGAATGCTGAACGAAAAAAAGGGAGCGCTTCGGGTGTGTGGGGTTACAGACCGGGTGCTGTCTTTGCTGCGAATGACGAAGACAGACATGTTTCTGCCTATTGATAAAGACGTCGATGAGAGCGTTGCTGCGTTATAGGGGTGAGTGCTGTCACTGCGTTCGTAGCGGAGTGGACGTCGTCCTGGATGGGATGATCTGCGGAGCGACGGCTGAAACCAAGTAAAACTTGCGCATCGAACATGAACGCTTCGCAGCATAGAATCTATTATGTAAAACGCTTTAAGTCTTTCTTGACAACCGTTGATTCATTCAAATAGCTTCGACGCCACCTGGTCGAATAGCGTCTCTATCCCCGAAATCAAGGCAGCATCATGAAACGTTCCGCAATTTTTGTCGCAAGACATCGACAATATCTCCAACGAGTTGGAGTTGTTGGCCTGTGTGTAGCTGCTGCCTTCTCCGCAGTGTCGGGGTCGCAGGTTCCAACGCACACGCCTACCGCCGAGACGCAGAAACGAATTGCTGCGTTGGTGGGGCAGATGACGTTGGAGGAGAAGGTATCGCAGATGCAGAATGACGCCAACGCGATTCCCCGGCTGAATGTGCCCGCTTATAACTGGTGGAGCGAGGGGCTGCATGGGATTGCGCGGTCAGGCTACGCGACGGTATTTCCCCAGGCGATCGGGCTGGCGGCAACGTGGGATGTGCCATTGATTCACCAGGTGGCTGACGTGATCGGCACGGAGGCACGAGCCAAGAATGGAGAGGCGCTGCGCGCAGGGAATCACAGTATTTACTACGGTCTCGATATCTGGTCTCCCAATATTAATATCTTCCGTGACCCGAGGTGGGGGCGTGGCCAGGAGACCTACGGAGAAGACCCATTTTTGACGGGCCACCTTGGGGTTGCATTTGTCGAAGGGCTACAGGGGAATGATCCGACGTATTACAAGACCATCGCGACGCCAAAGCACTTTGCC
>Ga0302313_10002997_pt1 | contig 11402 bp, 8 predicted proteins | sample III_Palsa_N2_2_FD_200454 | JGI IMG/M metagenome (GOLD analysis project Ga0302313, IMG submission 200454) | Peat permafrost microbial communities from Stordalen Mire near Abisko, Sweden - III_Palsa_N2_2 | ecosystem: Environmental > Terrestrial > Soil > Palsa > Peat permafrost | place: Sweden...
CACGCGCCTCAATTTCGCGCTGAAGGCCGCCAAGTGTAACGCTGAGTCCCTTTTCCTTCAACTGCTTATAGCGTCTTTTCGCTCGTTCGGCCGCGCTTGCGGTAAGGAAAACCTTGAACGCGGCGTCGGGGAAGATCACCGTCCCCATGTCGCGCCCGTCGGCTACCAGTCCGGGCGCCTTGCGAAAGCCCAATTGCAGCGCCACCAAGGCTTCCCGCACCGATGGCATCGAGGCGATCGCCGACGCGGCCGCCCCGGCCGTTTCGGTGCGCAGCTCATCGGTGGCGTCATGGCCGTTGACGATCACCCGCGTCAGGCCACCATCGCTGGCCGCACGGAACTGGATCCGGGTGCCTTGGGCGCAACGGGTCATAGCGTCCACGTCCGACAGGTCCAGCCCTTCCATACCAGCGGCATAGCCCACCGCGCGATACAGCGCGCCTGAATCGAGCAGGCGCCAGCCCAGATGCTCGGCCACCAAGGCACTGATCGTACCCTTGCCTGATCCCGACGGCCCGTCGATGGTGAGTACGGGAACGGGTGAGGCATGACTCATGGCAATTCCTGGCTGAACGGAAGAAAGCGAAAGTTTAACGCGTTGACCCCGTTTGGAACGCGTGCTATCTAGCCGGTCTCCTTTGCTTAAAATCTTCCCAATCCACCCTATGACCGATCTTCGCCGCGAGTTCGACCAAGCCGCCGAGGACATCCAGCGACTGGATATACGCCCGGACAACGACACCCTGCTGAAGCTGTACGCCCTGTACAAGCAAGGCTCGGAGGGCGATATGCAGCGGGCCCAGCCCGGCTTTTTCGATTTCGTCGGCACCGCCAAGCACGCGGCATGGGCGCAACTCAGCGGCGTACCCGAAGAGGAAGCCATGCGCCGCTATATCGCCTTGGTGCACCAGCTGCTGGCCTGAGGCTCTGCTCTCCTATAGGCAGTCCTAGCTGCATATAGCCGGTCTTAGCTGCATGTAGCCGGCCCTTCCTCAGCACGTCATTCCTGCGAAGGCAGGAACCCAGCGACCTCAAGTTTCTTGCCGAACAAGGGCTCTGGGTCACTGCCTTCGCAGGGATGACGTGCAAGAGCGTAGTTTCCGCAGGCCTCTGAGGTCTCCTTGGGCCTCAAGCCCCTCAAGTCACCCTACTCGCACGTAGCGCTTGCTTTTCGGTACCCAACACCGGCACATTCATACGATCGTTTGATTCGGCCTTGATCGCATGAATTACCCCAACCTGTTCGCTCCGCTCGATCTGGGCCACGTCACACTGCCCAATCGCATCCTGATGGGCTCGATGCATACCGGGTTGGAAGACAAGGCCAGCGACTACGACAAACTGGCGGCGTATTTCGCCGAGCGGGCACGCGGCGGCGTCGGCCTGATGGTCACCGGCGGCATCGCACCGAGCATCCAGGGTTGGCTGAAGCCGTTCGGCGGCCGGCTCTCGATGCCTTGGCACAAACCGCGACATCGCAAACTCACCAGTGCGGTTCACGCCGAGGGTGGGCTGATCTGCATGCAGATCCTGCACGCCGGGCGATATGGTTATCAGCCGCTGTCGGTGGCGCCGTCGAAGATCAAATCGCCGATCACCCCGTTCACTCCGCGCGCGCTGTCATTACGAGGCGTGGAACGCACCATTGAAGACTTCGTGCAGTGCGCGAAGCTCGCGCAGGACGCCGGCTACGACGGCGTCGAGGTGATGGGTTCGGAAGGCTATCTGATCAACCAGTTCATTGCCGCGCGCACCAACCACCGCAGCGACGCCTGGGGCGGCGACGCTACGCGACGCATGCGCTTCGCGATCGAAATCGTCCGCCGCACGCGCGCCGCGGTCGGGCGCAACTTCATCATCATCTACCGGCTGTCGATGCTCGATCTGGTCGAGGGCGGCCAGGACTGGAGCGAGATCGTGACGTTGGCCAAGGCGATCGAAGCGGCCGGCGCCAGCATCATCAACACTGGCATCGGCTGGCATGAAGCGCGCGTGCCGACCATCGTCACCAGTGTGCCGCGCGCGGGCTTTGCCTGGGTCACCAAGAAGCTCAAGGGTGAAGTGGCGATCCCGTTGATCACCACCAACCGCATCAACATGCCCGAGGTGGCCGAGCGCATCCTTGCCGACGGTGCCGCGGATATGGTCTCGATGGCGCGGCCGCTGTTGGCCGACCCGGCTTGGGCGAAGAAAGCACGTACCGGTCGCAGCGACCGCATCAACACCTGCATCGCCTGCAACCAGGCCTGCCTCGATCATGTATTCCAGAACCGACGCGCCAGTTGCATGGTCAATCCGCGCGCATGTCACGAAACCGAGCTGAAGATCGAATCAGCCAGCGTGCGCAAACGCATCGCCGTGATTGGCGCCGGCCCGGCAGGCATGGCATGCGCCAGCACGCTCGGCGAGCGCGGCCACGCGGTAACCCTGATCGACCGCGCCAGTGAAATCGGCGGGCAGTTCAACTACGCCAAACAGATTCCCGGCAAGGAAGAGTTCCACGAGACGCTGCGCTATTTCGGTCATCAACTGAGCGACACCGGTGTCGACGTGCAACTGGGCCAGACGGCGGACGTCACCTCGCTGCTTGCTGGCGGCTATGACGAAGTGGTGATCGCCACCGGCATCACACCACGCGCGGTGAGCTTTCCCGGCAGTGACGATCCGCGCGTTTTGAGCTACCTCGATGTATTGGCGCAGCACCGACCGGTCGGCGCGAAAGTGGCGATCATCGGCGCGGGCGGCATCGGTTTCGATGTGGCCGAATATCTGGTCGAGCACGCGCCATCGCCTGCCACCGACATTGCCCGCTGGACGCGTGAATGGGGGGTGGACATGCAGCTTGCAGAACGCGGCGGTCTGGAGAAACCACAGCCGGAAGCTCCGGATCGACAGATCTGGCTATTGCAGCGCAGCGAGGGTCGCCCTGGCGCACGGCTCAACAAGACGACCGGCTGGGTGCATCGGGCCACGCTCAAAGCCAAGCACGTGACGATGCTGGGCAAAGTCAGCTATCAGCGTTTCGACGATGAAGGCCTGCACATCACGGTTGACGGCACCGCGCAGATCCTGCCGGTCGACAACGTAGTGATTTGTGCCGGACAGGAACCGAATCGACGCCTGGCTGACGATTTGATCGCGGCCGGCGTGAAAGTTCATGTCATTGGCGGGGCCGATGTGGCCGCCGAACTCGACGCCAAACGCGCGATCGCCCAAGGCACACAGTTGGCCAGCGAGCTTTAGGGATACGCAGAAACTCCGACGCCGCTGTCGGTTGGACAGCGGCGTCGGAGAGCAGGAAAAAAAGCGCCCCGCGGTGCGACGCATCAATATGGGCTCAAGGGGGGTAAGCCAGATATCGTATTTAGCGTCGCTGCGGGGCGAGGGTCACCGCCACTAGGGGGGGGAGGAAGTGGCGGGACGAGAGAGAGTTTATGATCGACGCGATAGAGTATCCAATATATATTTAAAGCCTCATTAATTCGATTTCGCTATATATCTGCTCTATGTTTGACTTTCGCCAGCTGCGCTATTTCATCGCCGTCGCCGAAGAGCTGAGCTTCACCCGCGCAGCCATCCGCCTGCACCTGTCCCAACCCCCCCTATCCCAGCAGATTCAAGCACTGGAGCAGGATCTTGGCGTGCGCTTACTAGAGCGCAACAAGCGAAATGTGGCGTTGACGGAACCAGGACGGGTTTTCCTGGAGCAGGCGCGACAGATCCTAGTCAAGGCCGACGAGGCGCGCAGCCACGTGGTTGCCGCCGCCGCGGGCTACAGCGGCCAGCTACGGTTGGCCTACACGGTGTCGGTCTCGTTTCATCCGGCATTGCCACAAACCCTGCTGCGCTACGGCCAGATCGCTCCCAATGTCCTGTTGCAGCTCAGTGAGATGTATACCGAACCACAGTTCGCGGCACTGCTGGCGGGCCAGATCGATGTCGGCTTCGTCAGGGATGAGCCCACCCATGCGCAGGACGCACGCAATCTGCGGCTGAGCGTCATCGATCGCGAACCCCTGCTGCTCGCCATGCCTGCTCGTCATCCGCTGGCAAACCGCAGCAGCTTGCGACTGGCTGAAGTGGCCGCCGACCCGTTTGTGTCGCAACCACGGGAACTCGCCTCCACGCTTTATGACCGGCTGGTCAGCTTGGCGACCAAGGCGGGTTTCCAACCGTTGATTGGTCAGCACGCGCAGCAGATCAATGGCTTGCTGGCTCTGGTCGCCGCCGGCCTGGGTCTGGCCTTGGTGCCCGCCTCCATGCGCGCGGTGCGACTGGCTGGCGTGAGCTATGTGCCGCTGGAAGATTCCGATGCGTATCTATTGCTGGCCGTGGCGTGCCGCAGCGACGACCATTCGCCCGTACTGCAGCAGTTCCTGTCCACGGTCGCCGAATCCGCCGTCGCCTTAGGCTTGTGATAAGCCATGCAAGCCGTTACACTTGCGCGCTTAACTAATCCCCGTTTAGTGTCAGGAGCTGGCCGTGAAGGTGCTTAACTCTTTGAAGTCCGCCAAGTCGCGGCACCGTGACTGCAAGGTTGTGCGTCGTCGCGGCAAGGTGTTCGTGATCTGCAAGAGCAATCCCCGTTTCAAGGCTCGTCAGCGCTGATTTCAGCATGATGTGTCGATAAAAGGGCCGCACATGTGCGGCCTTTTTTTATGCCCATTTCACCTGACCCGGAAAGCGCTACAGACACTCAACGGCGTGAGGACACCGGGCGGCACGAAAGCCAGAACAACACGGCGGACACACACAGCGAAACCCAATAGTCGCTGGGTGCCGGACCCCACCAGTGGATATGCCAGGGAATATAGCGTGGGGCGAAATGCGCCACACCGTACGCAGGGTTCAGCACGAACCACAGGAAATCTTCGCTGATCCAGAACAACATGATGCAGGCGAACACGCGCGCCTCGGCACGCCAGCTCCAGTTGCCGCTAAAAGCCAGCGGAAAATGGAAGAACAGTGCCATGCACGGAAACAGCCACGCGTGGTAGCCAGTCATTGGCCGACCGCCCCAGAAAATATCCAGTAGCCAGTGATGCTCGATGCGCCAGGTCGGCAGGTTCGCCGCCCAACCGGCGGCGCCTTCGATCTGAATTTCGACGTGGGCAAAGAAAAAAGCCAGCAACTCGGTCCAGCCCAGCGTCAGCAACAGCACCATGGGGCGCATGGAAACCGAAGCTACTTTACGAGTCCCAAGGGATCGCTGATCCAGCTGACGCACGCTCACTGCCCCACCGGCATCGCCGCCGGCTGCTGGTCGTTGAGCTGAGCCTGCACGATATCGAGTACGCGTTGCGCCGCCTGCGGCTGACCCAGGCGACGGGCACACTCGCGCATCCGCGTCAGCCGTTCCGGCTCGGCCAGCAATTGACGCACCCGGTACTCCAGCGAGATGAGGTCGATTGCCTTCAGCGCTGCGCCCTGCTCCAGCACGTAGTCCGCGTTGCGCTCTTCCTGACCGGGGATCGGCGCATACACCACCATCGGTACGCCCATCGCGAGGCACTCCGAGGTGGTCAGCCCACCGGGCTTGGTGATCACCAGGTCGGCGCAGGCCATCAGCTGTGCCACCTCGTTGGTGAAACCGAACGGAAACAGCCGCCCCGGATGCTCGGTTGCCAGAACCTTCAGCCGGGCCAGTGCCGTTTCGTTGCGCCCGGCCAGCACGATCAACTGGAAGTTGTACTCCAGCCGCATCAGCGTGGCCGCCACCTCGTCGAGCTTGCCGACGCCAGCGCCGCCACCCATCAGCATGATAGTGGGCAGCGCCGGATCGAGACCGAAGTGCTCGGCACAAGCCTGACGCTCTTGAGGCTGGGTGAACGACGGCATGACCGGGATGCCAGTCGTATGGACGCGTTCGGCCTCGATGCCGTTCGCCCGCATGCGGAAGGCAATTTCATCGCTGGCGGCGAAGAAGCCCGTCATGTGTGGGATCACCCACATGCCGTGCAGGTCGAAATCGGTGACCTGGACCCACACTGGCACTGCCATCCGTTCGCGCCGGATATCGTGCATCAGCATTTCAGCAGGCAAAAAATGCGTGCAGACGATCGCGTCGGGCGCGAACGCAGTGATCGCCTTGCGCAGATCACCCGTACCAAGTCGCTCGACAGCGCGCCGCAGCTTCTGCATCGGGCTATCCGGATCGGCCTCGGAACTGCGTTGATACAACATGCCCCACAGCGTGGGGTAGCTGTTCACCAGCGTGATATAGAAGTCCGTATACAGCTTGCGGAACGCGGATGGAACAAAGTCCATCGCGTCCAGATGCATGGTCTCGACGTGCGGCAGGTTCGCTTCCGCGGTCAGGCGCAACGCCTCGGCGGCTCGCATGTGGCCTGCGCCGGCCGAGACACTGAGGAACAGAATTTTCTGCTGCGGCATGTCTCGATCCGTTGTCAGAGGCTCATCACAAAGCGGCCACGCCGCCGACTTTACCGGGGCGCGCGCAAACGGCGCCCGGTAATTTCAAACGCAGCTTCAGGAATACCGAACACCAGTGATCTCGTAGTGCTTCACGCCATTGGGCGCGGTGAACTCGAAGCTGTCGCCCGAGCTCTTGCCGATCAATGCACGGGCAATCGGTGAGGACACTGCAATCAGTCGCTGTTTGATGTCAGCTTCCAGGTCACCCACGATCTGATAGGTCACGGCCACGCCCGTATCTTCGTCTTCCAGATCCACGGTTGCACCGAATACCACGCGGTTGCCCGGATTGAGCCGCGACACATCGATCACTTCAGCCGTAGACAGTGCTGCTTCCAGCTCGCCAATGCGGCCTTCGGCGAAACTCTGCTGATCGCGTGCGGCGTGGTACTCGGCATTTTCCTTGAGATCGCCATGCGCACGGGCCTCGGCGATCGCCGCGATGATGCGCGGCCGATCAACAAATTTCAGGCGATCAAGTTCGGCGCGCAACCGCTCCGAGCCCACCTTGGTGATAGGGGCGCGATTCATGCGCTCAACTCCTTGTGCAGTTCCTGCAGGCTGTGCACCTCGCCATCGCTGCGGAAATCCAGCGAATGCACGAGCGCGCGCGCGCCGGCAACGGTAGTGGAATAAGTGACACGGTGCTGCAGCGCCTCGCGTCGGATCGAGAACGAGTCGGCGATCGCCTGCTTGCCCTCAGTCGTATTGACGATATAGACGATCTCGCCGTTCTTGATCAGATCGACGATATGCGGCCTGCCTTCAAGCACCTTGTTGATGCGCTCGCAGACCACGCCATGCTCGGCCAGATAGCTGGCGGTACCGGAAGTCGCCACCAGGTTGAAGCCGCGCGCGATGACTTCTTTCGCCACTGGCAACAGGCGATGCTTGTCGCTGTCGCGTACCGACAGGAACACCTTGCCCACCTTCGGTGGTTTGATACCGGCAGCCTCGTGACCGCGGGCGAAGGCGGCGCCGAAGCTGCGGCCCACGCCCATCACCTCACCGGTCGAGCGCATCTCGGGGCCGAGGATCGGATCCACATTCTGGAATTTCAGGAATGGGAAGATCGCTTCCTTCACCGAGTAGTACGCGGGAATCACTTCGTGGGTCGCACCGAGACTTGCCAGCGAACGACCCGCCATTACCCGGGCAGCGATCTTGGCCAGCGGCACACCGGTCGCCTTGGACACGAACGGCACCGTACGCGAGGCGCGCGGATTCACTTCGAGGATGAACACGGTATCGCCCTGGATCGCGAACTGGGTGTTCATCAGGCCGATGACTTTCAACTCGCGCGCCATCAGGGTGACTTGGCGGCGCATCTCGTCCTGAACTTCCGCAGACAACGAATACGGCGGCAGCGAGCACGACGAATCGCCCGAATGCACGCCCGCCTCCTCGATGTGCTCCATGATGCCGCCGATCAGCACGTTGCCGTCGATATCGGCGATGACATCGACATCCACCTCGACGGCATGATCGAGGAACCGATCCAGCAGTACCGGCGAATCATTGGATACCTTGACCGCATCGCGGATATAGCGCGAGAGATCGGCGTCGTCATGCACCACTTCCATCGCGCGACCACCGAGCACATAGCTCGGTCGCACCACCAGCGGATAGCCGATCTCGCGCGCCAGCGCCAACGCCTCATCGGCGTTGCGCGCCGTACGATTGGGTGGCTGCTTCAAGCCAATCTTCTCGATCATCTGCTGGAAGCGCTCGCGATCTTCGGCCAGATCGATGCTGTCCGGACTGGTGCCGATGATCGGCACGCCCGCCGCTTCCAGCGCACGCGCCAGCTTCAGCGGCGTCTGGCCGCCGTACTGCACGATCACACCCTTGGGCTTTTCCAGATGGACGATTTCCAGCACGTCCTCCAGCGTCAGCGACTCGAAATACAGGCGATCGGAGGTGTCGTAATCGGTCGAGACAGTCTCCGGATTGCAGTTGACCATGATGGTCTCGTAACCATCCTCACGCAGCGCCAGCGCAGCATGCACGCAGCAATAATCGAACTCGATGCCCTGGCCAATGCGATTCGGACCACCGCCGAGCACCATGATCTTTTCGCGATCGGTCGGTGCGGCCTCGCATTCTTCCTCGTAGGTCGAATACATGTAGGCGGTGCTGGTAGCGAACTCGGCCGCGCAGGAATCCACGCGCTTGTACACCGGACGCACGCCAAGCGTATGCCGCAGGTGGCGGACGGCCGCTTCGTCGGTGGCGACCAGTTCGGCCACGCGTGCATCGGAGAATCCGAGCCGTTTGAGTTCGCGCATGCGCGGCTCGTCGAGCGCGGTCAGCCCCTGCTTGGTGATCTCCGCCTCGGTCAGCACGATGTCCTCGAACGCCGCGAGGAACCATGGGTCGACCCGGCTCAGGTTGTGCACTTCCTCCAGCGACAGGCCGGCGCGGAATGCATCGGCCAGATGGAACACTCGGTCCGGCCGCGGTTCGCGCAGTTCACGCTTGAGCGTAGCCACGCCCGCCTCGGTGCTGATGTCCAGGCCCGTCGGATTCAATCCGGTCTTGCCAATCTCCAGCCCGCGCAGCGCTTTCTGCAGCGATTCGTGGAACGTGCGCCCGATCGCCATCACCTCGCCCACCGACTTCATCTGAGTGGTGAGGCGAGCATCGGCCGAAGGGAATTTCTCGAACGCAAAGCGCGGAATCTTGGTGACCACGTAGTCGATGGACGGCTCGAACGAGGCCGGCGTGAGACCGCCGGTGATGTCGTTCTTCAGCTCATCAAGCGTGTAGCCGACAGCCAGTTTCGCCGCGATCTTGGCGATCGGAAAGCCGGTGGCTTTGGAGGCCAGCGCAGAGGACCGCGACACGCGCGGGTTCATCTCGATCACCACCACGCGACCGTTCTCGGCATTGATGCCGAACTGCACGTTGGAGCCGCCGGTATCCACGCCGATCTTGCGCAGCACCGCGATCGATGCGTCACGCAGGCGCTGGTATTCCTTGTCAGTGAGCGTCTGTGCCGGCGCGACTGTAATCGAGTCGCCGGTGTGTACGCCCATCGGATCGAGGTTCTCGATCGAGCACACGATGATGCAGTTGTCCGCGGTATCGCGAACCACTTCCATCTCGAATTCTTTCCAGCCCAGGACGGATTCTTCGACCAGCACTTCGCCAACGGGTGAGAGTTCCAGACCGCGCTTGACGATCTCCTCGAACTCTTCCTTGTTGTAAGCGATGCCGCCGCCGGAACCGCCAAGCGTGAAGCTTGGGCGGATGACTGTCGGGAAGCCAACCTTGGCCTGCGTCACCAGCGCCTGCTCGAACGTGCGAACGACTTCGGCCTTGGGGCAATCCAGCCCGATCTCGGCCATCGCCACGCGGAACAGTTCGCGATCTTCGGCCATGCGGATCGCTTCGCGCGATGCACCGATCAGCTCGACGTTGTACTTCTCCAGCACGCCATTGTCGGCGAGGTCGAGCGCGCAATTGAGGCCCGTCTGACCGCCCATGGTAGGCAGCACCGCGTCCGGGCGCTCCTTGGCGATGATGCGTTCTACCGTCTGCCAGTTGATCGGCTCGATGTAGACCGCGTCGGCGGTCTCCGGGTCGGTCATGATCGTGGCCGGGTTGGAGTTCACCAGGATCACCCGGTAGCCCTCTTCCTTCAGCGCCTTGCAGGCCTGTGCGCCGGAGTAGTCAAACTCGCACGCCTGGCCGATCACGATCGGGCCAGCGCCGATGATGAGGATGCTCTTGATATCGGTACGCTTGGCCATCTCAGCGGGCCTCCTGCATCAGTGCCGCGAAACGTTTGAACAGATAGCCCATATCGAGCGGCCCGGGACTCGCTTCCGGATGTCCCTGGAAGCAGAACGCGGGTCGGTCGGTCAGCGCGAAGCCCTGCAGCGAACCGTCGAACAGCGAGGTATGCGTCACCCGCACATTCGCCGGCAGCGTCGCCGGATCGACCGCGAAGCCGTGGTTCTGCGAAGTGATCAGCACGCGGCCGTCGTCAAGATCCTTGACCGGATGATTCGCACCGTGATGGCCGAACTTCATCTTCAGTGTCTTGCCGCCCAGCGCCAGACCCATCAGCTGATGGCCGAGGCAGATGCCGAACAGCGGAATCTTTGAATCCAGCAACTCCCGGGTCGCGACGATCGCGTAGTCGCAAGCGGCCGGGTCACCCGGTCCGTTGGACAGGAACACACCGTCCGGTTTCATCGCCAACACGGTGGCCGCGGGCGTCTGCGCCGGCACCACGGTGACATGGCAACCTTGCTCGGCCAGCAGGCGCAGGATGTTTTGCTTTACGCCGTAGTCGTAGGCAACAACCTTGAAGCGCGGACTCTGCGGGGCGTTCGCCGGCTGATTGAAGGCCGTGCCATCCAGATCGTAGATGCCTTCTTTCCACTCGTACGGCTTGGTGGTGCTGACCACCTTGGCCAGATCCATCCCGTTCAAGCCGGGGAAGGCGCGCGCTTTGGCCAGAGCCGCTTCGGCGTCGACCTGCTCGCCCGCCATGATGCAACCGGACAGCGCACCCTTGTCACGCAGGATGCGGGTCAACCGGCGGGTGTCGATGCCGGCAATGGCGACCGTGCCATGCCGCTTGAGGTAGTCCGGCAGGCTTTCGGTGCTGCGCCAGTTGCTGGCCCGACGCGGTACGTCGCGCACGATCAGGCCGGCGGCATGCACAGCGGTGGATTCGGCATCTTCGGCGTTGACGCCGGTGTTGCCGATATGCGGATAGGTCAGCGTGACGATCTGCCGCGAATAGGAGGGATCGGTGAGGATCTCCTGGTAACCGGTCATCGCTGTATTGAAGACCACTTCGCCAACGGTTTCGCCAGTCGCGCCGACGGCATGACCGTGAAACACGCTGCCGTCTTCGAGGGCCAGCAGAGCGGGAATAGGCATACGGTAACCGCCTTTTAGATGCAGCAAGATCCGCAAGCCGCATGATTGCTGGCTTGTGGGGCTTGGGA
>Ga0302313_10002998_pt1 | contig 11402 bp, 9 predicted proteins | sample III_Palsa_N2_2_FD_200454 | JGI IMG/M metagenome (GOLD analysis project Ga0302313, IMG submission 200454) | Peat permafrost microbial communities from Stordalen Mire near Abisko, Sweden - III_Palsa_N2_2 | ecosystem: Environmental > Terrestrial > Soil > Palsa > Peat permafrost | place: Sweden...
AAGTCGTTCGGTGCATTTCGTGCGCTGGATAACGTGTCCATCAAGGTCCGGCCGGGCACGGTTCACGCGCTGCTCGGTGAAAACGGCGCGGGCAAAAGTACCCTCGTGAAAGGGCTGGTAGGTTACGGTTTGCTTGACGAAGGCCAGATATCAGCCGATGGCCGTGAGGTTCACATTGCATCGCCGCGTGATGCGCAAGCGCTGGGTATCGGCATGGTGTACCAGCATTTCACGCTGGCGTCGGGGTTGTCGGTCGAGGAAAACCTGCTGCTGGCACGCGGGAGTCTGCCCTGGAAAATAGACTGGACAGCGGAACGCGAAGCACTCGATACGTTCATGCGGCGCATGCCGTTTCGCCTGCCGCTCGACGCGCCGGTATCCGGCCTGGCAGCCGGGGAAAAGCAGAAGCTCGAAATTCTCAAGCAGTTGTATCTCAAGCAGCGTTTCCTGATTCTTGATGAACCCACTTCCGTGCTGACGCCGCAAGAAGCGGATGAAGTGCTCGGCCTGATGCGCGACCTGACGACGCGCGGCGAGTTGACCGTGCTGATGATCACGCACAAGTTCCGCGAAGTGATGGCATATGCCGATGACGTGACCGTCCTGCGCAAGGGCAGGCAGGTCGGGACGAGCGCGGTATCGGCGACCAGCCGCGACGCGCTCGCCGGTTTGATGATGGGCGCCGCCGAGACGCGCGATACCGCGGTCATGGACGCGGTCAATGCCGAGCGGGTCGCGCGCAAACCGGTGGACCCCGCGGCGCGGATACGTCTTGCCATGAGGAATATATCTATCGACGATGATCGCGGCCATGCGGCGGTCAAGCGCGCGTCGCTGGAGGTCAGGTCGGGTGAAATACTCGGGATTGCGGGGGTATCGGGGAATGGTCAGAAAGAGATGGTTGAAGCGCTGGTCGGGCAACGCCGCGTGAAGACGGGTGAGATGGAGATAGCCGGCGATGCGTACCGCGCCACGCGCGAGGAAATGACGCGGCGTCGTGTGTTTGCCATCCCTGAAGAGCCGCTCAAAAACGCGTGCGTGGCAAACATGAGCGTCGCGCAAAACCTGGCTCTACGGGACTTCGACCGCGCGCCTTTGCGACGCGGCGGTTGGCGTCTCGACCGGCGCGCGATGCGGGAGCGCGCCGCGCATCTCATCGACGATTTCAACGTCCGTCCGCCGTTGCCCGAACGCGCTATCGGCACGCTGTCGGGCGGCAACGTCCAGCGCGCGGTCCTCGCTCGCGAGTTGGGTCAGCCGGTCGATGTGCTGATCGTGGCGAACCCGGTGTTCGGTCTCGACTTCGCATCGGTCGCGGATATTCATGCACGCATCATGGCGGCGCGCGATACCGGCGCGGCGGTCCTGCTCGTGAGCGAAGACCTCGACGAATTGCTGGAACTGGCGGACCGGATCGTGGTGATCGCGGAAGGGGAGCTCGTGTACGAGACGCCCGCCGCGAGCGCCGATCGAGCGACGCTGGGCCACTATATGGCGGGACACGGTGACTCGACGGCGCAAGTCGTTCCGGCTGCCGAAGCGTTGAAGGAGGTCATCGAATGACACGGAACCGTTGCGGGGACCTGCTATGACGATCACGATTCCAGCGTTACCGGGTCCCTTTACTTTCGATCCGTCGACAACCGCACTCGTCATCATCGACATGCAGCGCGACTTCATAGAATCCGGTGGTTTTGGGGAGTCGCTGGGCAACGATGTATCACTGCTTGCGCAGATCGTGCCGACTGTCTCCGCGCTGCTGGCGTTGGCGCGGGAAAGCGGGTGGTTCGTGGTCCATACGCGCGAATCGCATGCAGCGGATCTGTCGGACTGTCCGCCGGCCAAGCGGCTTCGCGGCGCGCCCAATGCACGCATTGGTGACGAAGGGCCGATGGGCCGCATCCTGATTCGGGGGGAGCCGGGCAATGCGATCGTCGATGCTCTCGCACCAACCGAAGGCGAGCTTGTCATCGATAAACCCGGCAAGGGCGCGTTTTATGCAACATCGCTTATGCAGGAACTGGCGGCGCGGCATATCACGCATCTGGTTTTCGCCGGCGTGACAACGGAGGTGTGCGTGCAGACCTCGATGCGCGAAGCGAATGACCGCGGATACGACTGCCTGCTTGTCGAGGACGCCACCGCCAGCTACTTTCCGGCGTTTAAGCTTGCGACGCTGGAGATGGTACGGTCTCAGGGCGGCATAGTTGGATGGACCGCGCCGCTGTCATCCTTTATTACAGCGTGAGGAACCTGCCGACGATGGACATCAACCTGCCGGAAGTCGTTGCCGAGGTGCGTGCGGCGTTCGTCGAGTATGAACGCGCGCTGGTGGCGAACGATATCGAAACGATGAACGCGCTGTTCTGGGACGCGCCGGAGACGGTGCGTTATGGCATTGCCGAAATCCAGCATGGCGGCGAGGTCATTCGCCAATGGCGCGAAACATGTGCGCCGGTACCCCCTTCGCGCACGTTGCATCAAACTGTGGTCACCACATTCGGCCGCGACTTCGCGACCGTCAGCACGCAATTCACCAGCGACGCAACGCCATTGATCGGACGCCAGATGCAGAGCTGGGCGCGGCTCGGTCCCGCCGGCGGCTTTACCATTGTGGCTGCGCACGTGAGCCTGATTCCCGAGCCCTGAAAGGCCGATAATAAGAACAAAGGGGAACTCGTATGCCGGAAGACACAATTGAAACAGGGGTCGAAGCGATCGAGCCGAACGCCGCCAATCCGCTTGCCGAACAGGTCTACCAGCGGCTGAAAAGCGATATCTTCAACTTCCGGCTTTTTCCGGGAGATCGCTTTTCGGAGAACGGTATTGCACAGTTCTATGGCGTATCGCGCACGCCGATGCGTGACGGCTTGTTCCGGCTGCAACGCGAGGGCTATCTGGAGGTTGGTTTTCGCCGTGGATGGAAGGTCGCGCGGATCGACTTCGACCAGATGGATCAGCTTTACGACCTGCGCATCGTGCTTGAAGTGGCCGCGCTTGAGCGGTTGACATCGGGGAGCGAAGCGGCACGGGAGGCGATTGATGCGCTCAAGGCAATCTGGTGCGTCGAGCCGCAAGAGCGCGAAGACGATCCGGTGAAGATGTTCGGCATGGACGAAAACTTTCATCGGCAGATCGTGGCCGCTACCGGCAATGCGGAGATGGTGCGCGTTCATAACGACGTCACCGAGCGTATCCGGATCGTGCGGCGGCTCGATTTTCTCAAGCCTCACCGGACCAGTGCTACCTATGACGAGCACTCGACCATGCTGCATCTCATCGAGCGCAGCCGGCTGACCGAGGCGACTATCCTGCTGCGTGCTCATATCACGCAGAGCAAGCTGGAAGTCCGCAAGATCACAGTGTCGATGCTGGATGCGGCACGCGATGTGAAGCTGCCGTTCGTGTCTTAGCGGTGCTGCGCCAAGGTAAATAAAAAGCGCCACTGTGGGAAACAGTGACGCAGGCCGCCAAGTTTTTTTAGAATTTCTGCCGAATACCGGTGACAGCCAGGAACTGCGTGTGGCTGCTCGACGCGCCCGATGTCCCTTCAATCGCGGCAACCGCACCGCTCGATCGCTGATAGATCAAATCGATATACACATCGGTTCGCTTCGACAAGAAGTATTGCAAAGCGCTCGTGGTCTGCCAGTAGTGCCAGCTCGCGGGCTTGGCGTTCGCGGTGACTTCGGTATACGTCTCGCCTAGCGCAGCCTTGAGCGCGGGAGTGAGCTGATAACGAATGCTTGCTTCCGCGTTCTGGAACGTCTGGTGTTGCGTGGTCGGTGTCAGGTCGAAGGTCGTGCTGGTGTACATCAACCCGAGACTCGCCTTGCCGAAATCGTAGAGCCCCCCCGCGCCATAGATCTGCTGCTTCGTCACGCCCTTGATGAAGGTAAAGTAGTTATCCGAAGGGATTGCACCCGTGGTATCAACCGCCGGATTGTCGAGACGAACATACGCCGCGCCAAGACGCCATGGACCACCCGCATAAGACGCGCCTACACTGTAAGAACGGCTCATGGCAAAGTTGCCGGCGTTGTTGCTGAAGCCGTACATGGAATTAAGTTGCAAGCCATGGAAGTTTGGCGTGACGTACTTCACGGAATTATCGGTGCGGAATGTGTTGTTCAGGTCGTCGGTGTCGAACGGGTGGGTACCGTATTGCGAGGTATCCGCCGAGACCTGCAACGGTTCGAGCGAGTCCTGTGCCGCGTTGTACTGGCGCCCGAATGTTACTGCGCCCCATTTGTCGCTCGACAATCCGACCCACGCCTGACGGCCAAAAATGCGGCCGTTCGCGCTCGCCGCGCCGGTCTGCAAATTGAAGCCGTTTTCAAGCTTGAAAATCGCTGCATTACCGCCGCCCAGATCTTCCTTGCCGGTAAAGCCCCAGCGGGAACCCTGCTCGCTCCCGGCGGTTGCCTGGTAATTGCTTTTGCCTCCCTGGTTACTCGTATAAGTAAATCCGCCATCGATAATGCCGTATAACGTCACGGTCGATTGAGCGTGTGCGGTCGTCGCGATAAAGCCGAGTCCTACCGACGCGGCCAATAGCGCACGCGGAGTGTGCTTGTGCATGATCCTTCCTCTTTAGTTGAGTGCTTTGGGTTTTGCTGCTGGTTTGATGCATGAAAAATTCGCGCAACAGTGCTACCCGACACCCGATGGAACGGGCGCCGCTAGACAGGCTTCAAGGACTTGCCGGCGAGTGCCGGCGTTGGGCTAGGCGTGGTTGGGGTCGGTGAGTGCCTCCAGGCTCCTGAGGGCGTTGACAGGCACTATCGGCAGAACAAGATGCGAAGGATGTTCTGTTCCCAGATACACGGTATTCACGGCAATTCGCGGCGCGCGCGCCAGCGCCGGTGATTCGCCGCTATTTGGATTGACATCGAAATGGGGGAAATTACTGCTCGATATATCCAGTCGAATCCGGTGCCCGCGCTTGAATAAATTTGCGGTAGCAAAAGGCTCGATTGTTATTTCATAGATTCGACCCGATTCGAGAAACTCGGGCTCGCTCCACGAATTATGAAAACGACAACGGAAAATACCGTCGGTCAGGTTCATGGCGAAACCTCCGGGATAATCGGTGTTCGGCGGGCACACGTCGATCAGTTTCGCGGTGAAATCGGTATCGGGTGCATCCGACGATATCCACAATCTCACGACGACCGGCCCCACGACCGCCATGTCTTCTTCCAGCGGGGGTGTTTCGAATACAACAATGTCGTTACGCGCGGCGAGCGGGACGCCCGGATTGCGTGTGCCGAAGAAGCGTTCGTCTTCGCGCTGGTCGAACGCGCCGCCTTCAAAAACCGGCGCGCCCGATGTCAGTGCTCCGCCGATGGTAGGGACGGGATTCGACGGATCGAACGCGTACGAAACCGATGCGTCCGATTCTTCAGGCGGCGTCTCCGACAACACGCCGCCTTCCCGCAAATAAAAATGCGTAAAACGCGTGTCGGCCAGCGGCCACTGCGATGACTGGATCCACGCACCGCCATGCTCCATGCGGCCATCGCCATTGCGAGCGCCGCTGCCTCCGCCCATCAGGAAGATCCTTGCAACAGGATCTGACTGCTTTACTCCTGACGTGGCGGGCTTCAGCCACCGGTCGAACCATTGCGCGCGAAACGCAAGCCAGTCCTCTGCAATCTGCCCTTCGATCCTGGCGGCAGGCCCGAAATCGACATCGCCGCTGAACGGCACGTTGCGGTCGCCATGCAGCCACGACCCCATGATCAGGTAGGTCGGCGCAGCGACAGGATCGAGCTTCGACATGGCGGCGAAGTTGTCCATGGTCGAGCGCACGTACGCGTCGTACCAGCTCGACATCAGGACCGTCGGAACGCGCGCCATGGTGTCGTAGAACCCCTCTGCATAGATGCCGGGCTGTTGCCAGAATTCATCGAAGGTTTCGTGCGTCCATTGATCGAACAGATAGCGCTCGTATTCAGGTACGAAACGCAAAGGCGATTCACCTGGACGCCACGGCATGCGTGAAAACCATTCCCTCAAATCCTGTGCGTCGAGTGCCGCCTTGAGCAATGGATCGTTCAATACCGCCTGACTCCCCTTGGCCTGATTGACCGCCCAGGTTGCCTGCTTGAGTTCGAAAGCGCCGCCTTGCCGAATGCCGCATTGATAGCTGTTCGAGAAACCGCCCGAGTCCATCACCATGCACACGAGGCCCGGCGGGTTCAGGCATGCGGCGGCCATTTGCGTGTGCGCCGCGTAGGAGAGCCCCATGGTGCCAACGCGGCCTGTCGACCAATCCTGTTGCGTGATCCATTCGAGCGTGTCATACCCGTCCGGCCCCTCCGACAGATACTTGGTGAACTCGCCCTCCGACGCATGACGTCCGCGACAATCCTGGAACACGACCGCGAAGCCTCGGGCAACGAAATACGCGGCAATATCGCCACGATGCGCAGCCGGCTCTCCCCGGTTGATCTCCGAACGCGATACGTCGCGCTTGCCATAAGGCGTGCGTTCGAGAATCGCCGGCAATGGCGCATCGATACCCGGACGAAAACCTGCCGGGAGGTGAACGTCGGTGGCGAGGCGAACGCCATCGCGCATGGGGACCATGAACTCCGTGCACGTTGCCTCCTGACTGGATGCAGCGTCGAACGTATTGTTGTGAACCGTATCGATCATTTTTATCGGATTCCTACATAAGTTGCCGTGGTGAATTCAGCCTTGTTCGGGTGAAACGTGATGCCGTTGCGTGTCGCCCAGAAGTTCTCGGGGAAATACAGCGGGACGACGCCGAGATCGCGAAATCCCGCTTCGGCCGCTTGCTCAAGCAAGCGCTCGCGCTGCACGGGGTCGAAGCTGGCGCTAGCCGCGGCGAGTGCCTGATCTAGTGCGGGATTCGAGTAGCGCGCGCGATTGAACGCGCCGGTTCCCGCGCTTCGCGAATAGGTCGCCATGACGTTGGAAAGCGCGACGGTCGAGTCACTTGTCGTATTTCCGAAGCTGAAGATGAAGGCGCTGTAGCTTTGCTTGGCGGCGGCGCCGACATAGACGTTGTAGGGCTGCGTGACCACGTTCGCGATCCGGATGCCGCCGCGAGCCAGCATTTGCCCAACTGCCTGGGCGACGTCGCCATCTGAGGAAAAACGGTCGTTGGACGAATGGATCGTCAGCGTGAATCCTTGTGGGTAGCCTGCTTGCGCAAGCAGTTTTTTCGCTCCCGCGAGATCATAGGTATCGGCTGGCAATGCCGTTGAGTAACCGCCTATTCCCTGCGGCACGATCTGGCCCGCCGGAACGCCCGCGCCATTCAGCAGATATTGCGTGATGGCGCGCCGATCGATCATCTTCGATATAGCCTGCCGTACGCGCAGATCTCGCAGCGGATTGCTTCGCAGCGGTTCGCCGTTTGGGCCGCTCACGAACGGAGACTGCTGGCGGCTTGAGTCCAGCGCGAGATAGATCAGCCGCGCCGACGGTCCTGAGTAAAGCGTTACCGCCGGATCGCGCTTGAGCCGTGGCACATTGACCGGCGGAACGTTATCGATCAGGTCGACGGAGCCGGAAAGCAGCGCCGACATGCGCGCGGCATCGTTGGCGACGAAGCGGATCGTGACCGTGTCGAACGGCGGCTTGGGACCCCAATAGTCGTCGTTGCGCGTGAGTTCGAGATAGTCGCCTGGAACCCAGCGTTCAAGTTTGTAAGGACCGGTCCCGACTGCTACAGCGGGTGACACGTACTGGTTGCTTGGGTGGCCTTCGGTTGCGTGCTGAGACACGATGAACAGCATGCCGATCTGTTCGAGAAACCCGGGCGCAGGGGTCTTCGTATGGATGCGCAGCGTAAGCGGATCGAGCACGTCAATGGACGCGATATTCGCCACTGCGCCGGAGAAGGGCGCGGGGCTGTTCGGCACGTTCGACGCGCGTTTCACCGAGTACACGACGTCGCGCGCGGTGAACGGCGTACCGTCGTGAAATCGAACGTTGGGGCGCAGCTTGAATTCCCACGTGTTTGGATCCACGACTCGCCACGCCGCAGCTAGACCTGGCTGAATTTGCAGGTTCACATCACGCGCGATCAAGTGCTCGAAGATGTTTTCCACTTGCTGATTGCTCTGCGTGCGAGAGAACAGCGGATCCATCGACGAAGGTTCGACAGCAACAGCCATGATCAGCGCGCGGGCAAACGCGCTCGGCGGGATGCTGCATGCGGCGATCAGAATGCATGCAGCTGCGATCCGGAGGCGACTCATTGTGCCTCCGTGAACAGATGACAGGCGACCCGGTGATTACTCGCCGCTTCCGTCAATTCCGGATGCTCGACACTGCAGCGCGGCATCGCGTGTGGACAGCGCGGGTGAAAATGGCACCCTTTTGGAGGCGCAAGCGGAGACGGAATCTCGCCCTTGATGGATTCATAGGCGCGCTTCCTGTTCGATAAGCGTGGCACCTGATCGAGCAGCGCGACCGTGTACGGATGCAGCGGCCTGGCGAACAGATCAGCCGTAGATGCGGACTCCACGATCCGCCCCAGATACATGATCGCGACCCGATCACTGATATGTTCAACCACACCGAGATCATGGCTGATAAAGAGGTATGTCAGCCCAAGATCAGCGCGCAGCCGCATGAACAGATTGATGATCTGGGCCTGGATCGACACGTCGAGCGCCGCAATCGATTCGTCGCAGATCCGCTGTCGCTGCCCACCGGAAAACTGATGTGGATAGCGCTGTCTCACATCTGGATTCAATCCAACCCGCTCCATCACATCGACAACGTAATCATCCAGGTCGCGCCGCTTCACCATGCCATGCACGAGTGGCGCCTCGCCGATAATTTCCCGCACCCGTTTGCGTGGATTAAGCGATGACATCGGGTCCTGAAAGATCATTTGCGTTCCGAGCCGGTGCGCAAGCCTTCCGCGCGAGCCGAGCACCGTCGTGCCGGCGCCATTTGCATCGGTAACGTGAATGGTTCCTGACGAAGGCGGCACCACGCCCGCCAGCATGCGGCCGAAGGTCGACTTGCCGCAGCCGGACTCACCGACGAGCCCGACCACTTCTCCGCGATGGATCTCGAGGTTCACGGTGTCCACAGCGTGGACCGTATGCGACACGGGCTTGGCGCCCAGCATCTGCGCAATGCGCTCCGCATAACTCGAACGCTTCACGAAACGGCGCGACACCTTGTCGGCCTTGATAAGAACTTGCGTGCTCATGCTGCAACTCGCTCAACGGGATGGAAACATCGGTGGAGATGGCTCTCGCCCGCTCTGAACACCGGCGGTTTTTGCGTCCTGCATGTGTCGGTGGCATGCGTGCATCGCGGTGAGAAGGCGCAACCGGCGGGCAACGCAAGCGCCGAAGGGGCGACGCCTGGGACCTGCATCAGCGGCTCGCCGCGCGCCACGTTCTCGGGCACCGAACCCAGCAGTCCGATCGTGTACGGATGCTGCGGATGTTTCAGGATCGTATCCACGTCACCCGTTTCGACCACGCGTCCCGCGTACATTACGCAGATGCGATCGGCAAGACCCGCCACCACCGCTAGATCGTGGCTGACCCAGACCATCGCCGTGTTCGAGCGCGCGCACAGCTTCTGCATTTGCGCCAGGATCTGCGCCTGGATCGTGACGTCGAGCGCGGTCGTGGGTTCGTCCGCAATGATCAGGTCCGGCTTGTGCAGCATTGCGATCGCGATCGCCACGCGCTGCCGCATGCCGCCCGACAACTGATGCGGATACGCCTTGAGCCGTTCATCGGGCGCGGGAATGCCGACCGCCGCGAGCGCCTCGCGCGCCTGTTCGCGAGCGGCTTGTTTCGACACCGACGCGTGAGCGCGCACGGTTTCAATCATCTGCGTATCAATGCGAAGAACGGGATTCAGCGTCATCATCGGATCCTGGAAAATCATTGCGATGCGATTTCCCCGTAGTTGCCGCAGCGCTTCCCGGCCATAGCTCGTCAGGTCCACACCCTTGAACAGAACACGTCCACCGACAATGCGTCCCGGCGCGTCGATCAAACCGAGGATCGAAAAACCGGTGATTGATTTCCCCGAACCCGACTCGCCGACAAGGCCGACGATCTCGCCGGGATAGACATCGAAGCTCACGTCGTCAACCGCTTTTGCAACGCCGGCCGCCGTGAAGAAATGGGTCTGCAACTTCTCGACCGATAAAGTTGGAATAGCTGGAGACATGAGGTTTCCTATTTCTGAAGGCGCGGATTGAGCGCCTCGCGCAAGCCGTCGCCGACCATGTTCATGCTGAAGACGAGCATGACCAGCAGCACGCCGGGGAACACGCTGATCCAATAGAAGCCGGCAAGCAACTGCTGGTAGCCGTTCGCAATCAGCAAGCCGAGAGAGGGTTGCGTCACGGGCAAGCCGATCCCGAGAAAGCTCAACGTTGCTTCAGCGGAGATGGCGGCTGCCACCTGCACCATCGCAATCACAATGACAGGCGCCAGGCAGTTGGGCAGCAACTGGCTAAAGAGTGCACGCCGATGACTGAAACCGAGGCACAACGCCGCCTCCATGTACTCCTTCTTGCTTTCGACGGCCGCGACCGCGCGCACCGTGCGGGCGAAGTACGCCCATTGCACGATCACGAGCGCCAGGATCACCTTGCTCACGCCCTGGCCGAGAATGGCGAGCGTCATCAAGGCCACGAGGATGGTCGGGAAGCCGAGCATGAGGTCGACCGTGCGCATGATCAGCGTGTCGATCCAGCCGCCGAAATACGCGGCCACCAGGCCGAGCGTCGTGCCAACGATCAAGGCAAACGCGCCGCTCGAGATCCCGACGCCAAGACTGGTGCGAAGGCCAAACATCATGGCGGCGAACATGTCGCGGCCGAGCGCGTCGCTGCCTAGCAGGAAGAGATGTCCAAGGTGGCCGCGTGCGCCGGGAGGCAGCCTGCCATCGACAATATTCAGCTGCGCGAGGTCGTACGGATTCTGCGGTGCGAGCCATGGCGCAAGGATCGCCACGATGATCAGCGCAATGCAGGTCAGCGACGCGAGCGCAACGGCGGGGCGGCCGAACATGCCGCGCAATGCCTGTCCCGTGCGTGTGTCGCGGTTGGTGGTCCAGCGCGGCAGGATGTTCGAAAGCGTGCTCATGTCAGGCACCTCCCAGACGCACGCGCGGATCGAGCAGCGAATAGATGATGTCGACCAGCAGGTTCAGCAGCGTGAACATGGCGACCACGATCAGCAGATACGCCACGACCACGGGACGATCGAGCCGCATGATGCTGTCGATGATCAGCTTGCCCACGCCCGGCCACGCGAAGATGGTTTCAGTCACCGTAGCGAACGCGATCAGCGAGCCGAACTCCATGCCGACCACCGTGACGATCGGGATCATGATGTTCTTCAGCACGTGGACAAAAATGATCCGGCGCTCGCGCA
>Ga0302313_10003003_pt1 | contig 11380 bp, 8 predicted proteins | sample III_Palsa_N2_2_FD_200454 | JGI IMG/M metagenome (GOLD analysis project Ga0302313, IMG submission 200454) | Peat permafrost microbial communities from Stordalen Mire near Abisko, Sweden - III_Palsa_N2_2 | ecosystem: Environmental > Terrestrial > Soil > Palsa > Peat permafrost | place: Sweden...
GGGGAAGAGCCAGCCGTAGCCGCCGGGGAGTGGGGCGAAGTCGAAGACGAGGTCTGTGGGACTATCGCCGGCGGGGAGTTTGGCGGGGAGATCGGTGTAGGGGATGGTAGCTTCTAGGGCGAAGCCGTCCTGCGCGGAGTCCTTCGCGGACGGCGAGAGTTTGTTGAGGTGCTTCATCATGCGGCGGGTCTGGCCGTTGGAGCCGTCGGCGCCGATGAGGATGGGGGCGGTTAGGGTTTCGGGGCCGGTTGCGGTGGCGATGTCGAGCTCGATGTGGGTGGGGAGCTCGCGGAGGGCGAGGATGGTTTCGATCTTCTTGAATTCGGCGCCTGCGGCGAGAGTTTGCTGGAGGCAGAAGTCGTCGAAGCGCTCACGGACGGCCATGGCGCAGATGGGGTTGCGAGTTTTGACGCGGACTTCGCGGTGATCGGGATTGGGCGAGGTTTGCTGGAGAACGATCTCGTTGCAGACGCGCTCGATGACAGGGTCGACGGAGTAGCGGAGGGCGGCGAGGGTCTTGCGGGTGAGTCCGCAGGCGCAGGCTTTGGGGCGCGGAAAGGTGCGCTTGTCGAGGAGCAGGACGCGCTTGCCGGCGCGGGCGAGGTCGTAGGCGGCGGCACAGCCAGCGGGACCAGCTCCGGCGATGAGGACGTCGTAGGGGTGAGAGGGCACGGTGTTAAGTGTAGCGGAGTGGGCTACTTGGGTGAGGTGGGCGGTGTGGCGTGCACGCAGGTGACGGCGGTGCAGGACTCCCATTGTTCGCCGGATGTGCCCTGGGACGTGAAGCCGGGTTCCATGTGCGGGTCGCTGTTCTGCATCATGACTTTGCCGCTGGGGTCCATCGCGCTGGAGAAGTCGGGATGGCCGTTGTTGAAGCTGAAGTACCGGTCGACGCGGTAGCTGGTGGACTGTGATCCTACGCGAGGGGGGTCGAACTTCCATTGCCTTGCAGCTTCGAGCACGGCGGGTTGGAGGAGCTTCGGTCCACCGATGGCGGCGGCGTTGGCCACAGAGCCATCGGGACCGATGATGAGGCGCACAGCGACGACACCGCCGGTATTTGACTCGGCTGCGATGGCGGGATACTCGGGCGATTTTGTGACGATGGCCCGGGGGGCCGTATCGCCGCGAGACCAGGATTTGCGCATGGTGTAGTGGGCGGCGTCTGCGTTCTCGTCGAGGACGATCTCGTGGACGGCGTGTTTGATGGTGCCGTCGGGTTGCGGCTCGACGGCGACGAGATAGCCGAGCGTCCACTCGCAGGTGATCTTGGCTTCGGGCAGGTTGTAGATGACCTTGATGCAGGGAACGGCGGCACGTGCGCATGGCGCCGGGTAGCCGTTGGGGAAGCGTGTCTGCGCGCCCCAGGTGCCGGTGAGTGGCAAGGGCTTGCCGAGAGCCGGGACGTTGACGAGGTCGTTGGGCGTGAACATGCCGATGACGGATTTGACGGCGGCGGAGGGGTCGAGCACAGGGCCGGTGGGTGCGGACGCGGTTGGGGTGGTGACGGTCGTGGTGGTTGGGGTTGGGGTGGTGTTGGTTGGTGCGGTCATGGGGCTGCCTCCCATGGATGGAGAGCCGGAGGACGAACTGGAGCCGGGAGCTGGGCCGTTCTGCTGCGCGTGGAGAGCTGTAGCGGAGAGGAGGCATGCAAGGAAGATGCCGTGGGCGACGGTGCGAAGCTCTGGGATGCGCATGATGCGGAATTATAGGGTGGGGGTTGTGGTGGTAGCGAGGGTAATTTGGGGTTGGGGAAAGATTGCAGTGGGAGTTGTGTTGTACTTGTCCGCATGCGGATGCTTGCGCGGGTGTGCTTACGGATAGCTCTTCTGGTTATCGGGGTTGCCGGTTGCCTGTGGGGATACGCGGAAGCTCGGCAGATATTGTTCCGGATGCGGGCGGAGCGATTACTCGCGGATGTTCAAGCTCTTCAGGTTCAAAAGAGCACTTGGTCGGATGCGCAGCGCTTTATGACGCGTTGGGGTCGTTGGGGACATTTTGATGGCAGATGCGATGAGAGTTCGGGCCGGTATTTGGTCAGGATTGCGAACCGGTTCCCAGAGGCTTGGTATCCGGAGGTGGAGTCTCCACGACATCCCCGGCTGCTAAGGATGCTGAGTGCCGTAGGTTTGCGGCCAAGCACTGCCATCGCTGGGTTTGAATTGCGTGACGGCGTTGTTGTGAACCGGTCTTTTGGGATATCTACCTCTTTTAGAAGGGATGGGGAGTTGTACATCGATTCTGGAGAAGGGCCTCGGGTGATCGAGTATTCCGATCGGAGGCTGCATCCGGACTATTCGGTTGGCGCTCATCCGTCGTTTGTGTTTCTAGCGAGTTTCACGCCGGAGGCGACGCCTGCGAAGAGGGAGCAGATGTTTCACTTTCGCTTTCATTGCCTGACGGCAATTCGAGAGTGCGAGGGAGTAGAACAGGTGCTGCCCGAGGTCTATGAGGAGTCAATGGCCGATCGGGCGGTGCTGGAGCGTGAGGGATGGCCGAGTTGTGGGTTGCCTTTCTGGGTGACAGCGCGGGACGAACAGACGGTGGTGGTGGGCGATGTGGTTCAAGCGGCACGCATAGCCCCTTTACCGGATGTACCTGCAGAAGGTCCAGGGCCGTTAGATTGGAACGTCGAGTTGCGGGTAAGGCAGATTTTAAAAGGCAAGCTAACCGATTTGCCGGGTGGGATATTGCCGCTGGAGGTGGATGGATCTGTGCGCTCGGGGCCTGATGGCAAGTTTCCATACAAGGTGCTACTCATCGCAGGACGGCCAATATTTGGAGACGATGTGAAGGTGATGGGGCCGCTGGAAAGCACGGGATGCAATGTTGTTGAAGCGACCGCGGAGAATATGGCGGCGGCGGAGCGAGGCGTGCGTGCGGATTTTGCGCCGTATGTGGGGAGGCCGTGATGCTGCGCTGTACCTTAGGCGAAGGACGGGAGGTACGTCGCTTCGCTCCCTCTGCAAATACAGAGGTTCTTCGCTGCGCTCAGAATGACGGCCTCTATAGAGATGGGGGATTCAGACGGTTGTAAAGTTCATTGCTTCGGCTAGCAGCGTGTAGCTGCGCAGTCGCGCTTCGTGCGAGTGCGTGATGGTGTTGATGATGAGTTCGCTGATCTCTAGCTCGTGCGCGATATGCAGGAGTTCGTTGCGGACTTTTTCGGGGGTGCCTACGACGTAGCGGGGGAACTCGGCTTCGGGTTGGTCGAGGGAGCCGGCGGTGAAGGAGAGCAGTGGGTTGGGGGCGGTGGGTTGTTCGGCCAGCTCGCGGAGGGCGTCGTCGGGTGTGGCGACGGGGCGGCGGTCGTCCATGCGGATGCGGCGTTGCAGGAGGCGGACCGAGGCGTGGAGGTGGTCGGCTTCTTCTTGGGTAGGCGCGCAGATGACGCCGATGGCGAGTGTGGCTTCGGGCTTGGTGCGGTCGGGGCCGGGGATGAAGTTGCGCTGGTAGTGCTCGATGGCCTGGCGGGTTTGGATGGGCGAGAAGAAGTGGGCGAAGGCGTAGGGCAGGCCCTCCTGCGCGGCGGTGACGGCGGACCACATAGAGGAGCCGAGGAGCCAGATGTCAGGTGCGCCGGGGGCATCTGGAGCAACGCGGATTTTGCTGAAGGGGTGCGGGCCGCGAGCGTCGGCGAAGGAGGCCCAGCGTTCGGGGTGCAGGAAGGTGCGGAGCTCGGCTAGCTGCTGGGGGAAGTCGTCTTTCTGGGCGGTGTTGCGGTCGCGGCGCAGGGCGTAGGCTTCGAGCTGTCCGCCGCCGGGAGCGCGGCCTATGCCGAGGTCGATGCGGTTAGGGAACATGGCGTGGAGCGTGCGGAAGACCTCGGCCACCTTGAGCGGGGCGTAGTGCGGCAGCATGATGCCGCCGGAGCCGACGCGGATGCGGCTGGTGGCAGCGGCGGCGCGGGTGATGAGGATCTCGGGTGCGGTGCAGGCGAGCAGGTCCATGGCGTGGTGCTCGGAGTACCAGAGACGCGTGTAGCCGAGGGTGTCGACGTGCTGGGCGAGCGAGAGCGAGTTCGCGAGGGCGTCGGAGGGCGTGAAGCCGGCGGGGACGGGTGATTGGTCGAGAACGGAGAGGCGAAGCTTGGGCGACGTGCTCATGGAGATTGGATGAGGGCCGCGAGGAATGGACGCGGATTGCGGACGTTTGGGCGTCGGGAACGTCCAAAGGGCAGGCCAGCGAAAGATTCAGAATTTGTGAAGACGTTCAAGACGTAGACTGGCAAACATGGCGGAGACGAGCATGCGGGCGGAACGACGAGGGCGCGTAGTGCGAGGGGTCGCGGCGGTAGCGCTGCTGGTGTGTGGCGCGTGCTGGGCGCAGTCTGACGAGCAGCTCGATCTGCTGGGTGGCTTGCGGCATGGCAACCTGGTGGTGTGGATGGTGCGGGCGCCTTCGGGTCGTGCGCCGAGGGTTCCGGGGACACCGCTGTACCGGTCGCCGACGCCGGGGTTTAGCCAGTCGACGACGGGAAGTTTTGGGCAGAGTGCGAGCAGCGTTGGAACGAACGCCGGGGATTATGGTGTCGATTCCAGCAGCGCGACGATCAGCGCGCCGAGTTCGCCTACGGTTGCGCGGAGGGATCCAAGCGCGAATACGGCGGATGGTTCGGGGTACAAGGAGCAGACCTCGGGAAGTTATGGGCAGACGTCGAGCAGCTACGGCACGGCGGCCAGCAACCATGGTCAGACGGCGAGCAGCCTGGGGCAGAACGCATCTACGGCAGGGCAGACTGCCAGCAGTTATGGGCAGACGGCGGGCAGCTTTGGGAACTCGCTGAGCACGATTGCGCAGGCCGGCGTGAAGGAGAAGACCGCGCAGAGCAATGAGGTTGATCCGCTGCGGGATGAGCTGCGGGCGCGGCTGCAAAGCTCGTTTCCGCAGTTGACGGTGACCACGCGCGAGGTTCCGGCCGATGAGTTGGGCGATGATCTGAGATCGACGAAGGGGACGGCTGCTTATCCGGATGTGTTGGTTGGCGCGTTGCCGCAGGCTTGGACTCGGGGACTGCAAAGCGAGCTGGGGCTGGCAGTGCTGCCGCTGGCCGGTTTCTATGACGATGGCGTGACCAGCGATCGGCCGTTTGTGCCGGAGTTCGCGATTCTTTCGGGTGCTCCTCATCCGAGCGCGGCGCGGGCCTTTGCGATGTGGATGGGCGAGGTGGGTGAGTCTTGCGAAGGCTGCGTTGCCGATGGGCTGGAGAAGGAGAAGGCCGCGGTTGCGGCTGTTGCTACCGATGCCGTGAAGCGGCTGTTGCGTGGCGAAGCACTGGGGGATGAGGGCGACCCGGAGATGGCGGCGTTTCCGCCTACGCTGGGACGACTGGTGTTGACGGCTAGCGACAACCACGTGGCCGGCGATGGCTCGACGCAGGTGCAGGTGCTGCAGGCTTCGGCGAATGGGAAGCTGGCGGGGGTGACGCTGCGGGTGGTGGCGTCATCGGATAGGGTGTTTGGCGTGGCGCATCCGCTGGTGGTGTTGCGCAAGGGCGATGACGGCAAGTGGCGGGTGCTGCATGTGTCTCTGAATCTGCCGGCGGTGGAGGCGGAGCGCGAGCGCGAGACGCTGATGGAGCCGTGTACGGAGACGATCTGCTCCAGCGACGGCGCGGAGGGTGTGACGCTGGCTGCGCCGGCTAATGGAGAGGTGCGGCAGCCGATGCCGGACCTCTGGTGGGACAACGGTGGTGGCGCGCGCTTGCAGGTGGTGGAGTGGCAGACGGTGCGCGATGGTTCGTGGTCGGATGCGCGGCTGTTCCTGGTGCCGGACCGTGGTGCGAAGCTGCGGACGCAGGTGACGGCGAGGTTTGCGACGGTGCCGACGAAGTATCGCTGGCGGGTGTGGAGCGTAGGGGCTGGCGGAGTGATGAAGCTCAGCGGCTGGCGGACGATGGTGATCGAGAAGTAGGGGTATCCGCTATGCTCGAAGAGTGAGCGTTGAGAGACAGGATGAGGGGTCGTTGTTGCTGGAGGTGCGCGATCTGCGGATTGCGTTTTCGGGCAAGGAAGCGGTGCGTGGGATCTCGTTTGAGCTGAGGCGCGGCGAGACGCTGGGGCTGGTGGGTGAGTCGGGGTCGGGGAAGTCGGCTACGAGCCTGGCGATGATGCGGCTGCTGCCGCCGAGTGCGGCGGTGAGTGGGTCGATTGCGGTCGCTGGGAGCGAGACGCTGACGCTGCCGGAAGACGCGATGCGGCGGCGGCGTGGGCAGGAGATCGCGATGATCTTCCAGGAGCCGATGACGGCGCTGAATCCGGTGATGAAGGTCGGGCGGCAGATTGGCGAGGCGCTGTTGGCGCATGCTCCGAAGATGGGGCGGAAGGAAGTGCGGCAGCGGGTGCTGGGGGCGATGCGCGAGGTTGGATTGCCTGATCCGGAGCGGCGCTGCGACGACTATCCGCACCAGTTTTCGGGCGGACAGCGGCAGCGGGTGGTGATTGCGATGGCATTGATCAACAAGCCGAAGCTGCTGATCGCCGATGAGCCGACGACGGCGCTCGATGTGACGGTGCAGGCGCAGATTCTGGCGCTGCTGAAGGGGTTGCGCGTGGAGCATGATCTGTCGATGCTGTTCATCTCACACGACCTGGCGGTGGTGGCGCAAGTGGCCGATCGGGTGGCCGTGATGCGGCACGGAGAGATCGTGGAACAGGGCACCGTGGCGGAGATATTCCGCAACCCGCAGCACCCGTATACGAGGAGCCTGCTGGCTTCGGCGCCTTCGATGACGACGGACAGGGAAAAGCCGCTGGCGACTGTATAAAGCAGGTTCTGTAGCCGATGGGATAGACTGACCCTCGGCCCATGCGCGCACTTGTTATTTCGGACATTCACGGAAATCTTCAGGCTATCGAGGCTGTACTCGCTGCGGTGGGGACGGTCGATCAGCTATGGAACCTCGGCGATATAGTGGGGTATGGCGCGAACCCGAATGAGGTGATCGACCTTATACGGCCACTGGCGCTGGTGAATGTGCGGGGGAATCATGATCGCGTGTGCTGCGGATTGACGAGCTCGCAGGGGTTCAATCCAGTGGCGGCCGAGGCGGCGGAGTGGACACGCCATCAACTGACAGAAGAGAACCTGGAGTGGCTGCGCCACATGCCGAAGGGGCCGATAGCCGCAACAGAGCGGGCGATGTGCGCGCATGGCTCGCCGCTGCATGAGGACCACTACATTGTGTCGATGCGCGATGCCTGGACGCCGCTACAGCGGATGCAGACGGAGATTACGTTCTTCGGGCATACGCATGTGCAGGGCGGCTTCTCACAGCGGGAGCACGAGTGGGAAGAAGACCGGCCCGAGTATCACGAACAGAACGTGGCGGAGCATGGCACCATCGGTGTGCCGGTGGGGACGCGGCATCTGATCAATCCGGGATCGGTAGGTCAGCCGCGAGACATGGACTGGCGTGCGGCGTTTGCTATCTATGACGACGAGCTGGAGGAGGTTACGTTCTTTCGTATCCCCTACGATGTCGAGACGGCACAGGCTGCGATTCGTGCAGCGCGGTTGCCGGAGCGGTTGGCGGCGAGATTGGGCGTAGGACGGTAAGGCAGTGAATCGTGGCAGTGAATAGTGAATCAAAGCGTCGCTGCTTTGTCTTTATTCACTATTCACCGCTTCTAAAAGAGCTTGCCCAGGGTGAAGATGAATTTTCGTTCGCCGTCGTTGCCTATCGCTGGGGCAACGGTGATGACTCCGAAGGGCGTTTCGGCGATGACGCCGAAGTAGACGTCCTGGCGGAAGATGGGGTTGGCGGTGGGGGAACGCATCTCTCCTACTTCATAGGTGGCGCCGACGTAGATGCTGCTGTTAAGGGGAGCCGGCAGGGCGTGGATGCGGCGCAGATAGCCGGGCGTGACGAGGAAGTAGTCGGTGCCGCGGAGTTGATCGATGGCTGACGCGCTCAGGCGTAATGGTCCGCCGAGGGTGTACAGGAACGGCTGGGCCACGTTGCGGTCGAGCATGGTGGCGCCTTCGGCGCGCATCAGGACGATATTTTTCTTATTGATGGTGTGGGAGAAGTCGAACTCCTCAAGGAGTTGCGGCGCACTGGGGCTGCCCGCAGTGCCGTAGAGGTAGCCGAGCGATGTGACGGAGCGGATGCCAAACTGCGGCACCAGCGCACGGTCCTGCGAGTCGTACACGATATGGACGCGGGCCGTCTGGGCGTTGCCGCTATAGTTTGGCAGGCCGTCGAAGCCGGTGGTGGTGTTCCACTGCACATTCTGGAACGAGTAGCCGCCGCGAATTTCAAACCTGCGGCCGTCGGTGTAGCCGAGATCGCCACCGAAGCCGGCGAACTGCGATTGGCGCTCGGAGAGACGCGTATTGCCGTCGTAGATGTAATAGGGTTGGCGGGTGATGTTGGCGCGTGGCGCGGCGAAGAGGCCGCTCCAGCCTATCTTGCGGTAGTATTCGCCTTCGAGGTTGGTGAGGAAGCCGAATTCGACCTTGGCACGGAACTCCGAGCCATAGTTGCCGAGGTCCTGGTAGAGGAAGATGCTGCTGACAGTGGCTTGGGTGACTCCGCCGGTCTGCGCCTGGACGTTGAGACCCAGGCTAAGAAAAGGCGGCCCGGTTTTCTTGTCGTTGACGCTGACCAGGATGATGGGGCGGCGGGTGTCGTTGTCTTTGGAGTCGTAGCCGACGGTGTAGTCGGCATCGTAGCGACCGTCGGAGCGGATGTCGGCGAGAAGCGCTTCGATCTTTTTGGTGTCGACGGGTTGGTTGACGATGGGAGCGAACTTGCGGCGGACGGCTTCTTTGACGGAAGGGTTGGGCGCCTTGATCTTGACCTCGAGGATGCTGCCTGCAGCCCCAAGCTCTTTGGAGCGGCGGTGTTCGAGATATTGCTCCCATTGGTCGTCGGGGAGGGCGTACTTGAGGAGTTCAGCTTTGTGGGACTCGGCGGCTTCGTAGCCTTTGGTGGCAAGTTCCTTGGTTTTGAGGTAGTCGCTGCCCGTGAAGCCGGAGATGTTGGGCATGATGACGACGTCGGCCAGTTCGCGGTCGCGGGCTTCGTTGACTTCGATGCCGACAGAGAAAGCGCGACCGAGAACGCCTACGATCGAGTCGAGATCGCCCTTGCCTACGGGATTGAGCGGGAGGCTGATGGCGAGGATGACGTCCGCGTGCATGGCTTTGACGTCGGAGGTGGGGAGATTTTCGAGGATGGCTCCGTCGACAAACTCGTGGCCGTTCAGCTCAAAGGGGCGGAAGACGCCGGGGATGGAGGCGGAGGCGCGAACGGCGTCGGGCAGCGATCCGCGGGCGAAGGTTACGCTCTTGGCGTCGTTGAGATCGGTGGCCCGGCAACGGAAGGGAATGGGGAGATTGTTGAAGTCGGTCTGGTCGTTGTAGGCGAGGAACTCCTTGTCGAGGAGCTCGTTGAGGCCGGAGTCGGTGAGCAGGGAGTTGCGCAGCGCAGCTCCATGCTTGAGGCCGACGGTGATGGCGTTGGGTATGTCGCGGGAGTCCTCGCGACGGCGAAAGTTGAGCGAGGAGTAGCGGCTTTCAATACGGAAGACCGAACTGACGGAGTCTTCGGTCATGATGTGGCTCATCTGCTCGGGCGTCTTGCCGGTGGAGTAGAGCGCGGCGAGGATGGAGCCCATGCTGGTGCCGGCGATCACGTCAATGGGGATGTGGTGCTCTTCAAACCATTGCAGGGTGCCGATCTCCGACATGGCGAGTGCGCCGCCGCCGCCCATGGCGAGGCCGATTACAGGACGGTCTTTGGGTAGGTCTGTCGGGGCGGGGGAGGGGTCTAGCGGGCCGAGTTTGAGCAGCGTGGCGCTGGCGGCTTGTTCGCCGGCGGAAGCGGGCTTGGAGGCGGATTTGTCGTCCTGACCGGTGGGCGGAGTGCTGCTTTTCGCGTCTTTTTGGCCGATTCCGCCTGTTTGTGGGGCGCTTTGCTGGGGCGTGGGAGCTGGCTGCGAGGGCGTTTGGGCGAGGGAGGTTGTACCCAGAAGGGAGGCGATGATGAGAAGGGCAGAGACGCGTACCCGGAGGGGTTCTGTTGTGCTGATCAAGGTCTTCGTTCCGTTCTTAACGGCCAGAATAGGCCGTAATTAGCTGCTGAGCGATGGATCGTTAGACGCCTGAATGTGATTGTGCGATGGTTGAAAAGGGATGCAAACTGTTGATTTCTACAGGTATTTAGCGGGTGTAGTCGGTGAAGAGGCTGGGGAATTGCTGCTGGAGGGCGGCGATTTTGGGGACGTCGCAGACCTGGAGGTAGGGGTTCGTGGGGTTCTTCATGGCGTAGTCCTGGTGGTAGTCTTCGCCGCGGTAAAAGGCGACTAGAGGGACTAGCTGCGTGACGATGGGAGCAGGGTAGATGCGGGCTGCATCTAGTTGATGAATATAGGCTTGCGCGACTTCGCGCTGCTGGTCATCGGTGTAGAAGATGGCTGATCTGTAGCTGGTTCCTATGTCGCCGCCCTGGCGGTTTAGCTGGGTGGGGTCGTGGACTACGGAGAAGAAGATGCGGAGGAGGGTTCCGTAGGTGACTGCGGAGGGGTCGAAGGTGATTTCGAGGGCCTCGGCGTGGCCGGTGGTGTCGCCGCAGACGGCTTTGTAGTTGGCGGTTTCGGCTGCTCCGCCGGAGTAGCCAACTACTGTGGAATCAACACCTTTGACGCGTTGGAAGACGGACTGGACACCCCAGAAACAACCGCCGGCGAAGACAGCGATCTCGCGCTGGTTGGCTTCAAAACCGGACTCGGGAGCGTTGATATCGACGGTGGGGGCGGGGATGGGTTCTTTGCGGATGGCAGCCATAGGGGTGTTAGACGCTCGGGGTGGAAGTGGCGATTCTACGGTAAAAACGTTCGGTAGGCGCGGAGCAAAATTACGGTGCTGCGGACGGTGATTACGGTGAAGATTTAAGGTGACGGTGACCAGCAAACTTTACATCGCTGGCGTGTCGCTCGAAGGGGGTGAACCAAGGTAGTTAACCCCTGCCTCAAGCGGTACTTTAAGGGTTACTGATTGGTTAACCTGGAGGCCAGTTCAGGTGGCGGCCGCCGAGGAGGTGGACGTGGAGGTGGTCGACTGTCTGGCCGCCGTCGGGGCCGGTGTTGATGACGAGGCGGTAGCCGTTGGTGAGATTTTGCTGGCGGGCGATCTCGCCGGCTGCGTGGAGGAGGTGGCCGAGGGTGGCTGCGTCGTCCTGCGTGGCGTGGGCGTGGGAGGCCAGGTGGTTTTTGGGGATGATGAGGATGTGGGTGGGGGCCTGGGGGTTGATGTCAGGGAAGGCGAGGGTTTGCTCGTCTTCGTAGATGCGGGTGGCGGGGATTTCGCCGGAGACGATTTTGCAGAAGAGGCAGGACATGGCTAGTGAATAGTGAATAGGGAATAGGGAATAAAG
>Ga0302313_10003007_pt1 | contig 11362 bp, 5 predicted proteins | sample III_Palsa_N2_2_FD_200454 | JGI IMG/M metagenome (GOLD analysis project Ga0302313, IMG submission 200454) | Peat permafrost microbial communities from Stordalen Mire near Abisko, Sweden - III_Palsa_N2_2 | ecosystem: Environmental > Terrestrial > Soil > Palsa > Peat permafrost | place: Sweden...
GCCGTAGTTGCCCTTGCCGGCCAGAACGGCCGCGACGACGACGCTGGCTTCTTCGCCGGCGTTGTAGACGATCTCGCGCAGCGGCGATTCGACGGCCTTGAGCACCAGCTTGATGCCGGCGTCCTGGTCCGGGTTGTCACCCTTGAGGGCGCCAACGGCCTGGCGTGCGCGCAGCAGCGCGACGCCGCCACCGGCAACGATGCCTTCTTCGACGGCCGCGCGCGTGGCGTGCAGCGCGTCTTCGACGCGGGCCTTCTTTTCCTTCATCTCGACTTCGGTCGCGGCACCGACCTTGATCAGCGCAACGCCGCCGGCCAGCTTGGCCACGCGCTCTTGCAGCTTCTCGCGGTCGTAGTCGCTGGTGGCTTCCTCGATCTGGATGCGGATCTGCTTGACGCGCGCTTCGATGTCGCCGGCAGCGCCGTTGCCGTCGATGATCGTCGTGTTTTCCTTGCCCACTTCGACGCGCTTGGCCTGGCCGAGATCGGCCAGCGTGACCTTGTCCAGCGTCAGGCCGACTTCCTCGGCGATGACCTTGCCGCCCGTCAGGATGGCGATGTCTTCCAGCATGGCCTTGCGACGATCGCCGAAGCCCGGCGCCTTGACGGCGACGACCTTCAGGATGCCGCGGATCGTGTTGACGACCAGGGTCGCCAGCGCTTCGCCGTCGACTTCTTCGGCGACGATCAGCAGCGGACGGCCGGCCTTGGCAACTTGCTCCAGCGTCGGCAGCAGGTCACGGATGTTCGAGATCTTCTTGTCGAACAACAGGACGAACGGGTTGTCCAGCAGGGCGACCTGCTTTTCCGGGTTGTTGATGAAGTACGGCGACAGGTAGCCGCGGTCGAACTGCATGCCTTCGACGACGTCGAGTTCGTTGGCCAGGCTCTTGCCGTCTTCGACGGTGATGACGCCTTCCTTGCCGACCTTGTCCATCGCTTCGGCGATGATCTGGCCGATCGAGTCGTCGGAGTTCGCCGAGATCGTGCCGACCTGTGCGATTTCCTTGGACGTCGTCGTCGGCTTCGAGGCCTTCTTCAGCTCGGCGACCAGGGCGGTGACCGCCTTGTCGATGCCGCGCTTCAGATCCATCGGGTTCATGCCGGCGGCCACGTACTTCATGCCTTCGCGCACGATGGCTTGCGCCAGCACGGTGGCGGTGGTGGTGCCGTCACCGGCGTTGTCGCTGGTCTTGGAAGCGACTTCCTTGACCATCTGCGCGCCCATGTTCTGGAGCTTGTCCTTCAGTTCGATTTCCTTGGCCACGGACACGCCGTCCTTGGTGACCGTGGGGGCGCCGAACGAGCGCTCGAGAACGACGTTGCGACCCTTGGGGCCCAGCGTGACCTTGACCGCGTTGGCCAGGATGTTCACGCCTTCGACCATGCGAGCGCGTGCGTCTGCGCCGAAAATGACGTCTTTAGCTGCCATGAGATATTTCTCCGGATTCAGTGATTGGGGATTCAGGACGGCGGCGGAACGTGTCCGCGGCCGGGGCATTCGCCACCTGGCAGGCGTTCGTGCCCGCCAGCCTGGAGCGCGAAGCGAAGTGCTCCGCGCCGGGAATTACTTTTCGACGACGGCGAAGAGGTCTTCTTCGCGCATCACGAGCAGTTCGTCGCCATCGACCTTGACGGTCTGGCCGCTGTACTTGCCGAACAGCACGCGATCGCCCACCTTGACGTTCAGGGTGATGAACACACCCTTGTCATCGCGCTTGCCCGGGCCGACGGCCAGGACTTCGCCCTGATCCGGCTTTTCAGCGGCGGCGTCGGGGATGACGATGCCAGAGGCGGTCTTGGTTTCTTGTTCCAGGCGCTTGACGACAACACGGTCGTGCAACGGACGAAGCTTCATTTCATCTCCTTCAATGCAATCGCAGTAAGACTCGCAGCGGGATCGCTCGTAAGTGAGCGCCAGCTCGCAGAGGATTTGGCAAGTGCTCAGGCGGCCCACGCCACCCTCGCTAGCACTCGCGTCTGTTGAGTGCTAGCAAGCATTATAGGGACCGGATGTGACGATTCAAGGGGAGGTTGTCTTGCGACTGTTTGTTGATGTCGATAACGGTGCAGGTGCAGGTGCAGGTGCGGGTGCGGGTGCGGGTGCGGGTGCGGGTGCGGGTACGCGGTACGCGCGCGCGGCGATTGACGCCAGCTCGACGGCGATGCTCCAATCACAGACGGGCCGCATTCGCGGGCCCTCGTGGAAGACACAATGACACCGTTCGGTCGACGATTCTTGCCCATCGCGCTTGCCACTGGGCTGGCGCTGGCTCCGGCCGCGCGGGCGGCCGACACACAGCCACCGCCGCCGGTGTACCTGAGCCACCTCTACGTGGTGCTGGATCCCGCCAGCTACGATGCGATCCTTGCCTCGCCGGCCATCCATTCCCTGGCCGACACGCGGCAAAACCATATCGATGCGTCCAACGGCTCCTGGACCGGCATCTACATCACTGCCAAGCACACCTATATCGAGCTTTTTAGCAGCAAGCAGCCGCCGCCGGAAAGCGGCGAGGGTCGCACCGGCGTTGGCCTGCAGGTCGAGACGAGTGGCGGCGTGCACGCTGTCGCGGACCGGCTTCGAACATCCTTCGGTGGTCGGGCCAAACTCGACGAAGAAAGTTTCAAGCAAGCAGACGGCAGGATGGTGCGGGCGTTCTCCATCGTCGAGGTCGAGGCTGGGAAGACGCCGTCTGCACTTGAGTTGTGGGTGATGGAGAACGATCCCGCATTTCTCCGCGCCAAGCACCCCGAGGCACGAATCGACGATCCACTTACCCGCTTGCGCTACAACGCGTGGCATTACGAGCCGGAGCTGGCACTTGAGGACATCGTCGGGGTGCGCGCCGCGTTGGCGCCGGCCGAGATGGCCGAGCTCGAAATCCAACTTCGCGCTTCAGGTTGGGCCATTGAGCGCCGCGGCGACGGTTTTATTGCACGGGGGCCCGACATCACATTCGACATCGTGCCGGCCGGTAAGCGGGCGGGCATCCGTGAGCTCAGTTTGCGGATGTCCCACGCAGTGTCCAAGCAGAGCGTATCGTTGGGTCTCGCGCGCTTGCAGCTCGATGGGATGGAAGGCCATCTCACGTTCTGGGCAGACGAATGACGCCCCGACGACGGCGGTGGGCGAGCGCTCTGCTTCCGGAGTCGCCATAACCGGACGGTCGCGGGTGGCTGCTTTCGAGCAACACGGCGGGGTTCAAACGGCAGCTCTTATCGATCGAGGTTCAGCCAGCGGTGTAAGCACTTCTGCAGCGCTTCCGGCGACAGCGGTTTGGACAGATAGTCGTCCATGCCTGCGGCCAGGCACCGAGCGCGGTCGCCTGGCAGCGCGTGCGCAGTCAGCGCCACGATCACCAAGCTAGCACCTCTTGGCATCGATCGAAGCACGCGCGTCGCTTCGAGCCCGTCCATGTCCGCCATTTGGATGTCCATGAATAGAATGTCGAATCGAGCACCGCTTGACACCAGATTGATAGCTTCCTGAGCGCTGGAGGCGGTCGAAACGCGCACGCTGGCCGATTTTAGGAATTCGCTCGCGATGAGCAGGTTGACTTCGTTGTCCTCGACTACGAGGACATGGTGATCCGAGTTTTGCCGCGTCGAATCCTCCGAGGCACGCATTGACGGCTCGAAGTCTGACGTCTTGGGTTTGTGAAGGCCCCCTAATATCGCTTCGAGCAGGGAGGACGGCGTGGCGGGTTTGGAAATGACGCCTGCCAGCCGGGCAACGCCGATCAGTCTTTCGGCCTCGACGAGATCACCGGCACTGATCATGATGAAGTCGGCGCTGGCCGAGGGGGCACGCTCGCGCATGCGTCGGATAACCTCCAGGCCATCGGCTCCAGGAAGGCTCCAGTCCACCAGCACCAGCGGGTAGCCGGCGTTCGCAGTCTGCGCACGAACGAATTCGTCGACGGCGGCGTTGCCGCTGGTCATTGCGCAGCAGATGATTTCGAACGAACCGAGAATCTCGCACAGCGCATGCAGTGACGTGGCATTGTCGTCAACGACGAGTGCGTGCAAGCCACTCAGCGGATGCCAGGGCTTGGCAGTGCCGGTGTCCTTGGTTGGCGAGATAGTGCGAAGCGGGATAGAGACGTGAAACGTGCTTCCGACCATCAGGGCGCTGTCGACACTGAGAACGCCGCCCATCAACTCGACAAGGTACTTGCAGATGGCGAGTCCGAGTCCCGTGCCCCCGAAGCGCCTTGCCATCGAGTCGTCGCCCTGGCTGAACGGCTGGAAAAGTTGCTGCAACTGCTGCGCGCTCATGCCGATGCCGGTGTCACGGATAGTGAACTGCACCTGCACCCGCTCGGGTTGGAGTGCTTCGAGGGCAGCCTCCACGAAGACCTCGCCCGATGCCGTGAACTTGACGGCGTTGCCGGCGATGTTGAGTAATATCTGTTCGAGTCGAGTTGCGTCGCCGACCAGCAGATTGGGAACGTCCGGGGCGCGACGCAGCACGACCTCCAAGGTCTTCTTGTGCGTCATGGGTTCCAGGATGTTGGCGACCCGCTGCAGCAATTCGTCGAGCGAGAACTCCGCTTGCTCCAATGACAGTTTGCCGGCTTCGATCTTCGAGAAATCGAGGACGTCGTTGACGATGTGCAACAGCAACCGCGCGGCATCATTCAGCCGTCCGAGATAGTCTCGCTGCGTCTCGGTAACCGGCGTCTTAAGCAACAGGGTGGTCAAGCCGAGGATGGCATTCAACGGTGTTCGGATCTCGTGGCTCATGTTGGCGAGAAACGCCGCCTTTGCCCGAGTGGCTTCGTCCGCGGCCGCGACAGCGACCGTAAGTTGCCGAGTTCGGCGCTCGACAGCAGCCTCCAAGCCTTCTGTCGTCTGAAGCAGTCTCTGGCGCATCACTTCCTGCGCCCGCGCCGTGTCTGCGACCTCGCTCCAGCGGCTCGCAACGGAAACAGGGCGAGCGAGGTCCAGGCGGCCAATGCGCTCGCTTGCCGCGGCCAGTTCCTTGAGCGGACGCGCGAAGTGTCGCGCTGCCCGTAGCGCCACCCAAGCCGTGAGCGAGACTGTCGCGAGCAGGATGGCGACCAGTGTTGCCCACGCGTTGGTGCTGACGATGGCGAAGTCCGCTTCCGGTGCCAGGACGCCGACGTACAGCGATGCACGCCCCTCGAGGGGAATCCTGGAAAACGATGCCAGCCACGATTGACCGCCCGACGCGAAGCGCAGCACGCTGTTTGCGATGGGCGCCTGGGCCCGCCAGTGAACGAAGGCTGCATCCAGCGCCGGCTGGTGCAGCACGGCCAGAGGTTGCAGCAGCAACCTGCTCGCGCTCGCGTCTTCGACACGTGCATCGCCCCCAGGCAAGCCAACAATGGCTCCATCTGCGGTCAGGACGACAGCGAAGCCGTGTCGGCCTACTTCGAGATCACTGGTGAACCGCGAGATGTCCGACAACGTGATGTCAGTCGTGCTGACGACACGACGCCCCGCAGGCGACCTCCATTGCACGACAGCGGACATTCCGGGCAGACCGGTCGATCTGAACAAGAACGGTGCCGTCCATACCACGCCGGCGTCTTCGGGCGCGTCCCATACCTGCAGGAACCACGGGCGGTGCCTGGCGTCATAGTCGCTGTTGCGGGTGACGCGTTCGAGCTGTTGCCCGTCCTGTGTCCAGGTCGCGTCGATCTCCGTGCCAACATGGACATCGGGATCGGTCTGCCGAGTGAGGAAGCCCCCCGCGGACGAGGTGCGCAGCAGAACCTCGCGACCAGTCTCGTCCGCTATGGCGACCGACGAGAACGCTGGCTCGTGTGTCAGCTCGGTCCCCAGCAGCCGCACGATAGCCGCCTCGTTGCCAGTAGGCAGCATTCCCAGCGCGCCCCAATCGCGCCGCAGGCGTGCGATGGTGTCGACCCGCTTGAACAGCGCCGACAGTGACGACTCCACTTGGTGCGCCGTCTTACCCAATTCGGCTTGTGCAACGGCTCGGCGCGCCGGCTCGTAGACGAACGCCTGAACTCCCGCGAAGGCAACCGTCAACGACAGGATTGCCACAGCCAGGGAGGAGATCAGCAGGCTTCTTGCAATCGGGCGGTAGCTTTGTCGGGTCTCGACCCCGTCCTCAATCACGTTCATCCGGTCTCCTGGTGCGCATCTGATCCGTCTCATCGACAGGGGGCGGCAGCCCGGCTATTGTGCGCGCGCTCAACTGTCACGATTCGACGGCGATCGTCGTCTGCCTTGTTCGACTTTGGGAGCGCCAAGCCTGCCGGATAGTTGAGCCAAACTACCGGGGAACAGCGACTGCGGTGTATCGGAGTATCAGCCAGCCGGGCGCTACAGTCGGCGGACAGCACTCGGCCAGAACCGGTCTCTCGGCGAGGGCTGCTTTCGGGCAGGCTGCAGCGAGCGTCAATCTTCGACGTGCGAATTCGGTGCTCTTGAAAGGCGGGCGTCACTTGGGAAAGCCCGGCACCTCGTGAACCCGCGAGCCACGCCACCCGTACGGTTCCCGTGTTGACCCGCCGCCGAGCGAGCCGCCGCCGACGTAGGCAGCGCGGCATCGGTTGGCTGCTGGCGGCGTGCAAGCGAGCTTATTTGGCAGCGGTGGCGGGCGTCACGGCAAATCCCTAGTTTGCGGGCCTGGGTTCCTCCGTTTGGGGGATGATTTTGATGCCCGGAGTGCCTACAAACAGCTCTGCAAAGTGCCTTCTTCGAAGGTGCTGGACGAGCGACCGTGCACGGGGCAAGCGCATCGTCGTGGCGAGGGTCTCGCATCCAGATTCCGACTTGCCCCGGGGGAAGGGATCATGCCCAATTACGTCCAGTACCTGCAGCTGGGATTCTCGGCTGTGGTGATCGCCATCTTTGGCTACCGACAGTTCAATTCTTGGACGCGCGGTGAATCGTGTCGTGCCACCACCGACTCCGAACTCCTCGCGTTCGCGCCCCCTCGCAGCTTCACGCCGCTTTGGCGCTTTCTGGGGACGGCATCGCTTTACTGCGGCACGCTGATCGTGTTGTACGCCGTGCTGTGGGCCCTCCTGGGCAATGAGCAACAACTCGGTGCGGGGGTACTGGACGTGTCGGGTGTCACGCGAGAGAACGCCTGGCTGGTTGCGCTGTTCATCGTGACGGGGTTGTCGCCGATCCTGCCGGTGTTCTCCAACGCGGAGCAGGCGATCCGGGAGGTCATGCACAACTGGGCGGTCGTGCCGGCGAAGGCGCAGGACATGGCCAATGAACTGGCGTCGCCGACGACGACCTTCGACCTGGACGAGGCGTTCCTGCGCGACACCGTGTTGCCGAGCCTGGGGGACGCGTTCAACCGCGCAGATTTCACCAAGGGGCGCGCCGTCACGATCGCGCAGAAATGGTGTCGACTCAAGATGCTGCTCATGAAGTTTGCGCCACCGGCGCAAGACGGACTGGCCGCGCCGCGTTTCAAGTCGCCGTACGCGACGCGGTTCGTCAACGAGTGCCGGGCGCTGGAAAGAGACTTGCGCGATCTGAGCGAGAAAACGCCAGAACTGCTTCGCACCGTCGGCGGCTCGCCGTCGGTGGTGGCCCTGTCCGAACGGCTGGACCGGATGCAGTTGCGCCTGTATGTGTTGATGTGTTGCGGCGCCTTTGCCTCGGCACGCTCCGTCGACGAGGTCATCCGCTACTTTCGTCGCTGCTACGGCATCGGCGTTGGGCACGTCCAGCTCTCGTCCGCGCCGTTCGACCCGATCCTGGACACCCTGGTCGTGGTGACCGTGGTGGTTCTGACGATCTCGCTGGTCTTTCGGACGCTGTATCACGACATTGACCGTGTCCATCCGTTCCTGTGGGCCGTGAGTGCGTTCTGCACGCACGGGGCCGGACTGCTCGTGGGCTGGCTCGTGTTCTCGCGTTGGCGCCGCCAGCACCTGGAGTGGAACGCCCTGGTGGCCGCCCCGGTCAGTCGCAAGCTGTTGCTGGTTTGCGTGGTGTTGTCGTTCGCCCTGGCCGCCGTTCCGACCTTCCTCGGAGCGGTCTATGCCGACTACCTGAATGGCGTCGTCAAGCCACCGCTGGCGCTGGCCAGCGATGCCTTGCTGCGCTCCTGGCCGTGGGCCTTCCTGGGGTCGGCGACCGCTGCTGCGACGTTCGTCCACCTCGAGCGCACTGCGAGCAAGGAAGTGACCCTGCGGCTGCGAGCGACGTCGGCCGTCACGCAAGCGGCGATGAATGTGGGCATCGCGCTGGCGATCCTGGCCGTCTGGACGCCGGGCAGCTCTGGCTCCCCGCCCGACCTTGTCGCAAACCTTGAGCGCCCCGTGTTCCAGCTCATCCTGCTGCTGACGGGCGCCATCGGCGTCGTGCTGGGGCTGTTCCTGCCCCGGATTGTTCACGGCTACGGTCTCGATCGACGCGCCGGCGTCGAGCGCTTTTCTGTCGAGAACGCCCGGGCGCAAGCCGTCTTCACCTTTAGCGGCCGCCAAGTGCCAATCACCGTCACCGAGATGTCGCTGTCGGGCGCCGCCCTGGAAATGTCCGATGCCAATCTGGAGGTGGGCGCGGGGCGGCAGGGCGTCCTTACCTTGGCGGACGGCTCGGCGATCACGGTCTACATCGCGCGTTTGGTGACCGGCGAAGACCAGGCGAGCGGCGCTGGGCCGAAGCGCTTTGCCGTTCGGCATGCCTGCATGTCCGGCCCCGTGAGGATGGCGCCGGCCATCACCGCCAAGCTGCAGCAATTCCTGGCTTCTTCGACGTCGCCGTTGGCGGCTTGATCGGCGCGATGGACCGCGCGCCGCGCGTCATCGTTGCTCGCAGCCGGAGCTGCTGGACCGTTGCGCTGCATGACAATGCTTCGTTTGTACAGCGAGCGATTTGAAGCCATCGGCTGGCGCGGGGATGCTTGTCTTCTGTGCTTACGGCGTGTGCATGCCCTTGTTGAGGCGAAAGCTGATCGACCGCCAGTTGCACAGCCACAGCCAGCTCTGACAAGGCGCGTCTCCCGCATCGAGCAGTCGAAGGAGTGCTTGAAGCTGATGCCTCGGTGCTGGCCAATGCGATGAGCCCGTACCGGTTGATTGGGGCCTCGTGGGCGGCAGAGTGATACGTGTGTCCAGCGTCTACAGTCGGCCCACACCCGGCCGGTGGCGAGGGGCCGCTCTCAGGTAGTCGGTCTTGTTCATCACGGGTGGCGGACGAGTGATTTGAGAGGTCGTGGTTGTTACGTTCGGTAGCGCACAGAAGTAACAGCTGGACAGGCGCAGGATGAGCAAAGCTTTAGGAGCGCCCCGTGGACATTGGCTATGCCTGCAAGACGATCCGAGCATGGAACGACCTCCTTACTCCTGGAGCGGTGCGTCGAAGCGTCCCTGGCGGTTTGCCTGAGGCGGTTATAGAGCTGAAGCGCTACCTGGAAGTCGCTCGTGGGGACGGAAAGCCCATCCGTGAGCTGGATATCCCCGAGCAATTTTTGGCTTCGCCGGAGGCCCTTCGCAGGGTGATGCCGTTCGTCGTCAGCGCTGAATCGATAGCGGCTCATGCGCTCCGCATGCGGCGCACCGCAACAGGCTGACTCCGCGTCCACTCCCTGGTGGCGCAGTGGCGGTCAGCTCAAGGCGGCACGCCAGATGAACGGCCCACGCCATACGCCAATTTCAGGTCACCCCTGCGCTCAGCGTCTCTATTCTCAGCCTTCCATTGAGCAACCGTTGCGCGGTATTGCAGCGTGCCGCCACGGGTCGCGGCATTGCGGCGCAACTCTCGTGAGATGGTGGATGGCGAGCGCTCGAGTCGCCGAGCGATTTCCCGCACACCACATCTCTGAATTCGCAACAGGGCTATCTCTTCACGTTCGGTGAACGAGAGGTACCTGTCCGACGGAGGTTTTGAGGGAATGGGTGACATCCCGCCAGCTTGCCGGAACCATCGCGGACCCAGAGGCTGCGACATCCCGCAGGCTTGCGCCAGCTTGCTCGCTGGAAGCACCGGTCGCGATGCATTTCCAGAATGCTTGCTTGGTTTCCCGTTGATTCACTCCAGGACGGCCCGGTGAGCGCATTGGCGCCCGTCCAGTCCGTTCTGTCGCCCATCCCTTACGTCGTCCCATCTCATGCCTCCTGGTCAGAGGTGTTGCGACGACCCGTTGAATCCACCCAGTACGGCTCCCTCCGTTGATCTCAGCGCATTTGGCTCGAAGGTACGGGGAATCCGCAGGTGCCCAGTGTTTCTCCTAGTCGCGCGCCCCCATCAGGCGCTTGCGTTGCTCGAACTTCGTCTCCATAATAAATAAAAAATGAATCCTCATTCATTAAGGAGACCCTGATGCAAGCCGATTGCCGTGTACCTCGGACCCGATTTGGACTGTCCTGCATGCAGCTTGCCGCTGCGGCGGCTTGTGGTGGCTTGCATCTGGCGGCTTGCGCGCAGACGGATCCGGCTGCCACGGCACCTCCCGCGCCAGCGGCGTCTTCCGTTGAAACGCTCGACACCGTCACGGTCACGGTCACCGCGCAGCGTCGCCGTGAGCCGGCTCGGGAAGTGCCGCTGACGGCGGACGTTCTCAACGGCGAAGCGATGGAGCGTGGCGGCTATCAGTCGCTCGGTGATATAGCCGCCTTGCTGCCAGGGGTCAACTACAGCCAGGCCGGTGCCGGCACGGGCCAGAGCCAGATCACGATGCGCGGCATCACCACGGGTTCCCAGGTCGGGGCCACGGTAGGCATGTATGTCGATGACGTGCCGTTCGGATCCAGCTCGGCTTACGCGGGCGGCGCGGCGAGTGCGCTCGATCTGGGACTGTTCGACTTGTCGAACGTCGAAGTGCTGCGTGGACCGCAGGGCACGCTGTACGGGGCCAGCGCGATGGGCGGCCTCATCAAGTATGACGTGGCCGAGCCGGAATCCAATTATTTCGGCGGCCAGGTCACTGCCGAACTCTCCAGCACCGATGGAGGGCAAATCGGGCATGTCCTGCGCGGCATGCTCAATGCGCCGCTGCAAGCCGATGTGGCGGCTCTGCGTGTCACCGTGTACCAGCGGAACGAGGGAGGCTTCATCCGCGACTTGAACCACGGCGGCGACATCGTCGACGGGTCCAGGACGGACGGCGCCCGCGTGGCGCTGCTGCTGACGCCGAACAAGGACATCTCGCTGCGCCTGACCGCCATGAGCCAGCGGCTCCAGCGCGATGGTTCCAGCCAGGAAGACATCGACGTGGCGACCGGCCAGCCTGTCGACGCGCCGTTGACCAAGCGTCTGTTCGTCAGCGAGCCTGTCGACATCCGCAACGACTTGGTCTCGGCGGCTTTCAAGGCCAACCTGAATTGGGCCTCGCTGGATTCGATCACCGGCTGGCAGCGTTCCACCAACGTGGGGCGCGTGGACCCGTCGGCGCTCTA
>Ga0302313_10003013_pt1 | contig 11336 bp, 6 predicted proteins | sample III_Palsa_N2_2_FD_200454 | JGI IMG/M metagenome (GOLD analysis project Ga0302313, IMG submission 200454) | Peat permafrost microbial communities from Stordalen Mire near Abisko, Sweden - III_Palsa_N2_2 | ecosystem: Environmental > Terrestrial > Soil > Palsa > Peat permafrost | place: Sweden...
ATGAAATGCCTTTCAGAGGCTGTTGATCTTACTTAACAGCTTCGGGTTGGATGCAAAATGCGCGTTCGGGGTATACCGGGCGGTGTTATGAATTGCGGAGGCGGCGCTTAAGCCGCAAGCGGCGAAGCTGTGGCTTCGCCGCTTGCGCTGTGTCTCGTTGGTTTCGCGACGGTCGCAGTTTAGTGGTGTCCGCCACCACCGCCGTGGCCGCCGCTGGGATGTCCACCACCGCCGCCGCCGTGGTAGTTTCCGCCACCGCCACCGTGGTAGCCACCGCCGTTGGGGGGATGTCCGTTGTAGTGATAGTGGTCGCCGCCGTGATAGCCGCCGTTATGGCCGTAGATATCGCCATGATAGTAACCGCCGCCAGGGCCGCGGAAACGATAGCCGCCCCAGCCGTGGTGATAGCCCCAGTAAGCCCAGGGCCCTACGCCGAGGAAGATGCCGTTGTAGAAGTAGCCGGAGCCATAGTAGCCATAGGGTGCGCAGGCGTAAGGGGCGTAGTCATAGTAGCCCCACCCGCATGCGGGCGGAGGTCCGCCAACAACGCCATACTGAGGCCCGCCGATGGCAACGCCGACTGAAACCTGCGCACTCGCCGTTGTTGGCGCGAGCGCCAGACACGTCAGCAACGCGCCTGCACATAACATCCATTTAAATCCACGCATTTTGAAACCTCACTTACAGTAGCTGCGACTGCTGGTTGATAGAGCAAGCGGCACGGTTACCCGGAACGGAATGCCTTGACGACGCTGCCAATTTTAACAGCCTCTATAGCTGTCAATTTCAACAGATTGGGGTTGGATGCGAAATCAACATCCGGGGTACATCCAGCGGTATGGACACGAATGCGCTTAGGAAGTCGCGTGGCGGGTAGATTTGTCTGGAGCGGCGAGTTAAAAGTAGAGCGGCGAAGCTGGTAAGCCTCGCCGCCCGGGTGCTGTCATTCCTCGCTGGTTTCGCGAGGGGTCGCTATCTAGCGATGTCCGCCGCCACCACCACCGCCGTGGCTACCGCCGCCACCGCCGCTGGGGTGTCCGCCACCGCCGCTGGGGTGTCCACCACCGCCGCTGGGGTGTCCGCCACCGCCGCTGGGGTGTCCACCACCGCCGCTGGGGTGTCCGCCACTGTTGCTGGGGTGTCCACCGCCGTTTTGGGGTTGGCCGCCGCCTTGAGGATGGCCGCCGTTGTTGTTGCTGGGATGTCCGCCGCCGTTGCTGTAGTGGGCATCGTTTCCGTGGTAGTTATTGCTGGCGTGGTAGTTACCGCCTCCGCCGCCGTGGTAGTGGCCTCCGCCGTCGCCCGAGAAGCGATGGCCGCCCCAGCCGTGGCCGTAGCCCCAGTTGCCCCAGGGACCGACGCCGAGGAAGATTCCGTTATAGAAGTAGCCAGAGCCGTAGAAGCCGTAGGGAGCGCAAGCGTAGGGCGCATAGTCGTAGTAGCCGTAGGAGCATACAGGTGGGGGACCACCGACGTTGACCCCTATCACGATTTGAGCCTGTGCCACAGGTGCTGCGGCGAGTGACAAACATGCCAGGGAGGTGAGCAGCGTCGCCGCGCACACGAAGGACTTGAGTCCGTGCATTGGAACCTTTCTTACGGTCGCTGCGGTTCCTATAGATGCATGGGTGGGCGCGGGGTCCGGTGATCGCTCGTATCGAAATTGACTAGGGCGTTCTGCTAAGTAAGATAGCGGACAGAGCGAGATAGTTGTATGTGGAGGCTGATTGGCGCGGTATGCAGGAGGGGCAAAGTGGTCGCCGACACAGAATAAATCCGGGCGAATTCGATATGCTCGAAGGATGAGATTTGTTTTGGCCCTGCTTTGCTGCCTGCCTGTTTGCTTGATTCAATCAGCAGGGGCACAACAGATTCCGGGCGCGATTCCAGATGCGCCCGTGCCGGCTGGAACGCAGGTGCAGGACAATGCGACGGCCATGCGGACGCTGAGCGGCGTGGTGACGGATGTGGATGGGGCATTGGTTCCTGGGGCGACGGTAACGCTGCTGGAGAACTTCGCGGTGATGGGGCGGAGTGTGGTGGCCGATGCGAACGGGCACTTCAGCTTCAGCGATGTTGCGGCGGGGCCCTACACGCTGACGATCATCGCCAAGGGGATGCAGCCGACGACGCAGCGGGGGACGCTGAACCCGGATGAGTCGCTGGAATTGCCACCGATTGCGCTGGGGGTGGCGGCGAGCGATGAGGTGGAGGTGTCTGGGCTGACCCAGCAGGAGATTGCCGAGGTGCAGATGAAGCAGGAAGAGAAGCAGCGGCTGGTGGGGCTGGTGCCGAACTTCTATGTCAGCTACGTGTGGAAGGCTGCGCCAATGACGCCGAAGCAGAAGTTCAAGCTGGCGGCGCGGTCGCTGGTTGATCCGGCGACGTTTGTGATTGCGGCGGGGTTTGCGGGTATCGAGCAGGCGACCAACGAGTACAGCGGTTTTGGGCCGGGGTGGGAAGGTTATGGGAAGCGGTATGGCGCGCTGTTGGCCGATGGGGCTATCGGCGGAATGCTGGGAGGAGCGGTGCTGCCGGTGCTGTTTCACCAGGATCCACGGTACTTCTACAAGGGGACGGGATCGAAGTGGCACCGCGCGATGTATGCGATTTCGACGTCGGTGATTGCGAGGGGAGATAACGGCAAGTGGCAGCCGGCGTATGCGAGTGTGCTGGGGGATTTTGCTTCGGGGGCGATCTCGAATTTGTATTATCCGGCAGCCAATCGGAATGGCGCGGAGCTGACGATTGTGAACGGGTTATTGTCGGTCGCCTCAGATTCCGCTACGAACCTGCTGCAGGAGTTTGTGCTGAAGAAGCTCAGCACGGGCGTGAAGGTGAAGGCGGCGGCACCGGTTTCGCAGACGACGCCGTAAGTCGAGGGGGAGATACAGCCCGGCTAGCGGCCTTGCCAGACGGCGGGGCGTTTGGCTAGGAAGGCGGTGACGCCCTCCTGCTTGTCGGCGGTGGCGCAGAGGCGGCCAAAGATGTGAGCTTCGACGGCGAGGGCTTCGGGGAGCGGCTGGTCTTCGCCACGGGCGACGGCTTCGAGGACGCCGGCGACGCCGAGGGGCGACATGGAGGCGATGGTGTCGGCGAGGGCGCGGGCGCGGGGCTGGAGCTCGACGGCGGGGGCAATGTCGTCGACCAGGCCCAGGCCGAGGGCTTCGAGCGCATCAACGATCTGGGCAGAAAGCATCAGGCGGAGGGCGGCGCTGCGGCCGATGAGGCGGGTGAGGCGCTGGGTTCCGCCGTAGCCAGGGATTAGGCCGAGCTTGACCTCGGGAAAGCCGAGGCGGGCTTTGTCGCTGGCGATGCGGAGGGTACAGGCGAGGGCGAGCTCGCAGCCGCCTCCGAGGGCGACTCCATTGACGGCGGCGATGACGGGTTTGCCGGCGGCTTCGAGGGTTGAGGCGATGAGGGCGAAGACTTCCTGGCCGCGCTGGGAGGCGGCGAGGCCCGAGGCGGCATCGGTTTCGGCGAGGGCGCGGATGTCGGCGCCGGCGGCAAAAGCGCGATCGCCGCTGCCGGTAAGGATCACGACGCGTATACCCGGATCAGCCGCGAGGGTTGTGAAGGCCAGCTCGAGCTCGTCGAACATGACGCTGTTCAGGGCGTGGAGGACCTCGGGGCGGTCGAGGGTGAGGGTGGCGACGGGGCCTTCGAGGGTGCAGTGCAGGGTGGTGAGCGAGGCGAGTTCGGTCATGGCGTTTGCTTTCGAAAAGTGAGACGGAGGTGTTGGGATTCGTGGCATCCCAGACGGTCAGGTTAAGAAACGAGGCAAGATGTTGGCACCGCTGCCAACGCTAACAGATAATCAAGGGAACCTGCTTCGCCCCAAGGCGGAGAAGTCGTAAAGCGACAGGGTTAGGTCTGAGTACTTGATACGGGAAGCTTTATTGAGCTCATCAACGCTTGAAAGTGGTGTTGCGGGGCAATCGAAACTTTTTTTCACGCTTAACCATCCATAGATGTATAGATTCCACCGGCGCGGCTTGCGCCCCAACAACAAGACATCAAGACTGATTTATTGAAGAGGACAAGAATGGCTCAGGAAGATAGCCGGGATAAGCGACCGCACGCGGATGATCTGGGCCAGTCGTTTGAAGCGCATAGCGGAAATGTTGGATCGGCATTCGAAGAGCGGAACGCGTCTCCCGAGCTGCTGGTACACAAGAAGTCGCACGGACTGCTGTGGGTGATTCTGATCGTGGGTGTTCTGGTGGCGGTTTTCCTGGTGTATTACTTCACCAAGCCGAAGACGCCTGCGGGCGCTGCGGGTGGGGGCGGCCGGGGACAGAATGGGCCGGCGGCGATCACGGTGGGCACGACCGCGGCGGGCAACATCAATGTGTACGTGAGCGCGCTGGGCACGGTGACACCGGTGTCCACCATAACGCTCTACAGCCAGATTACGGGCGTGGTGATGTCCGTGCACTATCGCGAGGGCCAGATTGTGCACCGGGGTGATCCGCTGGTGGATATCGATCCGCGTCCCTACCAGGCAAACCTGACGCAGGCAGAAGGAGCTCTGGAGCACGACCAGGGTGTGCTGGCCCAGGCGGAGATGGATCTGGCGCGCTACCAGACAGCGTGGGCGCGCAACGCCATCGCCAAGCAGCAATTGGACGATCAGGAGAAGGCCGTCCTCCAGTTCCAGGGGACGGTCAAGGCCGACCAGGGAACGGTGGACTTCGACAAGGTTCAGCTGGCTTACTGCCACATTGTTTCGCCGATCAACGGGCGCGTGGGGTTGCGGCTGGTGGATCCGGGGAACACGGTGTTTTCCGGCAGCAGTTCGACGCTGGTGGTGATTACGCAGCTGCAACCGATCACCGTGGTCTTCAATGTGTCCGAAGATGATTTGCCGGGAGTGCAGACGGAGTTGAAGGGCAACCGGGCGATGGAAGTGGACGCGTTCGATCGCGCCGACGAAAAGAATTTGGAGGCAGGCAAGCTGACGTCGCTGGACAACCAGATCGACACAACAACCGGCACGGTGAAGTTTCGTGCAAGCTTTCCGAACACGAATCTCGTCTTGTTTCCCAACCAGTTTGTGAATGCGCGGCTTCTGGAACGGACGCTGAACAATGCGACGCTGGCACCGACGGCGGCGGTTCAATACAACGGCACGGCTGCATTTGTGTACATCGTGAACCCGAACAATACGGTTGCTGTTCAACCGGTGACGGTGGTGACGGGCAATGAAAAAGTCACCGCGGTAACGGGTGTGAACAACGGAGTGACGGTGGCAACGAGCGGCTTCGACCGGCTGGATAACGGCGCGCACGTGCAGGTACACCAGAGCAAGCCGAAGTCAAACACACAGAGTACCGGCATGGGCCCCAGCGGTGGTAGCACAAATCAATGAGTCCTTCTCGCCCATTTATTCTCCGTCCAGTAGCGACGGCACTACTGATGGCGGCAATCTTTCTGGCAGGCCTGGTTGCCTGGACCCAGCTGCCGATCTCGGCGCTGCCCGAGGTGGATTACCCGACCATCGAGGTGATGACGTTCTATCCAGGCGCGAGCCCGGACGTGGTGGCGTCGGCGGTGACGGCGCCGCTGGAGCGGCAGTTTGGGCAAGTGGCGGGACTGAGCCAGATGACGTCGACGAGTTCGGGCGGATCGTCGATCATCGTGATGCAGTTCCAGCTCAGCCTGAACATTGATATCGCCGAGCAAGAGGTGCAGGCGGCCATCAATGCGGGGCAGAGCTTTCTGCCGGCTGATCTGCCGGCGCCGCCGGTGTATAGCAAGTCGAACCCTGCGGATGCGCCGGTGCTGACGCTGGCGCTGCAGTCGTCGACGATGCCGCTATCGAAGGTGGAAGACCTGGCGGACACGCAGCTCTCGCCGAAGATTTCGCAGGTGTCGGGCGTAGGCCTGGTGAGCATCTCGGGTGGGCAGAAGCCGGCGGTGCGCATCCAGGCGAATCCAACAGCGCTTTCAGCGTATGGCGTGAATCTGGAAGACGTTCGCAATGCGCTGACAGCGAATAGTCTCGACGCCGCGAAGGGAAACTTTGACGGGCCTTCGCAGGATTACACGATCAACGCGAACGACCAGTTGGTAAGCAGCGCCGATTACAAGTCGGTGGTGGTGGCCTATCGCAATGGCGCGCCGGTGATGCTGACGGACGTGGCGAAGATTGTGGATGGAGTGGAAAACAACAAGCTGGCCGCGTGGAGCAATGAGACGCCGAGCGTGATTCTGAACATCCAGCGGCAGCCGGGAGCCAACACGATCCAGGTGGTGGACACGATTGAAAAGCTGCTGCCACAGCTGGAATCGACGCTGCCGGCGTCGGTAAAGGTGCAGATTATTACGGATCGGACGACGGACATTCGCGCGTCGGTGGCCGATGTCGAGTTTGAACTGGTGCTGGTCATCGGGCTGGTCATCATGGTGATCTTCCTGTTCCTGCGCAGCTTGTCGGCGACGATCATTCCGGCCGCGGCGGTGCCGCTATCGCTGATCGGCACGCTGGGCGTGATGTACCTGGCGGGATACAGCCTGAACAACTTGACGATGATGGCGCTGACGATCTCCACGGGTTTCGTGGTGGACGACGCGATCGTGATGATCGAAAACATCTCGCGCTATATCGAAGAGGGGATGGCGCCGATGGAAGCGGCGCTGATCGGCGCGGAGCAGATAGGGTTCACGATTCTGTCGCTGACCGTATCGCTGATTGCCGTGCTGATTCCGCTGCTGTTCATGGGCGATGTAGCAGGGCGGCTGTTCCGGCAATTTGCGGTGACGCTGGCGGTGACGATCGTGTTCTCGGCGTTCGTTTCACTGACGCTGACGCCGATGATGTCGGCGAGAATTTTGAAGCATACGCCGCCGAGTCAGCAGGGCTGGTTCTATCGCAAGAGCGAAAAGGTCTTCGAGGATATCATCGCGTTCTACGGACGCACACTGCGCTGGGTGCTGGGCTACCAGACGATCACGCTGCTGGTCGCGGTGGCGACGCTGGTTTTGACGATCTTCCTGTACATCGAGATTCCCAAGGGATTTTTCCCGACGCAGGATACGGGCATCATCCAGGGCATCACGCAGGCGTCGCCGTCGACTTCGTTTACTGAGATGGCGCAGCGGCAACAGGAGATTGCGAAGGTGTTGCTGGCCGATCCGGCGGTGGCGGGAATCTCTTCGTTCATCGGCGCCGATGGAACGAATACAACGCTCAACAGCGGGCGTGTGCAGATTAATCTGAAGGATCTGAAAGACCGTGGGCTGTCGGCGACCGAGGTGATCGATCGGCTTTCGCCTAAGCTGGAGAAGGTTGCCGGGATCAAGCTGTACATGCAGCCGGTGCAGGATTTGACCGTCGATGACATGGTGAGCCGCACGGAGTATCAGTACACACTGGAGGATCCGAACCAGCAAGAGCTGAACCAGGTGGCGGCGCAACTGGTGTCGAAGCTGAGGAAGCTGCCGCAACTGGCGGACGTGGTCACGGATCAGCAACTGGGTGCGGCGGCGGAGCAGGTGGAGATTGATCGCGCGACAGCATCGCGTTTTGGCGTTACGACGACCACGATCGACAACACGCTGTACGACGCGTTCGGACAACGGCAGATCAACACGATGTACACGCAGGTGAATCAGTACCACGTAATTCTGGAAGCCGATCCGAAGTTCCAGATGGACCCGCACAAGTTGAACGACATTTATGTGCAGGCGACGACGGCGGGGACGGTGGGACCGACGCCGTCGAGTTCGGCGGGATCGTCGTCGGGTGCGGGGTCGGCTTCGGGTGGGTCGAGCACGTCGCTGCTGACACCATCGGCGTCGACGAGCGGGGTTTCCTCAGCATCGTCATCGACGTCTGCGTTGGCATCAGGCAACACGACGTCAACATCGGCGGCGTCGCCTGTGAATTCGAGCTCCGCACTGTCTTCGGCGTCGACGACGGGAACGAGTTCGACGGTGCTTTCGACGACGAGCACCGGCACCTCTACTTCTTCGAGCGCGACAACGTCAGTGAGTGGAACGTCACGATCGACTTCTACGGGCAGCTCGTCGGGTGGTGGAGGCGGGGGCGGATCGAGCAGCACGAGCAGCTCAGCGCTGCAGACGCCGGTGCCGTTGAGCGCGTTCGCGCACTTTGTGCCCACCAGTGAAGCACTCTCGATCAACCACATGGGCCAGTTCCCTGCCGTCACGATCTCGTTCAATTTGAATACGGGCTACTCGCTGGGACAAGCGCTGGATGCAATCGACAAGGTGATCAAGAACGACAAGCTGCCGACCAGTGTGGTTTCGAACTACCAAGGCACGGCGGCGGCGTTCGAGGGATCGCTCTCGAATGAAGGGCTGCTGATCCTGGCGGCGCTGGTAACGGTGTATATCGTGCTCGGCGTGCTGTATGAGAGTTTTGTACACCCTGTAACGATTCTTTCGACATTGCCGTCCGCAGGTGTGGGCGCGCTACTCGCGCTGGAGCTGTTCCACCTTGACCTGGATATTGTCGCGATCATTGGCATCATTTTGCTGATCGGCATTGTGAAGAAGAACGGCATCATGATGGTGGACTTTGCGTTGGAAGCAGAGCGGCATCATGGGCTGGACGCTACCGAGGCGATCTACCAGGCATCGCTGCTGCGCTTCCGTCCGATTTTGATGACTACAATGTGCGCGCTGCTGAGCGGCATTCCGCTGGCGTTTGGCAGCGGAATCGGCTCCGAGTTGCGCAAGCCGCTGGGCGTGGCCATGGTCGGCGGACTGCTGTTCAGCCAGGTGCTGACGCTCTACACCACACCGGTAATCTATATCTTCTTCGACAACCTGGGTGCATGGTTCTCACGGCGCGGCAGCAAAAGCGAGCACGGCGGACCTGAAACTGATGGAACCCACGAGGCGGCAGAGGCATGAACCCTTCACGCGTCTTCATTGAGCGACCGGTAGCGACGACGCTGCTGACAATCGCGGTGGCGATTGCGGGGATCATTGCGTTCGGTGTGTTGCCGGTGTCGCCGCTTCCGCAGGTGGATTTTCCGACCATCACCGTGGCGGCAGGATTACCAGGCGCGAGCCCGGACATCATGGCGTCTTCGGTGGCGACACCGCTGGAACGCCAGTTTGCACATATTGCGGGCATCACGGAGATGACCTCGTCGAGCTCGTTGAGCACGACCAGCGTCACGCTGCAATTCGATCTGAACCGCGACATCAACGGAGCGGCGCGGGATGTGGAGGCCGGCATCAATGCGGCGCGCACCTACCTGCCGGCGAACCTGCCGCAGAACCCGACGTACCGCAAGGTGAATCCGGCGGATTCACCCATCATGGTGATCGGGCTGCAGTCGGATGTTTACTCCGTCCCGGCGATGTACGACGAAGCATCCACGGTGATCGAGCAGCGCATCTCGCAGATCTCAGGCGTGGGCCAGGTATCTGCCGTGGGCGCTTCCCTGCCGGCGGTTCGCGTGGAATTGAATCCGCAGCAGCTGAATAGTTACGGCATTGGGCTGCCGGCGGTGCAGCAGGTGATTGCCGGACAGAACGCAGACATTGCCAAGGGTCAGCTATCGAATGGCAACACGACTGCGGACATTCTGACCAACGATCAGATCTCGAAGGCAGCGCTGTATAAGCCGCTGGTGGTGGGATATCACAATGGCGGAGCGGTGCATCTGCAGGACGTTGCCGATGTGATCGACTCGCAGCAGTCGGTGCGACAGGCCGGATATCTGAATGGCAAGCCGTCGGTGGATCTGATCATCTTCCGGCAGCCGGGCGCCAACATTATTACGACGGTGGACGCGATTAAGGCGGCGCTGCCGTCGCTGCAGGCTTCGATTCCAGCGGGCATGCACATCTTCACGATTCTCGATCGAACACTGACCATCCGGGCCTCGGTGAACGATATTGAAATGACATTGGTCATCTCGGTCGTGCTGGTAATTCTTGTCGTGTTCCTGTTTCTACGCAATGTCCCTGCAACGCTGGTGCCCGCGGTGGCGGTCCCGGTGTCGCTGATTGGAACCTGCGTGGTGATGTATCTGTGCGGGTTCTCGCTGGACAATTTGTCGCTGATGGCGCTGGCGATTGCGAGCGGATTCGTGGTGGACGATGCCATTGTGGTGATGGAAAATATCTCGCGCCATATTGAGGATGGGATGACGCCGATGCAGGCGTCGTTGAGAGGCGCGCAGGAGATTGGGTTCACGGTGTTCTCGATCAGCATCTCGCTGATCGCGGTATTCATACCGCTGTTGATGATGGGCGGCATTATCGGGCGGCTGTTCCGCGAGTTTGCCATTACGCTGTCGACGGCGATCCTGGTATCGATGGTGATCTCGCTGACCACGACGCCGATGATGTGTTCGCGGGTGATGCGCTCCGAGGGCGAGGTGAAACATGGCCGGATGTACAAGTGGAGCGAAGAGCTGTTTGATGGCCTGCTGGACGGCTATCGCAGGTCGCTGACGTGGGTGCTAAACCGTCCGGCGCTGATGCTGCTGGTATTTTTGGCGACCATCGGGCTGACAGGTTACCTGGTGGCTACAGTGCCTCTTGGCTTCTTTCCACAGCAGGACACGGGCGTGCTGAACGGCGGTATGCAAGGGCCTCAGGACAGCTCGTTCTTTGCGATGAACAAGGCGGTGCATGCGGCGAACATGATCATTGCGCACGATCCGGGCGTGCAGAATGCGATGGCGTTCACCGGCGGCCAGGGTGCAACGAACGCAGGGTTTACGTTTATCGCGTTGAAGCCGTTGAATGAGCGAAAACAGAGTGCTGCAGAGATCATCAACGAGCTACGGCCAAAGCTGGCCAAGGTTCCGGGCGCCGCAACTTATTTGCAGGCCGTGCAGGACATTCGCATTGGTGGAAGGCAATCGAGTGCGCAGTATCAGTACACCTTGCAGGCAGAGACGACGGCGCAGTTGCAACTTTACGGTCCGCAGTTGCTGGCAGCGCTACGCAAAGCGCCCGGATTTCAGGACGCTAACACCGATCAACAGAACAATGGCCTGCAGGCGCTGTTGACCTATGATCGGCCGACGGCGGCGCGTCTCGGCATTACGCCGCAGACGATCGACACCACGCTGTATGCCGCGTTCGGTCAGATGGAGGCCTCGGTAATCAACACGGAGCTGAATCAGTACTACGTGGTGATGGAGGTTGCGCCGAAGTACTGGCAGTCTCCGCAGGGCCTGAAAGACGTCTACCTGATTCAAAACTCTGGGGGGGGGGCGATACCGCTGGATGCGGTGATGAATTACGCTCCGTCGACGTCGGCCCTGTCAGTGAATCACACGGGGTTGTTTCCTTCGGTGACGGTGAACTTCAACCTGGGTCCGGGTGTGTCGCTGGGGCAG
>Ga0302313_10003014_pt1 | contig 11335 bp, 8 predicted proteins | sample III_Palsa_N2_2_FD_200454 | JGI IMG/M metagenome (GOLD analysis project Ga0302313, IMG submission 200454) | Peat permafrost microbial communities from Stordalen Mire near Abisko, Sweden - III_Palsa_N2_2 | ecosystem: Environmental > Terrestrial > Soil > Palsa > Peat permafrost | place: Sweden...
CGAAAACCAAAGATCGCGCGGCAAATCTCGCGTTGGACTGGATTGGCCAGGTTCCGGGTAAACGCGAGAGTCGCCGAATCGTCGGCGAGTACTGGATGACCGAGCATGACGTGCAAAATAAAACCGCATTTCCTGACGAGATCGCTTTTGGAGGGTGGTTTATCGACCTCCATACACCGGGCGGATTGCTGGCGAAGACGAGTGAGGCCGCCAGTGCCGAAGGTTACGACGAAACGAGCGAGTATGCCGCAAAGAGCTATGCGGGGCCTTACGGAATACCACTGCGTTCGCTCATCGCACGCGACGTGAAAAATCTGATGATGGCAGGCCGGAACGTCAGCGCAACTCATGCTGCATTGGCTACCATCCGCGTGATGGGTACGACTGCGCTGATGGGTGAAGCTGCAGGAACCGCTGCTGCTTTACGGCTGCGCAAGAAATGCTCGCTGATTGATGTTGCTGCGAATCACATCAGCGAAGTCCAGCAGATGCTCTTGCGTGGCGGCTGCTTCTTGCCCAATGTGTGTGGAGTTGATGTGTTTGATCTAGCTCGTACCGCTACAGCAAGCGCGAGCTCCAGTGCTTCGCTCCATGGCATCTCTCCCGAAAGCAAAGGTTTTCACCACGGCCTTAGCATCTGGCGAGATCAGGCCAAACCGGTGCATGAGGAGCTCCTTCACCGCCGGGGACAGTGGATCGCAATCGGAACAGATAAGTTAACGTCCATCGAGATGTTGCTCTCGAATGAGTCGGACGAGACCCAAAGCATTGGGGCGAAGCTGATCAGTGTGGAATCGATATGGGACTACCGGTTAACTCCGGCAAACCCACTCGCCGAAACCACTCTCTCTATTCCACCAGGCTTGAATCAATGGATCTCATGGCCAGTTGGACTGGAAAACCTGCAGAGCGGTCGGTATGTCCGCTTGGATCTCTCAGCAAATCCAAAAATCAAGTGGCACATTGCGGGAAAAATTGAACCTGGGCATATGTCCGCCTTCCAGATCAGCAACTCAAAAATGAGGCGCTATGGAAGCGGCGTGACTCTCAGTTTCAAGGTGGATCCCCCACAGCCATGTTATGAACCTGCAAATGTTCTAACAGGAGAATCCAGACCTCATCACTTCACCAACCTGTGGCGCTCCGATTCCTCTCTGCCGCTGCCCCAGTGGTTGCAGCTTGAGTGGAACACTCCTCAGACAGTCGCCTCGGTAGAACTCACTTTTCCAGGCCATCTGCTTCGTGAATATCATGCGTATGCTCCGTTTTATCGAGACCCTCAGTGTCCATGTGACTACCGTATCGAAGCAGAGATCGATGGCCGTTGGGTCACTGCCATGGAAATCTACGGCAACTATCAGCGACACCGCGAACACGTGTTGCAAGAGCCCGTTTGCACACAGCGTCTACGAATTGTCGTCCTCGCAACTAACGGAGACCCTTCAGCAGCGCTATACGAGGTGCGGGTTTATGGGAGGAGATAAGTCATGCTAAACAGGCTCACCCGTAACCGTCGTGAATCTACTCTCGGCTGTTTCTGCTGCTCTCTTTTTCTGACATCCGTGGCTCTTTGTCAAAGTGGCCAAGGGATGTACACGATACGTGTGGATGAACCTCAGCAGAAGATTCTCGGTTTAGGCTTCGAAATTCAGAGTGACAGTATCGGCTCAGGGAATCATGGCATGCCCGATGAAGTAATCGCGGTACCTCATGATTTGGTCCCGGCAGAACGGATACGTTTTTATCACGACATGTTGCACGGATTTCGCTACTCGCGTTTGGCCATGGGACTCTATTTGCGCGGGCTAGATGCGGATAAACAGCACATCCTCGAACGTTATCCCGGGCAGATCAACGATCTCCGAGAAATGATGGTGCAGTCAGGAATCGAAGGCTTTGATGTTGAATACTGGTCGCCTGCTCCGTATTGGAAAAGCAATCACGCCTATGAGGGCGGAACGATCCGTTCGACAGACCCAGCATTCGTCAACGCTTTTACCGATTCGATCGTGGCTGACCTTCAATATCTACAGGCTAATGGACTGCACGTTTCCATGTGGGGTTTACAGAATGAACCAGGCATTGGTGATCTGACTAAAGATGCCACCAAGCAGATATATTCCACCTGTTTCTATAGTGCTCCCGATTACTTTGCCGTGATGAAGAGTGCCGCTCCCAAGGTTCGGGCTTTGCTTCCCGACGTGCAGATTCATGCAACCAGCTGGCTTGGTCCAGTCGATGAACGATCAGCGTTGATCCGGCAAGATTCGGACTTGCTCCGACAAATCAATGCATGGACCTGGCATCAGATCGGACATAACTCAAATGATCAGATTACAAAACAGTCATACTACACATCCAACTCGGCGAATAAGCCTGTCTATCAGAATGAGTTTGAATATCAGCCGTGGAGTTCATCTAAGCCAGAAGGCTACTTCATTAATACTGCTCAATCGATTATGAATTGGATGGTTTTTGAGAATTCGCCTACATGGTTCTGGCTTCATGCTCTAAAGCCGGTCTCTAATTTTGAAGCAAAGGGATATGCACTAGGCTTTTGGAGGCCACCCGGTGACAAGGACAAGATCGTCGAACCTCAACTCGCGGCGGGCCATTGGGAGTACAACCCGAATAACTGGAATGCCATTGCAGGCTTCTTGCGTTATCTGCCATGGGACTCCATTCGTCTCACCGTAGATGAAGACACTGTGCGGACGGATAACCGCATCATGGCCTGGAAAACTCCTCAAGGGAAAATAGGGCTTGCGGTCACCAATCGATCGGGGGCTCCATTCGAGTTCACGATTAAGTTTCCGGAAGCGCATTCAATGCACGGCAGTCGGTACACAATCAACGCACTGAATACCTCTCTTGCCACCCAGTCTGGTCAATATCTTCATTTGACTGTGCCTGACCAGGCAATCGAATTCTGGACAGAGCCCTGAGCTTTGAAATCGTTGCAATAGTCTGCCAGGCGTCCGGTTCGCTTTGAGAGCATATGCATCGCACCTGTCGAATCATCATGGCTCGCCCTGGCATTAAAGGAGAAAGAATGACCACCAAATTGATGAACCCTCTGTTAGGAATCTTGTTCTTGGGGCTGTCCCTGTCGGGCTCCGCGCAATTGGCAGCTACACCGCCGATGGGATGGAACAGCTGGAATCATTTTGCCAGTAAGGTCACGGATGCCGACGTTCGAACTGCCGCGGATGCTCTCGTCGCAAGCGGAATGAGAGATGCCGGTTATATATACGTGAACATAGATGACACATGGGAGGGCGAAAGGGACTCGCAAGGCATGATTCATTCCAACGCGAAATTTCCGGACATGAAAGCGCTGGCCGATTACGTTCATTCGAAAGGGCTCAAACTTGGAATCTATTCATCTCCAGGACCTAAAACTTGTGCTGGTTATGAAGGCAGTTACGGCCATGAAGATCAGGATGCTCAAACCTATGCTAGCTGGGGAATTGACTATCTGAAATACGACAATTGCAGCTTCAGAAATATCATCAAAGAACAAGCCGGCGATGACGTAGCGAAGGCCAAGGAATTACAACAGGCTGCGTTCAAGAAGATGTATCTAGCCATCACCAAGACCGGGAGACCCATTGTTTACAGTTACTGCCAGTATGGAAGATATGCTGTCTGGAACTGGGCCGCGCAGGACGGTGGAAATCTGTGGCGGACCACCACCGATATAAAGGACACATGGGATCGAATGTCCGTTATCGGATTCCAACAAGCTGGTCTTGAAAGATTTGCAGGTCCTGGACATTGGAATGACCCCGACATGCTAGAGGTCGGTAACGGAGGAATGACTCGCGATGAATACCAAGTGCACTTTAGCCTCTGGGCGATGCTCTCAGCGCCCTTGATTGCCGGTAATGATCTCGGGAAGATGACCGACGAAACAAAGGCAATTCTTATGAATCGCGATGTTATTGCGGTCGACCAGGATTCTTTGGGAAATCAGGCAAAGAGGGTCTGGACCGAAGGTCCATTGGAGATATGGATAAAACATCTTGCGCACGGAAAAGTGGTTCTTGCCTTCTTTAATCGCGGCGAGTCTGAAATGCTTGTCAATGCATCTACACCTGTCCTTCGCGATTTTTGGAATAGGCAGTTCAAGAATCTCTGGACAAAGGGAGAGCTGAATCTTGGCTCAAAGACGAAGATTGACGTGCTTTCTCATGGTGTAGTGATGCTGCGGCAGGAGTAACTGTCAGGGCAGACGGTTCTTAGACTTGAAGCCCCTGAAAAAGTGTCTGCGATTGATTTTGCCAACATCGCGGTCAGCGAGTTTGCTTGTCCAAACCCCTTTGTGCGACTAGCGAGTAATCGCGGGACTGGTTAGCTGCCGATGATTGAATCACTGTCACTGCCCTCGCACAAGGAGAGCTACATGCTTAGATTTCGACAAGGAAGTCTCTTTAAACAAAAGAGGAAGAGTTGCCCCGACGTCTGGGTTTTCCGGTGGTACCAGTATGCTTTGGGGAAGCGCACGTATAAGAAGCACATCATTGGACGTGTTAGTGAAATGAGGAGCAGACGGGACGCGGAAAAAGCAGTCATGGCACTCCGCAGTTCAATCAACGTAGACATTGGTACACCTCACACCATATGTGAACTTGCAGCACACTATCGGGTTCATGAACTGACTGAAGAAAAGAAATCATTTTCAACAATCGACAACCATCGTCTGCTATTCAAGCGATATATCGAAGTGCGTTGGGGAGGTCATCGGCTCAGCGCGATTCGCACGATGGCTTTTGAAGAATGGCTGCATGCCCTCCCTCTTGCGCCCAGTTCAAAAGCAAAACTGAAGGGCATAGTCTCCGTACTTTACAATCATGCGATTCGACATGAGTGGCTGGCCTTCAATCCAATCAGCAAGGTCCGAACGTCGCAAAAGCGATTGCGAGACAAAGACGTTCTCGCTCCAGAAGAGTTCCAGAAGTTAGTGCAGCAACTTTCAGTGCGTGATCGCGCGATGGTCTTGCTGATTGGTAGCACCGGCCTTCGTCGCTCAGAGATGATCGGTCTCACCTGGTCAGATCTAAACCTCATCACAATGGAAGTGAACGTTCTGAGATCCTGCGTGCGGAATCGAATCGGAAAGACGAAGACTGAGGCATCTCAGCGTCCTGTCCCACTTCATCCCATAGTGCTCAGTGCCTTGTTGGAGTGGCGGGCTCAATCACCCTATGCGGCCGATTTGGATTTCCTGTTTCCATCGACTCGGCTCAAAGGCAGCAAGCCACTGAGTCCCGATAGCATCTTGGAGAAAAGCATTCGCCCCGCATTGGCGCGAATCGGAGTCGTTGGAAAGCAGATTGGCTGGCACAGCTTCCGTCATTCGCTGGCGACGAATTTGCGATCACTCGGTGTCGACATCAAGGTCGCTCAGGAGCTGATGCGTCATTCCAGCAGTCGCACAACGCTTGATGTTTACACCCGCGCGGTTGACCATCAAAAACGCGAAGCGAGTCTGAAAGTGGTGGAACTCATGCTGCCGCTGGAGGTGCAAAAAATTTCAGCACCCTTCCGCACCCTCGGAAGAGTCCACGAGAAAATGGAGATGCCGCAAGCCTATGTCTCACAAGGATTTATTGGTGGACCTGATCGGGATCGAACCGATGACCTCTTCCATGCCATGGAAGCGCGCTCCCAGCTGCGCCACAGGCCCACTCATAGGAGGGACTCTCTTATTCTCCGCGAACCAGCCAGCTAAGTCAATCCGGCACCCCTGCACCCCAGATCGCTCCCGCAATAATCTCCCCGAAACAGGACGATTTTGCCTCCTGTAACATCTCCCTGCTTCAATAGCTGATCATGAACGCTATACGCTCTGTACTTTGCGCTCTTGCCCTCGCCTCATCCACACTCCTCGCGCAGCAGGCACCCATGCCCAATCCCTTCACCACGCTCATGGTCAAAGCAACGGCCCACGCCGACGCCCACCACAACACCGGCCGGCCTGTCCTTTCGCCCTACTACTCCACCGTGCTCAACGGCGATGTGAACATGGACGAACTCCACGCGCACAATATCCGTGTCGTCGTCTGGACACCCGACAGCGCCGACACCATGCGCACCCTCATCGAAAAGTTCCACGTCGACGGCATCATCACCGACGACCCCGAAATGCTGATGAGCCTACTCGCGCAGCTACGCACCGAAGCCAAAGGCGACCCCGCAAAACTCCACGCCCTCGACATCTTCGAGTCCTCCGCCCACCGCGGCGGCCGCGCCGATCGCCCCGAGAACACCATTCCCTCCTTCGAGAACGGCATCGACTCCGGCGTCTCCGTCCTCGAGACCGACACCTACGTCACCACCGACGGCGTCTCCGCCATCTGGCACGACGCCTACTACACCCCCCACACCTGCCGCCGCGTCGACGGCGCGCCCTACACCATGGACAACCTTGTCTACATCCACGACCTCTCCATGGCCGAAGCTGTAAAAACCTTCGTCTGCGACAAGACCGCCTACTCCGCCAAAGGCACCGGCGGTAAAGCTCCCGACGACTTCGGCGGCAAGCAGACCAGCGATCTCTCGCTCTCTCCCGTCTCGGTCGCCTTCGCGAAGAAAGAGGGCATGCCGAGCCCCTACTCCCCCACTAACGCCGCACAGCTATTCCGCTTCATGAAGTTCTACGAGTGGTACTACGCCAAGGGCCCCGGCAAAAACTCCCCGCTGGCCAAACAGCGCGCCGCGTATGGCGCGCGCGTCCGCGTAGCTCCAGAGACCAAGATCGAACCGCCAGAGATGGAAAAGCACGGCCAGGCCACCGCGCAGCAGTTCGTCGACGCCCTCGGCGGCGCCATACGCAGCGAGCACATGGAAGGCCGCGCGGAGATCCAGAGCTTCTACTACCCAACGCTCCTGCTCTTCCAGGAACAATTCCCCATGCTCTCCACCTACTATCTAACCGCAACGCCGAAGATGCTCGAAATGCAGTCAATGCCCGCAGAACTGAAGGTGAAATAACGTTCGCCCTTTGTTTACGCTGCCCGGAACATTTCTAAAGCCCCCGGTGTCTATACCCGCAGAGTGAGCGAGCACTCGGGCCGCCGGCGGCGCAGTACCCTCGCAGCAGTCGGGCTAGGAAACGGACGTAGGAATCAGGGCTAATCCCTAATCCCTGCCCCTAATCCCTGCTTTACATCTCTACCGCTTCGGGCCTACCTTTAGCAGTAGCTGTTGGATCGAGGGCCACAATGAGCGATCTCGCAAGTGCGATCGGAATCCGGGCAGAGGAGCAATCCCTCATCGCCGAGCTGAAGTCAGGCTCGGAGCCGGCCTTCGCCCTGCTCATCGCCCAGTACGGCCACCCCATCTACTCCCTCATCGCGCGCTCCCTCCGCGACCCATCCGACGCCGCCGACGTCACCCAGGAAGTCTTCGTCAAGGTCTTCCGCAACATCTCCAGCTTCCACGGCGACTCCAGCCTCCGCACCTGGATCTACCGCATCGCCCTCCACGAAGCCAGCAATCAGCGCCGCTGGTGGGGCCGCCACAAGCGCCAGGAACTCACCATCGATGCCCCGCTCGACAACGCCGAAGGCGAAACCTTCTGCCTCGCCGACGCCCTCGCCGCCCAGGACGCCTCACCCTACGACTGCGCCGTCAGCGCCCAGGTCCGCGAACACGTAGAGGCCGCCCTCGCCACTCTCCCCGAGGTCTTCCGCGAGGTCGTCGTCCTTCGCGAAATCGAAGGCTTTGGCTACGAAGAGATCGCCGAGATCCTCAACGTCAACATCGGCACCGTCAAAAGCCGCCTCACTCGCGGTCGCGCCGCCCTCCGCGAAGCCCTCATCAACGACTCCGCCGTCCGCTCCGCCCCACGCGTCGCAAAGCCCGCGATCCTCAAGGCGGTGGCGTAATGATCTTCCGCAAAACCAATCCGCAGCCCAACCCCACGCTCCCCGAGACCTGCGAGACCACCCGCGCCGAGTTCTCCGACTACCTTGACGGCACCATCAGCGGCGTAGCCATGGCGTCCATCGCCGATCATCTGGACGGCTGCATCCCCTGCGCCCGGGAGTTTGAAGACCTCCGCACCGTGCAGCAATCCCTCTCGGATCTCGGCCCCGCGCTCGCGCCCGACCGTCTGCAGGCGCAGTTGCATCAGGCCATCGCCCTCGAACGCGAACGCGGCACCCACCTCTCGCCCCGCGGCAAATTTCTCCTCGCCTGGGACACCTGGCTGGCCTCCGTGGCTCTGCGCGCCTCCGCCGGCCTCGCCGCAGCCATCGTGCTTCTCGGCGGCTTTGTCTGGATGTTCGGCGCACCCCTCGCCGTTCAAGCCAACGACGACAACATGGCGCACCTCATCTCCCCACACTTCCTCTACGCTGAGGTTCCACCGCAACCCATCACGCTGGACCGCGACACCCTCATCATGGTCGAAGCCAAGGTAGACACCGATGGCCGTGTCTACGACTACGCCATCCTCTCCGGCCCCACCGACCAAGCCGTCCGACTCCGCGTGGAGCAGAACCTTCTCGCCAGCATCTTCAAGCCCGCCACTCTCTTCGGCGCCCCCGTCCGCGGCCACGTAGTCCTCACCTACACCGGCATCTCCGTCCGCGGCTAAACCCGCCATTCCTCAGCAGACCAATGCAAAGCCCCCACTCCCCGTGTATAAACAGGGAATAACCCACCCCTGCAAAATACGAGTCATGGAGAGCGGTGTGACCAAACTAGCTGGATTTCTTCTCGCAGTTCTTCTAACTGCTGCACCAGCCGTCGCGCAACATCAAGGCGGTACCAGCGGCGGCGGTCGTCCGAGCGGCGGCGGAGGCCACGTTGGCGGCGGCTACATCCCGCAGCACGGCCCGGTCCCATCTCACACTGCACCGGCAGGCAATCCCTCCGGACACTACAACGACGCCCCCGGCCATCCCGACACCCCCCACGTTCACGACAACGGCCAATGGGTCGGACACCGTGGCGGCGACGACCACTACCATCTCGACCAGCCCTGGGCCTACGGACACTTCCCCGGCCACTTCGGCCCCAGCTACGTCTACCGCCTTGGCGGCGGAGACCGCAGCCGCTTCTTCTTCAACGGCTTCTACTTCGGCGTCGCTCCCTACGACTACGACTACACCACCGACTGGCTATGGGACACCGACGACCTCGTCCTCTACGACGACCCCGACGACCCCGGCTGGTACCTCGCCTACAACCCCCGCCTCGGCACCTACGTCCACATCCAATACCTTGGGGAGTAGAGGGGTGGGTTACCCCATACCCTCCCGCTTCCCATAGACTTGATCTGTGAGTCGAATAGTCATCGTGCCCCAGAAACCCTCCCATCTCTCCCGCCGCCTCACTCTCCTGACCGCCGCTCTAGCCGTCTCCCTGGCCGCCGTCGCGCAACAGAGCTCTTCCTCGTCGTCGTCCTCCACACCGGACACGCCCGCAATCAGCAACACCCAGAACACCCCGCAAAACGGCGCTAACCCTGCCTTCCGCCCACGCGCCGCGCAGATCGAAGAAGGTGGCTCTGCCGTCACCCTCGAAACCAGCGAGCCCCTCTTCGACATGGGCGCCGCCCTCAACGCCTGCGGCTACGACGCCGATCTCGACAAATCCGCCCCCGTCCGTGCCGAAGTCCGCGCCGACATGAACACCACCCTCGCCGCATCCGAGACCGCCCGTGCCTCCCGCGACGCCCTCTGCGCCTACATCGCCTCGCATCATCTCAACGACGCTGGCCTCAACGTCGGCCAGTACGTCTCCCTCGCACTCTATCTCTCGCCTCCGCCCTCGCTCACCCCCAATCTCGACGAAACCGAGCTTCCCCCGCAGGCCACGCAGGTCGTCAACATCCTTCCACTCCTCCGCACCTTCGTCGCCGAGGTCGATCTCCACTACATCTGGCTCCATCACCACTCCGAGTACGAAGCCCTCCAGGCCCGCGTCCACGACGCGATGGTCCACGCCGTCCTCAGCACCAACATCTACCTCCACCAGCCGGTCAGCAGCTACGACGGCCGCCGCTTCCTCGTCCTGCTGGAGCCCATGCTCTCGCCCTCGCTTACCAACGCCCGCGTCTACGGCTCCGACTACATCATCGTCATGTCGCCCAGCAACGCCACCGGCGTCCCCGTCCCCATCGGCGAGATCCGCCACATCTACCTCCACTACGTCATCGAGCCCATGGTCTACAGCCGCGGCACCGCCATGGAGCGCATCCAGCCCATGCTCCGCGGCGTACAGGACGCCCCCCTCGAGTTCTTCTACAAATCCGACGTCGTCGCCCTCATGACCGAGTGCCTCATCAAAGCCGTCGAAGCCCACATGTACGTCATCGACTCCCCCGCGCCCGAGAAACCCAAATCCAAAGAGCGCGTCGACCTCGACCGTTACGCCGCCCTCAAGGCCCTCTACGACAGCGAAAACTCCCTCGCCCGCCTCAAGCTCGTCGACACCGACGAAGCCCAGGGCTGGGTCCTCACCAGCTACTTCTACCAGACCCTCACCCAAATGGAGCATACCGGCGACGGCCTGCGCGACGAGATCGCCCCCATGATCTACGGCATGGACGTCGACCGCGAACGAAAGCACGCCGAAGAGATCGTCTTCGTCAAAACCGTTCCCGCCGATCCACTCCGGCCCAACACCGCACCCCGCAAGATCGAAGGCATGGACCTCGCCGAGCTCGACCTCATGACCGGCAAGCCGGACCAGGCCGGCGACATCGCCGAAAAGACCCTTGCCGATCCCAAGGGCGACCACGCCCGCGCCCAATATGTCCTCGCCCGCATCAACCTCATGCAGGGCGACCCCGAAAAGGCCATGGCCGGCTTCCAGCAGACCCTCACCCTCAGCAAAGACCCTCGCACCATGGCATGGAGCCACATCTACCTCGGTCGTCTCTACGACTCCATGAACCCACCCGACCGCGACCACGCCCTCGCAGAGTACAAACTAGCCGAGACCGTCCGCGACAGCCAGCCCGACACCAAAAAAGCCGCCGAAGCCGGCCTCGCCAAACCCTTCGCCTTGCCCCTCCGCGCCAAACCTCAAGCCCAGGACGACGACAAAGACTTCGACCCTACCGGCAAAGCCGAAAAAGACTCCTATCAACCCCCCGCACCAAAATAGCCACCATACGGCACCACCGCCTCCGGCTGTAAAGTAAAACCATGGCGACGCGGCGCACCAAAGAACCCATTTCAACCTCCGCGTCGCACCCCCTCGAAACCCTCCTCCACCACACCTTCACCGACCCCAGCCTCCTCCGCCTCGCCCTCACCCATCGCTCCTTCGCCTACGAAGCCCGCGGCGGACCGCCCGAGCTCACGCTCTTCCCCAA
>Ga0302313_10003019_pt1 | contig 11318 bp, 8 predicted proteins | sample III_Palsa_N2_2_FD_200454 | JGI IMG/M metagenome (GOLD analysis project Ga0302313, IMG submission 200454) | Peat permafrost microbial communities from Stordalen Mire near Abisko, Sweden - III_Palsa_N2_2 | ecosystem: Environmental > Terrestrial > Soil > Palsa > Peat permafrost | place: Sweden...
CATCTCGCGGGCCGCCGTGTGGTCGGGCGCATTCGGCGCGCTGTTCATGCTGATGCAGTTCGTGTTCTCACCGGTGCAGGGCGCGCTGTCCGATCGCTTCGGTCGGCGCACGGTGATCCTGATTTCGAGCTTCGGGCTTGGCATCGACTTCATCGTGATGGCGCTGGCGCCGGTACTGTGGCTGCTGTTCATCGGCCGTGCGGTGTCCGGCGTCTGCGCGGCGAGTTTCTCCACCGCCAACGCCTACATTGCCGACATCACGCCGAAGGAAAAGCGCGCCGCGGCGTTCGGCACGCTGGGCGCGGCGTTTGGCATCGGCTTCATCATCGGACCGGCGCTGGGCGGCTTTCTCGGCCATCTGCATATCAGGCTGCCATTCTGGGTAGCCGCGGTGCTGTCGCTGATCAACTTTGGCTACGGTTATTTCGTGTTGCCCGAATCGCTGCCGAAGGAAAAGCGCAGCCCTCGCTTCGACTGGCGCCATGCGAACCCGTTCGGTGCCGTGGTGCTACTGCGCCGCTACCCGCAGGTGTTCGGGCTGGCGACAGTGTACTTTCTGATCAACCTGGCGCAGTTCTCGCTGAACTCCACTTACGTGCTGTACACCGACTATCGCTACGGCTGGGGGCCACAAGCGGTGGGGTACACGCTGGGACTGGTGGGCCTGTGCAGCGGACTGGTGCAGGCAGTGCTGGTGCGCCGGCTGATGCCGAAGCTGGGCGAGCGGCGGATGATCCTCGCTGGACTCGTGCTATGCATCGTCGGCTACGTGTTCTTCGGCTTCTCCTCGGCCGCGTGGATGTTCCTGCTGGGCATCCCGTTCCTGTGCCTCGGCGGGCTGTCCGGGCCACCGGCGCAGGCGATGATGACCCATCAGGTCGATCCGCATGAGCAGGGCCGCCTGCAAGGCGCGCTGACCAGCCTGGCCAGCCTTGCCGGCATCTTCGGCCCGGCGCTGTTCGCGAATCTGTTTGCGCTGTTCATCAGCGACCACGCACCGGTGCAGCATCTGCCCGGCGCGGCATTCGTGCTGGCCGCGCTGCTGCTGTTTGCCGCCGCACTGATCGCCGTGCGCGTGATGCGTCATACGCCAGCCGTGGCGCCATTGGCGACACAAGACGTCGTCCCCGTGATTCCGTTCAACGAGCTTTCATCCGAACCCCTTCCTCACGATCCACCGGAGCAATCCCCATGACACTTTCCATGTACCAGGCTTCCGTTCCCGTCTTTGTCCGCGCACTCAGCAACCTCGCCCATGTGCTCAAGAAAGGTGAGGCACATGCAAAATCCAAGAACGTCGCTGATGAAGTGCTGCTGCAGACGCGATTGATCCCTGACATGCTGCCACTGATCAAGCAGGTGCAGATTGCCGCCGACATCGCTAGCCGTGGCGCTGCCCGCCTGGCTGGCGCCGAGCCGATGTCCTTCGAGGACAACGAAACCACGCTGGAGCAGGTCTACTCCCGCATCGATCGCGCGATCGAATACATCAAGACGTTCAAGCCCGAGCAGATCGACGGCAGCGAGACCCACACGATCGTGATGAAGACGCGCACCGGCGAGACGACGTTCGAAGGCCACGCCTACCTGCTGGGCTTCGTTCTGCCGAACGTGTTTTTCCATTGCACGACCGCTTACAACATCCTGCGCGAGTCCGGCGCCGAGATCGGCAAGACCGATTTCATCGGCCAGGCCTGATCGACACCGGCGCCACGGTCACGGCCGTGGCGCCACATCCGTCATAACCGCACGATATCTGCGAAAATCCGCCGGCTCACCCTGAGAGCCTGTTCGTGATCTCCCCGTAGTCCGCGTTGCCGTTGAGTGGCCGTCAGGTGGTAGTGCGTGGCGCAGTACCTGACGTCCGTCAGGTCAAGCCGCGCGCTGCCGCATGGCGGCCACTCAACGGCAACCCTTCGGGCCGGGAGGTGTTTGCGCGCAGGCCGGCGTCATCATTCGGTCGTGTACGGACGTACACTCCCTCATTCTTCCTTGGCCTGCGCGCAAACACCTCCCGGCGCGGGCTACGGGGAGATCACGAACAGGCTCTAATTCCGGACACCGGCGAATGTTGCGACTGACCGACCTCAAACTGCCGCTGGATCACCCCGAGGACGCACTGCCCAGGGCGATCCTCAAACGGCTGGACATCGAGGCGGCGGCTCTGACCAGCTACACCGTCGCCAAGCGCAGCTACGACGCACGCAAGCGCGGCGCGATCCTGCTGATCTACGCGCTGGATATCGAAGCCACGGGCGAGGCCGAGCTGCTACGGCGCTTCGCCGACGACCAGCACGTCCAGCCCACGCCAGATACCGAATATCACTTTGTCGCCAGCGCCCCAACTGAGCTGAAGCTGCGTCCGATCGTGATCGGCACCGGTCCGTGTGGCTTGTTCGCCGGATTGTTGCTGGCGCAGATGGGCATGCGTCCGATCATCCTGGATCGCGGCAAAGCCGTGCGCGAACGCACCAGGGACACCTGGGATCTGTGGCGCAAACGCAACCTGCACCCCGAGTCCAATGTGCAGTTCGGCGAAGGCGGCGCCGGCACGTTCTCAGACGGCAAGCTTTACAGCCAGATCCGCGACCCACTGCACCACGGCCGCAAGGTGCTCGCCGAGTTCGTCAAGGCTGGCGCTCCGCAGGAGATCCTCTACGTCAGCAAGCCACATATCGGCACGTTCCGGCTGGTGACGATGGTGGAGAACATGCGCGCCACGATCGAGTCGCTGGGCGGAGAAATCCGCTTCAGCCAGCGCGTCGACGATTTGCAGGTCGAGACTGACGCCGACGGCAAACGCCAGGTGCGCGGGGTGACCCTGGCCAGCGGCGAGCAAATCCGCGCCGACCATGTAGTGCTCGCCGTCGGCCATAGCGCGCGCGACACCTTCGAGATGCTGCATGCACGCGGCGTGTACCTGGAAGCCAAGCCGTTTTCGATCGGTTTTCGCATCGAACATCCGCAGTCGATCATCGACCGCGCGCGCTTTGGCACACAGGCAGGTCATCCGCTGCTCGGCGCCGCCGATTACAAGCTGGTGCATCACTGCAAGGGAAGCCACAGCGGCAACGGCCGTTCGGTCTACAGCTTCTGCATGTGCCCGGGCGGCACCGTGGTGGCGGCCACCAGCGAGATCGGCCGTGTAGTGACGAACGGCATGAGCCAGTACTCGCGCAACGAGCGCAACGCGAATGCGGCGATCGTGGTTGGTATCGAGCCATCCGATTTCACGCCCTTCGACAATAGCGGCAGTCCGTTGGCCGGCATTGCGTTGCAGCGCGCGCTGGAAAGCCATGCTTACGTACTGGGCGGCGAAAACTACAACGCGCCAGGCCAGCTGGTCGGCGACTTCATCGCGGCGCGCGCCTCGCACGAATTCGGCGACGTGCAGCCCTCGTTCAAACCCGGCGTAACGCTCGGCAGTCTCGACAGCGCACTACCCGACTACGCGATCGCCGCGATCCGCGAGGCGCTGCCCGCGTTCGATCGCCAGATCAGGGGTTTCGCCTTGCGCGACGCCGTGCTTACCGGGGTGGAAACGCGTACCTCGTCGCCGGTGCGGATCAAGCGTGATGACAGCCTGCAAAGCCTGAACACGGCTGGTCTGTATCCCGCTGGCGAAGGTGCCGGGTATGCCGGTGGCATCCTCTCGGCCGCAGTCGACGGCATCAGGATCGCCGAGGCAGTGGCCTTGAGCATCGCAGGACGCTGAGAGCCCGTTCACCATCTCGCGCAACCCGGTCGATTGATTGTCCGTTTCATGACCACATATTGGAGCCGATAAACAGGCGACGTGCGCTGTGCACATCGCCGCGAGGATCTCCAAATGTCCAATGAAACCAAGCCAGCCCCAATCCGGATCGATTTTGTTTCCGATGTCACCTGCCCATGGTGTGCTATCGGCTTGACCGCGCTGGAGCAGGCACTAGCGAACCTCGGCGACGAGGTCACCGCCGAAATCCATTTCCAGCCGTTCGAACTGAATCCCCACATGGCACCGGAAGGTGAGGATGCCACCGAGCATCTGGCCAACAAATACGGCAGCACACCCGAAGAGATCGCGATAAATCGCGAGTCGATCCGCGCCCGCGGCGCATCGATGGGCTTCGAGTTCCGCATGGACCTGCGTAAACGCTTCTACAACACGTTCGATGCGCACCGACTATTGCACTGGGCCGAACTGGAAGGTCGGCAGATGCCGCTGAAGCACGCACTGTTGCGCGCCTATTTCACGGACGGGGAGGATGTGAGTGCGCATGACACACTCGTGCGTCTGGCTGGCGAAGTGGGGCTGGACGTCGCGCGCGCACGGGAAATTCTTTCCGGCAATACGTACGCCGACGAAGTCCGCGCACAGGAGAAGTTCTTCATGGATCGTGGCATTCACTCGGTGCCGGCGACCATCATCAATGACCGGCACCTGATTTCCGGTGGGCAGCCGCCGGAAGCGTTCGAGCAGGCGTTGCGGCAGATCGCTGCGTCTCCGCAACGCTGACCTGCGCACCGATTCACTCAATGTCGGCGTGAGCTTCCAGCCAATCCCCGATCGGCGACGGGCGCCCCAGCAGATAGCCTTGCCCTAGCTCGCAACCCATCGCGACCAGGGCATTGCGCTGTGCCTCGGTTTCGATGCCTTCGGCGATTACCTGGATGTTCAAGGCCCGAGCCAGCGCGAGAATGGCCGCCACCACGGTGGTGCTGTTGGTGTTGCTGTCCTTGTCCAGCTCCTCGACGAACGCGCGATCGATTTTCAGCATGCGTAATGGCAGTGAATGCAGATAGCTGAGCGACGAATAACCGGTGCCGAAATCGTCAAGCGCCGAACCCACACCGGCCAGGCGCAACCGATCGAGCGTGGCGCGTACGCGCTCGGGGTTGTCCAGCAACGCGCCCTCGGTGACTTCGGCGATCAGCCGTGAGGCAGGCAAACCGGTGTACTCGAGCAGGCGGATCAGACGCGCATCGAAATCCGCGTGGCGCAGATGCAGTGCCGAGACGTTGAACGTCATGAACGTATCGTCCGGACCATGTCGCGCGAGCAGGCGACAGCTGAGCTCGAAGATGTGCCAGTCGATCGCTTCGATCAGCCCGCTGTCCTCGGCAATCTTGATGAAGTCTGCCGGCTTGAGCAGGCCGCGCTGTGGATGGTTCCAGCGAATCAGCGCCTCGTAGCCAACCACCTGCCCGCCATCGAGCCGGCAGATCGGCTGGAAGTACGGCTCGAACTGCTCGTTCTGCAATGCAGCCCTCAGCTCGACTTCCAACGCCAGCACGTCGACCACATTCTTCGCCAGCGTCTCGTCAAACAACTCGAAACGTTTGCGGCCGAGACCCTTGGCCCGATACAGCGCAATGTCGGCATCACGCAGCACTTCGTCGGCCGCGTGGTAATGACTGTCGCCGATCGCGATACCTATGCTCGCGGTGGGCTGCAGCTCTTTGCCGGCAACCAGCATCGGCGCGCCCAGGGCATCCAGCACGCGCTGCGCCACGGCGATGACGTCCGCCGGCATCTGCACGTCCTCCAGCAGGATGGCGAACTCGTCGCCGGCCAATCGCGCCACCAGGTCGGGATGGCGCACGCAGCTCGCCAGGCGGGTGGCGACCTCTTTCAGTACCTCGTCACCGGCCAGGTGCCCGAGGCTGTCATTGATGATCTTGAATCGATCGACATCCAGGTACAGCAGCGCGCAACGCCGATGCGGTTCACACCTGATCGTGGAGAGTACGCGATCGATGCGATCACGCAGGTAGCCGCGGTTGGGCAATCCGGTCAGCGAATCGTGCATGACCTGATGCTTGAGCTGATCCTGGATGCGTTCGCGCTCGATGATTTCCTTGCGCAATGCCTGCGTGCGCTCCTCCACCCGATGCTCCAGCTGTTCGTAGGCGCGCCGCAGAGATTCGGCAGAGCGGCGCCGGGCAAGGCTGTTGGCGATCTGCGAGGCTACAAAGCTGAGCAACTCCTGATCCGCCAAACCATAAACGACCGAAGCGCTGTAGCTCTGCACGGTGACCAGTCCGATCGTCTCGTCGCCGACGATCAACGGCACGCCCAGCCAACTCATCGCGGGGGCGCCCAGGCGTCCCTGCGCTATCTCACCCTGACGCACGAGTTCCTCGATGTCGGCGTTATCGGCGCGCAGAGCCGTACCCTGCCGCAGCACATATTCGCTCAGACCTCGCCCCAGCGGGCGCGCGGCCGGAGGCAATTTGACCTCGTCCACGGAGTAAGGGAATACCAATTGCTGGCGGTCATCGGAGAGCAGCGCGATGAAGAAGTTCTCCGCATTCAGCAGCTCGCCAACCACCGCATGGACGCGCCGGTAAAATTCGTCTTGATCGATATCCGCGGTAGCCAGCTCGGCGATCTGGAACAATGCGACCTGCAGATGCTCGGCGCGCTTGCGCTCGATGATTTCCAACTGCAGGCCACGATTCGCTTCGGCCAGCTGCAGCGTGCGCAGCCGCACGCGCTTTTCCAGATCTTCCTTGGTCTGCTTGCGTTCCAGTGCGGTGAGAATGTGGCTGCCGACAAATTCCAGCAGCGCCAGATCCTCCTCCGAGTAGCCGATGTTCTGCTGGTAGCTTTGCACCACCAGTGCACCGCCGGGCTGACCATCGCGCAGCATCGGCACGCCAAGCCAGTCGAAGCTGTCTGAGCCTATCAAGGTCATCGGCCCAGGCACCTGGCTGCGCAGTTCTTCGGCACTGCCCATGCGTGCCTTGCCATCGCTGATCACGTACCAGGTCAGCGTATGCTCAATCGCGCTCAATGGGAGGTCCTGGCCATTACCGGGCGAGGTCGGGTCCTCGACATCGACGAAATACAGGAAACGGATTGTGTCCAGATCTGCATTGCGTGTGACGATGAAGAAATTTTCTGCGTACATCAATGTGCTGACAATGGCATGAATGCCACGCAGCATGTCCGGCATGTCACGATCGGAGCCCGCCAGGTCGGAAATCGCGAACAACGCACGCTGCAGGGCTTCGGAACGCTCCAGCTGCTGATGCGAATGCTGCAGCCTGAACCACTCCAGCGCGCGGCGCAGATGCTGACCAGCAAGCTGCAACGCCTCTACCATTCCTTCCAGAAAGTCCTCCGCGTCCTGCCCCGGCAGCAAGCTCAGCAACAGCAGCGCGGGCTCGGGCTGCTCGCAGAGGCGAATGGCCACACGGTACCGATCGAGGTTCCAGTGCGGCTGGTCTGACTTGCTGGCGTCGCGCAACCATGGCCAATCGGCAGAATCAATCCGTATCGGCGGAACGCTGTGATGATGATTTGCCGGCTCGTCCAGTCCCCACAGCACGCAGGCGGTGCGGCAGCCCGGCGTGGCCTGCACCAAGCTGGCGATGACCGCGGCCACTTCGTCAGGCGTGTGATCTGCCGTGAGACGGGCCAGCCATGTCAGCTGCAATGAGCCATCGGACAACGTCGACTCAACAGCATCCGCGTGCTTCATCGATAGAGCTCCCCCAAGCCCGGCCCCCGCAACACCCAGCATCAGCATACCCTCAATGTGCACGACGGCGGTGCCGTCAGCCCCATCATGAGCCTGCCGGGCGCGCAATACCGATAAACTGCCCCATGGCATCCAGCCAAGCTGCACTCTGGCACGTCTCTGCCATGCGCCGGCGCAACTCCGGCCGCTGACGGCATTCGTGCCCGTATTTCATGCATAACCCGCGCCACAGGTTCGATTCGCCATGCTCGCCGACATCACCAAAGACGCCATACGCGCCGCTTATGCACGCTTGAAAGACGGCTTGCCGGGCTTTCGCGCACGCGCGTCGCAGGGAAAGATGATCGCCGAGGTAGCCAGAGCCCTCGGCAAAACCGGCGGCGTGGCCGTGATCGAAGCGCCGACCGGCACCGGCAAGTCGATGGCCTACTTGATTGCCGGCGTGGAAGTGGCGCGCTTCCAGAAGAAGAAGCTGCTGATCGCCACGGCCACCGTGGCGCTGCAGGAGCAGCTGGTGCAACGGGATATCCCGCTGTATCTGAAACTCAACGGCATCGAGGCCAAGGTGGCGCTGGCGAAGGGGCGCGGACGTTATCTTTGCCCGCGCAATCTACGCATGGCGACGAACAGCCTGAATGATTCCGGGCAGATGGGTCTGGCCGGTTTCGATGCGGATCTGGCCCTGTGGCTGAAGCCGCCGCAGCCGCGCGACAAACAGGCGTTGGCCAAGCTGAGCACTGCCTTTGACAACGGCGAGTGGAACGGCGACATGGACAGCGCGCCGGAAGCCGTAAGCGACCTGCTGCGTCCGATGGTGACCACCAGCGCCGGCGGCTGTACCGGGCGCAAGTGCGGCCAGTTCATGATCTGCCCGTTTTTCGCCGCACGCCGCGCGGTGGACGATGCGGAAATCATCGTGGCGAACCAGGACCTGGTGCTGGCCGACCTCACCATGCCGGGCGAGGACGAAGGCTGGGGTGGCGTGATCCTGCCGCGACCGGACGAGACCCTGTACATCTTCGACGAAGGCCATCACGTGCCGGGCAAGGCGATTGATCGCGGCGCCGCCGAGGTCTACATGAGCGTCACCGTGCGCCAGCTGAGCCGGCTCGGACGGCAGGTACACGCAGCGTATTCGCTAACTGACAAGCAGACACTGGGCAAGCTTTCGCTGGATGCCGGCGATGCGAAATTGCAGGAGCTCAGCAATACGCTGGAGGAGTTGGAAAAAGAAATCCGCCTCGGCTGGTTGCCTGACCCGGCCGAGAACGAGCCGATGTATCGCGGCTCGCTCGGTCAGCTGCCGGAATCGTGGGTTGAGCTTGCCCGCATGCTCAATCTGTGCACCGGCGAAGTGCAGCGCTGGCTCACCGCCGTGCGCCGTGCGGTGGTCGAGATGACCGACGGCGGACCGACGCAGGAGGCATTGTCGCGCGAACTGGGCATAGCGCTGGAACGCATCGGCAAGCAGGCAAGTACCTGGCGCGCCTGGGCGAGCGATGATCCCGATGACAGGCCGCCGCTGGCGCGCTGGGTTACGTTGAGCGGCGATCAGCAGCTGGTCTGTCATGCCTCCGCGGTATCCGCCGGTGGCTTGCTGCGCAGCGTACTGTGGGGCAATGCCAGCGGCGTGGTGATGACCTCGGCAACCCTGAGCGCGGGCGGCAACTTCCGCGGCTTCGCCGATGCCGTTGGGTTGCCCGATGATGCGGTCACGCTGAGCCTGCCCTCCCCTTTCGATCTCGCTGTGCAGGCGCGACTGGAAGTGCCGGCGATGCGTACGCTGCCAGATGCTCGCGAAGCACATGCCGAGGAAATCAGCGAGTGGCTGGCGGACAATCTCGACTGGGACGCTGGAAATCTGGTCCTGTTCACCTCGCGCGCGAAGCTCGACCGTGTACTTCAGAAACTGCCCATCGCGCAGGTGCGCAAGGTGCGCGCGCAGGGTTCATTGGGCAAATCGCAATTGGTCGCCGATCACATCGCCGACATCGAGGCCGGCAAGGGCAGCACGCTGTTTGGCCTGGCTTCGTTTGGCGAAGGTCTCGATCTTCCCGGCAAGCTGTGTGAGACGGTGGTGATTACCCAGCTGCCGTTCGCCGTGCCCACTGACCCGGTTGGCGCGACGTACGCGGAATGGCTCGAATCGCGCGGACGCAATCCATTCATCGAGGTAAGCGTGCCCGAAGCCACCCGACTGTTGACGCAGTATTGCGGCCGGCTGATCCGCAACGAAACCGACCGCGGGCGCATCGTGTTGCTCGACCGCCGCGTGGTGACCAAACGCTACGGCAGCGGCATGCTGAAGGCATTGCCGCCGTTTCAACGCATCATCGAGAGAACCGCATGAACTTGGCTGGCATGCGCGGCCCCATCATCCGCGCGCAGGATTGCCCGCCGCAGCCGTGGAAGAATGGCCTTGGCACGACACGTGAGATAGCCGTCTATCCGTCTGACGCGCGCAGCGAGGATTTCCTGTGGCGCGTAAGCATCGCCGAGGTCGACAGTGCCGCACCGTTCTCTTGCTTCCCCGGCATCGACCGGCACATAGCGCTGCTCGATGGTGCCGGTTTCACGATGGCACTGGACGACGGCCGCATACATGCGCTGACCACACCGTTCGCGCCGTTCGCCTTTGCCGGTGAGGCCGAAGTAGCCGTAACCCTCGCCGACGGCCCGACAAGTGACTTCAATCTGATGGTGCGGCGAGCACAGGCAAGTGGCGAGGTAGAGGTGTGGCAGGAGCCGGGAGCCCATCCGCTCGACCCGGCGACTGTCCTCATCTATGCGGTCCGCGGTGAAATCGAGACCGTCGATGGCACGCTGCACGGCGGCGATGCATGGCTTGCGCACGCGCCAGCTGCCGGCCATGTCACGCTGCAGGACGGTGCGTTGGCGTTCGCCATCTGCATTCGGCACACGGGCTGACGGACGCCTATACTCGCCGCACCGCCGCGATGAGGTGACCTGCCATGCTGATGCTGATCCTTGGCCTGCTGATCTTCCTTGGCGCGCACTCGCTGCGCATCTTCGCGGTCGGTTGGCGCGAACGTCAGATCGCGCGACTCGGGGTGAAACGCTGGAAGGGTTTGTTCGCGCTGGTTTCGCTGATTGGCTTCGTGTTGATTTGCTGGGGCTTCGCGTTGGCGCGTTTGCAGCCAGTGCCGCTGTACGCGCCGCCGCCGTGGCTGCGCCATCTCAATGCCCTGTTCACGCTGATCGCATTCGTGCTGTTTTTCGGAGCGCGCGTGCCGGGCAACCACTTCAAGGCAAAGTTCGGCCACCCGCAGGTACTGGCGGTGAAGGTATGGGCGTTCGGTCACCTGCTGGCCACCGGCATGTTGCATGACGTGGTGCTGTTCGGTGCGTTTCTGCTGTGGTCGATCGTGCTGTTCGTCGTATCGCGCAGGCGCGACCGACTCGCCGGCACCATTTATCCGACGGGTACGGTCCGGGGTGATGCGCTGACCGTGCTGATCGGGGTGGTCGCCTGGGTTATTTTTGTGGGCTGGCTGCATCTGTGGCTGATTGGCGTGAATCCGATGAGCTGACAAACGGGTCAATGGGGTGGCGAGAGTCATCTACGCACCCGCCGTCGCGTGCGCTAAAGTTTGCGTACCCCACCCATCCGGAGGTCATCTCATGGCCGGTTTCCTGCTCTGGTTGTTGCTGTTGGTGTTCTGCTGGCCGCTCGCATTGCTGGCGCTGGTGCTGTATCCGATCGTGTGGCTGTTGATGCTGCCGCTGCGTCTGGTCGGGATCACCGTGAGCGCCGTATTCGCCTTCCTCGGCGCTCTACTGATGTTGCCGGCGAGGGTGTTGCGCGGCCGACCGGTCTGAGCGGCATCA
>Ga0302313_10003023_pt1 | contig 11313 bp, 9 predicted proteins | sample III_Palsa_N2_2_FD_200454 | JGI IMG/M metagenome (GOLD analysis project Ga0302313, IMG submission 200454) | Peat permafrost microbial communities from Stordalen Mire near Abisko, Sweden - III_Palsa_N2_2 | ecosystem: Environmental > Terrestrial > Soil > Palsa > Peat permafrost | place: Sweden...
TGGACCGGCCCAGCAGCAATTGAGCACTATCTAGCCTCCGATGGACTCGATACCGATGTCCGCCGCCGTTTCATCCAGTCATTAAAGAGCCATCTCTCCGCCCGAACCCTCACCGGAACTGAAATCTTCGGCAGGAAGTATCGCTTTGAAGATCTAGTCACAAAAATCCTCGCAGACCTCCGAGCCAACGCAAGCAGCTTTCTGGGTGTTGAAGTCACCACTGCTGTCGTAGGGCGGCCCGTGGTCTTCGTTGGAGCGGACTCTGAGGCTGACAACGACTTCGCCCTCGCCCGCCTCGAGCAATCCTTCCAACAGGCTGGATTTCAATCCGTCACATTCGCTATGGAGCCTGTTGCGGCGGCCTACGCTTATACCAGCGAGCTGCAGCAGGATGAGTTGTTGCTGATCGGCGACTTCGGTGGTGGAACCACCGACTTCTCCCTCCTGCGCGTTCATGCCGCAGCGCAGGGAGAGCCGGTGCGTACTGTGCTCGGCAGCACCGGCGTGGGCATCGCGGGCGACGCGTTCGATGCTCGCATCGTGCGTCGGCTGATCGCGCCGGCACTCGGTTCCGAGTCCATGGCACGGTCGATGGAGAAGATACTGCCTGCGCTACCCGCGTGGGTCTATGCCAACCTGGAGCGTTGGCACACGCTCTCGTTCCTGCGGACTCATGCGGTCGTCGAGATGCTGCGAACGACGCAGAAGCGGGCGTTGGAGCCGGAGAAGATTGCGGCGCTTGCAGCGGTCGTCGACCACGACCTGGGTTACCGGCTGCATCAGGCCGTGCAGCAGCTCAAGATCGATCTGACGACGAACGAGTCAGCAGAGTTCCTGCTCGACGCCGAAAGCGTTCACCTGAGACAGGCCGTACAGCGAACGGACTTCGAAAGCTGGATCGCCCCGGAACTCGAACGGATGGGAGCAAGCCTCGACGCGCTACTGGCGAAGACCGAAACTGATCCGGCGCAGGTCGATCATGTCTTCCTCACCGGAGGAACCTCGCTCGTGCCTGCTGTGCAGCGTCTCTTTACAAGTCGGTTCGGTGCAGAGCGTGTGAGTAGCGGAGATGCGTTTACCTCGGTAGCTCACGGACTGGCGCTCATCGCCAGTGCCATCTAGTACCCACCACACCGCGCTGATTCCTGACGTAAGCAGTTTAGAATGTTTGGCTCGTGACTTGATTAGATCTGGACTACTCGTCGTTCTCCCGTAGCTTGGCAAGGACGCCAAAGTCCTCCAGCGTCGTAGTGTCTCCAGTGACCGTGCCGGTTGTGGCAAGCTCCCGCAACAGACGCCGCATGATCTTGCCGGAGCGCGTCTTGGGCAGCGTCGGCGTGAAGCGCAGATCGTCCGGACGCGCCAGCGCGCCGATCTCTTTGGCTACCCAGGCGCGAAGCTCCTGCTTCAACTCTTCGGTGGGTTCGTGGCCGTTTTCCAACGACACGAACGCGGCAATAGCCTGCCCTTTCATCTCGTGCGGGCGGCCCACAACTGCGGCCTCGGCGACCTTGGGGTGCGCAACCAGCGCCGATTCGATCTCCATCGTTCCAAGACGATGGCCGCTTACGTTGATGACGTCGTCCACCCGCCCCATCAGCCAGTAGTAGCCATCGGCGTCGCGGCGGGCGCCGTCGCCGGTGAAGTAGATGCCGGGAATCTCGGAGAAGTACGCCTGCTCATAGCGCTCGGCATCGCCCCATATAGTGCGGGCGATCGAGGGCCACGGTTTCTTGATGACCAGCAGACCGCCCTGCCCCGCCGGCACAGGTTCGCCGTCCTTCGAAACGACCTCCGGCACAACGCCGAAGAAAGGACGAGTCGCGGAGCCGGGTTTCGTCGGCACAGCGCCGGGGATGGGAGCAATCAGGATGGCGCCCGTCTCGGTCTGCCACCAGGTGTCTACGATGGGGCACCGCTCTTTGCCGATCTCGCGGTGATACCACATCCACGCTTCCGGATTGATCGGCTCGCCCACAGTACCAAGCAAACGCAGCGAGGCCAGCGAGTGCTTGTGGACCCACTCGTTGCCCCACTTGATGAATGCGCGGATCGCCGTCGGCGCGGTATAAAAAATCGAAACCTTGTGGTCGTCAATGATCTTCCAGAAGCGGTCGCACTCCGGCCAGTTCGGCGCGCCTTCGTACATCATCACCGTCGCGCCGTTCTGTAGCGGGCCGTAGACAACATAGCTATGCCCGGTGACCCAGCCGATGTCCGCCGTACACCAATAAACGTCATGCTCCTGCAGGTCGAAGATGTACTTGCTCGTCAAGTAGGTCTGCACCGAGTAGCCGCCGGTAGTGTGCACCAGGCCCTTCGGCTTCCCTGTCGTTCCACTGGTGTAGAGGATATAGAGCGGGTCCTCGGCGTCCATCCACTCGGCGGCGCACTCTGCGTCCACAGAGGCCATCGCCTCGTGCCACCAGATATCGCGCCCCTCCTGCATCGGCACCGTAACCGTCGGCGCACGCTGGAAGACGACAACCTTCCGCACTCCCGGACACTTCTGCATCGCCTCATCGACGATGGCCTTCAGCTTCACCTCAGCCCCACGCCGATAGCTGATGTCCTGCGTCACCACCACCTGACAGTCAGAATCATTCACGCGATCCGAGATGGCATGAGCCGCAAATCCTCCAAAGATAACCGAATGCACCGCACCAATCCGCGCGCAGGCCAGCAACGCAATCGCCAGCTCGGGAGCCATGCCCATATACAGCGCGACACGCTCCCCCTTCTTTACGCCCAGCGACTTCAACACATTCGCGAACTTCTGCACCTCAGCGTGCAGCTCGGCAAAAGTCAGCTTGCGAACCTCACCCGGCTCACCCTCCCACAGCAGCGCAACCTTGTCCTTGCGCGCGCCCATGGCGTGACGATCCACGCAGTTGTGCGAGAGATTCAGCTTGCCGCCGGTAAACCACTTCGCGTTGGGGCCTGTACCCTCGAGCACGCTGGTCCACGGCGCAAACCACTCAAGCTGCAACGCAGCCTCGGCCCAGAAATCCTCCGGCTCCGCGATGCTGCGCTCGTACATGCGCTCGTACTCCGCCAGGCTGCCGATGCGGGCCTTGCCCGCGAACTCAGCCGGAGGCGGAAAGACGCGGTGCTCCCGCATGAGGGATTCGAAGTTTTCACTTTGGCCGGATGGGGCGGTTTGAACGGGCGTAGCTGGACGGGACTGATCTTCAACAGACATGAATGAACCTTGGCTCCTTGACCGCGAATGCACACAATTCTACGGGCAAGAACGTAGACTTGGCATCCTGCAACGGCAACCCCTGTAAATCGCCGCACCTATCAAGCCTTTTGCCTGTCCCGCCGATAAACAAGTACCTATGCGCGAACTGCTCGCCACACTCTTCTTCGTTGCCCTGATTCTCACGCCCCTGCTCGTCATCCCCTGGATATCGCCTCATCCCAACGATCCACAAGACAGGTGGCGATAGCCCCGGCATGACATCATCGAAGTTATGAACTTCACGCTTGCCACCGTCATCGGATTTTTTCTCGGATTCGTCTTCGGCGTCGGTTGTGCGCTCGCGGTGATGTATTCGATCTACCTTGGCGGCTATCGCGCTGCGGTTCGCGACGCGCAACTGCCGGAACCGCCGGAGCGCCTGATCAGGGTGCGTAGAAAGCTGAGCGTAGCCGGCTAAAGTCAGCCTGCCTGGCTCTCTCGCAGCTCCTTCCGCAACTCCGCGACCTCGGACGACAGCTTTTCAATCGCCTTCAACAACTCGCCGCTGTGCACACTCTCGGCCGACGGGGTCATGCCCTTCACAAAGAACGTCCCATTCGGCTCCAGCACGCACTCCTCCACATCGGCAGGATCGTTGAAACCATTCTTGTTCAGCACGGAGATCAGCTCCACTTGCGTCAGCGTCTCTTTTGCCAGCGCATCCTCCAGCACGACGCCGTTCTTAATCAGCGTCGTCGCCGAGCCCTGGAGCGTTGTCGTGATCTTCGGCGCTCGGAAGAGCAGACGCATCAGCAGCCAGTTAATCGCCAGCAGCGCAAACGCCCCAATAATGCCGCCGCTCACCGAGTTGTCATCGCCGATGATCGCATTCTGCACCGTATTCGACAGGCTCAGCAGCACCACCAGGTCGAACGGGTTCAACTGCGCCAGCTCCCGCTTGCCGAAGAGCCGCAGAAACACAATAAGGCAGAGATAAACAATCACCGGCCGCAGGATCTTTTCCAATATCGGCAAGGGCATGTGAAACATGCTGTGCATCATGCTATCCATGGTCGCTGCTTCCTCTTTCAGTTATGTATCTTTTTAGACAGACGGTAGCTGCCTCGCTCCGAGACACTCTCGGTAGCGCCAGCCGTAATGCTACCCTGTGAGCGTAAGCGGCCGCGCAGAGATAGATTTTAATGCGCCATATATATTCCGTTCTCAAATCGATTCGGAAAAGTCCGTTGCTGCCTTAATGCGCATCTATCTACACACCGGATTCCCCGGACGGGTTATAGATTTCCGCAGAGAGTCTGGTAATCTGCTTCGTAACCCCATTAGGTCAGCGACTTAGTTAAACCACCAATGGCGGTAAACACTTAAGGACCGATCAATCATGGCCAAGCGGCTTGTTAGCAACGACCCGAACCCGAAGGATGTACGCTTTAGCCACTTCGGCGTCCTCGACGATGGCAAGCGCAGCAAAGGTGCGGCGGTCACTTCGATCGTCATTAACGGCACCATCATTCTTTTGATGGTCATCATCGGCATGATCGTGAAGACCAATCCTGAGATGGCAAAGAAGATGGAAGCCATCTACATGCCGCCCAAACCGATTCCGAAGCCAATTCCGAAGCCACCACCACCGCCGCCCAAACCGCCGGTGGAACTACCCAAGCCGCCAAAGATCGAGCCCCCCAAGATTAAGCCGCCCGTTCTCGAGAAGCTGCCCGACATCAAGCCAGTGGTCGTGCCGGTTCCCAAACCCGTGGTGCTGAATGCACCCGCGCCGATGAAGGTCAACCCGCCGCCCGCGCCCAGGGTCGTCAGCCTTGCGACACCCAAGGCCGCGTCCATCGCCAATAACGACGCTCATCCTTCGGCTGTGCGTCTTGGCAACCCCGAGATCAAATCCCTCAGCGGGCCGCCTGTCGCCACCCCTGTAAACCTGGCTGGCGGGATGCACAACATGAGCGCCTCCAATACAGGCAACGGTCCACGAGCCACTTCCGTCAATCTCGGCAGCGGTTCGCCCGCTGGTACGGATATTCACGGCAAGAGCGCCGCTGCGGTGCCCGTCAAGGGCTTCGCCAACGGCGTCCCCGGAGGCACCGGCAAGGGTCTGAACGGCCCGCAGCAGGTACAACTACAGGCGGCGGCAAAGCCACCCCCGGCAATGGTGCAACCGGTGACCCCGACGGCAACCCTGGCCAAACCGCCTCACGTTACCTATCAGCCGAAGGCGCAGTACACCGCCGAAGCCACGGCGCTGCATCTTCAGGGTGAGATCACCGTCAGCGTGGTCTTCCGGGCGAACAATACAATTCAGGTGCTTGGAATCGTTGGTACGGGCCTCGGCCACGGACTCAACGAAGCCGCTCTCGCGGTGGCGAGGGGCATCACCTTCACCCCCGCATTGGATTCAAACGGTCATCCTATTGATTTTCCGACCAAAATCATCGTCCGCTTTGTGAGCAACAGCTAAATTCCGCAGCCAAAACGCACCAAATTTGCGTCAAACTACCTAGTTCGCTGTATCGTTGGAACATACGAAGCCCTGATCCCGAGAAGTATCTCCATTCGCTTCCCGGGTTTTTTGTAAAAGGGGCCGCCCCGTTCCGGGCAGCCGCACTCGCTAAGGAGCATCGAAAAAACTTATGACCTTCCGGAAACCTCTTACCGCCGCCCTGACCCTCACCTTTCTGGCCTCCTCGGCTCTGCCAGCAATGGCCTTCCCGCTTGGGAAGAAGAAGGTGCAGGACGACTCCGCGATAACCCGAAAGCCCACCGCGGCGCAGAACGCTCTTATTGATAAGGCGATCACGCGCGAGGCTGTCGTCGTCAAGGAGGTAAAGACCCGGATTCCGCTCGTCGAAACCTACATCCAGAACATGAAGCCGGACCCCGTCATGTTTGAAACGCCCATGTCCGACGTCCACTTCCTCGCCCGTGTCGACTTCGGCAAGGTGATCGGCGAAGAGGGCTACGCGGAGGCGAAGAAGGATGCGCCGAAGCAGAGCGTGATGGGACGGTTCAAGCACTCGCTGGACTACATCACCGGCCTCTCCAAGAGCCTGCACCTGCAATACAACGACATGGGCTTCGTTCGCATGATCCTCATCGATACCCAGGGCCCGAACAGCGACGGATTCAACCGGACAAACTACAAGTTCGCCTACGTTCGCAACGACTTCCTCGGTACCGTCCCCACGCAGGTCTTTGACGTCGAACCGGCCAAGGGCCGGCAGAGTGGCCGCTTCGTGGGCCGCATCTGGATCGAGCGCAATGGCGGAAACATCGTCCGTTATAGCGGCGACCTTACCGGCTCTCAGGCAGACATCCGCGAAAACTTCCACTTTGAATCCTGGCGCACCAATATCCAGGACGGCCTCTGGCTGCCCACCTCTTCCTACATCGAGGAGACAGACCCCAAGAGCCCCGAGCACGTGCTGAAGATGAAAGCCGTCAACCACGTATGGGGCTACTCGCTGAAGATTCCCCCGGCTGAAGAAGACCAGACCAGCGTGGAAATTCAGGGCGTGCAGAATGACACCGCCGCCGACGCCACCGATATCAGCCCGCTCGGAGCACAGCGCCAGTGGATCCAGGAGGCCGAGGACAACGTCATCGATCGCCTCTACACCGCCGGCCTGATCGACGCGCCCAGCGACTTCGACGCCACGCTCGCCACACTCTCCAACAACATCCTCGCCTACAACCAGGTACCCACCACGCGGCCCATTAAGGTTCGTACGCTGTTGACCGAGAACCTTGAGTCTGTGGCCATCGGCAATACAATTCTGCTCTCCAAGGGACTGATCGATACCACGGCCGTTCCCACCGCCGATGGCGCCCAGCAGATGGGCAACCTGAATGCCGTGCTCGCCTTCCAGGTCGCGCACATCATCCTCGGCCATCGCATCGACACCAAGTATGCATTCAGCGATCGCCTGCTCTTCCCCAGCGCCTCCGCATTCCAGCGGCTGCCCATGGGCCACACCGACGCCGACAACATCGAAGCGGCAAAGAAGGCCATGGAACTGCTGAGCGTCAAGGACCTCGCCGACGGACAGCAGTACTTCTCGCTCTTCCTACAGCAGCTAAAGGCGCGTCAGGCCGGCCTCAAGGCCCTGACCACACCGCAGTTGGGCGATAGCCTGTTGAAGACCGATGGCACCTTCTGGATGCAGGCCATCGTCTCCAAGGGCCCCAAGCTCGACAACAAAGACGTAAAGCAGCAAGGCGCCATGCCCCTCTCGGCTTACCTTCGCTTCGATCCGTGGACGGACAAGGTCATCACGCTGCACACCACCCTCGAACCGCTGCTCAGCTCACGCGACAAGCTGCCGTTCGAGATCACCCCGATCTACCTGAAGCTGGGCTATTACGTTGCTCCAGCGGATCCTGCTGCTACGCCAGCCGCAGGGGCCGCAACCGCTGCGCCAGCTGCCGGCGCAGCCACGGATACTGCGGCCCCCGCTGCTACCGGGGCACCGGCGGATACCACCGCAGCCCCTGCTGCTGCCGGGACAGCTCCCGCAACAGGAACCGCGACACCGCCTCAACCCTGATTCGCACTCAGATAGTTTCAGAAAGAGATGGGTTTCAGGAATCTTCCTGAAACCCATCTCTTTTTGTCTCCAACGAACAAGCAGCGCGACCTGCCCTATGCCGATACAGATGCGAATGCCCGAAGAACAATGCCCGATTCAGGCTATGATTGAACCACACTTAAAGCAGGGTTCCCCTTTGTTGGATGGAGATTCACAGTTGAAAAGTCTTGCATTCGCACTTGTCCTGATGGCAGCGTCTTCCAGCGCGGCATTTGCTCAAGCGGATTCAACCGTTAGCCGCGTCGGCGATCTCCAACTTGGGGGCGGCTATACCTCGGCAAACTCTGACTACCTTGCCAATCGCGTCAGAGGGTTCAATCTCTACGGCGACTTTGACTTCACGCGGCACTATGGAATTGAAGCCAACTTCCATCAGGTCAGCGACCCTCAACCGGTCTCTCATGTCTACGAGCGCACCTATGAGATCGGCGGACGTTACGTCTATCACTATCACCGGTACGCCCCCTACGCTAAGGTGCTGGTCGGCCGCGGAGTCTTCAACTTCCCGCCCGATTGCCTTGCGCTCGGAACCAATCAGCCGGTCTCCTGCACTGCCTCCAACGTGAATCCCGCGACCACAGGCTCCGCGGCAAATCTGGCCTATAACATCATCGGCCTGGGCGGCGGCCTTGATGTCTCCGTAACCCGGCGCATCAACGTTCGCGTGGACTTCGAGCACCAGGACTGGTTCGGCTTTCAGAACAGCAGCCTCCAGCCCAACCTGATCTCGGTCGGTGTCGCCTACCACTTCTCCGGCGGACCGCTCTCCACGCAATAACAGGGTTTGCGCATCGCAACTCTCGGCACTCCACCTATCCAAACGCAAAGCAAAGAGCCCGGCTTCATAGCCGGGCTCTTCGTTGTTTGTATCCTCTAAAAGCTCTTAGAAGTGGTACGAGATTCCGATCGACGGCATGGAAAGCCACTCGTAGCGGTTGGTCTTGTACTGCGGGTTTCCGAAGTCAGGCGTCTTCACCAGGAACCCATGATAGGTCGCACGGACGTCGAAGCTGGGGCTGATCTCATAAGCCAGTCCACCGCCGGCGAGTCCGCCGATGTTGGTGTTCTGCTTGGTATCCAGCTGGTCGGTCGCATAATCCCGGATCGGAGTAAAGATCATGCCGCCAACGCCAATCTCCACAAACGGATTGAAGTTATGGTAGTTGCGCGTGTAGACGTACGCTCCACTGATCTCTTCATCCCGCACATGGACGTACACCGGGCCGACCCCGGGTGGGCGGAACTTCATCGAGTTCTGCAAGTACATGTAGTTCACTTCCAGCCCGCTGCGCGGTGTTAGCGAGTAGCGATAGCTTCCCAGGAAGCCCAGAGCACTCAGCGTGTTTGCCTGTACGCCAAGCCCGTGAACACTCGGACCAAATATCCCAATTCCGCTGGCGCTTATCTCCTGCCGGCTCTCCTGGGCATTCCCTACAGCAGCGCCAAATACCAACAGCGCGCCGAGCAACATCATCTTCTTCATGCTTGCAGAAATCCCTTCACAATCGCGTTGCTCTCTGGCCTTTTGATACAACCATGGCTCCGCGCGTTATCAGTTTGACGGAGCACAGCCAGAACCGCAGCGCGCTAATGTCTAATTGTACCCGCACAGCACGTCACCGCGGCGTACCCCGCACCGTTTCTGCACAGTCACCCCTGCTTTCAGCGCAAAAAAAGAGGACCTCCGCAGAGGCCCTCCCTTGTTTTCCACGCAATTACTGCGGTGGTGGAGGCGGAGGAGGGCCATCGCCGCCGCCGCGCTGCTGCATCCGCTCGCGCATCTTTGCTTCCATCTCCTCGTACTTCACATTCTGGTCCTTCGTCAGTACAGCCTCGATCTTGGTCTTCTCGGCCTCGCGCATCGACATCATCTTGGCACGCCGGTCTTCCCTCGACATCGAAGTATCAGCCCGCAGCGCCTCCATCTTCGACTGCTCATCATCGAAGATCGCCTTGATCGCCGTGTGCTGCTCTGGTGACAGGTTCAACTCCCGCTGCATCATGCCCAGACGGCGTTCGGGGTTCATCATCCCGCCGCCACGTCCACCCGGAGGCGGTCCCTGCGCATCACCCTGTGCCGGCGGTGGCGGAGGCGTATCCTGCGCCATGGCCGGAACGACCGCCAGCACAGCGCCACACAATAGAACCCCTGCGAACCGCATCCTCTTCACGTCTTTTGCATTTGGCATAACTCGGTACCCGCTTTCTTCTCGCTGTAAACATAGGCCGTGTTTCGCTCGTACGCACACAGCTAACAAGTACAGACGCTATCTACAGAAAAAGGTTCACCGCCGCAGAACTATCTTTACCTCGCCCTGCGATACAACTACCTAAACGCGCTCCGCCACAAAACAGAACGGATCACCATGTTTCGCCGCATGGGCCTCCACCACCAGCAAAAACGCCCGCGCAGCGTGGCTGAGAGCCGCCTGCCGCCGGTAAACCAACCGTAGCTTTCGCTCCACTTGCAGCTCCGGCACAGCAATCGACGCCAGCGTCCCCGCCGCTAACTCACTCTCTACAGTCAACTTAGGCACCAGCGCCACCCCATTCCCCCGCTGCACAAACCGCTTAATCGCATCCAGCGACGGCAACTCCACCTCCATATTCAGCGGCGTCTTGTGCTTCTTGAACGCGCCAATTACCTTCTGCCGCAGCGGCGACGGCACATTGTGCGCAATAAACGTCTCCCGCCCCAGCCGCTGAATAGATGCCTTCCCCTCCTTCGCCAGCGCGTGCTCCGGGCTGGCAATACAAACCAGCTCATCCCGATACACCACCGTCGAGCGCACCTGCGGGTCGTCCGGCCGAAAGCTGACCACCCCCATCTCCACCGAGTGCTGTAGCACCTCATCCGCAATTCGGCTCGCCAAAGCCCGTTGAACTGCCACTTTTACCCGTGGATGCTCCCGTCGAAACGCATCCAAAACCGGCAATAAATACAGGCAAGTGTACTCATTTGCCGCCAAATTCAGCGTTCCCGTATGCAAAGACCGCAAATCCACCAGCGCCGCCCCAGCATCAGCCCTTAGATTCAACATCTTCTGGGCATACTCCCGCAAAACCTCGCCCGCATCGGTCAGCGTCCCATCGCGCGAAGACCGCTCCAGCAGCGTCTCCCCCAGCTCCGCCTCCAGCTTCGCAATCACCTGGCTCACCGCCGGCTGTGTCCGGTGCAGCCGCGCCGCCGCCCGCGAAAAACTCCGCTCCTCCGCCACCGCCAAAAACGTCTCTAACTGAAATAAATCCACGCTATGATTGCCTCACTTTGCGAAACTTCGCGCACTTCCTTCGCGACCTTTGCGTTAAAGTTCTCCCACCCTGGGAACGATCTCTCTGTTCCTATAACCACATTAGAAATTCGCATACCTCTAGCCCTCAGCATAAGTCCGCGTTATGCTAAGTGTCGAGTCTAAAGGTTTCTATCTATGCCGACCAGCAATCAAATCGTCTTCTTCGACACCACGCTCCGCGACGGCGAGCAATCCCCCGGCTGCACCATGCACCACGCTG
>Ga0302313_10003028_pt1 | contig 11308 bp, 11 predicted proteins | sample III_Palsa_N2_2_FD_200454 | JGI IMG/M metagenome (GOLD analysis project Ga0302313, IMG submission 200454) | Peat permafrost microbial communities from Stordalen Mire near Abisko, Sweden - III_Palsa_N2_2 | ecosystem: Environmental > Terrestrial > Soil > Palsa > Peat permafrost | place: Sweden...
TTGCCTCGCCAGTCAACAGTGGCAGATCACGTATGCACGGGGCGCCGCCCATGCCGCGCCGCTAGTCGCGCAGCGCACCACCGCATAGCGGTTTAGTCCTCTGGCCGAACGACGACGTTGCCTAGGCACTGCCGTTGGATTTGTCATCCTGGCGCACGCCGCGGAAGACACGAAGAGTGCCTAGGGCCATCCAACAGACCCATGCAGCTAGGGGTACGAAAAGCGGCAACCACATCGCGCCGTTGTGCCCGCAGGCGACGCTGTACACCAGCTTGGGCAGATTGCAGAGGCCCACCAGCAGATACCAACCTGCAACCGCCCCAAACGCCAGGGAAGCGGCAAGACGAAGAAGGGTTTTCATGCGACAGCCTACCCCGAAACCGGACGTTGGCGAAGGGCGGCTCATGGCCGGCTCCTGCCGACCAGCGGACGTCCGCCAGCGTCTGCACTCCAGCCGGAGCTGTCATGCCGCCCGACGCCGGTGATGGCTGCAAGCGCTGCATTGCTGTCGTCGACGCGCACATGGAGGCGATAGACAGCTCGGTGAGCGCTTGCGACTAATCTGGGCGAGTCGGATCGGCGATCGTCCGCGGTGGGTCGCAAGGCTTCGGGGCACTTCGGGCACGACGGCCCGATATTCGACGTTCGGAAGTCCCTGAACTCGGCGTCAAAGCGCCGCTTTGACCTGGTTGAGGAGATCTAGCAATTGCCATTGCTGGGATCTACTCAAGACGCTGAAGACTGCCTCGATCGCGTCCGACTTGGGCCCCTGCGTGGCGCGGACAAGCGAGCTCCCCTTGACGGTTATCGACAGCAAGCGAGCTCTCCTGTCCGTCGGATGCGGGGTTCTTGCGACCAGACCATCTCGCTCCAGGACGTCAATCGCATCGGTGATCGATCTGGCGACCTGATTGAGCGTCGCTGCCAAGAGACTCGGTTGGCAAGGCCCGTTCTCGTCGAGCACGGACAGGATCTTGAACTTCGCAAGCGACAGACCTTTGGCTGCCAACGCTGCGTCGACGCGTCGGCGCATGACGCTGCGAATTTCGATCAAGGCCTCGGCCAGCTTCGTGGGAGTTGACATTCGTATCGTTGCATGAAATATAATGAGGAACCTCATCAAGAGGTTCTACATCACTGTGCCACACGGAGAACTTTCATGCAATTCCTCGCTCTAGCCAAGCCGCGTCCCGATCTGTTCGCCAAGGGCCCACCCACCGGCTTCGAACAAGTTCTGCAAGAGGAACAAGCTCGGTCTCGCAAAGCCTATGCAGAGGGATGGCTTCGTCAAATCTGGCTTCGCCAGAGCGGCAGAGGCGCAGTTGCAATCGTCGAAGCGGCGTCACTGGAAGAAGCAGAGGCCCTGTTCAACGACTTCCCCATGTATCGCGCAGGTTACCTCGAATCCGAAATCATTCCGCTCGCGCCATATTCCGGATTCTTTGGCGCCTGACGCAGATCTCGCGACGTGTCCGCAAGTCGTTTGCATGGGCAGTGATGAATACCGACGCCAGCGGTTGTGCAGGGCGCTGACATGACCCAGTTCTACACGCCATCCATGGTCAACGAAGAGCGTTTGGACACGCTATTGAAGCTGGTCGTAAGGAGCATCAGCAAAGAGGTCGATGCCAGACTGGCCGGCTGCGGCCTGAGCGATGCGCAAGCCATTCCGATACTGCTGATCGCAGGCGGTCGATGCCAAACAGCCACGCAGATAGCCGGCGTCATCGACGTGGACGGCGGTGCTGTCAGTCGAATGGTCGGACGCCTGGAGTCGAGAGGAATCCTCGTCAGGGATCGTTCGACTGGCGACCGGCGTGAAGTGCGAGTTCGTCTCAGCGATGTTGGTCTCGACTGGGCCCATCGGATATCTTGCGTCCTGTCGGATGTAGCCAACGACCACCTGGCGGGCTTTGCAACGCAGGAACACCAAGCACTCATGACGCTTCTCAAGCGCTTGCGCGCCAACGGTCGCCTCATCGGGTGGTAGCCGCAGCATCGCTGTTGGAGATCGGAGCCTCGGTCGAGAGAGCTGAGGCGATGCGGGCGTTCGGCATTTTCGGCGACGAACCTGGGGCATGGTGGCGAGCGTGCTGTGATGTCGGCAATGCAGCGATTGCCGAAGTCCCGTGTTCAGCCGCCGATGTCAGGTACCGATGCGACAGCGGACTTACCGCACAAGCCCTGCACCCAGGGAGGGAGCCCAGTTGATCTGCTGCGAGGCCCCCGGAGGACAATAGATGCCCCTCATAGACAGGAATCAGATATGGCGACGTTGCAAGAGCTTCTGAACCAGAAGGCCGCACTCGAGCGGCAGATCTCTGATGCGACGAAGGCATCTCGCGGCGAGGCGATCGCGCAAATCCGCACACTCATGGCCCAGCACGGCCTGACGCCCGCCGACCTGGCTACGCCGCAGAAGCATGCGACGGGCGCACCCACAGGCCCCCGCGCCAAGGTCGCACCGAAGTATCGGCATCCCGAGACCGGCGCCATCTGGACCGGCCGGGGCTTGAAGCCGAAGTGGCTCACCGAGCAGCTGGCCAACGGCAAACAGGTGGGCGACTTCGCGATCTAACGCCTGCTGGTCGCCGACGCGACATTCATCGTGCGCGCGGGGGAGACGGGTGCCACGGTTCATGAGCCCGCGGTGGGCTCCTCTAAAGCCGACATCTGTAACAGGCAGGTATTGGCCGGTACCGGCTGACGGTTGCAGCGACATCATCGATCGCGTTCAGTCGACGCCCGTGCAGCAAGCGATCATCCCAGCGAATGCGACACCTATTGCGGTTCGGGTTGCGTTGATTGGGAGGGTCATCGCGGTCGGCTGGAGTGGAGAGAATCCTTTGCCGTCACCTTTGGAACCTCCGTTGTGGGTGGCCACCAGCCTCAGCGCCGCATTGTCCATGGACACCTCAACCAGCCGCGCTCCACGCACGAACGCTGCTTCTGACTTCGATCCTGCCGCCTGAAGCCGCGGCTTCGCCAGGCCCGTCCAAGAACCCGGATGCGGGACGATCGCCGATGAGCGCTCCAGCGCCGCTGAAACAGCCTGGCCTACCGCTTCGGGATCCGCATCCAGAGGCAGCGACAAATAATCTGGCGCCGCGATGTGCAGGCCAGCTGTGGTCAAGCAGTTTGGATGCACAAAGATTCTGTCGCAGAGGAGAAAGGCACTGACGCTCTTCATTTACTTCGCTCGCATTTTTTTCCGATCTGGCCAGATCAGTCTGCCACATAGCTGACTTTCGCCAGGGGCAGCTTCTGTTAAGGGTTGTCGGATGCCTGCCTCGCGCCAAGATTACCTCGGAACAGCACAGGTCTGAAGGGCAGGCGTCGGACAAGCCTCAAGGGACGAAACCGCGGGCCCAGCTGAGGCGTGACCCGCAGGCTGGGAACGCCTATGGGGATTCGGCCAGCGTGCACGGGCCGACGATCGCAGCGAAGCCAGCGCGGCGCCCGATGTGGTGTCGCCGAAGCGGTCCGTCGTGAGAGCGACGGTGCCAAGCAGGCACGTAATGGTGGCCTTCCCAGGCCGATGAAGCCGATGGCGGCAAGCGCTCTCCGCGCCGGCATCGACAGGCGATGAGCCGGTGGAAGTTTTGGGGGGCAGCGGTGAGGCTCTTCATGGTGCAGCGGCCAGCAATGGCGGTGCGCGGATGGGCTGCCCACTGGCGAACGTGTCGACGACGAGCATGGCGGCGCCGCAATGCCTGCACACGAACTTCGGTTGAGGGACGACGGCCGGCGTGACGTCGACGGGTTCGGCGCCGGCGATCGCGGGTGGCGGTGGCGGCAGCAGGAGCTGACGAGCCCGAGGAATACTGGACTTGCAATTGCCGTTGGACAGCAGCCCGTAGTGGCGGATGCGGTGGAAGCGCGGCGGCAGCACGTGGAGCAGGAAGCGACGCATGAACTCGTCGGCGTCGAGCGTCATGGTCTTGTGGCGCGTCGAGCCCTTGTCGCGGTAGTCCTTCCAGCGGAAGGTGACGCCGCGCTCGTCGAGCGAGATCAGGCGGCTGTTGGAGATGGCCACCCGATGCGTGTAGCGCGACAGGTAGGCCAAGACGGCGTCGGGCCCGGCGAACGGCCGCTTGGCATAGACGACCCACTCGCACTGGCGTACCGGCCTGAGCCAGGTGATGAAGGCGAGGTTGTCGGCGAGCGGGACGTGCTCGCCGAAGAACCGCAGTTGCCCGGCGTGATGGACGCGGACGAGCTCCTCGAGGAAGCGCCGGCGGAACAGTCTGGATAGCACACGCACCGACAGGAAGAAGCCGGGCCGGCAGGCGACCCAGCGCTCGCCATCGAGCGACAACCCTCCACCCGGGACGATGCCGTGCACATGCGGGTGATGCGTCAGCGCCGAGCCCCAGGTGTGCAGCACGAGGGTGGCGCCGATGCGTGCACCGAGGTGCTTCGGATCGGCGGCGATCGTCTGGAGTACCTCGGCGGCGACCTCGAAGAGCAGCCCGTAGATGACGGCCTTGTTGGCGTAGGCGATGTCGGCGATGGGCGTCGGCAGCGTGAACACCACGTGGTAGTAGTCGACCGGCAGCAGGTCGCGCTGCCGGGCTTCGAGCCAGCACTGCGCCGCGTGGGCCTGGCACTTCGGGCAGTGCCGGTTCCTGCAGGAGTTGTACGAGATCTCGACCTGGTCGCAACCCTCGCATCGAAGGACATGGCCCCCGAGCGCCGCGCTGCGGCACTGCTCGATGGCGGACATGACCTTGAGCTGGCCCAGGCTCAGGTGGCCGCGTTGGGAAACGCGCCACGCGGGCCCGTGGGCGCGGAAGATGTCGGCGACCTCGAGGGCGAGGCGCGACACGTGAAGCGCTATGCGAGGGGACGCGGATCTCGCACGGCGGCGGCGGGAATCGATGACGTCATGGTTGAGCTCCCATCGAAGGACGAGACGGGCTGTCTCGCCCACCAACAGTCAACATAGCCCGAACGAGGGGCGCGTCAGAATTTCTGTGTGTGAGGCGCGTTGCGGCCGGCCAGCGTCGTGGGGGATTCCGGCAGGCCGTTGGTCATCTTAAAGGTTGGGCTTCGTGAAGCGTTCGGCGTAGAGGATGGCGAACTGGTTCATCGCTTCCTTCCAGTCCCGGCTTGCACGGCTCCAGTCCGCGGTGATGTTGCGCAGGGCCAGCCAGATCAGCTTGTTGGCCGCGTCGTCGCTCGGGAAGTGGCCACGGGTCTTGATGATCTTGCGCAGCCGCGAGTTCACGCTCTCGATGGCGTTGGTCGTGTAGATCACTCGACGCACCGCTGGCGGGAAGGCAAAGAACGGAATCACGCGATCCCAGGCCCGGCGCCAGGCAGCCACCACCGTCGGGAACTTCTGGCCCCAGGCCCCTTGCTCGAAGGCATCGAGTTCAGCCTCGGCCGCCTCCGCGCTCGGTGCCGTGTAGATCGGCTTGATGGCCGCGGCCAGCGCCTTGCGCTCCTTCCAGTTGGCGAAGTCCAGGCTGTTGCGGATCAGGTGCACGATGCAGGTCTGCAGCGTGGTCTGCGGGAACACGGCGCCAAGGGCTTCAGGCATGCCCTTGAGGCCATCGGTCACCGCGATGAGGATGTCGCCCACGCCGCGCGTCTTGAGGTCGTTGAAGACCTTCATCCAGAATTTGGCGCCCTCGGTGTTCTCGATCCACAAGCCCAGGATGTCGCGGGTGCCGTCGGGCAGCACGCCGAGCGCCAGATAGATCGCCTTGTTTCGCACCACCGCGTCCTCGCGGATCTTCACGCGCAGCGCGTCGAAGAAGACCACCGGGTACATCGGCTCCAGCGGTCGCGCCTGCCAAGCGGCGACCTCCGACATCACCGCGTCGGTGACCGTGCTGATCAGCTCCGGGCTCACGTCGACGCCGTACTGCTCCTCGAGGAAGGCCTGGATCTCGCGCATCGTCATGCCACGCGCGTACATCGCGATGATCTTGTCGTCAAAGCCCGTGAAGCGCCGTTCGTGCTTGGCGATCAGCAGCGGCTCGAAGCTGCCCTGGCGGTCGCGCGGCACGTCGATACGCACCGGGCCTTCGTCGGTCACCACCGTCTTGGCGCTGACGCCGTTGCGATGGTTTCCAGGCTCATCGGCCTGTCCCAGATGGTGCCCCAGCTCGGCGCCCAGCGCACGCTCGATGAGCGCCTTCTTGAACGCCATCGAGGCCGCGTTCACCGACTCGGCCGTCATGGGGCCCTTGACGAACTGCTCAATGAGTTCCTTGGGGATCTTCGGCAGCGCCGCTGTCTTCGCGGCAATTGCCGCGTTCTTCATCTTCGTCTTGCTCGTTGGCATACATGCTCCTGGTCGTCATGCTATGCCTCGCACACAAAATTTCTGACAGGCTCCGAACGAGACGCCCCGCCAACCACCACGTGTCCGGGACGCTGTACCGCGCGAGCGGTTTCGTCCTCTGGCCGGTGACGGGCAATCAGCGAATCGCCATGATGCTTCTGGCGTCCATCCGCGACTCCACCGCCGCCCTGTATTTCTGTTCGAGTCTCAAGACCGCTGCTTCTAGCGCTGGTTCGGGGTGGTCTGCATCCGACACCGAGCTGCATCTGCCTATGGATGCGCAAACGTCAAGTCGATCGAAATTGCTCAATGGCGCGCAGGCATAGATCGGCCCCAGAGCGGCCATGAGTGCGGTATTCCTATCTTGGCCGCCCGGAGAATCCCGATCCATCGCGCCAAGCAAAGCGAAGAACGCTTCTCTTGCGAGCACCGGATCGCCACTGTACAGCGACTCCGTGATCTGCCTGGCCTGTTCGCTGCTCCATCTATCCTCCTGGCTTGAGGCCAGAGCCTGGAGCTGTCCCAGGACGCTGGGATTGGACACCGCCGCGGCGCGAAGATCGTCTTCCAAAGCTTGGCGATCATTCAAATGGGCCAGTGGCTTGACACTGTGGCAACACGCTGTCAGTTCGGGTTGGCGATGTTCTGCAGGGCCGACTACAGAGGGTGCGTCGATCACGGCAATCGAATCATCAACAAATCCAAGGACGCGCTGACGGCCGGGGCAAACGTAGCACGATGCGGTACATAGCTTCCAAGGACGGCGCAAAGTGCGATGCTGGCTGACACTTGCTTTGTGCGCCGTCCTACAAAGTATTGTCCCGGTGCCGACTAGTCTAGCAAATGAACTACACAGTCCCACAAGCGTGAACCTCAAAACTTCTGCCTGCATCGCGGCCGCAATCGGGTGTTGCCGTGAGCGCATGGAGAAACCTTTCTGATGGCAGGGACGGTTGACGAATTTCAGCGATGGGCGTCACTGCTTGAATTTTTCGAGCTGCCGCTTGGTTTGGTTCTCTACAAATCAGGTCGCACACTCAGCCGCGTCTATTTCCCGACGAGTGCGACTATGTCTTTGCTCTTCGTGCTCGAAGCCCAGTGTTAGTTTGGGCGCATACCCTTGATGCCCGGCCCTGTCCCAAAAAAGGCTGACTTTGTCAGACGTCAATCCTCACTACCTCGACCACGTCGTTAAACTCTCGCAGTCCTCAGATATCGAGGCGAGCGAGGACATCGTGTCCGGCACAGGCATGAAGTTGCTTGCCAAGGGCGCAAAGATTGACGCCCGAGCCCGTGAGCGCCTGCTCGAGTTCCGCCTGACCAAGCCGCTCGAGAACATGATGCGCGTGGTCGGCGGCACCGACCCGACCACGTTCCACCCGATCGCCGAGCAGTTGCTGGCGCGCCACGCGCTGCTGCGCGGCATCTGCGCGTCGGTGCCTGGTTTTGACCCTATCGCGATCCTCCAGTCGCTTGAGCTGTCCGACAACGTCCGGTCGCTGTTGAGCGTGTATGCCGGGCAGGCCACCAGCAAGCTCGAGCATTGCGTGGGCGTCGCCGTGATCACGTCCGCGCTTGGCGGCAGCCTGCAAGCCAATCCGGTCGACACCGCCGCGCTGGTGATCGCCGCGTTGACGCACGACGTCGGCGAGCTCTACATCGACCAGGCCTTCCTCAGCCGCGGCGTGAAACTGACGCCGCAGCAGTGGAAGCACATTGCCACGCATCCCATCGTCGGCTCGCACGTGCTGGGCGCCATGCCCGGCGCGGGCCCGCGCATCGCCGGCGTCGTGATGGCGCACCACGAACGGCTTGACGGCTTCGGCTATCCGCAAGGCACGCTGGGCGGCAGCCTATCTATGGCTGGCCAGATGTTGGCGGTGGCGGAGATGCTGATGGGACTGATGGAGTCCGGCTCGCGGCACGCGCAGCGCGCCGCAGTGGCGATGCGGCTGGTGCCCGGCGAGTTTCATCGGCGCTTCATCGACCGCGTGATGCAGGGCGCGCGCACCGAGAACGAAGAGGTGGATGTGGATCCGAAGACACTGGATATCGCCGGACTCGGGACCCGAATCAACGGCCTTGCGGCCACCATCGCCCACATGCGACGCCATTGCCTGGAGCTCGAACTTCAGGTCGCCAGATTCAGCGCCCCAATGCGAGCGCTTATCGCGCACGCGTTGACTCGCTGGGATCGGATCGGCATCGCGTTCTCCAGCACCGGCCTCGACCTTGTGGCCGAAGAGCGCCTGCAAGCAGCGCTCTCCGGGATGACCCCGTCCGAGCTCAGTGAAGTGGGGATCGTGTTGCGCGAGCTCGAATGGCGCATCAGCGAACTCGAGCGTGCGATGCAGATCCGGAGCGAACCTTTCACATCCGAGGAGGCTGTGCGCGTCCAAGACTTGATCAATGAATTCCGCCAGCCGATGTCGCAAACGTCAACGGCACAAGCTGCGGCCTGACAGGTCAAAAAGCACGAGGTGCTTCAGCGGGAACTTGACGCCGTCGACTTCCGTTACTCCGGGGCGACCCATTGCGGTGGCCGGTCGGCCGCTGAAGCGATCTCGTCGTCCGGGCCGGCTGCCACGCAGTTGCGCCCGGCGTGCTTGGCGGCGTAGAGCGCCTGGTCGGCGCGGGCGATCAACTTGTCCAGTGTGGGGGTGTCGGCGCTTAGCCCGGCCAGGCCGACGCTTACCGTCACGCTCAGTCCCGGCGTCTCGCGCACGCCGGGGCCAGCCTCCTTCTGGATGCGCGAGCGGAGGCGTTCCGCAAGCATGCGGCCGGTGGTTTCGTCGATGCCCACGAGCAGAATGCAGAACTCCTCGCCGCCATAACGGCAGATCAGGTCACCGCTCCGCAACGAACGCTGCAGCACGCCTGCGACTCCGCGGATCACCGCATCGCCGACAGGGTGGCCGAACTGATCGTTGAAGAACTTGAAGTGATCGATGTCGGCCATCACGCAATAGAGGCTGCTGCCTTGCTCCACGGCAGCGCCGAAATGCAGTTCGGCCTGTTCGATGAAGGCGCGGCGGTTCAAGCATCGCGTCAACGGATCGAAGTTGGCCAATTGGGCGAGCGTTTCGTTGGCGCGCATCAGTTCCTGTTGCTTCTCCTCGAGTTCGGCCGTTCGGGCTGCGACTTCCTCCACCAGTTGGAGCTTGCGCAGCGACAGCGCACGCGTGCGGAAGCGCACGATGCCAGCAATCGCAAAGAACAACGCCAATGCCTCCAGGCCGTGCGCCCACCAGGTCTGGTACCAGAGCGGGCGCACATGGATGGCTAGCCGCAACTCCTTGCCGGACCACACGCCGTCGCGATTCGAGCCGCACAGCTGCAGTTCGTAGTTACCGGGCGCCAGGTTGGTGTACGAAGCCAGGCGCCGGCTGGCATCGGTCTCGTTCCAGGCTTCGTCCACGCCGGTCAATCGATAGGCGTAGTGGTTGAGCTCGGGGGCCGAAAAGTCCAGCGCTGCAAACTCGATTGAGAAGCCGCTCTCGCCAGGACGCAGCGTGAGAACGGTGTCGCCAGCGGGCATCTCGACCGGACGCCCCTGGATGCGCGTCTCAGTGATCACTATTGGCGGGCGGAATTGCCAGCTCTTGTAGAGCCTTGGCCGCACCACGGTGATGCCGCCGGCGCCGCCGAAGACGAGTTCGTCGTGATCGGTGACAACTGCGGAATTGATCCAGTAGCTCGTGATGGCGGCGCCATCCGCACGGAGCACCCTCTTGATGGCAAACGTAACCGGATCGATGACCGCGAAGCCGCCGTCGGTGCTGGCCCAGATCGCACCGTCATTGCCCTGGAGCAAGGCGCCGATGTCCGGCGTTGGCAGGCCCTCGGCGACGCCGAAGCGCCGGAATCGCAAGCGCCCTTGCGCGTCGCGGCCGGTCACCAAGTTCAGACCGCCGCCCAGGGTGCCGACCCAGATCCGGTGGTCGTGGTCGACCAATACGCACGAGACGAAATCGTTCGACAGTGATTGGTCATCGGTGGCGGACGACGTAATGTGCTCGACACGTCGCGTCCCGGGATCGTAGATATTCAGGCCGGTTGGCGTGCCGACCCACAGGCGTCCAGCAATGTCCCGCCTCAACGCGATGACGCGCTCCCGGACGAGCGCTTGCGAGCCCGGCGGATGCACCGGCGTTGCATCGATTCCCGCGGTCAGATCAAGCGACCACAGGCCCGCCGTTCTCGCCCCGATCCAGAGGCGTTTGCCGCTGAGCAGCAACTCGTTGACCGCCGGGCTGCCCTTCGTCCCCCAGGGGATCCGCCGCAACTGCCGGCCATTGCCGTCGGAAAGGAACAGGCCGGCGCGCGCGCCAATGTAGACGTCGCCATTCGGCAGCTGCACCATGCTCGAAACGGGCGCTTTTGCCGACAGCCCTGGCACGGCCGATGAGGCGCCGGCGACCCGTCCGATATCTAGATGCGCCGTGCGAACACCCAAGGGATTGATGACGTCGACCCCGTTGTCGGCGAGACCAACCCACAGCTGCCCGTCGGCGGCGGCCATCAGCGTCGGAGCATCGCTGTCGGTGATGCCGTCCTGGCGTCCCACCTGGCCGAAGATCGTCGTCAGCGCCTTCTGGTCGGGATTGGTGCGGCTCAGGCCGCGACGACCGCCGTACCAGAGCAAGCCCGAGCGATCGACCAGCGCGGCGAAAAGCGCGTCGCTAGGTACGCCGCTCTGCAGCCGCGGGTCATAGCGCAGGTGCCGCGTCGCCAGTGTCGTCGGGTCGATCGCCACGACGCCGACGCCGTTCGTTCCGACCCAGATCTCTCCGGAGTGAGCGGCTACGATGGTGGCCACGTCGGCGGTGGACAGGGTCGACGGCCCAGCGCCGCTCTCATTGACGGCCCGCATCTGGCCGGTGGCGGGGTCGTCGACGAAGACTCCGGGTAAGCGGTCAACTATCCACGTCCTTGAGCAAACGGCCGTGACCTGACAGCCTACGTTCCCACGTACATGAACGCGGGAACGTAATGTCAGACGATCTGGAAGAT
>Ga0302313_10003040_pt1 | contig 11278 bp, 5 predicted proteins | sample III_Palsa_N2_2_FD_200454 | JGI IMG/M metagenome (GOLD analysis project Ga0302313, IMG submission 200454) | Peat permafrost microbial communities from Stordalen Mire near Abisko, Sweden - III_Palsa_N2_2 | ecosystem: Environmental > Terrestrial > Soil > Palsa > Peat permafrost | place: Sweden...
CGGACATTCTATCGTTGCTGATTTGGCAGCGATGTCAATTGGATATTTCACATAAACCCCCGTAATAACTAATGTTTACGCCATCTTTGGATGACGAGAAGCTTGCGATTCGGTGCTTAGAGGCGAGGCTGAGATCCGCACAATATGGAATGGTGTCTCCATAAGCTACTGATTACAGATTGATTATCTCTTATTTTGATGAATGAGATTTTTATATTGACAACGTTGCCGAAATAGGACGATATTGTTCCGGTCTGGAAACGAGTCTGAATTTTGTCCTGAACAGTTGGAGCGCTTCCAAACGCATCCCTGAGCGAATTTCCGTGCGAGGCCGATAAAAAAATGACGAAAAACAATGATTTTATGAACCAAGGATCACAAGTAGTGCGAGGCGTTGGGCTTTGTTTCCCTTCTTGCTCAATGTGGCGCCACCTGTCGCTGTTCCTGGTCTTTCTCCTGGCTACCATTCCACACACTGCACAAGGCCAATTGGCCGGTACGGGCGCCATTTCGGGCACAGTTACTGACCCAACGGGTGCTGTGATTCCAAATGCGACTGTTACCGCAACGCTGGTAGAGCAGAACACGAAGACGACACGCATCAGCACTGATGCGGGCGATTACAACATCACACCGCTCATCCCTGGCGTGTATACCGTGACAGTGACGGCTAAGGGCTTTGAAACGTTCGTGCAGAAGAACATTACTGTAGATGCTCTGCAGAACGTAGCAGTCAACATGAAACTCACTATCGGAGCGATTGCGGAGACCATCACCGTCGACACAGCGCCTCCTGTTCTGGAAACGACCGACGCGCAGATCGGTGGCGTTATGGACAACGAGATGTACGCCAGCCTGCCGCTATTAATGGGTGCGAGTGGATCGCCCGATCAGCGGCGCGCTAGTGACTTCTCGTATCTCATGCCCGGCGTGCAGAATACGTTAGTTGCCTCATCGAGCGGCAATCCCACCGATGCTTCGGGAGCCGCCAATGGCGGAAATCCCGCCGGTGGCACCTCTGAAATCTACATCGATGGCATTAATATTCCAGAGGGAGATGGCGTCGGCGATCCGCGCTACTTGTGGACGGCTATCGGTGTTGACGCCGTCAACCAGTTCCAGGTGGAGACTGCCGGCTACTCGGCACAATATGCTGGCCAGGGCGTGCAAAACTACTCGGTCAAGTCCGGTACAAACCAGATCCACGGCTCTCTCTACGAATACTTCCGCAACACCGCGTTGGATGCATGGGGTTCCTCTGGCAAGATTCCAACGCTGACCGGCGCGATCGTGCCCGCCGGTGGAGTCTGTACCAGCGCTGCATTGACGGCGTCGACCCCCTGGTGCGCGCTGGGGGGCATCAAGCCCGCCGAACACATGAATGAGTACGGTATTGTGTTGGGCGGACCGGTCATCAAGAACAAGCTCTTCCTGTTCTACAACTACGGCCAGTATCGCTACGCGGCGGGGGCTAACCCCAAGGTCCAGTCGATTCCGACGCCTGCGATGATGGGATACAACCAGTCTGGAGCGGCACTCGGATATGCCGACTTCAGCGGATATGCTGCGGCGAATGGGAGTATCTACGATCCCGGAACGCAGACCGTGCCAAATTGCGTCAATGCCCAGTGCCAGCGCGCGGCGTTTGCGAATAACCGGATTCCCGCCAGTCGATTTTCGACGGCTGCGGCCTACGTCAACCAGTTCATGCTGCCGTATTCGGAGCAAGCCAATCCGGCCATTTATACCAACAACATTACAGTCGGTTATCCGAGCGGATTATCCAACTGGTACCAGACGGGGCGTATGGACTATAGCCCGAGCGACAAGCACACAGTCAGCTTGATCATCGCTTTCGGCCGCCAGTCCGTCTCGTCGACGGGGTACGGTCTTTCCGGTGGCGCCTCCAACTCGCTTCCACCGCCGTTCAATACCAATCAGTTTTATGCGCCAACGACCAACATCGATATCCTCAAGGACACTTACACCATCAACCCGCATCTGGTGAACCAGTTTGCCTTTGCCTTTGGGCGCTACAAGAGCGTGGATTCCAACCAGGACGATAAGCCCATCTACAGCGCCGGGGCGACCGGTTTGCTCAATACACCCCCGGGTCAACCCACTATCGGCTTCCCCGGTATTTCTTTCACCGGCGGCCAATCCCCCACGAATGAGGGTGGCTACAGCTGGCATGGCAATGTCAACAATACATACACCCTGACCGATAGCATGCAGTGGCAACATGGCAAGCACAACGTTACCTTCGGCGGACAGACGGTTGAAGTCCAGTACGTTTCGTTCACCACCACCGGCACCAGTCCGCTGACATACACGTTCAGTACCGCTCAAACGTCGGGTTATACATCGACGGGGTCCGGCATCACCAACACAGGTTCGTCCTTTGCCAGCTATATGCTGGGCGCCGTGAGCACCAGCAGCGTTTCCCTCAGTCCGGAGTGGATGGAACGTTGGTTCAGCCCGTCCCTCTGGGTGCAGGACGACTTCAAGGTCACTTCGAAGCTGACTTTGAACCTGGGCGTGCGCTGGGATCTCTTCGGCTCAGTTCATGAGGCTCACGACGAGTGGACATGGCTGAACCCGAGTGGATCCAATCTGGTTACGGGGAACTATGGCACGCTCGCCTTTGCCGGCGGTACGGCCACCAACAGCCCCTATACCGGTCTGCATTCGCCTTCTCAGATGTGGTACAAGAACGTCGAACCGCGTGTTGGACTGGCCTATTCTCTCAACGACAAGACCGTAATTCGCGCCAGCTACGGTGTCACTGCCGCGCGTGGCGACTGGACCGCCGGTGGCGGAGGCCAAAAATTGCCTTCGCAGACGGGACTCGTCCCTGCGGCATCGGCAGCGGCCGCTACAAGCAATTCTCCCCAATTCTATTGGGATGGCAGTTCATGCGCCGGTAATGCCAATGGACTTGCCAACGACGGCTTTACACCTTGCGGCTGGACGGGATCAGTAACTCCTCCCTCGGTCTTGATCGCTCAGCTAGTTGCAGCGGGTAAAATGCCTGTTGGTTCCAACCTGGCTAACTACGGCACGTCCGAAACGGCCTTGCAGGGAAATTCGAACTCCGTGACAGCTGCCTACTTCGACCCTTATCTGGGTTCCCGCTCCCCCGAGTACATCAACTGGACCTTTGGCTTCCAGCGCGCCCTCACCAGGAACATGTCCGCTACGGTCACCTATGTTGGCAGCCAGGGTCATTTCATCAGCGTCAGCAGTGCCAACTATCTAAGAAACAATGGGCTTCCCACCTCAATGATAGGGCTGGCAGGATATGCTCTCACCTCAAGCACGGCGACGACGGCCACTCCATGCACTGGTGTTGGTTGCCAGTACTCTCTTATCGGCCAGAAGTCGACCACGAACAATCTCGCGCTGGCGCAGAGCTTCGGCTTCAGACCGCCGAATCCTTACACCAGTGCTTCCAACTTCTACCAGGCTGGCAGTGTGAATCAATACTATCGGCCGTTTCCGCAATACAACGCGGTCAGCGATCAGACCAGTAACGTAGGCAATGAGAACTGGAATGCTCTTGAAGTAAACGTTCGGCAACGTCTCTCAAAAGGGCTGAACGTGATGGTCAACTACACCTGGGCGAAGTCGATCGATGATCTGGGAACCTTCCGGCTCTCGGGTAATAACCGCCTTGATCGTTCCATCTCGGCCGCCTCGCAGCCACAGAATCTGGTAGCTACTGCGGTCTATCAGTTGCCTCTCGGCCGTGGTCACATGTGGGGCGAAAACTTCGTGTATCGTTCTATCGTCAGCGATTGGACTATCTCTGGCATTGGCACAATTCACTCAGGTCTTCCACTCCTGGTTACGGGCAGCGGTTGCGCGAGCAGCGGCATTCTGGGAACATGCATGCCCAGCGTTGTTTCTGGACAGCCTGGACGCCAGTACAAGTGGCGCAAGACCTCAACCGGCGCCGCGATAAGCTGGGATCCGAACAATCCCAACTATATCGGGAAGGTCGCTTACATCAACCCGGCAGCATTTACCGTGGTCAACAGCGGTACATGCGCTTTGACCGGAACCGGGGCTTACCATACGTATACCCAACAGGCCTACAACGTTTGCAATGGTCCTGAAGATTACGCGGTTGGCACAGCAAGTCGCGTCGCCCCTATCCCGGGACTCTGGTCTCAGCCCACTGTCAACGTGGATATGGCCCTCAAACGGAGCTTCCCAATCTATCGCGCAGTCAAACTCCAGCTTGAGGCCGATATGACGAATGTGGCCAACCACGTAGTGCTCGCCGGACCGGGCAGCCTGACGGTTTCTTCCACCTCTGACAATGCCGCCAACTTCGGCATCGTCAGTAAGGTGAACAACTATCCGCGCGATATCCAACTAGCAGCGCGTGTCAGCTGGTAAGACACCGCTACATCACAATCAACGTGGAGGAGTTGGATTTTCCAGCTCCTCCACCACACTTTATGCACTAAGCGGCCGTGGTTCTGAAGTGAGTATTTTTGCGCCAATAAATGGCAACGTTGCCAATAGATGAAGTTTCGGATATCGACTATGGACTTGCGAGTAAGCCCCACCAAAAAATCTCGTAAATACGAAGAGATAGCCGCGCAGCTTCGAATGTTTATCGCGGACCGTCACCTCAGCCCAGGGGTGCGGCTGCCTGGAGAAAACCACCTTGCCAGGGCCTTATCGACGACCCGGCCGACACTCCGATCCGGGCTACGCATTCTCAACATAACGGGGGAAGTTGAAACTCGTTCCGGCTCTGGGTCCTATGTGGCCACTCCGAAAGTGCCGGTTTCGATAGAAGTTGCAGATCGACCCGGTCCGATGGAAATTCTCAATGCACGCCTCACGATCGAACCCAGAATTGCCGGAGAAGCGGCTCTGTTCGCCAACGCATCGAACTTTCAGACGCTACAGCAAATTCTCAACGAAATGCGGAACACATCTGATTCGTTCCGGCATGACAATCTGTACCGGGCTTTCCATCTATCGGTTGCTTCCGCTTCAAAGCAGCTGACCGTTGCCGACCTTATAGGTGGCCTGATCGACGAAATGAACTCTCGACTCACTGCTTCTTCAAGGAGATTGCTGTCTCCGCGTGAAGACTTTCCAGATCACGAGAGGATTCTTAAAGCTCTTCAGATGAGAAGCGTCCCAGCTACTGTCTCCGCAATGCGAGATCACTTGCGAAAGCTCCAGGAGCGAATGTTCGAAGAGCGGCTAATACCCTCTTCGTATCAGAGCACGGAAGCCGGCTTTGAGCGTGAATGGCGTTGACTCAACATTGAACTTCAGAACCAGCTTTACAACAGCTAGCGCAACACTGCTGTTCGCAGGAAATCAAAACTTCCCCCCGCATCCACCTTCACATTTGCCAACCGCGCCGAATGCACCACCTCATTATTTGGATACCACAACGGAATACTAGGCAGATCCGCAGCGAGAATCCGTTGCACCTCCACATAATCAGCCCGCCGCTTCTCGCGATCGACCTCCGCATTCGCTGCCGCTAACAGCGTGTCCACATGTGGATTCGAATAACGCCCCCGATTTGCTCCATGCGGAGGAAACGCCGACGTCGCCGCGGTATATCGAAAAATATCCGGGTCTTCATTCGACCCGATCCACCGCAGCATATACATCTGAAACGCACCCTTCGTAATGTCGGCATAAAACGTAGCAAACTCCGCCGACCTTACCTGTAGCTCAATCCCAGCCGCGCGCAACTGCTGTTGAATCACCTGTGCTTCCAGCCGCGTCGTCTCATCGGTCGAAGTCTTCAGCGTGAACCGCAGTCGCACACCATTCCTATCCGGCTTCAACCCCGCCGCATCAAGTAGCTGAATGGCCCGCGCCACATCATGCGGATACTGTGGCAACTCCGCATCCGAAGCCCGCGCCCAATGCCCCGGTGGCAACAGGGAATCTGCCAGCACAGCCTGCCCACGCCATAACGCCGCTACCAGCGCCTGCCTGTCGATCGCAAATGCGATCGCCTGCCTTACCCGCGGATCACGCAACGCCGGATCGTTCACATTGAAGTTCGCATAATCCACTCGCGCCCCAGGGGCTGCTTCGATTTTCAGATTCGGCAAACCCTGCAACGAATGCACCATGTCCAGCGTGATGAAGTTGCTCTCCACATCTGCCGAGCCTTTCTTCATCTCAAGCGCCGCACTCAGGTTGTCAGGCACGACTTCAAAACGCACGCGCGCAATCGACGGCGCACCTGCCCAGTAGTTCGGATTGCGCTCCACCAGGACATCCTTGTCCTGCACTTGCTCCACAAACTTGAACGGCCCCGTCCCCACCGGATGCAACCCCTCATCGCGCCCGGCGCCTTTTTCCACCACCCCAAACAGGCCATCGCTAAGATTGAACAGCAAGCTCGAATCCGGCTTACGAGTGTGTACGACCATCGTCAGCGGATCGCTCAAACTGATGCGATCCACATTCGCAAACGCGCTGCCTTTGGCCGAAATCAACGTCCCATCCACCATGCTCAGGATGGACCACTTCACATCTTCCGCAGTCAGTGGTTTGCCATCATGAAAGCGAACGCCGCTGCGAATATGAAACACCCATGTCAACGCATCGGGCCGCTCCCAGCTCGTCGCAAGCCACGGACGCAGATTTAACCCATCATCCTTCTTCACAAGCGCGTCATAAATTAACCCACCGACGCGCTCCGACTGCGAATCCGTTCCTTGCCGCAGATCAAGATTATTCGGTGAACTCTCAATCAAAAATTTCACCGTGTCCGGCTCATTCGATCCCGAATGGCACGACGCCAGCGGCAACAAACATGCCATCGCCCAGCAAGCCGCAAGGCATCTCATACGTAGCTCACCTTACCCAGCACCACCTGGTGCGATGCTCCCGTAGCCGCAGGCACATTCCCCGGCAACCCATGCCACGTAAGCCACCCCATCAACGCAAACGCCGCAGCTTCCTTGGCCTCGACCGCAACCCCAGCGGACTCTGTTGTCGCGACCTTCACCCCAAGCATTGCAAAACCTTCACCAAGCGCGCGCATCAACGTAGCATTTCGCGCCCCGCCGCCTGCAACAAACACTTCCGTCGCCCGAGCCAACGGTGCACGCTGCCCAAAGTGCGGCCAGCAGAATCGCCGATATGCCTCGAGCACACTCTCTGCCGTAAACGCCGTCGCTGTTGCAATCACATCCTGCTTGCGAGCGCCTTGCCGATCGCACATCGCCAGAAACCGTGCAACGAATGCCTCACCATACTCTTCACGTCCGCATGATTTCGGCGGCAGGGCAGAGAAGTACGGTGACTCCATCAACTTCGCAACAACTTCCTTCAGCACGCGGCCCCGCGCCGCAATCGCACCATCTTTATCGAAGCGTCGCGAATACAACCGCTGCACACAAGCATCGACGATCATATTCGCCGGCCCTGTATCGAACGCCAACACATCACTCGCACCGCGCCCCGCAGGCAGCGCCGTCACATTCGCAATGCCTCCAAGATTCATCAGCAACCGGTTCTTCGTAGCATGCCGAAACAAACAGTAATCAAGCATCGACACCAGCGGCGCGCCTTGCCCGCCCGCAGCCATATCCGCCGTACGAAAATCACTCACTACCGGCACACGCAACCGCTCCACAATCAGCGAAGCTTCGCCAATCTGCCACGTGCAACGCAATGGCTCGCCAAGATACTTCACCGCCGCAGCCTGGTGATAAATCGTCTGCCCATGACAGGCCACAAGCTGCGGCTTCAACTTCAACTCGCGTGCCGTGGTCTCTACACACTCGGCATACACCGCACCCAGCCGCCACGAAAGCCGCGCCAACTCCGCCGTACTAATCTCCTTCGCATCCATCGCTGCAAGCACCGCCCCACGCAGCTTCTTGTCATAAGCAAACGACCGATGCCCAAGCACCTTCACCCGGGGCGTCCCACCAGCCACCGGCGAAACACGACACAACGCAACATCCACCCCATCCGCCGAGGTCCCACTCATCACCCCGGCAACCAACATCGTCTTTCCTAATCCCTGTTTCTTCATGCGCCGCCTTTCAGCTCGCGCTGCAACTCTGCGAGCAACTGCAGCGCCTCCCGCGGCGTTAACCCATCGACATCGATAGCCTCCACACGGTCGACAATTCGCTGAGACAGTGGTGTAAACATCGTCATCTGCAACGAAGGCTCACGCTCGGCTACCGGCACAGCCTCTCGCACCTGCTGCGTCTCTGCCTTCTCATGCAGCTTCAAAACCTGCCGCGCCCGCTCGATCACCGCCGCCGGCAACCCCGCCAGCCGCGCGACCTCGATGCCATAACTCTTATTGGCCGCACCCGCTTCTACCGTATGCAGAAACACAATCCCCGCCGCACCCTCGCGCACCGTCACACGCACATTCTTCAACCGCACCAGCCTCTCGGCCAGCAATGTCAGCTCATGATAGTGAGTGGCAAACAGCGTGCGCGCACCAATCTCGTTGTGCAGAAACTCCACCGCCGCCCACGCCAGTGACAGGCCATCATAAGTAGCCGTCCCACGCCCCATCTCATCTAACAGAACGAGAGACCTCGCCGTTGCCGTATTCAAAATAGCCGCAGTCTCCGTCATCTCCACCATGAACGTCGACCGCCCTCGCGCCACATTATCACTGGCCCCAATGCGCGTATAAATCCGATCCACCAACCCCAGCGTCATTCGTTCCGCCGGCACAAAGCATCCGCACTGCGCCATCACCACCAGCAAAGCCGCCTGCCGCAGATACGTACTCTTGCCACCCATGTTCGGACCAGTAATCAGCAACAACGACGGTCCTTCTTTCGATCCGCCATGAATATTGGGTGCCCCATTCATTACGGCTTCATCGTCATGAGTGGGATGCACAGTGCTCGCACCGCCAGCCGTACACAAATGCAACGAGTTCGGAATAAACCTCCCCCCACCACTCTCTTCCAACCGTCGCTCCACCACCGGATGTCGTGCCGCCACAAACTCCAGCAACCCACCCGCATCCACCTGCGGCCTCACCCAACCACGATTCGCCGCCAGATGCGCAAAGCATCCCAGCAGATCGATCTCCGCTACTCGCCGTGAAGTCTCACGCACTCGCGACGCATTCGCCAGCAACTGCCTTCGCAGCTCTCCAAAAATTCTACGTTCAATCTCACCCGACCGCTCCTGCGCGGTTAGAATCTTCGTCTCCAGCTCCTTCAGCTCCGGAGTAGTAAATCTCTCAGCATTTACCAGCGTCTGCTTGCGCTCATAATCCGCCGGCACAGCCTTCGCATTGGCCTTGGTCACCTCAAGGTAATAGCCGAACACCGTATTGAACCGCACCTTCAGCGACCCAATGCCAGTCCGCGCCCGCTCGCGTTCCTCAATCGATGCAATCATCTGCCGCCCATTGGTCGAAAGCCCGCGCAACTCATCGAGCTCTGCATCCACACCTTCGCGCACCGCACCACCATCGCTCAACGAAAGCGGCGGCTCATCCACCAGCGTTCGCGCAATGATCTCCTGCAAATCCGCCAGCGTATCAAGCTGCGTCGCCAGATAATTCCACCGCCCGTTCGCCGCAGTCGTCGCAAATTCGCGCACCCGCTCTGACAATCCCGGAAGCCTCGCCAGCGTCGCTCCCAACGCAACCACCTCGCGCGGCCCCGCAGAATCCAACGCAACGCGTCCCAACAATCTCTCTAAATCCAACACGCCATCCATCGACCGCCGCAACCCCTCGCGCCGGCGAATATCCCCCGCGGCCTCACCCACCGCATCCAGCCGCTCGTTGATCTCTGCAAGCCCCTGCATCGGTCTCAGCAACTGCGCCCGCAACAACCGCTTGCCCATCGGCGTGCAACAAGCGTCGAGCGTCCAGAACAACGTCGTCTGGGGCCCTTCGGTCGAAAACAGCGGATCAACCAACTCCAGGTTCCGCACACTTACCGCATCGAGCTCCAGGCAATCGCGCTTCTCATAAAAACGCAACGTATCCAGATGCTCCAGCGCTCCCTGCTTGGTCGCCCGCAGATAGTGCACAATCGCACCCGCCGCCACGGCCGCGCCAACATGCCCACCCAGTCCCATGCCGTCGAGTGAGTGCACCCGCAGCTGTTGCCTTAGCAGTGGAACCGCGTAGTCCTCAGTAAACGCCCACTCCTCAACTTCCGTGCGCGCCCCACCAATATCAACCGCCCCAGCCTCTTCCTTCGACTCCGCCTCATCACTCTCGCGCAGCACACCCTGTCGCACACTCTGCGAAGTCTTCGCCCCAAATCCGCCCGCCCCACGAGCAAAAATCAACTCCGCCGGCCGCAGCCTCGCCAACTCATCGAGTGCCAACGTCCACGCATTGGCTCCAGTGAATTCTGTGGCCAGAAACTCGCCCGTAGACAGATCAATCGCCGCCACTCCCACAAAAACTGCCGCGCCGCTGCCCACTCCGGTTACACTAGCCAACCACTGGCTATCGCTCGAAGCCAATGCCGGATCAAGCGCAGTTCCCGGCGTCAACACCCGCGTCACCTCCCGCCGCACAATCGTCTTGGTAGTCTTCGGGTCCTCCATCTGTTCGCACAGAGCCACCCGATACCCCTTGCGCAGCAGCCGCTGAATATAGTTCCCAGCCGAGTGATACGGCACCCCGCACATCGGCTGTTGCTTCAGCTTGTCCCGAGCCGTCAGCGTCAACTGCAGCTCTCTCGCCGCCAGAATCGCATCCTCATAAAACAGCTCGTAAAAATCGCCAATCCGGCAGAACATCAGACAATCCGGATGCGCCGCCTTAGCCGCAAAGTACTGCCGCATCACCGGCGTCTGCCCAGACACATCCGCCGACGCCAGCGCTGACAGCGCACGCGCCTCTGCCGCTGCTGCATCCTGGCTCGAAATGGTGGCTGAGTCACTCACTACGCGGAGCTTCAGGATATCGCACACGGCAGCAGGGAAAACGCGTTTCCATCCACGCTCCCGCCGGTGTTTTATGCTTTTGTGGGTGTCATCCTGACCCTGAGGCGGAGCCGAACGGGGGAAGGACCCCTGTATTGGCTCTCCTTCACGATGGCACAATCTGGGTGCCCACGATCTCTCGCACTTGGAGATCGGGGTGATTGCATCAACTCAATCCGAAACGGGGTCCACCCCAACCCCAAAAGCTGCAACCCGATATACTGAACATTCGCGTCTTTACCCGCGAAAACGATTGTCATGTCTCTTCTCTGGCTACGAGTCGCGGTGGTCCTCTACGGCATAGCCGCGCTCGCGGTATTGCCCGCCGCGCTCTATA
>Ga0302313_10003044_pt1 | contig 11266 bp, 10 predicted proteins | sample III_Palsa_N2_2_FD_200454 | JGI IMG/M metagenome (GOLD analysis project Ga0302313, IMG submission 200454) | Peat permafrost microbial communities from Stordalen Mire near Abisko, Sweden - III_Palsa_N2_2 | ecosystem: Environmental > Terrestrial > Soil > Palsa > Peat permafrost | place: Sweden...
CCGGCAAGGCGTGAGGCTCGTGATTCGAGCTTGGATTCCCCATCGAGGCGGAGTCCGGGATGCATCGATTCTAGAATCAGACCCCATGACAAGCCCTCAGCGAGGTGATTCCGTCGCTTCCTCATCATCCCGCCAACGTTTCTTCGCGCTCGTGCCCTGCGCGGGTTTCGGCACGCGTTCCGGCGCCGCCGGCCCCAAGCAGTACGAATCGCTGGCCGGCCGCGCACTGGTGCTGTGGACGCTGGAGGCGCTCGCGCGCGTGGAGGAACTGGCCGCCACGCTGGTGGTGCTGTCGCCTGGCGACACGCAGTTCGAGGCGCTGGCCGCCGAAGGCGATGCCGAGGCCGCGGGCTCGTGCTGGTCGGCCAACGTGGGCGGCCAGACGCGCGCGGAGACGGTGTCCGCGGGCCTGCACGACCTGCTCGCGCGCGGTGCGCACGAGCACGACTGGGTGCTGGTGCACGACGCCGCCCGCTGCCTGATCCGCCCCGACGCGATCCGCCGCCTGATCGAGGCATGCCGCGATGACCCGGTCGGGGGCCTGCTGGCGATGCCGCTGCCCGATACCTTGAAGCGCGCCGACGATGGCGACCGCGTCGCCGCCACCGTGCCGCGCGACGCGATGTGGGCCGCGCAGACGCCGCAGATGTTTCGGATCGGAGCCTTGTGCGACGCGTTGCGCGCGGGGTTCGCGCGCCGCGACCTCGCGATCACCGACGAGGCCAGCGCGATGGAGGCCGCCGGCCACGCGCCGCGTCTCGTGCGCGGTGACTTCGAGAACATCAAGGTGACGTGGCCCGAAGACTTCGCGCTCGCCGAGCGCCTGCTGCGCAGTCGCTCGCTGCAGTCATTGAAAAAAACGACGAAAGCCATGCCATGACCGTTCCGTTTCGCATCGGCGAAGGCTGGGACACCCACCAGCTCCACGCCGGCCGCCCGCTGATCCTCGGCGGCATCACCATTGCCCATCACGTCGGGCTGCTGGGCCACTCCGACGCCGATGCGCTGTGCCACGCGATCACCGACGCGCTGTTCGGCGCCGCCGGCCTGGGCGACATCGGCCGCCACTTCCCGGACACCGACGACGCCTTCAAGGGCGCCAACTCCATCGTGCTGCTGGCCGAGGCGGCCAAGCGCGTGCGGGCGGCAGGCTGGGAGCCGGTGAACATCGACTCGACGATCGTCGCGCAGGCGCCCAAGATGGCGCCACACATCGCGGCCATGTGCGCGAAGATCGCCGAGGCCTTGAGCATCGAGGTCGACCAGGTCAACGTGAAAGCCAAGACGGCCGAGAAGATGGGGCCGGTAGGCGAGGGCAAGGCGATCGAGACGCGGGCGGTGTGCCTGTTGCAGCGCGTCGAACCGCGCTGAGCTGCCACCGCCAGGCTCAGCGGACGACCGCGGGCGAGAACGCGAACGGCAGCAGCAGGCGCGACGGCTTGCTGCCGTCCGCGGCGATGGCCCACACGTCCGTTTCCGCGGCGGACTGCTGGCTGTCCAGCGGCATGCTGTAGAGGATCTCGTCGTCGCCGTTCCATTCGACCTGGTCGTCGACGCTGCGGGTCTCGCTTGCCAGCACGGTCACCTTGCCGCTGGCCAGATCCAGCACGGCCACGTGCCAGAGGATGCGGCCGCCCGCGTTGCCAGTCTCGCGGCGCTTGAACGCGATGCGCTTGCCGTCCGGCGAGAGCGACGGGCATTCGACGTCGCCGGCGACGACGCGCATCTGGTGCGTCGCCAGGTCGCCTTCGACGAGCCAGGTCTTGCCGCCGCTGCCCAGCGTCGCGTAGAAGCGCGGCCCGTCGTGGGCGAAGGTCACGCCCCAGAAGTTGAAGTCGGCGGCCTTGAACGGCGCGCCGTCGCGCACGACCGGCCACGCCTCGAGGTCGTCGACCAGGCTCGCTCCGCTGGTCGCATCGACGATGGAGGTGCGGGTGGTGAAGCCGGGATTCGAATAGGCGTGCCCGTTGATGAACACGGTGAAGGCGGCCTTGCTGCCATCCGGCGACACGCGGGCGCGGCTGGGCGGGCCGGCCAGGTCCAGCTTCTTGCGGATCGCGAAGCGGTCGTCGAACAGGATGGCGCGGTAGACGGTCAGCGCACCCCGCTCCGCGACCAGGCACACGCCCGCGCCGGCGGCGTAGTGCACGCGGTCGCACGAGATCGGAGCGAACTGGCGCGGTCCCGCGGGGTCGTCGAGCCGGGCCAGCGTGACGTGGCCATAGCTGTCGCCGAGCGCGGTGCTGCGAAACAACGCGAAAGGCCGACCGCTGCTGGCGGGAACGGCGGCGAGGGGGGCATACGCGAGCGGCGCGCCCGTGGCGGCCGGCGCGTTCGCCTGGTGCACCACGTGGCGGGCGTAGCCGGCGATGCCGGCGAGGCAGGCGACGACGACCAGCGCGAAGGCCAGCGCGCGCGGGCGCATCGAGCGGGGAGAAGTCATGTGGATCCGGGCTCCTTCTTCGTTCGTGCCAGCAGTGCGATGGAAACGAGCAGGGCGCAGCCCAGTCCGACGCTGAAGACGGCCAGCGCGAACGTCATGCCGCGGGCCTGCCACAGCGCGCCGAACAGCAGCGACGCGAACAGGCGCGCGACGCCGTTGGCGGTCGCGACGATGCCCAGGCCCGAGGCGCGCACGCCCGCCGGCACGAAGGCGCTCGCCAGGGCCATGAGGACGCCGTCGGTGCAGGCGTAGTACGCGCCGAGCAGCGCGAGGGCAGCCAGGGCGCCGTAGACGTTCGCATCGACGACCAGCAGGTCGACGCCCGCAAGCAGCAGCAAGCCGTGGCCGACCAGGAACATCCGCTTGCGGCCGAAGCGGTCGCCGGCCGCCCCGGCCGGGATGGCCAACGCCAGATAGGCCAGCGACGTCAGCGCGTAGAACAGCGGAAACCAGGCAGGCTTGGTCGACAACTTGTGCTGCAGCAGCAGGAAGATGAACGCGTCTGCCATCGTGAACAGGCCGAGGAGAAAGCCCACCGCGGTGACGGTGCGCAGGCGCGCGTCGCGCAGCAGGCCCGCCGCCGCGGCGATCGCAGGCAGGCGCCGGGTGGCGGCGGGCGTGGCCGGCGTCGGCACGTCGCGGACGAAGCACAGCAGCGCCGCCACGCCGGCGATGGCGACGAAGAAGCTCGTGACCAGCACGAGATCGAAGGCCTGCGGCAGCGTCGCCAGGATCGCGAACGCCACCAGCGGCCCCAGCAGCGCGCCGGCGGTGTCGAGTGCCCGATGGATGCCGAAGGCCATCCCGAGCCGCTCCGGCGCCGCACTCAGCGAGATGAGCGAATCGCGGGGCGAGGTGCGGATGCCCTTGCCCACCCGGTCGAACGCGATCGCGGCCGATGCCAGGCCCCACGCGCCGCCAGCGGCGAGCAACGCGATCTTGCACAGTGCCGAGAGGCCGTAGCCGAGAGCGGCGACATCGCGATGGCGGCGCCAGCGGTCGGCGGCGAAGCCGCTGGCCAGCCGCGCCACGGCGGCGACGCCTTGCGACAGGCCGTCGATGAAGCCGAACTGCAGCGGCGTCAGCCCCATCGCGAAGACGAAATAGATCGGCAGGATCGCCGTCACCATCTCCGAGGAGACGTCCGTCAGCATGCTGGTCAGGCCGAGGAAGTAGACGTTGGCGGCCATGCCCCCGATGCGCGTGAATCGCAGATCCTGCAAGCGCTTGGGGTCGAGTTGGTACATGGCGGGAGATGCCGGCGAGGCCGGTTGCGACGTGCCCGATTGTGCATGTCGCGCAGCCGGCGCCCGCACACCTTGTTCGACAACGCGGATCCCGGCACGAAGCGCAGCGGGACGCATTGGTGGAGTTTGGGGTTGCCTTTTGTTACTTCCCTGGCCATCATCACACGCAAACCGCCATCGATGTGCGCGGCTCTGGAGGGAGAACCCATGCCGATCCAACTAGGTGAGCCAAGGAAGACCGGAGCCGCACGTCGCGGTTCGGGGCGCCCCGCGGGGCTCGCGCGATTCGCCGCTGCCTGTCTCGCCGGCGTAGCCGTCGCGGCGGCGCTGTGCGCCTGTTCGGCCACGCGTTCCTATCCGCCGGCGCCGGCGTCGATCGACGTGCCGAGCCTGCGCTACCGGATCGGGCCGCTCGATGTCCTGAGCATCGTGGTCTGGCGCAATCCGGAGCTGTCGTTGAACGTCACGGTTCGCCCGGACGGCATGATCGCCATGCCGCTGATCCAGGACATGCAGGCGGCGGGCAGGAGTCCCGCGGAGCTCTCGCACGACATCGAGACTGCGCTCGAGAAATACATTCGCGACCCGGCCGTCAGTGTCGTCGTGTCGAACTTCCAGGGGGTCTATGCCGACCAGATCCGCATCGTCGGCGAGGCGGCCAAGACCCAGGCCGTGCCCTATCGCCTGAACATGACTGTCCTGGACGTGATGATCCAGGTCGGCGGCATCACCGATTTCGCGGACGGCAACGGTGCCGTGCTCGTACGCGGCGCCGAGGGCGGCAAGCAGTACGGCCTGCGGCTCAAGGATCTGCTCAAGCGAGGCGACATCACGGCGAACGTGGCGATGTTGCCTGGCGACATCATCATCGTTCCGCAAAGCTGGTTCTGAGCGACGTGGCCAAGGCGCTGCGGCCACCGGCGACCGGTGGCCTTGTCGATCCATCGTGTCGCCCGCCGGCGCGCACGCACCGCGCACGGATGGCGCCATGGGCCTGTGCCTGGGCGCTGTCCTGGTCCGGTGCGGCGTGGCCGCAGGCGGCGACGCCCGACGCTGCAGCCGCCGCGCCCGCGGCCGTCAATCGACCGCCATCCTTGTCGGTCGGCGCCACGTTGGCAGCGACGAACAACGGCGGGTTGGACGCGAGCGGGCGCGAGCAATTCGACTTCATCACGGCGGTTCGGCCCGAACTGACGATCGTGCGCGCCAGCCCGGGCCTGAGCGTGGACGTTCGTGCAGCCGCGAGCCTGGTCGACTATGCGAACGGCAGCCAGCCCAACAGCGTGCTGCCCGACGCCCGCGGAGCCATCAACTCGACGTTGCTCGATCGCTGGCTCTACTTCAACGCGGCGGCATACATCCGATCGGCGGAGGCCGATCCATTCGGCGTGCGCACCGACGACCTCACCGCAGCCAATCGCCAGGTCGAATCGGGTTTCCTGGCCGGGCCCTCCCTGCAGCACGACTTCGGGCCGAATTCGAGCTTCCTGGCACGCCAGCAGTTCGCCATGGCGCACAACGACGCGGGCGACGGCGCGCGACTGAGCTCGAACCTGACGCTGCTGCGCTTCGAGCGCCGGCCGACGCCGCTGGGCGTGTCGGCCGATGTGTCGCGGCTCGACAACCACGCCATCAACCAGGGCGACACGAACTATTCGCTCACCACGGCCCGGTTGCGCGCCGCACTGCTGCTGGGCGACGAGGTGGAGGTCGGTGCACTGGTCGGAAAGGACAGGAGCGACTACCTCATGAGCCGGCATACCGATCCGCTGTATGGCGGCGCGCTCGACTGGAACCCCGGGCCACGCACGCATTTCCAGCTCGAACTCGAACACCGCTACTTCGGGCAGTCCGGGACGCTGCAGTTCGACCACCGGACGCCCTTCCTGACGCTGGCGATCGTCCTGCGCCGCCAGCCGGTCGATGCGGGCTCTTCCTTCGACACCTCGGGGCAGGGCGCCGACCTGCGCAGTGCTCTGAATGCCATCCTGACCACCCGTTATCCCGACCCCGGCGTCCGCTCGGGGGTCGTCGATGGCATCGTCTCCAGCAGCGGCCTCAATCCGGAAACCGCGGGCGCCGTCAGCATCCTCGGGGACTATCCGCAACTGCAGACCGCCGCACAGGTCGGGCTGACCCTTCTCGGAACGCTCAACACGCTCAATCTCACGGTCTACAGCACGACGACGCGCGCCTTGACACGCGACGGCGAGCCACTGCCGGAGCCGTCCGTGACCGGGTACGACACGCGCCAGCGCGGCGCCACGTTGCAGTTCGAGCATCGCATCAGCCCGCAACTGTCGGCGACGCTGCAGGGGAACTGGGCGAGGATCGAGGGCCTGGGCGCCGACGCCGTGGACCGCAGCAACGAGCAGACGTGGCGCGCGTCGGTGCTTCGGCACCTGTCGCCGCGCAGCGACCTCTCCGTGGGCCTCCAGTGGTACCGATTCACGACCACGGCGGCCGGCCTTCAGTCGTTTGATGCGACACTCGCCATCGTCGGCCTGAGCCACCGTTTCTGAGGCGTTGATGTTCGAGTCGCATTTCGGTTTCAGTTCATCGCCCTTCGCGCTCAACCCGGACCCCGGTTTCTTCTTCGCAAGCAAGGGCCACGCGCGTGCGCTCGCCTATCTGAAGTACGGGGTCTTCCAGCGCGAGGGCTTCATCGTCGTGACCGGTGAAATCGGTTCGGGCAAGACAACGCTCGTGCGAACCTTGCTGGAAGGCCTGAAGTCCGAAGAGGTCGTCGCCGCGCAGGTGCACAACACGCAACTCGACAGCTGCGAATTGCTGCTCGCCATCTGCACCGCGTTCGGCGTTCCCGTGACGGGCTCGACCAAGGCCCACATGCTGGGTGCCCTCGAGGCCTACTTCATGGCGCTGGCCGCCAGCGGCAAGCGTGCGTTGCTGATCGTCGACGAGGCGCAGAACCTCGGGCTGCGCGAAATCGAGGAACTGCGCATGCTCTCCAACTTCCAGCTGGACTCGCATGCGCTGCTGCAGAGCTTTCTCGTCGGCCAGCCCGAGCTTCGCCACATGCTGCGCTCGAGCGCGCTGGAGCAGATGTCCCAGCGCATCATCGCCTCCTGCCACCTCGGGCCGCTGAGCCCCGAAGAGACCCGTGCGTATATAGAGCACCGGCTGGCGCATGTCGGCTGGAACGGCAGCCCAAGAGTCCACGACGAGGTTTTCCAGCGCGTGCATGCGCACACGGGTGGCATTCCGCGGCGCATCAACCTGCTCTGCACCCGCCTGCTGCTGGCGGCCTGGTTGGCGGATGCCAAGGAAATCGACGCACAAACGGTCGAGCTGGCCGCGTCCGATATGCATGTGGAAGCGTTCGGAAACGAAAGCGGCTCGGCGCCACTGTCCGGCTAAACGCCCCGAAAAGCCGCCGGATTGCCAAAAAAGTCTCAGTAGTTGTCACAAGGCGCGTACTAGGGCAACCCCCCAAAACTGGTGACTGTGTTTCCGGCCAGTTACCGTTGATGGCGCTCTTGTAACTGCGGCGGGCTTCCCGCAGGGTACTCACGACCGCCAACGCGTGCGGGGTCCCACGTTTCAATCGGCTCCGCGACTGCCGCGCCGGTTCTGGATCACTTGCAACAACGAGTTGCAACTGGGGCGCATCGCGCGGGCGTTACGCAACCCCTTGGAGGGTACATGTCGTAACGGTCTGGCGCTCATCGACCTGCCTAATCCGTCGAAACCAAAAACATAAGTTTTGGCCCTGCCGAAGAATCCCAGCACACGGGACACGGTAGATCGACTGAGGGAAGTCATAGTTTTTCGCTAAGTCGAGACATCTCGCCTGACCCGATCCCGCTTTTTCTGTATCCCTTTAACGGGAACAGAAAAGCAATTCATTCGAGCAATACATGCATTCTGATATTTCCAATCGCAAGGCGCTGCTGGCGTCCTTGTTCTCCTCCGTGTTCCTGGCCGCCTGCGGCGGTGGTGGTGACGGTAGCCCGTCGACCGCGAGCCCCGAAAGTGCGTCGGTCGATGGCTCCAGCAAACTTGTGACTCAATCGGACAGTTCGATGGCGCAGGCTCAGGCCGTGCGCAACAGCTCGACGCCGCCGATGTCGACGGCGGGCGTGCTGCTGGGCTCCGCGACCATCCAGTCCGGCATCGACACCAATCCCGGCGGCCTCGCCGAAGCATTCGCCTTCACGGCAACGACGTCGGGCAGTTCGAGCACGCTGAACCTCTACCTGGACAAGACCAGCACTGCCACGCAGGTGACCGTGGGTGTCTACTCCGATGCGAGCGGCAACCCCGGCAAGCTGCTGACCACGGGCGTCACGACCAAGCCGGTCGCCGGTGCCTGGAATGCGGTCACCGTTTCGAGCGTCGACATCACGGCCGGCACGCGTTACTGGATCTCCGTACTGACGCCCGCCGGCGCCGGCACGATCCAGTTCCGCGACGTCGCCTCCGGCGGCGGCGGCACGGTGACGAGCAGCCAGTACATTTTGACCGCAATGCCATCCACCTGGTCGTCCGGCGCCAGCTGGGGGAACTCGCCGCTGTCCGCGTATCTCGCGGTCTCGTCCACCTCAGGGACCCCCGCACCGGCACCGACGCCCACTCCGGCGCCTGCACCCACGCCGGCACCGACGCCTGCCCCGGCTCCCGCGCCGACACCGACGCCTGCACCGGCACCGACGCCCACTCCGGCGCCTGCACCCACGCCGGCACCGACGCCTGCACCGGCACCGGCGCCGGCTCCCGGGGTTGCCTCCGCGAGCCTGACGTGGACGAAGTCCGCGAACGCGAACGTCGCGTCGTATCGCGTCTACTACGGCTTGTCGTCCGGGAACTACATGCAGTCGTTCGGCGCCGGGGACAAGACCACGACGACGACCTTCGCGCAATCAGGGTTGCAGCAGGGCGTTGTCTACTATTTCGCAGTGACCGCGATCGACGCCTCCACGGGTGCGGAAAGCGCCTACTCGGAAGAGGTCGTCAAGGTAGTCCAATAAGGGATTGCCTTTCCGGCCCGATGCATCGCTGAATACCTCGACAGGCCGAGCGACTGGATCGCTACTGCGCTGTCGGGTTTGAAATATCTGGAGAATTTGATGAAGTTTGTAAAATCTGAATTTGCCCCCGCAGGCGCGGCTGTGCGCGGTGTCGCGCTGTCGTCCTCGGCTGTCGGCACCCTCGTGGCCTTGCTCGCTTGCGCGACTGCCACCCCCGCCAGTGCGGCCGCCTACTACGTGCGCGTCGACGGCAGCGATACGGCCTGCAACGGCTCGGCGAACGCCGCCGCGACGAGCGCGCCCAATTGCTCGTTCAAGACGATCACGAAGTCGGCCAGCAAGGCGGTCGCTGGCGACAACGTCAGCATCCAGCCCGGCTCGTTCTCCGAGGTGGTGACGCTTTCGAAGGCCGGAACCAGCGCCGCGCCGATCGTGTTCTCGGGCCCGGGTGCCACGCTGCTGGGCAACCTGTTCATGACCGGCCAGTACACCACGGTCAGCGGCCTGACGATCTCTCCGCCCACGGCCGGCGGCTTGTATGCCGTCAGCATCTCGGGCACGAACGACATGCTGAGCAACTGCACGGTGACGGCCTACGGCGCGACCGCGAGCCAGCAGGCCACGGCGATCGGCTTCGAAGGCGGCTCGTTCAACACCGTGCAAGGCTGCACGATCCGTGACCTGAACGACATCGACGTGTTCCACGTATGGGGTCACGACAACACGATCCGCAACAACTACGTGACCAATATCCAGCAGATCAACTACAACCTGAACCACACGGACTTCATCCAGTCCTGGGGCTATACGGGTGCGCTGGCCTACAACATCCTGGTCGAGGGCAACCTCGTCACCAATTCGACGTCCCAGCTGGGCAACACCGAGACCGACGGGCAGGCCGGCCTGCACGACTGGACGTTCCGCAACAACGTGTTCGCCAACATCCAGAACGCATTCTTCTGGGGCATCCCGAACTCGAGGTTCTACAACAACGTCTTCTACAACATCGGCAACAACCAGGGCTATGCGCTGAGCCTGTACACGCAGACGAACTACAGCTCGGTCGGTGTGGAGATCGTCAACAATGCGTTCGTCGCCAACCAGGGTGACGTCAACTTCCAGAGCACTTCCCCGAGCCAGCTGGCGGCGTTTTCGAACAACTACTTCGGTACCGCCACGGGGGGCACGAAGAGCGGCACGCAAGGCAGCAGTGCCATCAACGGCGGCGATCCGAAGTTCACGAGCGTGGCGAACTACGACTTCCATCCGCTGGCCGGCAGCGTCCTGACCGGCAAGGCGACGTCTCTTGCCACGACGTTCACCAACGACAAGGATGGCAACACGCGCACCACCTGGGACATCGGCAGCTACAAGCTCGGGGGCGTGGTTCCGCCCCAGGGCGTGAAATGACGCCGTGATCTGATCTGATCTGATCTGATCTGATCTGATCCGGACGCCGAGGCGAGCCGCACGCAAGTGCCGCTCGCCTCAGTTTCTTGTGGCATGGGCGATCAGCGATTCGCCGCGTCGGTCGGTGAACGGGCGCAGCGATTGCGCCGCAGTGGCCAGGCCCAGCGACAGGCTGCGGGCCAGGAGCCCGCCTGATCGGTGCTCGCTCGGATTCGCGCGCCCCGAACCGAGGAACAGGGCCAGGCTTTGTCTCCAGTAGAACTCCGAGTTCGCCGTGGTGATCCGGCAGTCCTCGAAGCCGGCCTGCCGCAGCAGCGTGACGATGGAGCGCGGGCCGAAGATGTTCAAGTGGCGTGGGGGCTCCAGCCCGCGCCAGTTCGACCGGAACACGGCATGTCCCAGGCTGACGCTGTTGGGCGTGTAGAGAACGAGCACGCCGCCGGGCCTGAGAATCCGGCGGCATTCGCACAGGGTCGACAGCGCATCGGGCAGGTGTTCGACGACGTGGTTCAGCGTCACCACGTCGAAGGACGCGGACGGGTATTGCTGGGATTCGAGCGCGCCGCTGCGGATCGTCAGTCCCCGGTCGCGGGCGGCCTGCACGGCCGCGTCGTCGAAGTCCAGGCCCTGGACAGCCCAGCCGAGGTCGCGCATGCGCACGAGCCAGTCGCCCGATCCGCACCCGACGTCCAGCAGCAGGCCACCCGGCCTGGCGCTCAACTGGCGCACCTCTTCGTCGACCGCTGCCCGGCGCAGCGGAGCGAGGTAGAGCAGGGCGCCGAACGCACGCTGGGCGGCGCCGACGGTCGTCGAGCCGTAGCCGTACTTCAGACGTAGATACCCGCCCTTGAGCCAGAGGTAGGCCGCCTTCGCGCGACCCGGCTTCAGCGCGGTACGCACCTCCTGGTGCGTGTAGTACTCGGCATAGGCCAGCGGCAGATCCTCGACCAGCGGGGCCGGGTTCAGCCAGACGGTGTCGCAGCTGGCGCTGGCGCATCGGAAGGTGTCCCAGGCGCCCGACGCGTGAAACAGGCGATCGCGCTGACCCTGGTAGAGCGGGTCGCCTTCGTGGCCGCAGACCGCGCAGCGCGGCTTGGCGCTCGAGCGGATCGGCTTGTCGTCGCTAGTCACTGGATGTCCTCTCGGCGACGAAATAGAGGGTGGGCGCCATCAGCGTA
>Ga0302313_10003045_pt1 | contig 11262 bp, 10 predicted proteins | sample III_Palsa_N2_2_FD_200454 | JGI IMG/M metagenome (GOLD analysis project Ga0302313, IMG submission 200454) | Peat permafrost microbial communities from Stordalen Mire near Abisko, Sweden - III_Palsa_N2_2 | ecosystem: Environmental > Terrestrial > Soil > Palsa > Peat permafrost | place: Sweden...
TCAAAAGCATGCGCGATGCGACGCCGCAGGACGGGCCGCTCGACTCGCGCGACGGCGCTCAGTTCACCTCGATGATGGACGAGCAGATGGCGCAGCAGATGTCGTCCAAGGGAATCGGCGTGGCCGATGCAATGCTCAAGCAGTTGATGAACAACTCGGGCATGCAGACGGGCGAAGCCGGCGAAGGCAACACTGCCGCGCTGAACGCGCTCGCCAAGGCGTACGGCAATGCCCAGACGAACGGGTCGCTGGCGAGCGGCGTCGGTTATTCGCGCAACAGCGCGTTGACACCGCCGCTGCGCGGTGACGGCACGACCAATGTCGATGCGTTTGTCGACAAGCTCGCTGCCTCCGCTCAGGCCGCGAGCGAAACCACGGGCGTGCCGGCGCGTTTCATCATCGGCCAGGCGGCGCTCGAATCGGGCTGGGGCAAGCGCGAGATCTTGAAGGCGAATGGCGAGACCAGCCACAACGTATTCGGCATCAAGGCGACCAAGGACTGGACCGGCAAGACCGTGTCCACGGTCACGACCGAATACCGCAACGGCCGGCCGGAACGCGTCGTCGAAAAATTCCGCTCTTACGGCTCGTATGACGAAGCGATGGCTGATTATGCGCAAATGCTCAAGGGCAATCCGCGCTACGCGCAGGTGCTGAACGGTTCGCATGACGCCGCGGGTTTTGCCGTCGGCATGCAGCGCGCGGGCTACGCGACCGATCCGCATTATGCGAAAAAGCTGATGTCGATCATGAGCCGGATGAGCTGAGTCGCCTGCGCGGCTCAGGCGGCTTTGGAAAGTAACAGGCAGGATGAAATGCAGGGCGACGGGGCCATGTCGCAAAACAAGACGGTAGGGCCGGCCGGTACGCAAGCGTGCCGCCGGCCGAACCGCGTGGCGGATATTGCGGGTTGATACGCGGATTCATGCGGGTTCATGCCGGATGAATGAGGAGAGCGGGACGTGACCGGTTTAACGTTTGCGCCAAATATTTCCCTCGGTTACCCTAAACTTTGGGTCCAGACTGCCGCTATTCAGTCAGACCTTAATACCGGGGTCATGTTTCTCCCGGTCAACGCACGTGTCATGGGCCCCGGTGCTGGACCTCGGGCACGGGCACGTACGAACCCGCATATCGGCAAGCCCATGGATACCACTGAGACGAATGGCCAGACGGACGGCTCTTCAGAGACCGGCAACGATTTCGGTCGCCGCAATCCGCTCGAGATCGGTGTCCAGTTACGCAATCTGGTCAACCGCGGCGATTTTCTGACCGCGCAATACAAAGGCGGCCAGCTCGTCACGCGAATTCTCGACGTGGACGTGCCCAGCCGGACGTTTACCTTCGACTGGGGCGCGCTCGCCGAGCAGAACCGCGGCTTGATCGCTGCGCCCCGCTGTCTTTTTCACGCTCAACCCGACGGCGTGCGCGTCGAATTCGTTACCGGCCCGCCGCGCGAGAGCAGTTTCGAAGGGCGGCCGGCGTTTGAAGCCGATTTCCCCGAAGTGCTGTTTTACGTGCAGCGCCGCGAATATTTCCGCGTCGACGCGCCGGTGCTCGACCCCTACACGTGTACGGGCCGGCTGCCTGACGGCGAGCGCTTCCGTTTCGACGTGCACGACCTGTCGCTCGGCGGGGTCGGCATGCGCAGCGCAGACGCGCGCGTGGTGGATCTGCCCATGGGCTGCGTGCTGGAAGATTGCGAGCTGAGCCTCGGTGCGCCGGGCACGCTCTCGGTGGATCTGCAACTCGTGTCGTTTCGCGCGATCGACCTGCCGAACGGCACCCAGCGTTACCAGCTCGGAATGCGCTTTGTGGCGCTGCCGGGCAGTGCCGAGAACACGTTGCAACGGTTGATTACCCAGCTTGAAATGAAGCGTCGCTCGCTGGTGCGAACCTGATTTTTTTGCGCGTGCCGCCGCGGTTCTCGCGGTGCGCGTTTTAATACGGGTTGCCCCCTCAATTTTGTCGCCAGTGCGCCGATATACAGAGAGTCTTGGCAACTCGGTGGGCGCGTTGCCAGCCCTTCAGGATGACGCATGTCCAGCAACCTAATCAATATCGGTCTCAGTGGACTCAACGCAGCCCAATGGGGGTTGACGACAACCAGTGAGAACATCAGCAATTCGACGACGCCCGGCTACGACGTCGAAAGTCCGGTTTTTGCGGAAAGCTCCGGTGAATACACCGGCTCCGGCTATCTTCCGCAGGGCGTGAACACCTCGACGGTGACGCGCGCATACAGCCAGTATCTGACGACCCAGCTGAACACCGCGCAGTCGGGCAGCGGCTCGCTGACCGCCAACTACACGATGCTCGCGCAGCTGAACAACATGATCGGCAGCCCGACCTCGGGTATTTCGACGGCGATCACCAGCTTTTTCACCGGTTTGCAGAACGTCGCCAACGGCGCAGCGAGTTCCGCCACGCGGCAGACTGCCATCAGCGATGCACAGTCGCTCGCGGGCGAGATTAACCAGGCCGGTCAGGAGTACGACGCGCTGGGCCAGAGCGTCAACACCCAGTTGTCCTCCACGGTGTCGCAGATCAACACGTACACCTCGCAGATCGCCTCGCTCAATCAGGAGATCACCGCCGCCAGCGCGGGGGGCCAGCCGCCTAACCAGTTGCTCGATCAACGCGATGAGGCGGTGTCCAACCTGTCGCAGCTCGTCGGCGTGCAGGTGGTGTCGAATTCCAACGGCGAAAGTGTTTTCCTGCCGAGCGGTCAGGCGCTGGTTACCGGCACGACGAGTTACAACCTGGGCACTGCGCCCTCGCCGTCGGATTCGTCCGAAGACTCGGTCACCTATCTGGGCGCTGCCGGTACGACGCCCACGGCTGCGACCACCCAGTACCTGTCGAACACCACCATGCAGAATGCGGGTGGCGCGCTCGGCGGTCTGATTCAGTTCCGCACGCAGACGCTCGACCCTTCAGAGGCGCAACTGGGTGCGATCGCAACCAGCTTCGCGGCGCAGGTCAATAACCAGAACGAGCTCGGTCTCAACCTGTCCGGCACGGCCGGGGGCGCGCTGTTCTCGGTAGCGGCGCCGCAGGCTACGGCCAATGCGAACAACACGGGCGGCGCGTCTCTCAGCGTTTCGTTTGTCGACGCGACGCAACCGACCACCGGCAACTACACGCTCTCGTATAACGGTTCCACCTATGCGCTGACCGACAACTCGACGGGTTCGACCGTTGCTACCGCCTCGAGCCTGGCGAATCCGATCGACGGCCTGAACTTCTCGATGACCGGCACGATGAACGCGGGCGATTCGTTCTCGGTGTCGCCGACCAGTGGCGCGCTCGATAGCTTTGCGCTTACGACGACCAGCGGCTCTGCGATTGCCGCGGCTTCGCCGGTGCTCGCCACGGCCACTTCGAGCAACACCGGCACGGCGACGATTACGGAAGGAACGGTTGCGGCCGGTTATTCGCTGCCCAGCACGACCACCACGCTGACCTACAGCTCCGCATCGGGCGGCCTGACCGGCTTTCCGGCGGGTTCGGTCGTGACCATCGGCACGACACCGCCCAGCACGGTCAACATTACGTCGACCTCGACGGTGGTGCCGTACACACCGGCGGACGGTGCGACACTGACCATCAATAGCGCGACCACGCCAGCGCCCAGTGGTTCGATGAACGGCGTCACCGTCACGTTGAGCGGCACCCCGGACGACGGCGACACGTTCACCATCGCGTCGAACGCGGGTGCGCAAAGCGACGGCCGCAATGCCACGCTGATGTCGAATATCGTCTCGGCAAAGGTGCTGAGCGGTGGCACGACTACCCTGACTGACGCGTACGCGAGCTACGTCAACACGATCGGCAACACGACCAATGAGGTCAACGCTTCGAATACGACGCAGACAGCGCTCGTGACGCAGATTACGTCGGCGCAGCAGTCGGTATCCGGCGTGAACATTAACGAAGAAGCAGCAAACCTGCTGCAGTACCAGCAGCTGTACCAGGCCAACAGCAAGGTCATTCAGACCGCTGACACGCTGTTCCAGACCATTCTCGGCATCTTCCAGTGAGGCGTTGAACGATGCGCATCTCTACTTCCCAATATCTCGGCATGAATGTCCAGGCCATGGACAATCAGCAGAGCGAGTTGTCCCAGCTGTACGCGGAAATTTCGAGCGGCCAGGCTCTTACCACTCCGGCGTCCAATCCGCTTGGCGCAGCTCAGGCCGTGCAGTTGAGCATGCAGGGCGCGACCCTGTCGCAGTACTCGACCAATCAGAGCTCGGCGCAGACCTCGCTGGAGTCGGAGGATTCCACGTTGACGAGCGTCATCCAGGCGCTGCAAAGCGTGAATACGCAGTTGGAGAGCGCTGGCGGCGGCACGCTCAACGACACGGATCGCAGCGGGATTGCCGCGACGCTGACGCAGTTGAACAACCAGCTGGTGACACTCTCGAACACGACGTCGCCATCGGGTGGCTATCTGTTTGGCGGGTTCCAGTCGTCGACGCAGCCGTTCACCCAGAACTCGGCCGGCGCGGTGGTTTACAACGGCGACAACGGCGTGTCGAGCACGCAGATTTCATCGACGACGTCGATTGTGACTGGCGACACGGGTGCGTCGGTTTTCCTGAGCGTGACGCCCGAAACGGCGACGCCGGTGGGATACGGGTCTTCGTCGAACACTGGTACTGGAGTGATCGGTACGATCAGCACGAGCAATGGACCGACGTCGGCGGAGGGCGACACTTACTCGGTGGCCTTCCAGGTAACGGGGGGCGTGACCACGTATACGGTCACGGACACCAACAGTACGGGAACTACGACGGGCACGGCTCAGCCTTATACCTCGGGTTCGGCGATCCCTCTGGGAACGGCCGGTGAGAGTGTGGTTATCAGTGGCACGCCGGACGATGGCGACACGTTCAACGTGGCGCCGGCGACGCAGGTGCCGGCCGCGCAAGGCGGCACGAATATCTTCTCGACGATCCAGAACATGATCACGGCGCTGCAGACGCCGGCGGATACGACGTCGGCTTTGGCGTCATTGCAGAACACGCTGGCAACGGGGATGGCGCAGGTGCAGAACTCCATCAACAACGTCACGTCGGTGCAGGCGACGGTGGGTGGGCGCGAGCAGCAGATTACCGCAATGCAGGCGGTGAACCAGACCCAGACGCTGGCGAATACGAACTCGCTGGACGATCTGACCTCGGTCGATATGCCTTCGACCATCAGCAAGTACACGCAGACCCAGTACTCGCTGCAGGCCTCGCAGCAAGCTTTCGTGCAGGTTCAGCAGATGTCGTTGTTCCAGTATCTGAATCAGTAAGCGGTAAGCGAGGGATTCGGTTCAGTAAAAGGCGGGAGGCGCTTAGGCGGCCTCCCGTTTTTGTTTGGGATACTGAAAAGCCGTGCATCTCTGCACGGCTTCGCGTTCACGGCGCACGGCGCTTCTTCAGATATCGTCGCAACAAGAAAAGACAAATTCCGAGCGCGATTGCGACTAGGATGGAGTACGCAAGCCATAGAAGCATCAGGCCAAATATCTCTATTATTTCGGGGTCGAGTGGATCGGGTGCTCCCGCGAGATGCATACCCGCTTCAATCGTGTATGCAAGCCAAAGCGGCATTTCAAATGAAATCGACGATGTGAGTTCGCCGATCCACCACCCGCCGTAGAGCGACGCAACGATAAACGCAATCACGTATGCGGCACGCAGGATTGACCGTTTCATCGGACTTCGACCGTGTCGTAAGAGCGCAATGTGCGCAACCGGACGCATAAGTTTAAGGTCCTCGTCGTCGGATATGACGCGCGATCAGAATCGACGCAAGGCGCAACGCAAGCGCAACTACTGAAATGCACCCTATCAGTGCCAGGATGCCGCATATTACTTCGGCATCCTCTCCGTCTTCGGGCGGGATCAGGCCGATTGCCTCTGCTGCGGCTTGAACCGGGTAAAACAGCCAGTCGGGTACCCAAAACGGCATCCGGAAAACAAACTTCACCAGGTACAAGCCGCCGAAGACCGACGCAACAATAAACGCGATGATGTATGCGACACGAGGCATTATCCGTTTCATCGAACTTCCACCGTGCCATAAGCGCGCAGCGTGGTACCGGGCACTGGCAGGTCAGGCTGACGCGTGCGAACGTACCGTTGCAACCGGTCGAACTCAAAATGGCTCACTACGGTGATACACCCTTCGCTTAGGTGCAGTGATCCTTCAGGGTGAAGCCTGAAGTTCCCCCTTTGAATTCCGTTGATCATCGTCGTGTCTCCACCGTGGGGGTTCCATAGCATGAACCACTTCGTTCGATCACTTGATCCAACCTCGAACGAAAGGTACCAGTCCCGCAACCAACCCATCATTCCGCCCGATTGACGATCAACAAGGTAATAGGTTCCTGCTGGAAGCGGGCCGACGTTGCGCGTTGCCGTAGCCCTTGGATTGTCGCGCCCCGAACCTGTACCGGAATAGGCTGTGACCGACCCAAAGCCCGAGCAGTACAGGGTCGACGTTGGTCTGTCATCTAGCAGAAAAGTGCATCTTACCGGCATGATGTCACCCCCTTTAGAAGTGAGACCACGCATCTTTGAAGATCATGTTTCCATCGGCATATGCCCACGAAATCTCCCCGTATCGGAACTCAACGATCTCGAAGTGGTTGCGATGTTGGCTTTCGACTTCTTTGATGTTGGGTACCTTCGGCGACACGCCAACCACTTTCACGTTTTTCATGGATATCGTGAAGTAAGCCTCTTCCATCCCAGCATCGTTTGTCCGGTAGAACTTCAATTCTCCTGATTGCAACGTTTCTCCACGCGCGACTGCCTTATAGAGAAGCGCGGATGCACGGTCGATTTCCTTTTCGATTGTTAGCGGATGATGTGAACGTGCGCCCATAAGCATTCCGGTGTGGCTGTCGGTGGGCGTATGGATGCCGTGCGTCAGACTTAGAACTTCAATGCTTCCTTCCCTTCCGAATACTTCGCTAGACCCTCGGATGTCCGCGCCGCCGTCGTCTTTCAACCAAAGGTGCAAAGGGATCGCCATACAGAATCCTCATCGTTAAAAGATGTGAATGTAGAGCGGCGTTGATATGCGACTGTCAAAATTTGCAACGACGGAATCGTGATCCTGTTGTCGTTTGCGATCGCGAGAGCAGACGTAAGAATCCCGAAGTCGAAAAAGAAAAGGCGCGACCCGGTCGCGCCTCTTTCATTGTGGAGAGCTATCTCGATGATCGACCAACACCGAGCGGTCCTTGCGACCGCGCCGACCTTATCTACCGCAGCCCCGCCGCCACCCGCCCCATCTGGTCAATCCCCAGATCGAACATCCGCGCGAAGAACGGGATCATGTTCGGCACCATCAGCTGCAGCAGCAACATGCCGACCAGCATCGTCAGCGGGAAGCCGATCTGGAACACGCCGATTTGCGGTGCCGCGCGGTTGAGAATGCCGAGCGCCAGGTTGGCGATCAGCAACGCGGCCACCACCGGCAGCGACAGCAGCAGCCCCATCGAAAAGATCGTCCCGCCCCAGCCTGCCAGCGTGCGCCAGCCGGCCGAGCCAAGCAGATCGGCCGAAACAGGCAGCGTCTGGAAGGTGGCGATCAGCGCGCTGATCATCTGCAGATGCCCGTCGAGCACCAGGAACACCAGCATCGAGAAGACGTTCATGTAACTCGAGAGCACCGCACTCGAGCCGCTCGCCTCCTGATCGAAGAACGTCGCGAAGCCGAGTCCCATACCGAGCCCGACGAATTCGCCGGTCGCCTGAATCGCGGTGAAGACGATCTGCATGGTCAGGCCGAGCGCGGCGCCGATCACGAACTGGTTCACGATGATCCACACGCCCATGGCCGAAAACACGGTGACCTGCGGCAGCGGGGCGAGCGTCGGCGCGACGATGAGCGTGATGAAGCTCGACAGCCCAATCTTCACCGGCGTCGAAACGGATGCGTTGCCGAACACCGGCGCGGTTCCCACCAGCGCGAGAATGCGCACGAGCGGCCACAGAAACGAGGCCATCCACGTGTTCAGCTGCGCATAGGTGACGGAAAACATGGCGGGCGCCTAATGTTCAGTGAGCCCAGTAGGCTCAGTTGGCGAGCGTCGGGATGTTGGTCAGCATCTGGCGCAGATAGTCGAGCATGGTCGACAACATCCACGGGCCGGCAATCACGAGCGTGACGGCGATCGCCAGCAGCTTGGGAATGAACGACAGCGTCGCTTCGTTGATCTGCGTGGCGGCCTGGAACAGGCTGATCACCAGACCGACGACGAGCGCCACGAGCAGGAGCGGTGCGGCCAGCAGCACGGCGATGTACATCGCCTGGTGCGCCAGTGCCATGACTGATTCGGGTGTCATGATGAATAGGCCGGAAGCGTGAGGGGTTAGGCGGGTGCGCCGGGTTAGCTGAAGCTCTGCGCGAGCGAGCCGATCAGCAACTGCCAGCCGTCGACCAGCACGAACAGCATCAGCTTGAACGGCAACGAGATCGTCGCGGGCGACACCATCATCATCCCCATCGACATCAGCACGCTCGCCACCACCATGTCGATGATGAGGAACGGGATGAAGATGGTGAAGCCGATCTGGAAGCCGGTCTTCAGCTCGCTCGTCACGAACGCCGGCACCAGTAGCGGCAACGGCACGTCTTCCGGACCTTGCATCGGCGGTGCGTGCGAAATGCGGGCGAACAGCGCCAGATCGGATTCGCGCGTCTGCCGCAGCATGAAGGTCTTGAACGGCGCGAGGCCGCGGTTGACCGCCTGATCCATCGGCAACGTGCCGTCCGAGAAAGGTTTGTAGCCGTCGGTATAGGCCTTGTCCAGCACCGGCGACATGATGAATAGCGTCAGAAACAGCGCGAGTCCGACCAGCACCTGGTTAGGCGGCGTGGTGGTGGTGCCGAGTGCCTGGCGCAGCAGCGACAGTACGATGATGATGCGCGTGAAGCTCGTCATCATCAGCACCATGGCTGGCAGGAACGACAGCATCGTGAGCAGCAGCATCGTCTGCACACTCAGCGAATAGGTCGTGCCGCCGTTCGGCCCCGGGCTGGTATTGAAGGCGGGCAGGCCGGCGGTCTGCGCGCAGGTGAGCGACGGCATGGCGATCAGCAGGACCGGCAGAACCGGTATCGCGAGCGCGACGCAGCGCCGCAGCGTGGCGAACAGCGTCGAAAGGAAACTGCGCCGGCTGGGAGCGGATGCGCGGCTCGAGGCTGCGTGCTCGCGGCGCGCTGACTGTTGACTGGACTGCATTTACTGATCCCCGCCGTTCGGCCGGTTGAAACGTTTGCCCACTTCGCCTTTCAAGGCGTCGCGAAAGCGTTGTCCGAAGGTGCCTGGCAGTGCTCCGCCAGCGCCCGGCTGCAGCGGATCGCCTGAGGCTGCTATGCCCATACCCATACCCATACCCATACCCATACCCGCACCCGCACCCGCACCCGCACCCGCACCCGCACCCGCACCCGCACCCGCACCCGAGCCGGCCGGCATGGTGTGCAGCAGACGCACATTGCCGGGCGCCGCGCCGAGTACGAGCCAGGTATCGCCGATCTCGACGACCGCGACACGCTCCTTGCCGCCCAGCGAGGCGCCGCCGATGGTCTTCACGAGACCGCCGCGGCTGCCCGGTTGCAGCCCGAAGCGGCGTGCAAGCCAGGCGCAGGCGAACACCAGACCGATCACGACCAGCAGGCCCAGAATGGTTTGCAGTATCGCGCCGACACCGAGCGACGGCACGGCGGCGCCCGCACCGACGCCGGAGGCGACCTGGGCAGGATGGTTGACCGCATTCATGTCGGCCGCGGTGGCGCTCGCCGGAACGAGGGCAAGCGGCGTGCTCAGGAGAAAGCCGAGGGCGGTGGCTGCGGCGCCGAAGCCGCGAGCGGCTGCAGGTGCGGCGGCGCCCGTGCTGGCGTGACTGGCTGACAGCCGGTGCGCAGCGTCGCGCCCACTAGGGCGCGCACTGCGCCCGGCAAGGCGTTTCATCGATTCAGCTTCCGGATGCGTTCGGACGGCGTGATGATGTCGGTCAGGCGGATGCCGAACTTGTCGTTGACGACCACGACTTCACCCTGCGCGATCAGACAGCCGTTCACCAGCACGTCCATCGGCTCGCCGGCGAGGCCGTCGAGTTCCACCACCGAGCCCTGCGCGAGTTGCAGCAGGTTGCGGATGGCGATCTTGGTGCGGCCGAGCTCGACAGTCATCTGGACCGGAATGTCCAGGATCATGTCGATGTCGTTGCGCGTCGTGTTCGGTTCAACCTTCGAGAGCGGCTGGAACACGCCAGCGGTCGTCGCGTTGACGGCGCTGTTGTCGTTCTGCTCGGCGAGCGCGCTGGCCCAGTCGTCGAGCGCACTGTCGTCGGAGACCGCTTCCATGCCGGCCAGTTGCGCCTCGCTTACCGGCAATTCCTTCTCCGGCGATGCATTCAGCTCAGTCATATCCACCATCCTTAATCGTGTCCGCTGCGCTGATCATTTTCTGGACCCGCAACGCATATTGACCATTGAAAATACCGTAGCCGCATTCCATCACCGGCACGCCATCCACCTTCGCGGTGATGTGTTCGGGGATGTTGATCGGCAGCACATCGCCTTTGCGCATGTTCAGGATCTGCTCGAACGTGATCGGGATCTGCGCGAGATCGGCGCTCAGTTCGACTTCTGCGGCTTGCACCTGCTGCGACAGCACGCGTACCCAGCGGCGGTCGACGTCGACCGCTTCACCCTGGATCGGCGACGACAGGATGTCGCGGATCGGCTCGATCATCGAGTACGGCATGCAGATATGCAGCGTGCCGCCGGTGGTGCCGAACTCGATCGAGAACTGCGTGACGATGACAATTTCGTTCGGCGTCGCGACGTTGGCGAACTGCGTGTGCATTTCGGAGCGCACGTATTCGAACTGCAGCTGGCGAACGCTCTTCCACGAGTTCGCGTAGTGCTCGAACACGAGGTTGAGCAGCTTGCTGATGATGCGCTGTTCGGTGGCCGTGAAATCGCGGCCTTCGACGCGGGTATGGAAACGCCCGTCGCCGCCGAACAGGTTGTCGACCACGAAGAACACCAGATTCGGGTCGAACACGAACAGCGAGGTGCCGCGCAACGGCTTCACGTGGACCAGGTTCAGATTGGTCGGGATCGGCAGATTGCGGGTGAATTCGCTGTACTTCACCACCTTCACCGGGCCGACGGAAATTTCCGCGGTACGGCGCATGAAGTTGAACAGGCCGACGCGCAAGAGACGCGCGAAGCGGTCGT
>Ga0302313_10003048_pt1 | contig 11256 bp, 3 predicted proteins | sample III_Palsa_N2_2_FD_200454 | JGI IMG/M metagenome (GOLD analysis project Ga0302313, IMG submission 200454) | Peat permafrost microbial communities from Stordalen Mire near Abisko, Sweden - III_Palsa_N2_2 | ecosystem: Environmental > Terrestrial > Soil > Palsa > Peat permafrost | place: Sweden...
CCATGTATGAGACAGAAGTCGAAGGTGAAGATTTCATTGAGGCCTCCATCTCGCGAGACATTTTAGGCAGATTGCAGGCGAGATATATCTGATATATCAGTATACGCACCTACATTGCAATCCCTGCGCCAAATCACAATCCAGTTCGCGGCGGATCTCTGGCAAGACCGAAACGCCGCAAATCCTTGAGCAGGATCAATCGCGCCCATATTTAAGAGGCGTCTATCTGTCTGACAAGGCTCCATCCCGATAGGCATTTCCCCAGGAGCTCAGGGCCGTGCCGGAAACCATGTCACCGCAGGTAGTTGTCGAATTGTCCGAAGCGAGCCGATTACCCCTATAAATCGGTTGAATAACAGCCGAGAAAACCTGTCTGACATTTTTATGGACGAAAGTGCATTTAGGTGGCTATATTGTTGCGCGAGATCGCGCACCGTTTTGTCTCTTCGCCAGACGGATGGATTGCCTCGTGGAGGCAGCATGCTTCACACGGTTTGTGCCGAATACCTCTGTTTCAGGAAAGAAGTCCCGCCTCATGGTTCCCAAGCTTGCGTGCCTCCCCGGTATTTTCCGCTCGAAGATCAGCTCCTGCACAGCATCCTCCAATACCCGCCGCCGTGCGGCCCGGTCGCTCCGGCTCCAATGCGGCATGGCGCTTGGTGTTATGGCCTGCGCCAGCTTTCTGGCCCTGCCGGCAGGCGCGCAGGGCAATCCGACCCCTTACACCTTCAGCACGCTCGCGGGCGGCTACTCGGGAACCTATTCCGTTGGCGGTACTTGCGGCGGAGCCAGCAGCGGCAGTAAGTACACCGCCCTCGACACATTCGGCAACGGCTGCCCGCTCACACAGGCACTCCTTGGCCCCAGTCTCTCCGGTATTGGCGTCGACGGCGCGGGCAACATCTTTGTCGAGGACTACAGCAACGGACAGGTCCGCAAGATTGACGCCAAGAGCGGCATCGTCACCCGGCTCACAGCAACCGCCAACACAAACTGTTCCACTACAGCTGGCTCTACCGGGCAGAAGCAGGACACCCTCGGTTCGGGTTGCGTTTACAGCAGTGCTCAAGGTCCTCCCACCGCGCGCGGTATGAACGTCGATCCCTGGGGCAACGTCATCCTCGGCAGCTACAACTCGAACATGATCAATATCATCTGTCTGGCGACGTCACCGCTCTGCCCTGGCACCACGGGCCGCAAGCAGGTTGGCTACTTCTACCGCGTCGCCGGTTGCATCGCGGCACAGGGCGGCAGCGCGACCGCTCCCAGCGGCGTTACCGCTTACTCCGGAGGCGACAACACGCTCGCTTCACCCTTCCAGAATCTAGCCGGTGATGTAACCGCCTGGGGCCTCACCGGTTCCGCCGCCACCGCCGCTACGGTAGGCACTGCCGGCACCTGCTCCAACTCCGTCGGCGGAGTTAACAGTGCCCGCAACGCGCAAGCTGACAAGTATGGCAACGTCTATATCGCCGATACCAGTGGAGAGCGCTACCGCGTCGTCCTCGGCCCAGCCACTTACAACAGCGTGACCAACCCGCTCTTCGCCATCATCAACATGGATCCGAGCTACACCGCGCACGAAGGCTACATCTATACCATCCTCGGCTCCTTCACCGCGGTCACCTCGGGCGGTACAACCTACAACGTCCCCACGGCGGCAGGCGGGGCCTGCAACAGTTTGGGCACGACTCCTGCCGCAACCGACTCCTCCGGCGATGGCTGCTTGTTCTTCGAGACCGGCAAGCCCGCCGGCTCGACCACAATCGCCGGCCTCGGTGTCGACAAGGATGGCAACCCCATCTTCAGCGATAATGTGGACGGCCTTATCCGCGTGATGTACGTCGGCGGCACCACCATGGCGAACATCATCTCCAAGAACAATGGCGGCCTTACGCCCGTGGTTGGAACGGTCTATGCCATTGAAGGAACAGGCACGGCCAGCAAGGGCGCTACGCCCGAACTCAACGTCAGCACCGGCAGTATCAGCTCCGGCAATACCAAGGTCGCTGTCGATGGCCAGGGAAACATCTATACCAACGACGGTACGGGCGTGAACATCATCGACGCTGTGACGGGATACCTGCGCCGCCCCATCAGCACCGGCGGCACGGCGTGTACCGTGTTCGGCGTCACCAGTACGAACGGCGATGGTTGCCCCCCGGGCCAGGGAACCTCCTGGACCTCGCTGAGCAGCGTCGGCACGGCTATTGCCGTCGACAATCTCGGCAACCTCCTCCTCGCTGACAGCAGTACCGGTCGCGTGCGCAAGCTCCTTGCCGGAACCATCTACCCAACGCCCGTGGGAAGCACCTTCACGCAGAATATCGTGCTGCACGAACCCGCCGGAACCACCGGCATCACGGCCACGCTCTTGAATGCAGCCTCCGGCTTCACCATCCCGTCCACTGCGCCCACCTGCACGCTCTATAACACCAGTTCCGACAACACGGCCGACTGCACCATCGTCGTCACCTTCTCTCCCTCGACTCCGGGCAAGATCGGCGCCACACTCTCCGTCACCAACATCGGCGGCGGCGGAGCGACGACTCTCTATCCCCTCGTCGGCCAGGCTACAGGAGCGTCGCTGGTGGCTGACACGGCAGCTCCCGTTACTCAAACGACCGTAACCTTCGGCGCCGGCGCCCTTCCAACCTCGGTGGCCATGGATACAGGCAGCAATGGCTACACCGTCGACAATCACTCTCACATGGTCGAAGCGAGCGGCAGCAGTTCAGTCGGCACCGCCCCATCGGGTGCCAACCAGGTCGCCGTGGACACCGGCGGCAATGTGTATGTCACAGCCGTTGGCGCATCCAGCGTCAGCAAGTACACGCTGGTAAGCGCCGGTACCTACACTTCCAGCACCGTCACGGTGGCGGGCGTCGCCTTGCCACAGGGCATCGCCTTCGATCTACAAGGCAATATGTACCTCTCGGATGCGACTACCAAGGACGTGTACGAGGTCCCGAACAATACCGGCTACGCTGGCCTCCAGTCGCCGGCTACCATTGCCACAGGGCTCGCCAATCCCACTTTGCTCGCCTTCGATGGCTTCGGCAACCTGCTCATCGCCGACACCGGCGTCGTCTATCGCGTCAATGCTGAGACGCAGGTGCTCACAACAGTAGCTTCCTCATCGGCAGGTGGAGTCGCTATCAGCGGCCTCACGCCAGTCGGTATCGCCGGCGATGCAGGCGGCAACGTCTACATCCAGGACGGCGCGAGCAAGAGCATCTTTGAAATCCCCTACCAGACATTTACTCCAGGCTACGTCACCGTTCTCACCGGTGAAACAACGCCCAGCGGTCTCGGCGTCGACGACAACGGCAATGTCTACGCCGCGGACTCCGGCCTCGCAAATCCTGCGATCATCAAGGTCAAGCGCTCCAGTGAGACGTATACCTTCCCAACCGCCAGCACCACTTACAGCGGAACATTCACCAACACAGGCAACGCCAATTCTACCGGCTACTCACAGACCGACGCCGCTGAATTCCCCTATGTCGGCACTGGCTCGGGCGGTTGCGGCAGTATCTCCGGCACCAGCGCGCTGGTCACCGGCACGGCCTGCACCTTCACCGTAACGCCGAACCTTGGCAACAACGGCCAGCTCGTCACCAATACGACATCGCTATTGCCCACGACCTCGACTGGCTCGCTGGCGCTCACGGCACAGGAGCCCTCCGGCGTTACCTATACCACCATGACTACAGTCACCGGCCCCTCGACGGCCGTCTATCTTACCCCCGGCACAGAGGCGACCTTCAACGTCGCCGAAATCGCCTCCGACAGCAGCTCGCAGAATGGTGAATTGGTCAAGGTTTCTATCGACTCCGGCGCCACTGTCAACTACACGCTTGCCAGCGGATCGGTCAACGTTCCAGTCGCCGGCCTGATCGTCGGCTCGCACACCATCGTGGCTACCTACCCGGGCGATGGCACCTATCTCACATCAACCAGCAACACACTCACCTTCAGCATCACCCAGGCTTCCACCGCCGTCAGTTGGACTCCCGGCGCCACCACGCAGCAGTACAGCGCCGCTGTTGGAACCAGTGTGCTGAACGCAACCGCCAACGCTCCGGGCGTCTTCGTCTATACCGCTACGCCCAGCGGCGGCTCGGCGCAGAACATCCACTCCGCCAGCTACCTCCCCATCGGCACCTACGCGCTGGGCGTCACCTTCGTCCCCAATGACTCTGTCGACTACGCTCAGTCCACCGGCTCGGTCAGCAGCTACACGGTAACGAAGGCCACCACCACCGCTCCGGTCGGCGTAACGCAGATGTTGGTCGCCGCGGACGGCACCGGCAACTACACCACCGTGCAAGCCGGCGTGAACGCATTACCCTCGGGAGGTTCGGTCTATATCAAGCCCGGAACTTATCCCGGCTTTATTACCGTCGTGCAGCCCAATGTTGCGTTGCGTGGCCTGGGCGGCGATCCCACCAAGGTCATCCTCACCCACGAGGCCGGCGCCTTCGGTTCCACCTACCCCTACACCGGCGAGTTCCAGCAGACCGGCATCAACGCCGGCAACGGCGGCAGCAACGGCTATCAACTGCCTGCCAGCAGCACGATCTATACCGGAGACGTAGGTTCCGCAACCCTCAACGTCACCAAAGGTGTGAACACAACGTTTAGTTCGTCGACTACGATTCCGAACGGTTTCTACAGCGAAAATCTCAGTATTATCAATGGCTACGACACGGACACCACCACAACAACGACAACTTACGAGACCTCGGCCAACGGAACCTGCGCCACCGGTCAAAGTCCGGCGATGACCTACTCCGCGCTCTTCAACGCCCAGCTGCTTTGCGGTTCGCAGGCCCTGGCCGTTGCGATTACCGGTGATCTCGCTGTCTTCAACAACGTCTACACGACCAGCCTGCAGGACACCATCTACGCCGCCAGCCAGGGCTCCGGCTCCAACGGCTACGTACCCTCGCGCGAGTACTGGTTCCGCGGCAAGGTCACCGGCAATGTCGACTACATCTTTGGCGATGCTGCGGCTGTCTTCGACGGCACCAGTATCTATACCGCCTACCACTCCACTGCCACCGGCACCAACACCATCCACGCGCAGGAGAAGTTCGTTCAGACCGGCACCTCCGGCGACTATCTCAGTGGCTACATCATGAACAGCAATATCTTCACGTCGCAGAGCTCGGGCATGACCGCTCTGTACTTCGGGCGTCCGTATGGCACCTATTCCACCTGGGTCATGTTGAACTCCTACATCGACCAGGTGGTCGCCGCCGGCTACACCACCGGTCTTGGGCCGACGCTCGCAGACGTCACCTTCCTGGAGTACAACGACATCTCCTACCCCGATCCAGCTACCAACGCCAACGACCTCAATGGCGTAGCGTATCTCGGCACTGGCGGCAGTTCAGGCTCGGGCGTCGCAGGTACTCGCGAAACTACATCCACCAATCCCGGAACGCCTGAGGCCGGCAACAGCCCGCCGACTTCGATGACCCAGGCGCAGGCGCAGGCCTATTTCCCGACCAACTGGCTGAGCCAGACGGTCTCCAGCCTGGTCTCCACTACGCAGAACTGGATTCCGACAACGGCACTCGCCACCGCCGTCAACGCGTTCATTCCTTCCGGCACCTCATCCTCCGTAACTTCCGGCTCCAGTGTCACCGTCCTGATGCGCCCGCAGACGCCCGGCCTCGGGGCCATCACCAACGGCACCTATACGATCCCCACCGGCACCTATACCCTCACCGACTCCTTCAACAGCGGCACGGCCTACACGCTCGCCTCCGGCACGCTCGACGCTTCCGGCGAAGCCTACTTCACCTCCAGTACTCTCAGCGCCGGCACCCACAGCCTCAACTGGACCTACGGCGGCGACTCCAACTTCACGGCCTCCTCGACCTCCGCGGCATACACCCTCACCGTTACGTCCAGCACCATCGCCACCACAACGGGACTTAATGTCAACGCTTCTCCCATTCTCTATGGCCAGTCGGGCAGCGTCACCGCAACCGTCTCGTCGGGCTCCGGAACGCCCACCGGTTCCGTCACCCTCTTCGTCGACGGTGTCTCCAACCAGATTCAGTCGCTCACCAGCGGTACGGTGACCTTCAGCGTCACGGGGCTCACCGCCGGCACTCATGCCTTCACCGCTACCTACGCCGGAAACTCCACCTACGCCGCATCGTCCACGACCGCGAATACGTCGATCGTCGTCAACAAGGCGTCGCTTATCATCACCGCGTCCTGCTCCAACCGCATCTTCGACCAGGCCAACTCCTGTAACGCAAACGTCAGCGGCGGTTACAAGTACAGCGATTCCGTGGCGACTGTCTTTACGGCCACGCCCAGCGCAACCACTACCGCCGTGCGTTCTTCGCCGGCCGGCAACTACGGCGCAACTGCGGTCTACACACTGACGGCCTATGGCAGCACCAACTATGCCGTCAGTACGTCAGGCAGCTTGTTCACCGTTAGCGGTAATGCCCCGCAGAGCATCGTTTTCGCCGCCCTGCCTAACTTCATCCACGGCGCCAGCTATCAACTGACCGCGCGCGCCACCTCTGGCCTGGCCGTCACCTATACGGTCACAGCAGGAAACACCAGCGCCAGCGTTAGTGGCTCCACGCTCACCGTCACCGGGACCGGCCTCATTACCATTCAAGCTTCGCAGGCCGGTAACGGGAACTATGCAGCGGCAACCGCGGTATCAAAGAGTTTTACAGCCCAATGACAAATTTTTATCAACTTCTACTTGACGCCAGCAGGATCGGACATCCTCACCGCACCAAGCTCTACTACGCCATGGAGTCGAACATGAAGCAGCAACAACTCAATCGGACCCTTCGCACCAATCGAAAGCACAACGCCAAGATCGCCTTTGCGATCCCGGTCACCGCGCTCGGCCTTGCCGTGCTGCTCAGCGGCTGCTCGAGCGGCCTTTCCTCCGGCACCGGGACGGTAGCCCCCATCGCCGCGACGGGACACGTCACCGGCCGCGTCTTTGGTGGACAGAACCCGGTCTCGGGCGCCACCATCCAGCTCTACACCGTAGGCACCTCCGGCCTCAAGTCGGCCTCCACCGGGTTGATTGGTTCCACTGTCCTCACCGACAGCAACGGGAACTTCAACCTCGGCGGCACATACTCCTGCACCGGCAGCACTGCCGGCACACAGGTCTACCTTGTAGCCAGCGGCGGCAATCCGGGCGGAGGCACGAATGCCAATCTCAGCCTGGTTGCCGGGCTCGGGTCCTGCGCCAACCTGCTGGCCAACGCGGCCACCACCTTCATCACGATGAATGAGGTCACCACCGTCGCAGCAGCCTATGCCCTCGCGCCCTTTGCTGCCGACCTCACCCACATTGGAGCCACGGGGTCGAACCCGACGGGCCTGGTGAACGCCTTCGCCAACGCCGCTTCACTTGCGAACACGTCGTATGGTTTTGCGGGCGGTGCGAGCCTGCCCGCCGGAGCTGTCGCTCCGATTTCCGAACTCAACACTCTCGGCAATATCATCGCTTCCTGCGTCAACACCACCGGCGCCGCCAGCAGTGCCTGCACCACGCTCTTCGCAGCGACCGGCGCGACGGACACCTTCGGGGCCGCGCTCGCCATCGCCAAGAATCCCGGCGGCACTGCGATCACCTCCCTCTACAGCCTGTCCTCGGGCGTCGCACCGTTCCAGCCCTCGATGACGACAGCACCGAATGACTTCACTGTTTCTCTGAGCTACAACGGCGGCGGTACGTTCTCCGCGCCATATGCGATAGCTATCGACGCAACCGGGGACGCCTGGGTCACTAACTCGAGTGGGAGCACCGTGACGGAGCTGTCGCCCACCGGAAGCGTTCTGGCCTCACCCACGGCCAGCGGCCTGTTCGGCGCGGAGGGCATCGCCGTCGACAAGAGCGGCAACGTCTGGGTCGCCAACACCGCCGGCAACTCGGTCATCAAGTTCACCTTGACCTCAGGGTCCGTTACTTCCACCAACAGCTTCACTGCCGGCAGCATCACCGCGCCCACGGCGCTCGCTCTCGACTCCAATAGCAATGCCTTCATCGCCAACTTCAACGGCAACTCGGTCACCGAGCTCAACTCCAGCGGCGTGAATCAGAACAGCTCGCCGTTCACGGGATCGAGCAACAACATTACTGTGCCCACCGGAATTGCCGTCGGCTCGTCTACCGACTCGGGCGCAGTCTACGTCACCAGCGGCAACGGCTACGTGGTCAAGCTAAGCAACACCGGCGCCTATGTGAGCAATGTCTCCGACTCCGCTCTACAGGGCCCCTCTGCGGTTGTGCTCAACTCCTCCGGCCAGATCGGTGTCACCGGCTTCACTACCGGCTCGGCCGTCGCCGGCGCGCTGGGCGAGTTCACCGACAGCGGCTCTGCTATCACCGTCGCCTCGGCCAGCCCCGTTGTCTCCGGTCTGTCGAGTCCGGCAGGAGTCGCCTCGGATGGAACGTCCTTCTGGATTGCCAACAGTGCCACGAGCGGCAGCCTGGCGCAGTTCGTCTACAACTCGGCCACGCCCACATCGCCCACTGTAGGATTCGGTTCGCTCAACACCCCCGTCGGCGTCGCGGTAGATCCCTCGGGCTGCGTCTGGACAGCCAACTCCGGCAGCAATACAGTTTCGCAGTTCATCGGCCTTGCCGCTCCGTACACTACCCCGATCTCCGCTAACGTCGGGCCATAAACGGTCAACCAGATGCCCTGGGTACCTGGGCTTTACAACAATCCGCCGTCGACAGCGATCACCTGTCCGGTGATGTAGGTTGCCTCCGGAGAGGCCAGAAAAGCTACCAGCGCAGCTACTTCTTCGGGTCTGCCAAAACGTCCCAAGGGTATCTCGGAAAGAATTCGCTTCTCGTCCTTCTCAATGTAGTTTGCCGACATGGGGCTGGGGATGACTCCCGGACTAACGGCGTTGACTCGGACGTTGAATCGTCCCGCCTCGCGAGCAAGAGACTTGGTAAAGGCAATCATGCCTCCCTTGGAGGCTGCATAATTACATTGGCCTGCCTGACCGCGAACCCCGCTGGGCGACACGATATTGCAGATGCTTCCACCACCCTGACGCATCATGCCCAGTACGGCCAAGCGCGAACACAAGAACGTGGAACGCAGATTGGTGTCGATCACTTCGTCCCAGTGCTCCTCGGACATAAAGGCCAATAGGGCATCGCGGGTGATTCCAGCGTTGTTGACGAGGCAGTCGACCGGGCCGAAGTGCTGTTCGATTTGTGCGAACAGCGGCGCAACGCTTTCATAGCGGGACAGATCGGCCTGCACGGCCAACGCTTCTCCCCCAGCGGCCTGGATGATCTCGACCAGCTTGGCGGCGGAGTCTTTGGCGTGATGATAGTGAGCGGCTACGCGGAACTCCGCAGCGGCCAGCGCCTGGGCAATGGAAGCGCCAAGAACCCCAGATGCGCCGGTTACTAATGCAGTCTTCATATCAGTCCTTCATATTTGTTGCAGGCCAGTTTAATGTAACGGTTTGAAGATCATAAAGAGAGCTCCCCAGCGGGAGTTGTATCGTGCGATGTTTCCGTCCAGCGCGTAGGAAACAGTGCTTTGGATCAATGTGCCGAAAGGCCCAGGGGTGTTGACGCGCGTCTCCAAACCGTCAAACTTCTTGAATTGAGTGGACTCCTCCAAATTGCGCGCGCGCGCGTAGCTGTACAAGCCTTCAAATTTAATCATGTCCATTACGTTGAAACCGTAGTGTACGTTGCCCATGGCAATGGCATCGAAGGAGTCCGTTCCGCTGGGGATGCCGTGAATATTCGGCTGCGAAAAAAGGGAAGGGAAGTAGCGTGAAAAACGATCCAGTTGGTCCCCGCCATAGTAGGAGATATCCCATCCACCCTTGGTGAATTTTCTGAAGTAGTAATCCTTGTTGAGGTCCGCATCGTAGAGGGTGTAACCGCTTTCCAGAGGTTGTGGCGCCGAACATCCGTTCAGCTGCTGAGAGGACGCCGTACATCCGAACTGTCTCCACGCAATGCGCTGACCTCTGCTTGCATCCGCAGTGAAGATATAACCTTTATCGGTGAACCTTACTTGAGCGCCAGGGATCACCGCAAGACCGCTGCGCGGGACAACATATTGGCTGGATGTGTCGCTGGTCGCGTGGTAGAGGTCATACTCGAGGTAGCCCGTAGCTGTCAGGCTGAGATGAGTGGTGGCCAACCAAGTTGCCCGCACGCCGGTATCTTCAGCCCACGACCATATCTCCGCTCCTTTGTCCTCCGTGTTGCCGCTGTAGACATGGTCTTCGCCTGGAATTGCAGAGAGGGCCAAATCGCCACTTAGCCGATACTTGCTTCCATACTGCTTTGAGATGTCGGTAGCCAGGAGGACGCCTGCGTAGAACGTTGAAAGCTGCGCGCCTGTATGCCGGTAGTCGAAGTCGGAGATACTAAGGCCGATAAGCGGAATTGGGAAGTTGTAGGTCCCTTCGTAGAAGGCCCCGCTCACAATGGACGAGATGCGCTTCTGGGTATTCTCCACCAGGACACGTTCGCCGCCTTGTTTTTTCAGTGTGCGCAGTCCGCGATCGGTATCGCGATACATCGGGTCTTGCGAGTTATGCTCGGCTGTAAGTGAATTACTGAATTGCGGCGTGTTGATATCGTAGCCGGAGAACTGAATGGTCCTTTGAAGAACAAAATCGCGCCCGGCCGCGTTCAGGGTTTGTTGTGCGGAGATCGACCGCAGCAGATTGAACTGCTGGCCCTTGCCGTCGGGCACTAACTCAAAGTTCTGGGTCTCTACATTGGCCACAACGTTGCTCTTATTGCCGCGCTGGCTCAGCGTCTGCTTTACTTCGCGAAACGTGGTTCCGTCGATCCATATTTTCCCGCTGTAAAGAGCTACGTCTTGCACCTTCGGTTCGACTCCCACGACGAAACAGAGCACTCCGTTTACCTGCTCCGTGCCTAGAAGCTTATAGGTGTAGCGCTCGTTGAGTTTCAGCTCAAGGGGTTGGGCCAATACTTTTTCCGGCTCAAGCTGGGGTAGAGGGAACTCATATTTATTATTGAATTTCACACCGTTTACGTATAACTTAGTTTGAGCGAATTCCATCTGCCCAGAGCGGTCATAGAACTGCTTGATCCGCATGGAAATATCGAAGGCAGATACTATATTGGTGCTCTCGAAGTGCAGGTTCATGAAGCTCGATGCCAGATAGTTTTCCAGTCTCTGCCTCTGCGCTTCTCGATACTGCTGCCAACGAGCGATGATTTCCTCA
>Ga0302313_10003050_pt1 | contig 11250 bp, 9 predicted proteins | sample III_Palsa_N2_2_FD_200454 | JGI IMG/M metagenome (GOLD analysis project Ga0302313, IMG submission 200454) | Peat permafrost microbial communities from Stordalen Mire near Abisko, Sweden - III_Palsa_N2_2 | ecosystem: Environmental > Terrestrial > Soil > Palsa > Peat permafrost | place: Sweden...
TCAAGGAGGATCGGCGACGGAAGGCATTGAGGCGCCAGGGGAAAACGGGTTCCGGTATGACGGCACGCGTCGGGGCGACTTACTTCCGCAGATAGTGGGAGCCGACCGGATATCCTTCCCAATCCGGGCGTTCCAGGCGGAAATGCGACGCTTGGCGGTGATTACTATGACGCCAGCGGGGTTGAGCAGGTCGAGATTATCGGGCAGCGCCCGATCTCGATCGCGGCGACAAACCTGTCGAATGACCCGATGGCCGGCGCGCTCCTCGGTCTCGGCATAATTGTTGCCGAGAACGCGATCCCTGGAGAACGTTTTCTTGGGCCGTCGTCCCGAGTATTGGGAAGGGCACTTGAAGCCGCAGGGTTTGCTCGTCCGTTGAACGCTGCGGCACATCACATTGTAGCTGGTGCTGCGCCGTTGGCGGCTGATGCACGTGCAGTGCTAGAGAGATTTGGAATTGGAATTAACGATGCTGCAAATGGCGTCTTTCTTCCAAGTGTGGTGCATTCTAGTCTTCACACTAACGCTTACTATACGGGCGTTAATGATGCCTTGGCGGGCGCAACAAATAGTGATGAGGCGCTTGAGGTCCTAGAAGGTATTCGCAGCAATCTCCTGGGAGGAGGGTTCCCGTGAGCACTATCTATGTACCATTGCCGGCGGCTGGATACGAACTTTGCCATCCCGTGCCGCCGGCAACGTTTGAGGATGTTCATCTTTTAGCCAATGGGAGTGAGCCGGCTGAATCTTGGAATTCTTTAGTATTAAAATTTGTTAGGCAGGACGAAGTCAAAGAACTCCTTTCGTCGGACGCACCATGGTTGACCTCAGACGTAATGGTGTTTAAGCGGAATGTCATAGAATCTATTGGTAATTTCTTGAAAGATTGTGGAGATATTATTCCAATAAAATGTGAGGATGATATTATTTTTGCATATAAGGCGAATATCGTTCTCGACGCCCTTGATGAAGAGGCTTCGCATCTAAATAGATTCAAGAATGGTCGCGTTATGATGGTGAAAAATTATGTTTTCCGTCGAGAGATTATTGCGAGTGCTGATGTATTCAGAATTACGAGTCTCCGTGTTAGCCCTACTTTCTTAAGTCAGCGGTTTGTTGATTTTTGGAAGCGATCGAATCTGAGGGGGTTAGATTTTAAGAAGATCTGGTCTTCGGATGAGCGCTGAAACATTGGTCGCTTGGGGCTCGATTTGAGAAATTCTCACTTCCTAATTGTCATCGTCCTTGTTCCGTCGTCCGTCTCTTCCGCTGCGGCCCGCCGGTTCCGTTCCCTGTCGACATGATGCGGCACTTGTCCCTGGCGATGACGATGGCGGCGCCGAGCCTCGGGCCGGCGCTCTCGTCGTCGGTGATCGCGGGCAGCTGAAGGAACAGCGCGCGGCGGTTCGTGGTGCCGGCCTGGCATCCGGCCAGGAACTCGGCATAGAGGGCGCAGAAGGCGGCGACCTGTTCGGCGGCGGCCTCGCGCTGCGCGGCGATGCCGGTGGCGATGATGAGCAGGTTCAAGCGGTCGGGGGACATGGGGAAAGCTCCTATCGTTCCCTGACGAGCTGGTTCTGTCGGCCGCGTCCCGCAACTGGGCGCAGGAGGGCGCCGAGGCTGCGGATCGGCGCCATGAGCGCGGAGCGTGCGAGAGACGGCAGCAGCTCGGCCGCCTGGCGATAGATCGCCTCGGCCTGGTCGAGCAGCCCCTGGGCTTGGCGCCGGGATAGGGCGGCGGCATCGGCATCGGCCTGCATGGCGCCATACATCCGGGCGACCTTCTGGTGGTGCAGGCGCGCGCCGCGCACGCCGCGTTCGAGCCCGAGGCCGGCCATGGCGGCGGCGTATCGATCTTGTATCCCGCGCAGCTTCGCGGCGCCGTCGAGCCAGCGCCCGGCATTGAGCCTGACCGCCGGCCCGCGCTTGCGCGGCGTGTCGTCGATCGGGAGCCAGGTCACATGAAGATGCGGCGTCGCCTCGTCGGTGTGGAGGACGACCGAGACGATCCAATTGCCCCATTCGGCCGCGAGGAAGCGCTTCGCGGCATCGAGCCAGGCGGCAAGCCGATCGGCGTCCCAAACCCCGGCGGCGCCATCCCTTCCAGGTCGGAAAAAACCCGGCGACGCGGTGATGATCGCCTCGACCGCGAGCACGCCATCCCTCCTTAGCCGCGTCGGATCGATGCCGGCCGCGATCAGCCGAGCACGCGCCTCGGCTGCGATATCGCCGGTCCCAACGATCATCTGAATCCCGCGCGTCGGATCGGCATTGGCGGGCGCCGATCGTCGGTCGTTGTGCCGCGCGGCGGCGCCGAGGGCGGCCCAGCTCTTGAGCTTGCGCGTGCGCAGGATCGCGTAGGCCATCGTTCGTCCGTTCTCTTCCGTTCCGTCTCTTTGCGAGCTGGTTCCGTTCCGTCCCGGCCGCAACTGGGCTGGCCGGCATGAGGGGAGTCCGGCATCGGACGTCACCCACTACGGCATTGCGTGCCGCAATCCCTCCCGTGGGCCAGGCGCTGCGCCCTGGACCCGATCGGCCTGGCGGCCGAGACGGGGTGCTACCCCGAACCCCGTCAGGAGGGTGCCACCCTCCTGCACCACCGGGAATCTTCGGCCCCTCCGATTCGGAACCTGCCCGACGAACCCAAATCGCCAAGGGTCGGTAGCACATTGGCGTGTCCGGACCGTGCGGTGGTCGCGCGGTCCCGGCAGGCGAGGCGCCGGCCCTTGAGGGCCGGACATGCTCACCCTGTTACAGCTGGAACTCGCTTCCAGCCTGCCTCCCACCTATCGCGCGGCGCTCGATCGCCACTGCCGCCGGATCAGCCGCCACACGGGCGCGCCGCCGGATGAGGCGCTGCTCATGGAACTGACCGCGTTCCCGGCGGCGAAACATCCTCGCCGTCGCGCGCTGGCCGAGGCGATTGTCCGGACGGAAGCGGCCCTGGCCGCTGCGCAGCGTGGTTCGAATTATTACGGCAGCCGGCCGCACCTCGACATGGTGCCGCAACTGTCGGCTCAACTCGCGGCGCTGCGCGTCGAGGCGGCGGAGTTGGGGCGTCTCATCGCTTATGCGGCGGCGTTCGAGGCCATGGTGGAACAGGTGCGGGATTGCGTCGGCGACGACGATATTCTGGCGCTGATGGGGGCCGGGCCGGAGCAGGTGCGCGAGACGGCGCGCCGCCGCGCCGAGATCGCCGGTCAGACGCTGAATGCCGCGAGCCTGAGCGGTGCGGCGCTGGTCGAGCATCGCCGTCGCTGCTGCCCGACGACGCGGGCACGCCGGCTGCGCAAGGCGATCAATCTGGCATTGCTCGCTGTGGGCGTGACCTTGGGAGAGATCGGCCAATTGCCGGGAGACCGGACGCAGCTCTATGCGCCGAACCTGTTGGTTGCCCGGTCGCGGCAACGGGACGCGGCGACGAAGGAATGGGCCGCGACGAGCTTCCTCACCAATGGTGAGGGCCTGAAGGTGCCGATGACGAAGATCTTGAAGGGTGCGACGGAGCGCCGGTTCATCACGCTGTGGTCGTTGACGCGCGCGTGCGAGCAGATCGCCGAGCGCCAGGGGCTCGCCTGCCTGTTCCTGACCTTGAGCCTGCCGGCAGCATATCACCGCAACCCGAGCCAGGGTCGGCAAGGGGGCTGGGTGGCCGGGCTGACGCCTGTCGCCGGTATCGAGGAGCTGCAACATCGTTGGCAGCTGATCCGGGCGCGGTTGCAGAAGGAAGAGATCGCGCAGCTCGGGCTCTGGACCCAGGAGCCGCATGAGGACGGCACGCCGCACCGGCATCTGCTGATCTGGGCCGCGCCCGACCAGGCGGAACGGTTGATCGAGATCTATCGGTCCGTGTTCAACGATACGCACGAAGACTTTGAGGGCGGCGTGGCCGTCAACGTCAAGCGCTGGAACACGGACGAGGCCGCCAGGCCCTCGTCCTACGTGATGAAATACATCGTAAAAACTTTTTCCGGCGGCGAGGCGCACGTCGATCGGGTGGAAGGGACGGAGCGTCACGTGGAACACGCGGACCGGGTTGCCGCCTGGCGGCGTGGGGTGCCGGGCAAGCGCAGCTATGGCTTCGTCGGCCTGGTGCCGGGCGCGATCGGCGTGTGGGGTAAAGTCGCCTCGTTGCGGGAAGAGGATCCGGCGCTGAAGGACGAGACGTTCGGCGCGGCCCATGCTGAGATCAGGGCCGGCAAGTTCGGCAATGCTTTGGTGCGGCTCGGCCTGTTGACTGGGGGGCAGACGGTGCCATGGGCCGTCGAGCAAGAGACGGCCGTGTCGGCTTTTGGCGCGGTGTATTGGCGGTCGGTGCGGCTGCATTCGGAGACCGGCGGCGCGATCGAACTGCACAAGGACTACGAAATCCTGTCGGAGCAGGAGATCGTCCAGCGGGAAGAGCGCGCGGTGATGAAGGCGGAACGAGAGCAGGCGAAGGCCGCGAGGTCTGCGGCAAAGGCTGAGGCAGACGCTGCGGCTGCCGCCGCAGACGGGCAGGCTTCGGCTAACGCCGCCAAGCCTGGAGTTACAGTTGTTGTTAATTACCCAAGGGCGGACGCTGGCGCGTCCTGGGAAGCACCGCCGGCATTGCCGCCGGTCGCGAACGAAGGGCGGTCGGCGGTAGCGTGAGGGTGCCCTTCAGCGTTCGGGCGTCCCGTCGCCCGTTGGCTTGGTCGCTGGCGACCTCCGTGCGGCCTACCGCCGGGCGTTGCCCAGCGGCCGCACTCCCGGTCAACGGGCCTGGCGGCCCTTCTGCCTTCAGGTGGAGCGTGCGGTCGGTGCCTATTCGGCGGCGATCGGCTGCTGTTCGAGGATCAGGCGCACGATGAAGTCGGCCTTGGTCGATGCGTGCTGAATATCGTAGCCGATCGGCTGGCCGTCCTCGCCATAATCGACCATGACATCCTCCGCGACCTCGACCGTGCGGCAGGATGGCAGAGGGCGGACCTCGACATAGAGGCTATCGGTGGAGTGGTCGTAGCTTGTCTTCATGGCGTGAAGCCTTCATCCGGGAAGGCATTGTGAACGGTCTCTCCGTCCGACAATAGCACAACACGGAGATAACGTCCGAGGCTTGCGGAAAATCCATAGAGCCGGATGCGGCCGTCGCTCTGTACCATCCGGTAGGCCGGTGCGGCGATCACGCGGCGGATCTCGATCGGGTCGAGTTCGGGCCGGCGCGGCATCACGTCGAATGCGAAATATCGTGTTCGCCAGAAGGGCGGCGGCGGCAGGCGTTCGGGATCGTCGCTCAGGATGCGGTAGCCCAACGCCGAGCCTGATGTTGGAGGACGAGGCCCTGAAGGACGGTCTTTGCGGTGGCCAGCTCCTCCGGCGTGAACTCGTCGAGCGCTTGCAGGATGAGCCTGACGCCTTCGTCCCGAGGGCTGCGTTCCTGCTCGTCGAAGATCAGCGTATCCGCCGACACATTGAGGGCGACGACCAAGCGCTTGAGGACGGCCAAGTTGGGTTGGATCTGGGCCGACTCGTAGCGCTGAATCTGAGTGACATGCACCTTGACCATCTCGGCCAGGGCTTTCTGGGAGAGGTTCCGCGCCTTGCGGAGCGTCGTGAGCTGTTCGGCGAAGGGCATAGTGCGCCACAGAGTTCTGGGATCGATCTGGCGCATGCTACGGGGCTCCGCGAGGTTGCTGGTTGCGACATAGCAAAAACGGTGTTATCGAGCAAGCAGGATTGCATCTTGACAGGTTTTTGGAGAATCCCGGCATGGCAAGAATCCCGGATGCAGAGCTGGAGCGGCTAAAGGCGGAAGTCTCCCTGATCCGCCTGATCGAGGACGCCGGGATCGTGCTCACCAAGACCGGGAAGGACTATGCCGGGTGCTGTCCGTTCCACGAGGATGCCACGGCCTCGCTGATCGTGACCCCGGCGAAGAACCTGTTCCATTGCTTCGGCTGCAACGCCGCCGGCGGCCCGATCGACTGGGTCATGAAACGGAACGGCGTCAGCTTCCGCCATGCCGCTCTGCTGCTGAAAGAAGGTCTTCCCTTAGCCGCCGATCCGGCCGCCGAGCCGCCGAAACAGACGACCGTGCGCCGCTTGCCGCCGCCGGTCAGCCTCGACGCCAACGACCAGGCGCTGCTGGCGCAGGTCGTGGGCTATTACCACGAGACCCTGAAGGCGAGCCCGGAGGCGCAGGCCTATCTTGAGGCGCGCGGCCTGCGTCATCCCGAGCTGATCGAGCGGTTCCGGCTCGGCTTCGCGAACCGGACGCTGGGGCTGCGCCTGCCGGAAAAGACCCGCAAGGCCGGCGCCGAAATCCGGGCGCGGCTGGAGCGGATTGGGATCTATCGCGAGACCGGCCACGAGCACTTCAACGGCAGCCTGGTCGTGCCGGTGCTCGACGCGGCCGGTCAGGTGGCGGAGATCTACGGCCGCAAGATCATCGAGAACCTGCGCAAGGGCACGGCGAAGCACCTCTATCTGCCCGGCCCGCATGCCGGGGTGTGGAACCTGGACGGCCTGGCCGCGAGCGGCGGCGAGGTCATCCTGTGCGAAGCGCTGATCGACGCCATGACCTTCTGGTGTGCCGGGTTCCGCAACGTCACGGCGGCCTATGGCACGAACGGCTTTACCGACGATCATCTGGCCGCGTTCAAGGCCGCCGGCATCGCGCGCGTGCTGATCGCGTTCGACCGGGACGAGGCCGGCGACCGTGCCGCCGCCGCGCTGGCCGATCGGTTGCGCGAGGCCGGCCTGGCCGCCTATCGGATCGAGTTCCCGAAGGGCATGGACGCGAACGAATATGCGCTGAAGGTGACGCCGGCCGCCAAGTCCCTTGGCGTGCTGATCCGCAAGGCGGTCTGGCTCGGCGAAGGCAAGGCCCCGGCGCGCGAGCCGGCGATGCCGGTGCCGTCCGTCGAGATCCCTGGCGTTCCGTCTCCGGCGTCCGTTCCGTCCTTCCTTCCCTCAGCCGCTGAAGAGACGATTCCCTTGCCGGCGGCCGTGATCCCGGCGGCGCCACGCGAGACCCCGGCCGAGGTCAGCGAGGCGGAAACCGTCATCACCTTCGCCGATCGGCGCTGGCGCGTGCGCGGCCTGGCGCGGAACCTGGCGTTCGACGTGCTGAAGGTCAATCTGCTGGCCGCCTGCGGCGAGGCGTTCCACGTCGATACGCTCGACCTCTACAACGCGCGGGCACGGGCATCCTTCATCACCCAGGCGGCGATCGAGCTGCAGGTCGGCGAGGCGGTGCTCAAAACCGACCTCGGCCGCGTGCTGCTGAAGCTCGAAGAGATCCAGGACGCCTCGATCCGCCAGGCGACGGCGCCGAGGGAACCGGCGTCCCCGGCGATGGACGAGTTGGAGCGCCAGGCCGCCCTCGACCTGTTGCGCGTGCCGGATCTGCCGGCGCGGATCCTCGGCGACTTCGACGCCTGCGGCATCGTCGGCGAGGCGACGAACAAGCTGGTCGGCTACCTGGCCGCCGTCTCGCGCAAGCTGGCGGCACCGCTGGCGATCGTCATCCAGTCCTCCAGCGCCGCCGGCAAAAGCTCGTTGATGGACGCGGTTCTGGCCTTCATGCCGGAGGAGGAGCGCACCCAATACAGCGCCATGACCGGGCAAAGCCTATTCTACATGGGCGAGACCAGCCTCAAGCACCGCATCCTGGCGATCGCCGAGGAGGAAGGCGCCTCGCGCGCGTCTTACGCCTTGAAGCTCTTGCAGTCCGAGGGCGAGCTGACCATCGCCAGCACCGGCAGCGATCCGAAGACCGGCGACCTGGTGACGCGGGAATACCGGGTCGAGGGACCGGTCATGCTGATGATGACGACGACCGCGATCGACGTGGACGAGGAGCTGTTGAACCGCTGCCTGGTGCTGACGGTCGATGAGGACCGCGAGCAGACGCGGGCGATCCATCGCTTGCAGCGCGAGAAACGGACGCTCGCCGGCCTGGTCCGCCGGCAGGAGCGCCAGGCCATCCTCGCCGTGCATCGCAACGCGCAGCGGCTGCTGCGTCCGCTCGCCGTCGTCAATCCCTATGCCGATCAGCTCACCTTCCTCGACGGCCAGACCCGGACCCGGCGCGATCATGAGAAATACCTGACGCTGATCGACACCATCGCGCTCCTGCACCAGCATCAGCGGCCGATCCGAACCGCGACCGTTCAGGGCCAGGCGATCGAATACATCGAGGCGAGCCTGGCCGACATCGCGCTGGCGAACCGCCTGGCGCATGAGGTGCTGGGCCGCAGCCTCGATGAGCTGCCGCCGCAGACGCGCCGCGTGCTGGGCGCCGTCATCGGCCATGTGCGCGACCAGGCCCGCGTTCGGGCCACGTCGATCGCCGCCGTGCGCTTCACGCGCAAGGAGATCCGCGACGCCTCGGGCTGGGGCGACACGCAGTTGAAGCTGCACCTCGGCCGCCTGGCCGAGCTGGAATACCTCCTGGTCCATCGGGTCGGGCAGAGCTTCGCCTATGAGCTGCTTTACGATGGCGACGGCGCCGTGAAGCCGCACCTGTCCGGGCTGATCGACGTGGCCGGACTCCATGCCCGTCCCCATGCCTACGACGGCGCGCGGTCGGGGTCAGATGATCCTCAGTCGGCCCCTGGTCGGACCTCGGTCGGCGGCCTGTCGGGCGCCGGTCGGCGTGCCCCGATCGTCGCCATGCCGCAGGATACCGAGGGTTCCGACGAAGAGACGGCCGAAGGGACGGAATCGCACTCCCTACGGAATGGTGCCGCCGTCCTGTCGTATCCCTTGGCGGCATCGGCCTGATCCATGGCGCGCCAGACCAAGCCGGCGGCACCGGCCAACACCATGACCGCCTATGAGGCGGCGTTCGCGGAATGGGAGGCGGTCCGGGGCTACTCGCCGCGCACGATCGAGCATCGCCGCCAGGCGCTGGCCCGGTTCATCGCCTGGTGCGACGAGCGCGGCATCGACCGGCCGCAGGACGTGACGCGGCCGATCCTGGAACGCTACCAGCGGCACATCTACCATCACCGCAAGAAGAACGGTCAGCCGCTCGGCGTCGCCGCCCAGGTCAATCTGCTGATCCCGATTCGGGCTTGGTTCAAATGGATGGCCCGGCAGAATCATGTGCTGTGGAATCCGGCGGCCGACCTGGAGCTGCCGCGTCAGCCCAAGCGGTTGCCGAAGGGCCTGCTGTCGATCGCCGAGGTCGAGGCGGCGCTGGCGCATGCCGATCCGGCGACGGCCTCGGGCCTGCGCATGCGGGCGCTGCTGGAGACGTTCTACTCGACCGGCATCCGCCGCATGGAGGCGGCGAACCTGACTTTGCACGACATCGACACCGAGCGCGGCGCGCTGATGGTGCGCCAGGGCAAGGGCAACAAGGACCGGCTGATCCCGATCGGCGCCCGTGCCTGCGCCTGGGTCGATCGCTATCGCAACGAGGTCCGGCCGCTGCTGGTGGCGGGCCGGGACGATTACGTGCTGTTCCTGGACGACGCCGGCCGGCAGTTCGAGCCGGGCCGCCTCGGCGAGGTGGTGAAGCGGCACCTGGACGCGGCCGGGGTTACCCAGCCCGGTTCGTGCCACCTGTTCCGCCACGCCATGGCGACGCACATGCTGGAGGCCGGCGCCGACATCCGGTTCATCCAGGCCATGCTCGGCCACGAGGACCTGAACACGACGCAGATCTACACCCAGGTCAGCCTGACCAAGCTGAAGGAGATCCACGAGGCGACGCACCCGGCCCGGCTGCATCGGCAGACCTCGGCCTGATCCCAGCCATCAAGAGACGGACGGAACAGGGGTGCCTTCGGGTGCCCCTTTCTTTTTAGCCGCCGACCGTCCTCGCGCGCGTGGAATCGATCCCGGCCGGAGAGATCGCGTCTTGCGGATCGTCCCTCGCGGATCGAGAATGCGCGTCTAGGGAAAAACGGAACGGAAGCCGAGGGCTTCAAGGAGGATCGGCGACGGAAGGCATTGAGGCGCCAGGGGAAAACGGGTTCCGGTATGACGGCACGCGTCGGGGCGACTTACTTCCGCAAATAGTGGGCCGAGCCAATATTCGCAGTCGATGACCCAATCTTTCGGCACGGACGCCAACGGCAACGTGGTCGAGAATGATGTGGTCACGGGCTATAAAACGCCCTCGGTCCAATTGGCGTCGTACGATTCGGCAGGGCTACCGGTACCCCTTCCTCTGCAAGCCTTTGGTGTTCAGAATTTGGCGCTGAGGAATGGGGACCCGAGGTTTGGATATCTGAAAATATTCAATGGACATTCTCCAGGTGGAATCAATAGTGCTGGAAAGAGTGTTTTCTATAGTCCGATCATAGGCAATGGGCAAACATTTGCAGAGTTTCTGCAACTTAGTTTGGAGATTGGTGTCCCGTTCATTGATCAGACTGGTACGTTGGTCTCTATTACCACGCTTCCAGCGCCTGTGGGCACCGATCCCTTTGGCCAGCCGACATCGACATTTAAGACCGTAATCATTCCATCGCAGATACCAGGAGGGACTGGTCCAGGTATGTTCGAAATCATCACTGCGTATCCGATCCCAGGTTCTGATTGAGTGGAGAATACTGTGATGGAAACTTTTTCGATCTCGTATGAGATAAATTCTGTGAATTGCGCCCTTCCGAGCGACGAATCAAATGGATCGTTTGAGGGGTTTTTGGAAGATGTATTGATTGGTGACGTGACTATTGGGGGTGGATCATCTGATTTGAAATTCTCCTGTGGTTTATTGAGGCTATCGCGGTCTTTGATCGGGCTTTGTACCTTCCCTGCATTGTATGGTGAGGAAGCTACGGGTTTTGTGCTTGATGTCGATGTTAATTTCCATTCTGTGGTTCAGAATGGAAATATTGTTTTGACAATAGACTCGCCGACTCTGAGGTCGCGGAATGTTTTTGAACTTCCTCTGGAGAAAATTCTTGGAATTGTTGGTAAGTTCCATAAGGAACTGTTGCTTGATCTAAATAGACTCTGCCCTGAGATACGAAATTATGGCTCTCTGCTGGTGAAAATTCCTGATGCGTTTTATACTATAACTTCTTTTAATGCTCGGAACCTTGCTCGATAGTTATCTTTGAATTGGGGTTACGGTGCCACTCCCTTAATTATCTTCCGCCCTGTCGGGCGCGGCGCCAAGGCTGAATAACACTCTCGGGAATTACGGTGATGCTGTGGACGGCCCCTGATGCGGCATCGATGTGCCAGGATGAGGTCGTTGGAACTTCATTTCAAAGGAGCCGTCCATGGTCGAGATTATCACAATTGGTTTGGATATCGCGAAGAGCG
>Ga0302313_10003064_pt1 | contig 11229 bp, 7 predicted proteins | sample III_Palsa_N2_2_FD_200454 | JGI IMG/M metagenome (GOLD analysis project Ga0302313, IMG submission 200454) | Peat permafrost microbial communities from Stordalen Mire near Abisko, Sweden - III_Palsa_N2_2 | ecosystem: Environmental > Terrestrial > Soil > Palsa > Peat permafrost | place: Sweden...
CCCTAAGATGAAATAGGTCTGGTACGAGGTTGGTGGACAGATCAAGGGAGCCTGAACGTTCCAGAACTGGGCGGCGGCGCAATCGGTGGGTACGGCCTCGATCAGATTCGGAAGGCTAAGGCCATATCGATCCCAGTGGCAGCTGATCCGGACGTCAACGTCTGGTTTGTCGGTTGGGGCGAGACTGTAGACGGCGACACTGACCACCCCGTCCTTCGACAGGTCTTGCAGCGCGGCCGCGTAGACAGCGCACTCGTCATCACTCGCTGGCGCCGCCATCCTTGCCTTGCTCTGGGCATCAACGCGGGTCGGTCCGGCCCCGACGACGAGGAAGGCCAACAAGGCGATGAGCGCAGGGCGTAGCTTGGCGTTCATGGCGGCATGGGTGAGTCTTCAGGGCTGGGTGTCAAGTCGGCCGGCCTTGTCCCGCTCGCGCCGTGGAGCTAAGCCGCGCCTTCGCACTTGCACAACAACTCCTCGAGCCAGGCCTCCCCATGAACGCAGACGAAGAAGAGATCGAGAACCTGGTCGAGACCCTGGCGCTCGAACCCATCGAGGTGAACCTGTTCCGCGGGCGCACGTCCGGCCGCGACGGGCCGCGCATCTTCGGCGGGCATGTGATCGCCCAGGCGCTGCTGGCCGCCTACGAGACGGTGGAGGACCGGGTCTGCCACTCGATCCACTGCTACTTTATCCGGCCGGGCGATCCGTCGATCCCGATCCTTTATGACGTCGACCGGTCTCGGGACGGGTCCAGTTTCACCACCCGGCGGGTGCGGGCGATCCAGCATGGCCACCAGATCTTCAACCTGGCCGCCTCGTTCCAGGTCCCTGAGGTCGGGTTCGAGCACCAGAGCGAGATGCCGCAGGTCCCGCCGCCGGAAAACCTCCCCGACGGGTTCGCCCAGTTCAAGGCGATGCTGGACAAGATGCCGGAGGAGGCCCGCCGCATGATGGGCCGCCCGCGTCCCATCGAGCAGCGCAGCGCCAACCCGCGCCGGCCGGACGAGAAGGCGCCGGCGATCAGCAACAACTGGATGCGCGTCCGCGCGCCGATCCCGCCCGACCCCAAGCTGCACCAGGCGCTGCTGGCCTACGCCTCCGACATGGGCCTCTTAGAAACCAGCATGCGCCCGCATGGCGTGACCTGGCAGACGCCGGGGCTGCAGTCGGCCAGCCTGGACCACGCGGTGTGGTTTCACCGGCCCGCCAACTTCAACAACTGGCATCTCTACGCCCAGGACGGGCCGTCGGATTCCGGCGCCCGCGGCTTCGTGCGCGGCCAGGTGTTCAGCCAGGAGGGCGTGCTGATCGCCTCGGTGGCGCAGGAGGGATTGATCCGCATGCGGACGCCGAAAACTTAGACTCGCCAAAGGCTTATCTTACCCGCTCATCCCGGCGAATGCCGGGACCCAGATCATATGGCGCAATGGGTGGGCATTGATCCCGGATAACTAGGCGGGCCGGGAGATTTGTCATCTGGGTCCCGGCATTCGCCGGGATGAGCGGTTGAGAGGATCGCGCCTCTTAGTCCTTATCCCCGTTAATCTCCGCCGGCCTCACCACCGTCACCCAGCCCTCGGCGATTTTAACCTCGGGCGCGGCTTCTCGCGTGAAGGGCAGCCACCAGCTGGCGCCGGCTGCGGGCTTGATCTCCAGCAGGTCGTCGGCGCCGAAATTCTGCACGCTGGCGATCCTGCCGATCACGGCGCCGGCCAGATCGCGCGCCTCAAGGCCGATCAGGTCGGCGAGGTAGAATTCGTCCTCGTCGGGGGGCGGCAGCAGGTCGCGATCGACGTAGAGCTTCAGGCCGCGCATCGCGTCGGCCTGCTCCGGCGTGGAGATTTCCTGAACCCGCGCCACCAGGCCGGCCTTGGCTGGCCGCCCGGACAGCAGGGTCAGGCCGGGCGATCCGTCTTCGCGCTTCAGGTCGCGGTATTTCAGCAGGGTCCTGGCGTCAGCGGTGTAGGCGGTGATCTTCACCTGCCCGCGCACGCCAAACGCCCCGCCGACCTGGGCGACCAGGATCAGACGGGGCGACATGGCGGGTGCTACTCGGCGGCCGGTTCTTCGGCTGGGGCGTCTTCGGCTGCGGGCTCTTCGGCGACAACCGGTTCGGCGGCGGCTTCGGCGGCAGGTTCTTCAGTGGCAGGTTCGGCGACCGGTTCAGCTTCCGCGGCCGGTTCCTCGACAGCGGCTTCAGCGACCGGTTCGGCTTCAACGGCGGCTTCCGGAGCCGGCTCGGCGACGACTTCGGCGACGGGCTCGGGAGCGGCTTCCTCGACAACGGGTTCAGGCTCGGGCGCCGGCGGGGGGTTGGCGGCGGCTTCGGCCAGTGCGGCCTTGTGGTCTTCCTCGCGCTGGGCGCGCTCGGCGGCGCGTTCCTCGGCCTTCTTGCCCGGCTTGGCCTTGTTGGGGTTGTCGCCGTGCTCCCATTTCACCAGGCCTTCCTTGGACAGGAAGCGGGCGACGCGGTCGGTGGGCTGGGCGCCCTTGGCGATCCAGGCCGAGATGCTTTCCACCTTCAGGGTGACGCGCTGCGGGTCGTCCTTCTTCAGCAGCGGGTTGTAGGTGCCCACCTTCTCGATGAAGCGGCCGTCGCGGGGCGAATGGCTGTCGGCGACGACGATGGAATAGTAGGGGCGCTTCTTGGCGCCGCCACGGGCGAGACGAATCTTAAGCATTTGAGACCTTTCGGGGAATCGTTCGAACTCTAGGGTTTCTTGAAGGGGAAGCCGCCGCCCAAGCCTGGGAGACCGCCCGATGTGGGATTGGGACCGCCGAGGCCGGGAAGGCCGCCGGCGGTTTGGTTGGGATCAGGTTGCGGCAGCCGGCCGCCGCCCATCGCCTTGAGGCGCGCCATGTCGGCGCCGCCGGGCATTCCGCCGCCCATGGCCCCCCCTCCCAAGGCTTGGGCGATGCGGGCCATGCCCCGGCCGCCATCGCGGCTCATGGACTTGAACACATCGGCCATCTGGCGGTGCTGTTTCAGGAGCCGGTTGATCTCCATCACCTCGACCCCGGCGCCGGCGGCCACGCGGCGCTTGCGGGAGGCGTTGAGCACATCCGGCTTCTTGCGCTCAAGCTTGGTCATGGAGGTGATGATCGCCTCCTGCCGCTTGAACATGGTCTCGTCGAGGTTGGACTCGGCGATCTGTTTCTTGATCTTCTGCACCCCGGGCAGCATGCCCATCAGGCCCTGCATGCCGCCCATCCGCTTCATCTGGCGCAGCTGTTCGGCCAAGTCGTCCAGGTCGAACTGGCCCTTGGCCATCTTCTTGGCCATGGCCCCGGCCTTGGCCTGGTCGAGCTCGGCGGAGGCCCGCTCCACCAGCGCGACCACGTCGCCCTGGCCGAGGATGCGGCCGGCCACGCGGCGGGCGTCGAACACGTCCAGGGCGTCGATCTTCTCGCCGGACCCCAGGAACTTGATCGGCAGGCCGGTGACCGCCCGCATGGACAGGGCGGCGCCGCCGCGCCCGTCGCCGTCGGCGCGGGTCAGGATCAGGCCGGTGAGCGGCAGGCGCTCGTGGAAGGCCTTGGCGGTGCGCACCGCGTCCTGGCCGGTCAGGCTGTCAGCCACCAGCAGGGTCTCGGCGGGCTGGGCGATGCGGGCGATTTCCGCCGCCTCGCTCATCATTGCCTCGTCTAACGTCGTGCGGCCGGCGGTGTCGAGGATCAGCACGTCATAGCCGCCGAGCCTGGCGGCGGAGAGGGCGCGGCGGGCGATGTCGGGGGCGCTCTGCCCCGTCACGATCGGCAGGGTGTGGACTTCGGCCTGCTCGCCCAGCATGGCCAGCTGCTCCATCGCCGCCGGTCGGCGGGTGTCGAGGGAGGCCATCATCACCTTCTTGCGCTCCGTGCGCGTAAGGCGAAGGGCGAGTTTGGCGGCGGTGGTGGTCTTGCCGGACCCTTGCAGGCCGGCCATCAGGATCACCACCGGCGGGTTGGCCGCCAGGTTGAGCGGGGTCGGCTCCTCGCCGCCGAGGGTCTCGATCAGGCCGTCATAGACGATCTTGACCACCTGGTCGGCGGGGCGGACCGAGCGGACCACGGCCTCGCCGGTGGCGCGCTCCTTGGCCTTGGCGATGAAGTCCCGCGCCACGGACAGGGCGACGTCGGCCTCGAGCAGGGCCACGCGAACCTCGCGCAGGGCCTCGTCCACATCCTTCTCGGACAGCACGCCGCGGCCGCCGAGGCGGTCGAAAACGCTGGATAGCCGTTCCGTCAGTGCGTCGAACATCTAAGTCCTGGTCCAATACGAACCCGACATACCGGCCAACGCAAAACGCCCCCGTGGACGATCACGTCGACGGGGGGCCTCGCTGTCCTCGTCCGGGGTTGGCCGGGGTCGTGACAGTGGAGGGCGCGTTGGAGGTGCGCCGAGGGTGGCGCGATTTACGCCGAAGGGGCGGGGAGGTCAAGGCAGGGGGGTGATGCAACACCGGTCGTCGCTAAGTGGCAGACGGCTTGATGGCCTCGGGCGCCACGTCGATCAGTTGACCCAGCTGAATCCGGGCGTCCCAATTTGCGGGAATTCCGACGCCGCTACGCCCCCTCCACGGCGTTCCGTCAGCGACCCAATCCGCGCGATATTTCAATATGGACGCGGGGACCGTTTGCTCAGCTTCCCTGCTTGCACCTGGGTCATCATCAAAACCTGGTTCGAATAGGCAGCTCGGGCATATTCCGGTGGCGATCAAGCCGCCCCGTTCATCATATGATGAACCACGGAAATAGCCGGGCCAGCCGCACACGGGGCATAGGACTTGGCCGGCGTCGTTCCGGATGTTGAATTGCCGATGGTCCAAGCTCGGACTCCCCCTTAGGCCGCATGATGGAATGGTTTTCCGAGGCCCCAGCCTAGTCAAGGACCGCCTTCGGCGGCCGCGGCGCGGCGGCGCCTTGCGCCGTCCTTGAGTAGGCTGGGGCCTCGGAAATAGGCTGGGCATGCGATCGAAGCCATTTTCCTTCTCCCCTTGCGGGAGAAGGTGGGCCCGAAGGGCTCGGATGAGGGGTCGCGCCGGCCTGTCGGGCTTCCTGCAAACAGCCTATCCGAAAGACTCGCGCCACCCCTCATCCGTCAGGCTTCGCCTGCCACCTTCTCCCGCAAGACGGAGAAGGATGAGGGCAGGCGGCCCGAAGTCCGCCGCCGTCCCTCGGTCGCCGCCTCAACCAAAAAAGCAAAAGGCCGGACCTCGGTTTCCCAAGGCCCGGCCCAGCATCAGACAACGGTCTGTCCGACTAGAACTTCTTCTCCAGCGTCATGAAGAAGGCGCGGCCGACCAGGTCGTACTGCGAGGTGAGCGGCACGACGCCGATGCGGTTCTGGAAGCCTTCCGACGAATAGTAGGGCGGCGGGGTGTCGTAGAGGTTCTTGATCCCCACCGTCATGGTGAACTTGTCGAACTTGCGCTGAACCGCGACGTCGCTGGTGGTGTAGAACGGCACGACGTGGTTCAGATTCACTGTCTCGCCGGTGTCATAGAAGTTGGTGTCCTGGTTCCCGACGAAGTCGTTATCCGACGATCTGCCCACCATGTAGAGGTAGTAGTTGACCGTCCATGGGCCGTGCTCGAGCTTGAAGTTGACGTTGCCGTTGAACACCGGCTGGCCGACCTGGCCGAGGAAGTCGTTCGACAGACCGCCGAGCAGCATGGTCTTGGTGTAGAAGGTCCAGGCCAGGTTGCTTTCGATGGTGAGCTTGAAGTCCCGCGGCAGATTGGCGACATAGGTCGTCTCCCAGTCCAGGCCCTGGTCGATTTCCTCGGAGATGTTCACGAAGTCATCGTTGACGGTGGTGATGCCGCCTGAGCCGGCCCCGCCCGGACCTGCAATAAAGGGCGCACGGGTGAACAGCTTGCAGAACGGATTGCTCGGATAAACTGGTGAATTGAAACACTCGGCGAGGATGTTGGCGGCGCCGAAGGTGTTGATCTGGTTCTTGATGTCGAAGCTGTAGTAGGTCACCGCCGTCTTCAGATTCAGGCCGAACCATTTGGGCTGGAACACCACCCCTACCGTGCTGTTGATGGAGGTCTCGGGCTTCAGGCCGGAGCCGCCGCCCTGGAAGATTTCCGCGCTGGTGTTGCCGCCGGCGAAGTTTCCGGGCAGGCCGGCCGCCGCGCAGTTGTGCTGTACGTTCAGCGAGGCGCCGCTGGTCGCCCAGTGAATGCAGGGATCGAGGCCGATCTGGCCGAGGAAGCTGGTCTGGTCGGCGAGAAACTGCTCGTACAGCGCCGGCGCCCGGAAGGCGGTGCCATGGGTGGCGCGGAAGGTCAGCCAATCGGTCACCTGCCAATCGGCGCCGATCTTATAGGTGCCGTTGGAGCCGTAGTTGGAGTAGTTCGAAAAGCGGCCAGACACGGTGACGTCGAGGCGTTGGACGGCCGGGAAGTCCTTCAGGACCGGAATTTCCAGCTCGCCGTAGACCTCCTCCGAATGCTCCGAGCCCTTGGTGACGCCGGTGGTCGAGAGGTTGTAGGCGTTCTGCGCGACGAAGTCCGCCGGCGGGGTGTCGTCGAGAGACTCCCAGCGGAACTCGGCGCCGACGGCGGCCTTCAGCATTCCGGCCGGCAGCCTGAATACGTCGCCGGTGGCGGTGGGCTCGATGTAGTAGTGGTCGTAGGTCGTGTTGCCCGTCGCCTGTTGGTACAGGAAGGCGTGCTGCGCCGCCGTGAAGCCGCCGTTGGCGATGTCGTCATAGAGGTTGAACGGCACGCAGGTGGCATGGTCGCCCGGGTTGAGGAAGCTCGAGTCACACCCTGGTGTGGGGCCGGTGCCATCGGCGTTGAGCACCGCGGCGACCCGGTCCGCCGGGTTGTAGGTGGTCGTATAGCTGCCCTGGTCGATCGCCGCCTGGCCGTAGACGTCATAGGTCCAGTTGTTGAGCGGGCCGATTGAGGGCAGATCCCCCTTCAAGCCAACGACCGCGCGGTAATAGTCGACCTTCTGGCTGTCGAAGCTGAGTTGCGGCAGAACCGGCAGTGGCAGGAAGAAGCCGGGATTCTGGGTCGAGCCGGGATTGGCGATGCCGAAAAACTGGCTGATCCCGACCTGCGAGGAATCGCGCTCGTTGAACATGAACGAGCCGTAGAGCTGGTTGTGCGGCGTCAGGTCGAAGCCGCCGTTCAGGTTGAAGGTGTATCGACTCACCGGCGAAACGGCCGTCGCCTGCGCGAACATCGGCGGATTGTAGGGCACGATGCCCTCCGATGCGCGCGTCTGGGCGGCCGTGATGTTGGGCAGGCCGAACTCGTTGAGCAGGAGGTTGTTGATGCCTACCGCCTGGAAGCCCGGCACGTCGAGGGCCCCGCCAAGGTAGTCGAACCCGGACGGCCCGCCCGGCGCCGCGCGATAGAGGATGCCGTCGCCGGCGTCCTCAAGGCCCGGGGACAGGAAGAGGTTGTTGCACTTCGGCTGGCCGGTCGCCGGATCGATGATGTCCGCCGACTGGTTCGTTCCAGGGACGGTGGCGAGGTCTCGGGCGCAGCCGAGGTAGTCCCGCTGTCCGACCTTCAGCGCTTCCTGCACATAGACATCAAAGCCGGCGGTGATGTAGCCGCGGTCGAAAGTCTTACCCCAACTGCCGTTGGCGTCGTATTCCTCGCCGCCGCCCTGCTGGGACGGCTCGATGGTCAGCTTCAGGTCGCCGCCATTCAGGTTCTTCTTGGTGATGATGTTCACCACCCCGGCCACGGCGTCCGAGCCGTAGATCGACGAGGCGCCGGTGTTGTCGATGTCGATGTGGTCGATGATCGACGTCGGAATGGTGTTCAGGTCGACCGGGCCGACCGTGCCGCCGACGCCGGCCGGGCCCATCCGCTGGCCGTCGATCAGGATCAGCGTCCGCTGGGCGCCCAGGCCGCGCAGGGACAGGGTGTTGACGCCCGGACCGCCGGTGACGACGAAGCCGGTGAAGTTGTTGTTGATCTGGGTGTTGTTGTTGGCGACCGAAGACAGCTGCAGAATCTGCGCTGTGTCGACCGCGCCCGTCAGCGTGGCCTGCTGCTGGGTGATCTGGGTGATCGGGTCGGGACTGTCGTAGTTGGTGTGCTTGATCCGCGAGCCGGTGATGACCAGCCCCTCGACAGCAGTGGCGTCGCTTTTTGGCTTCGTCGTCGCCGTCGGTGGCGGCGTGGTTGTCGCCGCCGGAGCGGTCGATTGGGCCTGTGCGGCGCCGGCCGCACCAAGCGCGCTTGCGAGCGCCATGACGGCGATGCCCGCGACGAATTGGTTCTTAAGCAACATGCCCTGCCCCCTAAACGCTAATTGAATCCCATCATTTTGCGACCGCCGCGGGAAGCCGGCTCAGTAGTCGACCCCGAAACGCGCGATTTCATCCTATGAAGGTGGCTCGCGCGGCTCGACCCCAGCGGTCTCTGATCGCCACGATTACTCATATCGGGCCATTTTTGTAGCACTTTTTTGACATATTGCCGTCGGTTGGGGGCGTTGAGGCTGTATTTCCATCGAGTTGTCTCAAGATCGTGACAGTTCGCGAAGCTTTGTCGTGATCGTCGTCGCCCGAATTCGCCTCGTCTCAACAGCGGCCTTGGCGCGGCGGCGCCAAAGCCATAGGTCTGACGGCGGGGCCGAAACGCGGAGACGGTGATGGAACGACGCCTACTGCAGATCGCCCTCGCCCTGGCCGGCCTCATCGCCGTCGCGGCCGGCATGGTCGGGGGCCTGCACGGCACCCTGATGCTCGGCGACTGGGGCGATGCGAGCCTGGACAGCCACTTCCGTTATCTGTCGGGCCTGCTGCTGGGCCTGGGCGTCGCCTACTGGAGCACGATCCCGGACATCCAGCGGCAGGAGGCGCGGCTCGGCCTGGTGACCCTGATCGTCGTCACCGGCGGCTTTTTTCGCGCCCTGGGACTGCTCGCCGATGGATCGCCTGGCCTGGTGATGCGCGGGGCGCTGGTGCTGGAGCTGGTCGGCGCGCCGTTGCTTTATCTGTGGCAGCGGCGAATAGCCCACATATCCACAAAGCTTGGGGCGCCAATAGACGCTGCCCCTGCGGAGCGCTAAAGCGCGGACATGGCGATCGGGGTATTCGATTCCGGCATCGGCGGCCTTTCCATCCACCACGCCCTGGTGGACCGGCTGCCGCGCGCCGACTTCGTCTTTCTGGGCGACCAGGCCAACATGCCCTACGGCGTTCGTGGCGGCGAAGACATCGTCAATTTAACCCGCGCCGGCTGCGAGACCCTGTTCGAGCAGGGCTGCGACCTGGTGATCCTGGCCTGCAACACCGCCGCCTCCATTGCCCTTCGCCGCCTGCAACAGACCTGGCTGCCGGGCTACCGGCGTCAGATCGGCCGGCCGGTGAACATCCTCGGCATCATCGTCCCGACCATCGAGGCTGCCACCGGCCTGCCCTGGTCGCATGAGCGGGAGCCCTGGGCCGACGGCGACAAGGTCGAGGGGCTGGAGGTGCTGGGGATTTTCTGCACCCCGGCCACCGCGTTGAGCCGGGTCTACGAGATCGAGATCGACAAGCGCCGCTCCGACGTGGCGGTGTTCTGCGAGCCCTGTCCCGAGCTGGCCCACATGATCGAAACCGGCGCCTCCCGGGCCGAGCTGGCGGCCGCGATCGACGAGCATGCCAAGGCCCTGGCCAAGCGCATCGGCCGCCCGCCGGATCGGGCGGTGCTGGGCTGCACCCACTATGAGATCGTCGCCGACCTGTTCCGAGCCGCCCTGCCGCCCGGCACCCCGCTGATCCATCAGCCGGGGGCCACGGCCGACGCGATCGAGGCCTATCTGGAGCGGCATCCGGAATATACGGCGGGCGACACGGGCCTGCGCCGGTTCCTGACCACCGGCGCGCCCGGCCAGCAGAACGACCTGGCCGCCGCCTTCTGGGGCGGGCCGCTGCGGTTCGAGGCGCTGGAACAGCGGCTCAACGCCAAGGATTTGGCCGCCGAAGACCTGGCCTGACCGGCGACCGGCCCAGTCCTCTCAGAAACCCGCTATATAAGCCCCATGCCGCCGCGCCTGCGTCCAACCCGAATCGAATATGTCGTCGACGGCGTGAAGCTGCGCAACCAGCTGTCGGCCGCGGCCCTGGGCGCCATCGGCGATGCGGGCGAGCAGCGGCGGCAGGCGCTGGACATCCTCAAGGCCGCCCTGTTCCGCGGCCGAATGATCGCCAAGGAGCGGCTGGAGAACGGCGGCGGCGGCATCGAGGCGGCGCGGCTGATCAGCGGCGTCACCGACGAGGTGGTCTCGGCCCTCTACGACTTCACCACCGTGCACATGATCCGCGCCCGCAACCCTACCGAGGGCGAGCGGATGGCGGTGGTGGCGGTGGGCGGCTACGGCCGGGGCACGCTGGCGCCCTTCTCCGACCTCGATCTGCTGTTCGTGCGTCCGTATAAGGAGACGGCTCACACCGAGAGCGTGATCGAGTTCATGCTCTACGCCCTGTGGGACCTGGGCTTCAAGGTTGGCCACGCCTCGCGGACCGTGGACGAGTGCATCAAGCTTTCCCGGGAAGACTTCACCATCCGCACCTCGATCCTGGAGGCCCGCCGGCTGACCGGCGACGAGGCCCTGGCCGCCGATCTGCGCCGCCGGTTCCGCGACGAGGTGGTCAAGGGCACGGGCGCGGAATTCGTCGCCGCCAAGCTTAGGGAGCGGGACGAACGCCACGCCAAGATGGGCGCCAGCCGCTATATGGTCGAGCCCAACATCAAGGAGGGCAAGGGCGGTCTGCGCGATCTGAACACATTGTTCTGGATCGCCGAATACCTGCACCCGATGGACAGTCCGGATCAGGCGCTCAGCCTGGAAATGTTCCAGGGCAGCGAGGTCAGGGCCTTCCTGCGCGCTTTCGACTTCCTGTGGGCGGTGCGCAGCCACCTGCATTTCGCCACCGGGCGGCCGGAAGAAAGGCTGACCTTCGACCTGCAGCCGGAGATCGCCTGGCGGATGGGCTATGGCGACCGCACCCGCAAGGGCGGCGACGACACCCCCGCCGTCGAACGGTTCATGAAGCGCTACTTCCTAATCGCCAAGGAGGTCGGCGCGCTCACGCGGGAATTCTGCGCCAAGCTGGAGGCCGACGAGGCCAAGAAGGCGCCCAAGGGCCTGTCGCGGTTCCTGCCTGGCCGACGCGGCAGCCGCAAGCCGCTGGACGTTCCCGGCTTCTTCGAGGAGGGCGGGCGGCTGAACGTCGACGGCGCGGTGGTGTTCCAGCGCGATCCGACAGCCATGCTGCGG
>Ga0302313_10003074_pt1 | contig 11202 bp, 11 predicted proteins | sample III_Palsa_N2_2_FD_200454 | JGI IMG/M metagenome (GOLD analysis project Ga0302313, IMG submission 200454) | Peat permafrost microbial communities from Stordalen Mire near Abisko, Sweden - III_Palsa_N2_2 | ecosystem: Environmental > Terrestrial > Soil > Palsa > Peat permafrost | place: Sweden...
AAGCGACCCGCGATCGGCTGATCAGCGAAGACGAAGCCGCCTTCTCCGAGCTGATCAACGAAAATCCGCAGGTCGATCGCCAGCACCTGCGTTCGCTGATCCGCAAGGCGCGCATCGAAAAGGAAACCCCAAACAAGCCACCGCGGGCGTATCGGGAAATTTTTCAGCTATTGAAGGATCTGGCAGCGAGCAAAGATGCCGACGGCGAGCAAGCCTGAATCGAGCGCTTCGCAGCTGCAGCACTAACCGCTGATAGCACTGCCGTCGAGAGCACTAAAGCGCGCACATCGATCGTCCGGCGATACCAGCCGATCGTGCAACACGCATAGTCGGCTTTCACCGATGCTGGCACCGTAGGCCGAACCGAACACGGCCAACCCCGAAACCCTGCGCTCGATTGCCTGACGATCGTCCAGCCGATGGCGGCAGTCAGCGCAGCGGGGTGTTTCCATGGGTTGGCGACGAGCCAGGACGACAATCTCGGTGCTGGTCGCTGACATCCGGCTCATCAGTGACCCACGCTATCCCAATACGCTGCGAACACATGGACCGACAGCACGTAGCCGATGATGATGTTGATTGCCACGCCGGCGGTAAACGCCACGAACGGCTTCCATCCAGCTTTGCTAAGCGAACCAAAGCGTGTCGTCAAACCAATGCTGAGAAAGCAGAAAGTGAAAGCCCATGTGCGCAGCGCGGTGATCGGCGCCACCAGGTCAGGCGTGACGACCTTGCGGTAATCCGCCAGCGAGTACGCGCTGGCAATCCAGGTGATCAGTGCCGAGGCGATCACAAAGCCGATCACGAATTTCGGAAAGCGTGCCCAGATCTCGCCGACATTGACCTTCTTAGCCTGCACGCCATCTTCGAAAGCATCCCAGCGCGTCGTGGCCACCCAGGCCAGCACGAACGCCCAGATACCGATCCAGATGTCGCGTCCCACCACCTTCATCAGAGTGAAGTTCTGCACCGCCGCTTCCGGAACTCCAGCAATCGCGCCACCGGCGTTGCGGGCAATGTCGCCATACGCCTGGGCCGCAGCAATGCCCGCCGCGTCGGCAAACTCAGAGGTGCCAATCCACGCACCGGCCACGCCAGTCGACAAACCCAGCGCATGCGAGGTGAATGGCAGCACGAAGATCATCACGATCGCCCATAACACCACCAGCGTAATCGCCACCGAGGCCTGCTCGCGCTTGGCGCGCACTGCGCCGGCAATAGCGATTGCCGCCGATACGCCGCAGACCGCACCGCCAACGCCGAGCACCGCGGCAAAACGCCGATCCAGGCCAAGTGCGCGGCCGGTGAAAAAGATCACGAAGAACGTCAGCAGCGACACCGCCGTCGCCTGCCCGACCGCTACCGGCCCCGCCCATACCAGCAGCGTAAACGGCAGCGTCGCACCAAGCAGCACGATACCGACCTTGATGAAAAACTCCACCCGCAAACCAGCCAGAAACCACGCAGGCAGACGCACAACATTCGATATCACCAGGCCAAGCAGCAACGCCACTAACGGCGCCTCGAGGTTGTAGTGGGATGCCTGCGTCCAGGCTGCCGTTTCGAAGATCAATAACGAGACAACAAACAGAACCAGAAACGCCGGCAGAAAGTGCGCGAGGCGCTGCTTCAACACCGTAGAAGCGATACCGAACAGCAGCGCAAAAACCACGAACAGCACCGCATAGTTCGGCAAGTGCGCGGCGATATCCGCGCCGGCCTGCGCCACGCTAGACCATTTGGCCGGCGCTGCGGCAAGCCACTTGATACTGCTACCGGATGCAAAACCCAGCCAGGCGATCACCACCAGCAACAAGCCGATCCACACCGACCACCAGTCCTCATTTGAAAACACGCCGCCGCGCGCCGTTTGCGTCGCAGCGGAAACGGATGGCCGAACACTCGCCGGCAACTCGCTCGTCACTTGATTCATCGCCTTGCCCCTGACTGAAATCAGCGGTGCGGTATGTCAAAAAGTGAGATAGACGGCCAAAATTGGCGATCTGTTTGAAGCTCACCCCCTCGCACCTTCAGCGCCAAGTGTTGACGCGCGAGCGGTGAGAACAAAATGATCTTTCGTTTTATCGTTATGCCGGATCGTGATGGCCGGCCAGCAGGATTTGAAACTTATTCAGGTTTTCTTCCACAGGGTGCACCGTGGCTTGCAAGTAGCGGCGTGTCCACGCGCATGGTTGCTTGAATTCAGAATACACGCTCCGCGCTTTATCGCCTTAGTAGCGTGAAATCCGAAAATTCCCACTTCTTGATGGCAATGACGGCACCGCAGCCGTTCCGTGCGTCGAGTGGCAGTCTTGAATCTTGGCGTGCAAGTTGTTCAAACTCCTCCACGAGATGCGCAATAGCCACTTTCATGCGTGCGCGTGAGGCTTCCGAGAGGGTTCCTCCGACGAAGTGAAATGCATCGCCGGTGCCTTCGAAGGAGCCGTTGAAGAACTCCGGCAAAACGCGGGAAAGGAAGAACACTTGAACGGGGCCATCTTTGCGCCAGGAGAAATTGCGTGCAGTGAGTTTCTTGATGCGACGCGGTGGCCGATATTCGATGACCCGTAACTTGTCCAGCTTCAACAATAGCGATATCAGCTCATTCTCTTCGATTCGGAACGTAGACATCATTTCGCTAAATCGCCAGTCGTTTACGATCAGGTAAGTGATCAGTAACAGTTTGGAATCGACCACGAGGGCCGCTTCCTGCTTTTGACTGAGCTCGGTTAGCGTATTGATCAGCGGGCGATCATTGCGGACTAGGTCCTCCACGGTGACGCCGAGGACATCGCAAATGCGATCAAGCCGACTTAGCGAAAAATCGCCTCGCCCCAGGTCCCGCTTGACGGTCGGCTCGCTAACACCCATCAGGTCGGCGAGGTTGCGATAGGTGATGCCACGTTCGCGAAGAATGGCGCGGATTGCTTGCACCACAAGCGCCGAGCCAGCCATATCTATCTCCATGAGGGCACCAACGATGCCAAGAGTATCAATATATGATACCCAAGGGCTCAAAAAGTGTTGGGTTGGCATTCCGATTTGCACCATGTTTGCCAGCGCAGCACGCTTCACCGCAACGGATGCATCTGAGGGCAAGGATCGTGCAAATGACAAATATCAACTACTCGCTTCCCATCAGGATTCTCGGCACGGGGGAGCATCTTCCCGGTAACTGCGTCGAATCGCACATACTCGATGAGCGCTGGAAAAAAACGTCGGGCTGGACCCTCAAACATGCGGGCATCGAACGGCGCTACTACGCAGACGATGGCGAGACTTCGTCGTTCATGGGTGCCATGGCCGCGCGATCCGCGCTCGCGGCCGCTGGCATGGAAGCACACGAGCTCGATTGCATCGTTTCGGCATGCAGCGTCATGGAACAGGCCATACCGTGTTCGGGTGTACTGATCCAGCGCCAGCTCGGTCTTGGAGAAAGCGGTATCCCGGCGTTCGACATTAACGCTACCTGCCTGAGCTTTGTCGCGGCACTGGACCTGTTGAGCGCCGCGATGGCTGCAGGCAGGTACCGGCGCGTACTTATCGTATCCAGCGAGATCGCCTCGGCCGGTCTTCGCTGGGACGATCCCGAAACCGCCATGTTGTTTGGTGACGGTGCGGCCGCAGTGATACTTGGACAAGCGGCTGAAGCGGACGACTCGAAAGTTTTTGGCACACACTTCGAAACGTTTTCGGTCGGCGCCGAGCTATGTCAGGTGAAATCCGGCGGAACGCGCATTCGACCACGCACCCAGATGGAAGAATTCCTTCGCGGTGCCTGTTTCGAAATGCAGGGACGGGCAACCTACCGGATGGCAGCACAACGCCTGCCCGCTTTTCTCGAGCGGCTATTTCAACGTGCAAACATTGCGCTTGGGGAACTGGCTTGCATCGTCCCCCATCAGGCAAGCGCCAAGGGACTCGATCATCTGGAAGCGACATTGGGACTGCCGTCGGATCTACTGGTGCGCGTGCTAGCTCACCGCGGCAATCAGATGGCCGCCTCCATTCCTGTCACGCTGCATCACGCCATCACTTCCGGTCGCGTACGGCGGGGCGACCTGATAGCGCTGGTAGGTTCCGGAGCGGGCCTCTCCTTCGGCGGCACGGTGCTGAGGTACTAGATCATGACGCGTATCCTGGTGACGGGCGCCTCCGGGTTTATCGGTTCCCATGTAGCAAAGCATTTTCACGCGCAAGGGCATGAGGTAATCGCAACAGGTCGGGACGTGGCTCGGCTCGACGTTCTTTCCCGTGCGGGATTGCGCTCGTGGGTCCGCGATCTTTCGAGCGACCCTTTGTCGCCACTGACTGACGAGACCGACGTGGTCGTGCACTGCGCCGCGTTGTCATCACCATGGGGTAGGCGCGAGCAATTCATGGCGGCGAACGTGCTTGCCACCAAGCGATTACTGGATGCATCCCGACAGTCTGGTGTTCGACGTTTCGTACATTTCTCTTCGCCCAGTATTTATTTCCGCCTCGGCGATCAGTTCAATACACCCGAGGCTTTTGAACCGCCCCGCAAATGGATCAACCCCTATGCCGAAACCAAATGGCTGGCTGAGCAATGCGTGAGGGAGGCGGTATCGGCAGGGCTTCCCGCCGTAATTCTTCGGCCGAGGGCAGTGTTTGGTGAGGGCGATCGCGCCATATTTCCCCGCTTGCTTGGATTGGCGCAGCGCGGGTGGTTTCCAAGGATTGGCGACGGAAAAGCACTGATTGATGTCACATACGTGGCCAACGTTGTAGCAGCCGTGCAAGCCAGCATGGAATACACCGTGCCTGTTGACGGTCGCGCATTCAACATCACTAATGGTGAATCCATGCAAGTGCGTGAATTGTTGCACCATCTCTTCAGCGCATTGGACTTGAAGGTAAGAATGATTCCATTGCCGCGCAGTGTTGCTATCGCCCTCGGCGGCGCGGCCGAGACGATTGCCAATGTAATGCCGGGACGTCCAGAGCCTCGCTTGAGTCGCTACGGTGTGGGCGTCCTCGGCTTCTCACAAACGCTGGATATTTCTGCCGCACGCCAGCAGCTGGGATACGCGCCGACGATCAGCGTTATCGAAGGCATCGCCCGTTTTGCCCAATGGTGGAAGTCTCGTGTCCAATATTGAATGGCATATCTATGAAGCGGGTTATTGCACGCATGCCGAATGCGCGACCCGGAGGGGCGCCCCACTCGCGGTAGCGCGTTTTCCCGCATTGACGTTTTTCCTCGATCATCCGCAGTGGGGAAACATACTTTTCGACACGGGTTACTCGGAGCATTTTCTTCATGCCACGAGGCATCTTCCGGAGCGCCTTTATCGCACAGTCACCCCTGTGCAATTGCAGGACAGCGGGTCGTTGCGTTCGCAGTTGACTTGCGCAGGCTTGTCGCCCCTGGACATCAAACACATCGTGCTATCGCATTTCCACGGCGACCACGTCGGCGGACTATTGGATTTTCCTGAGGCGGCGCTCATTTGTTCTCGTGCGGCCTGGGAAGATCTTTGCTCGCGCACCCGTCTGGGTTCGCTCCGGGTCGGACTACTACCGAAGCTGCTGCCCGATGATTTTCTCGAGCGGGTCAGCTGGATTGAAGATGCTCCGCTGCGTGATCTCCCTCCCGAGTTGATCGAATTTGGTCGCGGACACGATCTCTTTGGTGACGCGAGCATGCTTGCGGTGTCGTTGCCAGGTCACGCGGCTGGCCACTACGGCTTGTTGTTTGAGGATGCAAAAGGGAAGTCTATATTTCTGGTTGCAGACGCCGCCTGGTCGTCTCAAGCCATCCGCGAAGGGGTGCCACCCCCATCACTCGTCACCGGCTGGTTGGGAGATACGCGGGTTTACCGCGATACGTTGCAGCGACTGCATCGGCTAGCAGTCAATGCGCCGGAGATCCGCATATTACCCTCGCATTGCAATGAATGGATGCAGTGGTGAGCCGCGTGACCGAAGGATTGGGATTGCTATGGCAATACGCCTCGGCCCGACGCCTACGACGGTTTCGAAGCCGTGCGGATGTGGTGAAACATCAGCAGAAGCAATGGCGCCACCTGGCGGATCACGTGCTGACGAAATCTCCCTTATACGCACCGTATGGCCGGCGACAATTTCACGACTATCCGCTCATCGACAAGCAGCAATGGATGAAGCATTTCAATGACATCAACACTTTGCATGTCGTGCTGGAGGACGCAATGCGTGTCGCCGAGGAAGCGGAACGTACGCGCGACTTCAATCCCATGCTGAAAGGTACGGCCGTTGGCATGTCGACGGGTACGTCCGGTGCCCGCGGCATTTTTCTCGCCAGTCGATCGGAGCGGTTGCGTTGGGCGGGCACCTTGCTCGCGAAGCTGTTGCCAGCGGGCATCTTCGCGCCCGCGAGAATCGCGCTGTTGTTGCGAGCGGGTAGCAACCTCTACGAAACCCTTTCCGGCGGCGTGCGGCTTCGTTTTCAACACTTTGATCTGGCAATGCCATTCGATCAGGTGATTGCAAGACTTGACCATTTCCAACCGACAATTCTGGTGGGGCCGCCAAGCGTTATCGCACTGGTCGCCGCTGCCGTGAAGTCTGGGCAAATAAATATCTGTCCCACGCGCATCATTGCTGTAGCCGAAGTGCTTGATCCGCTCGATGCGGCGCGCGTGACCGATACTTTCCGCGTGCCCATTGAGCAGATCTACCAGGCGACCGAAGGATTTCTCGGCCATACCTGCGCACAGGGAGTTATCCACCTCAACGAGGATTGCCTTATCGTCGAACGAGACTGGATTGATCGCGCGACGCGTCGTTTCGCTCCGATCATCACGGATCTTTATCGCAGTACCCAGCCTGTCATCCGCTATCGTCTAAACGACATTTTGGTAGAGCGCGAGCAAGCTTGTCCGTGCGGTTCGCCATTTATCGCACTCGAACGGATCGAGGGGAGAGAGGATGACATTGTGTGGTTACCCAAATTTGCAGGCACAGGCGTTGTGCCGATGTTTCCGGACGTCCTCTCACGTGCACTGCTGAATGCCATTCCGTCGGCGGATCAATATCAAATCGAGCAATGCGGACCCGCCACACTACGCATTGGCGTAAGCCCTACTCTCACGTCGACCCAGCAGGATAACGTCCGAGAAGCACTCGTGGAATGCACTCGGCGTATTGGCGCTGCGGTTCCTCAAATAGAGTTCGACGTTTGGGCAGAACGTCCTGCTACGCAGAAATGCCGGCGGGTTCGCCGTTTGATTGACGTCCCTGGGGAGTTTCATGCCTAACGTACTCATCTTGGGCGGGCGGGCTCCCGCCGCGCTGGACCACGCACGACGTTTTGCGCATCAGGGCTGGACGGTGACGATCGGAGACAGCATCCCCTGCAGGATGTCAGGGTGGTCTCGCTCAGTTACGTCAACTGTAACGCTACCATCAGCGCGCTTTGCATCCCGCGCGTATGTTGACGGCCTCTCCCACGCCATCCGTACCCACCGCATTGATCTCGTCGTACCGACTTGCGAGGAAGTATTTTATCTCTCGCGCTATCGTGCGTTATTGCCGGAATCCGCACGAGTCGCCGTCGGCGTGTTCGATACGATGGACACGTTGCATAGTAAATGGCGATTCCTTGAAGCAGCGCAAGGTTGTGGCGCTGTCGTTCCCGAGAGTGCATGCGTCGATACACTTGAGCAGGCGCGGAGCTGGGCAGGTACCGACCCGGTGGTACTCAAACCGGAATACTCCCGCTTCGGCGTGCATGTACGCCTGCACCCGAACGGTATCCCAGCCGATGCCAAGCCGTTCGACGTCCCCGGGCGATGGGTCGTCCAGCGATTTTGCCATGGACGCGAACTGTGCTCTTACAGCGTGATCGACCGTGGGCGCTTGCTTGCCCATGTCACCTATCGTCCCAGCTACCGGCTTCAGGCAAGTTCCAGTTTCTTTTTCGAAGCCTGTCCCTCACCAGCCATCCAAAAGTTTGTCGATATGTTCGCACGCAAGATGGACTACACCGGGCAATTATCGTTCGACTGGATCGAAGCCGATAACGGCAACGCACAAGTGCTGGAGTGCAATCCACGCGCGATCAGTGGTGTTCATCTGTTCGGCCTGGACGACGCATTGCCGGCCGCGCTGGCGGGTGCTGCCACCGATTGCGTCGTTCCGGCGAATCATGCGGCACGGATGATTTCAGCCGTGATGTTAGTCGCCGGTGGTGCGCAGGCATTACGTGATTCGCGTGTCGGCCTCTGGTGGCAGGATTTCCGACGGGGGGTTGATGTGATCGCAGCGCCGCGCGATCCGCTGCCGTTCTTCGGCGGGCTATTGGACTTTGGTTCCTACGCAAGGCTGGCAGTGCAGAATCGCTGCAACCTGCGTCAAGCGGCTACCTGTGATATCGAATGGGATGGCGACCCACTGGCTGCGCTATGACCGCCGTACCTGTCGTAAAGCTGGACGAGTTCAATGCCAAAGCGGATGCGTATCTGCGTATTCACCGGCGACGACCAACACGACCTTTTATTGCCAACGTCCAGACTGAGGTTGATGCCATCGAAGCGGGTGGCGCATTGTTTCCCGTGACGGTTAACGACGCCGAGCCCGATAACGCATGGGTCTGTTCACCCTTGACGACCTACGCGAGCTACGCCATGGAGGAGGTTGAACGCCTTGGCCATCCGCTGATCACTGCACCGTTGAAAGGGCTCGCCAGAGGAGTTGGCAGTTGGTTGCGCCACGCATCTATTGATCGCGCCGTAGCGATAAATAACTGGCTGGTTTCCACCAATGCGTATCCCGACCTGGGTGGGGTTGGGCTTGACCAGGTTTTGGCAGAGGCAATGCGTCGTTATCCGACGCATGCGATCTGGTTGAGGTCGCTCAACAGCGCCCATCACGCCGACTGGCTACGCGCGCTGTCCGACCGTGGGTGCATCATGGTACCCAGCCGCCAGGTCTACCTATTTGAGGATGTTGCCAAACTCGCACTGCACAGAACGGATTTGAAACGCGACCTCGCGCTGCTGCGCCAAACTGATCGAAATAACCGAATCGCCCGTGATTTTGATGATGCGGATTTTCGGCGAATCGCAGAGCTCTACGCAGATTTGTATATGCACAAGTACTCCGCGCTCAATCCGTTTTATGACTGGACACTTATCAAGGCGTGGTCGCAAGGGGGGCTGCTGGAACTTAGCGGCATACGCGATGAGGCCGGGGTACTCCAGGGGGCCGTGGGTATCATCCGCTTTGGCAATCTCTTGACCTCGCCCATCGTTGGCTACAACACGTCGCTACCTGCAAAGCTTGGTTTGTATCGCATGCTTTCGGCACTCGTGATGCGCCAGGCAGCTACAGACACATGCCTGGTTAACCTCAGCGCTGGCGTAGCGCACTTCAAACGACAGCGCGGCGGTCAACCGGCGATTGAGTACAGCGCCGTGTTCGCAAGCCACCTTCCCCAACGCACGCAGGTTGCGCTCAAAATCCTGGGTGCGGCGACGCGTCATATTGGCGTGCCCATCATGAGGCGGTACAAGCTATGACTTCCTGGCCCGCTGAGCTGTATCAAAAATGGTTTGTTGTCGGGCGTGCGGATCGCATCGGCACGAAGCCCGTCGCGGCAATACTGCTCAAGCAACCCATCGTCCTCGCCAGAGTAGACGGAAAGAACGTCGTCGGTTACGAAGACCGTTGCCCGCATCGGCAGGTTCCCCTTTCAGCCGGGCGCATTGTTGACCGCACGCTGCAATGCGCCTATCACGGCTGGCGTTTTGATCCATCGGGTACGCTCGTCGAACTTCCGGGAATGCCCGTCGGTAATTGTCTGCCCAATGTTCGCGCGCGTGCGATCGACGTCATGGAAAACGGCGGGTTCGTATGGGCGAGACTGGAGCGCAACAACGACACTAGCATTCCTCCAGCCATTCAGAGCCTTGCAGATGAAAATCGACGATTTATATGGCAGTCGACATGGCACGCGGGCGCAGCGGACATCCTGGAGAATGTGCTTGATCCCCTGCATACGCACTTTGTCCACCGCGGCCTTATCCGCTTTTCCGCGACACGACGCGATACGGTCGCGTCGTGCTCGACAACAGCCAGCGGCTTTACGGTCGACTACAAGGGCAATGCGCAGCAATCGGGCTTGATTTATCGACTGTTTGAATCACCACGCGAGTTCGAGCGCGCGCACTTCTACGAGCCGGGTTCCGTTCAACTGGACTATGGTTACCGCAACGGCAGCCGCGTACGCATATCAATCCATGTGTCCCCGGAGTCCAGCCATCGAACCAACGTATTTGGCACACTGCATATCGATGGCCGCTGGGCGCCGGCATGGGCCGTTCGATTATTCGTATGGCCACTGATTCGCAGGGTCGCTAACCAGGATCGAGATATTCTCGCGCTGCAGGCCGCAAATATCAGACGCTTTCCAGAACGAAAAGACGCGGTCACGCCGTTCGATCTCGTTAGGCGAAGGATAGTGGCACGGTGGGACGCGAATTTTGTCGACGCTAACGGTAACTCCGCTGATAGCGAAACGTTGATGAAGCTTTGACGGAACATCAAGCAATTGCGGGCATTCTTAGCAACAGAGGCAAGCGCCGAAATTCGCAAATTGCCATAAGGCCCCCGGCATCGCACTCACTCTTCAACTGCGCTTAAATTCAAGACAAACCAAATTCCATATGCGTTACGACGCCGTGCCGCCTACCGTCATACCGTCGATCTTCAGCGTCGGTTGACCAACGCCCACCGGCACGCTCTGACCATCCTTGCCGCAGACGCCGACGCCTTCGTCGAGCTTCAGATCATTGCCGATCATCGAGACGCGGTTGAGCACCTCGGGGCCGCTGCCTATCAGCGTGGCACCCTTCACCGGACGGGTGATCTTGCCGTCCTCGATCAGGTAGGCCTCGCTGGCGGTGAAGGTAAACTTGCCGCTGGTGATGTCGACCTGACCGCCGCCGAAGTTGGGCGCATACAGACCCTTCTTGACCGAGCGGATGATCTCGGCCGGATCGTGCTGGCCAGCCAGCATGTAGGTGTTGGTCATGCGCGGCATCGGCAACGACGTGAATGATTCGCGGCGACCGTTGCCGGTGGGCGCCATCCCCATCAGTCGTGCGTTGAGCTTGTCCTGCATGTAGCCCTTGAGGATGCCGTCCTCGATCAACGTGGTGCACTCGGTCGGCGTACCTTCGTCGTCGATGCTGAGCG